>OGER01000527.1_pt1 | contig 40010 bp, 28 predicted proteins | sample 1570691 | NCBI WGS metagenome assembly OGER01 (sample SAMEA2582143, study PRJEB24529) | metagenome | biome: Human gut stool | place: China | collected 2011
CCCAGACGATCACTATTCCGATATGAAGCGTGTTATCGCTGCCATGGCAGGCAAGGCAAACCGTATCACCGTTATCATGCCTTTCATGTACGAGAGCCGTCAGCATAAGCGCAGCAGCCGTGAGTCTCTGGACTGTGCAATCGCATTGCAGGAGTTAGTCGGACTTGGCGTTGACAATATCATTACATTTGATGCTCACGATCCTCGTGTCCAGAACGCGATTCCTTACAGCGGTTTTGAAAATATCATGCCAACCTATCAGTTCATCAAGACACTGCTCCGCACAACACCGGATCTGACTTTGGACAGCGATCACATGATGGTAATCAGCCCGGATGAAGGTGCCATGAACCGTGCGATCTACTTCGCAAACCACTTGGGTGTTGATGTTGGTATGTTCTATAAGAGACGTGATTACACAACGATCGTAAATGGCAAGAACCCAATCGTTGCACATGAGTTCCTTGGTGACAGTGTCGAGGGCAAGGATGTTATCATCATCGACGATATGATTGCTTCCGGTGAGAGTATGTTGGATGTTGCCCGTCAGTTAAAGGCTCGTAAGGCAAGACGTGTGTACTGTCTTGCAACGTTCGGTCTGTTTACTGCTGGTCTGGATATCTTCGACCAGGCAAAGGCAGAGGGTACCATCGAGAAAGTTATCACAACAAACCTGACTTATCAGGATCCAGAGCTCTTCAACCATGACTGGTATGAGTCTGCTGACTTGAGCAAGTATATCGCAACTCTGATTGATCACCTGAACCACAACGCTTCTATCAGCAGCCTGTTGGATCAGTCTGAGCGTATTCAGTCAAGAATTCAGGAGTACAAAGAGTTCGGAACAATCTCCGACAACTACAAGGCTCCAACAGTATAATTGGCAAGCAAGAATCGAACAAATAAGAAAAGCACAGTTCAAAGTTGAACTGTGCTTTTCTTATTTATTCTATAATTCCTATATGGATGTTTGTTACTGTACGTAGACGTAAACCTTAATCTGCTCGTCATTTAAGTTGTTTGTGAATGTCAAGATTGCCGTTCCCTTCTTGCCCGGGATCACACGTAATCTCGCTACCGAAGGTCCGACTGGGGAAGTATCCCATGTGAAGCTCGCAACATCCTCATCCGAGGACTCTACGCTTACCTCAATATCACCGGAGATACATACACGTAACACAGCTTCCTGCGTCGTCTGTGCCTCAGTTGTCTCTGCGCCTTCCTCTGATGTATCAGCCTCATTTGTCATGAACTTCAGGAATGTATCACTGACAAACATATCCTCATAGCCTTGGGATGGCACCGCATCCGTGAAGCTTGCCAGACCATCCATCGCCTCTTCCTTATCCTCAAGCGCGGTAATCTGCTTCTTATAGTATTCTTCCTTATTCTGATAATCTGTGATTGATGCTTTCAGAAGATCAATCTGGGACTGCAGCTCTGTGATTGCATCCTCCTGCTCCCGGATCTGTGACCGGAAATAATTGGCTGCCACATCGCTTTCTGAAGCAATTGTATTTCGCTCATCGTTGGCTTTCTGTACTTTGTTACTGAAATAGAAGAATCCAAACACCAGACCACTTGCCAGAAATATCATAAGCGCGATAGATATTCCGATATACAGCTTCGTATTCCCCCGCATTTTCTCGCGGTCATATTCTTCATCTTCTAACGGTTTTCCACAGTTGCTGCAAAACAATGCACCATCTTCATTTTCCGCTTTACAATGTTTACATATCATAATCTATACAACTCCTGTTTTCAAAATTGAATCGTACGACATATTTCCCTTATGATACCCTTTTTTTCTCTATTTGTCCAGTATCAGCATGATATCCATCCAACTATCCTGTTATCCGGTCTGCTTAACCGCGCAGGGCCTCAAAAGCACGTGATATATCCAGCACACCCCATCCCCACGCAGGGTTTGGATATGCAATATCGACAACTGTCCGCGCACCGCGAATCAAAATCTGCCGGATCACTTCGGTATTCATCCCATAATAATTGCCACGCACGATGCCCCATTCGAAGAAAAGTGCCACCGCCCCGGCGGTCAATGCAGCCCCGACACTCGTACCGCTCCGGCGCACGAACAGCGGTCGCGTCCCGCTGCCTCCCGCAAGCAGCCCCGCCACACGCACGGCTGGCGCCGCAAAATCCGGCTGAATCCGTCCTTTTCTGGTATAGCCACGGCTGGATTCCACATACAACGAATTATCCAGATGATTGTACCCGGCTACAGTTATCGTCCCACGCGCATTCGCAGGCGCACACAGGATCACTTCTGGATCTGGCCGTGAAAACCGCGTATTGCCGCCCAAAAATTGACGGATCGGCAGCCATGCATCGTACCCTGCCGGAAAGCTGCTGTAATTCTCTGTCACTTCAATCCGCCAGATACCGGGCGCAGGCTTCTCAAACCGCAGCAGGATAAACGGATCACCCGAATTGTTCTCGACCACTACACTTTCCGCATACAACGTCGTTCCCTCATACAAATATGTAATCATTCCAGAACTGTCACGGTTCGGAAAAAGCTGATCAAACCGCTGCCCGGTCGGGGAATATACCGCTATCTGGTACAGACTTGGCGCACGCCCCCAGATCTCCGTGCAAAAACCCGGATTCTCATCTTCCACATAGATCTCCATCTCATTTCTTACCGTCCGTGTCCGCGGCTGTGAGATCCCGTTCTGATTGCCCAGATTGATCGTAGACAAGCTTGCAAAATGCCCGCCTGTGCCAAGCTCATTTCCAGCACTTCCGACCACGCAGATTCCCGGCAGTGTCACAACCGTATCCAGATAAAGCTCCAGATTCAGATTCCCATTGTGATCACCCTGATTCGTCCCCAGTCCCAGACAGATTACAAGCGGTTTCCCCAGCTCCATCGCCTTGTTAATCAGGTATTTCACGCCAAGTATGATGTCTGCCTCCGAATAACATGGAACGCCATCGGGAATCAGGAAGAAATCTCGCAGACGCTGCTTTGCCTGCTTTAATTTCACCATGATAATATCCGATTCCGGTGCCACACCGGAAAATATATCATCCCCATCCAGATAGGTGTTCCCGGCAGCCACGGATGCCAAAAATGTACCGTGCCCGTCAATATCCCGGCTTGGTACAATCTGATACGGCTGTTCCGTCTGTATCGCCAGATTCAACAACTCCTGCGGATACTCCCTGCCATATCCAAAGATGGGACGTGTATCGATCTCCCCGCTCTGTACAGACATATTGGGTTCACCCGCTTCATATGCCGCCTGTGTCTGATCCCAGATTGCCGTCACCCGGCATGTACCGTCGGCTCTGCGGAACAGTGGATTCGCAAAGTCGATACCTGTATCAATAAACCCGACCAGCACATCTTTTCCCGAAAGCGACAACCCCGGCACCGTCTGGACTGCCCCAATACCAATCCCCTGCAATGCCGAGGTATCCATCAGTCCAAAGCATTTCGGTATCCGGTCATAACCTAACCGAAACAGTGTATCTGCCGAGAGTGCTGCTCCAGCCGCATCATAGACACTACGATACGCCACAAGGAACTGACTGTTAATGATCGTTCTGCAGTCCGGCTGTAGGATCTGCATCTCCCCCGCCAGATTGTTGTCGTATTTCACAAGGAAATCAAGCACATCCTCATCATATATATAGGCGCCACACGCCGAACCATACAGGCTATCCATCGCTCCTCCAACGCAAAAAATCCCCTCAGCAAAATGTATGCTGAGGGGATCTTATGTATGTTTATTTTGCAATATACGATGCGCGAACCGAAGTAATGCCACCGTAATTTTTCGCCGGCGCCGGCTGTCCCTTTGGAACTAAAATGATCTGAATGCCTTCCAGACGCTTTGCATAACCGGCTGTACCGGATGGTGCACCATTCTTCGCCCAATCAAGCCAGCCAAATGACTGTGCATGCACACGATAGTAAATGTCATAATGCTTTGCCATCTCACCGGTCAAATTGATCCGGATTGCTTCGAGACGTTTTGCCTCGCCACTCGTACCACTCATCACGCCATTCTTCCGCCACGTTGACTGATTATTCTCATTTCCTTGCCAGCCATAGCTCTGTACATGTGTTGTATACACGATGTCTCCGCTGTACTGCTGGTTAGAAAGACGGATATTGATACCCTCCAGCCGCTTTGCCTGACCACTTGTACCACTCATCTGACCATTGTACTTCCATGCCTGCCAGCCGTAGCTCTGCACATGGGTACGGTAGGTCACGTTTGTCTGTGCTTCACCTGCAATCTGCGGATCGGCATTGGATGTATTCTTTGCATTTACAACCGGAGACGTACCCGCCTTCGCATAATAGCCAAGCGCATATGCGGAATTGATATTTCCCATTCTCGTATTGAAGGAAGCACCTTTCTTTACAACCACAATCTGGATTCCCTCCAGACGTTTTGCATAACCGGCTGTTCCTGATGGTGCGCCATTCTTCACCCAGCCGAGCCAACCGTAGCTTTGCGCATGCACGCGATAATATACATCGTATTTACCTGCATCCGAGCCTGTCAGCTGAATCTTGATTGCTTCGAGACGTTTTGCCTCGCCCTCCGTTCCGTTCATCTCACCATTGGCAGACCACGGCAGCCAGCCATAACTCTGGCAATGTGTTGTATACTGGATTCCCAGATTATCATTGCCCGTCACACGAATCTTGATACCTTCCAAGCGCTTCGCTTTTCCGCTCGTTCCCGCCATCGCACCATTTGTAAACCATGTCTTTGCATCATTCTCATTTCCCTGCCAGCCAAACGTCTGCACATGGGTTGTATACCGCACGGTTACAGCTGGTGTAACCGGCTGACTTGGTGTTGGATCTGGTGTTGGTGTTGGATCTGGTGTTGGTGTTGGGTTCGGCGTTGGCGTTGGATCTGGGTTTGGTGTCGGATCTGGATTCGGATCTGGATTTGGATCCGGATCCGGTGTTTCTGAAGAATCGGCCATCTTCACTGTCACGGCAAAAGAATCCTTGGCCCCCTGCCCATCCTTTGCTGTTACTGTGATCGTCGCTGTACCTGCCGCCTTTGCTGTCACTGTTCCATTCGTATCTATGGATGCAACACTTGGATTGGAAGAAGACCAAGTGACCTCCTTATTAGTAGCGTTATCCGGTACCACTCGCACATCCTCAACCGTATATGACTCTCCCACCGTCATGGATTTCTTGCCACCTACAATCGTAATTGTCGACACCTTAACCAGTTTCGGGAGATTTTCTATGTCTTCACTATATCCACATGTTTTACAAACATGATATTTCTTTCCCGCCTGCTCATACGTTGGATTGATTGTCTGCACCGCTCCATATACATGAGAAGTGCAAAGATTTACCTTATTATAGGTTTCCTGTCCTTCATAATTCGCCGTATCCGCAATCACATAATATAGATCATCATCTATAAATCCAAGTCCAAATATGTGAGTTCCCTTTGCAGTGTCCGATGGCAGTGTATATATCGTCTTTCTTGCTCCAGTTGAAATGCTATACTGTTCAATCGTCGTCGGTGTTGAGAAATAAATCACACCATTTCGTGCCGCCATACGTCCGCAATAAGATGCCCACACACGATTGTCTGTAATCCACCACCTTACATATTCCGGACCATATAAACAGGTAGTTATCTGGCTTGCATAATTATATTTAGAAAGCTGATATTTCGCGCTCTTTTCTGCTGCCACATATGATCCATCCAGATAATACCAGTCCCCATTGCATGGATACATATATGTCTGCACACCACTCCAGAACCCACTCTCATAGCGGCTGTCAATTGCTTTGGTATAGGTATAACCATACGGAACACTCGTTACATAATCAGACCGTTTACTCTCCAAGGATAGCAAGGTTGCATCTGAAATCATAAAATACGTGTGCTTCACTCTTCCAAGATTATCCCACACCGGATCGTCCCATGTGGCATCCATGTGATACCACTGGTTGTTCAAATATACGACATTCCACGCATGATTTGCAGCATTGCTTGAAACATAGCCACACACAACATTCTGGCGTTTCATCAGATACATGAACGTCAGTGCATATCCCTGGCAAACCGCTTTCTTCTTAACAAGTGTGCCATAGATAGTATAATCATCGCTCGACAAAGAACTCGATAAATAATTCTCATAATCATATGCTACATCTGTCGCAAGGTAATCATGATATGCAAGTGCAATCTCCACATCACTCAGTCCAGTTGTATCAATCGCAGCTTCCATCTTCGCAACTTCTGCATCGATCTCCGCTTTCATAGAAGTAATCTGGGTTTTCGTATAATTATATGTAATGAGCAATTCTGTAACATTACTTTGGCTGTCACTGTAATATCTGAATCCACCCGATACATAAAACAACTGTGGATTCATGTTCAAAATACCGTGTATAACATCTTCCACATTGGTTGTTGTCAATCCATAGCCTGTCACATCTATGGTATCCTGCAGGTTCTCCATGGCAGCCACAATCGCTGCATCATGCGAATGGTCATAACTACTGTCCGCAACCGCATCGCCTGCTTCCAGCAAACCACCCTCCGACAGCAGTCCGCTTCCATCCTCATGAACAATCTGCGTTGCCTCCTGCAACGGCTCGTCCAATTCCGCGGCAACTCCAGTCACAGTATTTACCAGCAGCATCACGAGCACAAGCAAATACGTAAATAGTTTCTTTCCTCTTTTCATGCAACCCTCTCCTTTACTTATGCGCTACACCCCGTTTTCAATACTCATATTTATCTCAACGCATCCAGATATTTTCCATCCAAAACATCTTTCAAGTACTGTCCATACTGATTCTTCTTCAGAAGCTCGTACACTTCCAGTACCTCTTCCTTGCTGATCCAGCCATTCAGATATGCGATTTCTTCCAGACACGCAATCTTGCGATGCTGATGCGTCTCCATCGTCTTCACAAAGTTCGTTGCATCAACCAGGCTCTCATGTGTACCTGTATCCAGCCATGTGAAGCCCTGTCCAAGCAATTCTACATTCAGATTTCCCTTCTCCAGATAAATCCGGTTCAAATCGGTAATCTCCAGTTCTCCACGTGCAGACGGCTTCAGCTTCTTCGCATACTCTACAACATGATTATCATAAAAGTAAAGACCGGTTACACAGTAATTGCTCTTCGGCTGTGCAGGTTTTTCTTCAATAGAAACTGCCTTTCCATCCTGATCAAACTCTACAATACCAAAACGCTCCGGATCATCTACATAATAACCAAATACGGTAGCTCCTTTTCCGCTCTCTGCATTCTCCACAGCCGCCTTCAGGCGCTTCTTCAAACCATGTCCAGCAAAAATATTATCGCCCAATACCATTGCCACAGAATCATCACCAATGAAATCCGCACCAATGATAAACGCCTGCGCCAGTCCATCCGGTGACGGCTGCACAGCATATGTCAGATTCACACCAAACTGATGTCCATCTCCCAGCAACTCCTCAAAACGCGGGGTATCTGCCGGCGTTGAAATAATCAGAATATCCCGGATGCCTGCATTCATAAGTACAGACATCGGATAATAGATCATCGGCTTGTCATAGATCGGGAGCAACTGCTTCGATGTTACTCTGGTCAATGGATATAAACGTGTACCGGAACCTCCGGCTAAAATAATTCCCTTCATAATTTTTTCTCTCTTTCCGTTAGCTTGTTATTTCTCAATAATTTTATATTACGACTTATTTGAATCTTTGTGATAACTACTATTTATATTGTACATACATATATAATTATTGCAAGTCAATAAATGTCATTAATATTTTTTATTTTAATTTTTCTCCCCTTATTTTATCCAACACAATTTTGTGATCAAATCCAGGCGGTGTCGTCTTAAATCCCTTATCTTTCATTTGTAAATTATAGTCTTTTAATTGAAATTCCCTAATTTTTTTGATGTCAATTTCATCCACCAATATAGTACTATTCTTTCCTCCTTTGGTTCTCATAATGTCTTTCTCTTCTGTCTTAGACGGCATAGTTATTCTGCTATCCCCATAATTAGACGAATTAACCTGCACACAATAGCAATGAATATCTCTGCTTAACGATTCTAATATATTACTATAATAATTTACATCTCTATTCCATTCAATAGCTACCAGAAAATCCGCATATGATTGAAACATCGCTCTTTCCACAATAGACGTTAATTCATAGCAACAATAAACAGGAAAATAACAATCGTGCCATTGATATAATTCATAATGTTTTCCAGTTACCTCTTTCAATCTATATCCATTTATTTCTTGCTTTTCTATTGGAGCATAATGCTTTTTTAAATGAAATGAAATCAATGCACTTTTATTTTCTAAATCTTCATATGGCAAGATAACTGCTGTTAAATTAAAAACCTGATTGCCCTGCTTAATATGTTCAATTCCGGTTACAACTGCAAGATTATTTCTGGCACAGGTTCTTGCAACCGTAGCTAACCACTCAAACGGAACATAAGCCTCTGGCATAATAAGCATATCCGCATTCTCATCTATTGCAGCATTAATTATTTTAGATAAATCTTTATATCTTTGATAGCTTCTATTTGGATTATCTATTACAACTTTCTTAAAATTATCATGATCCAATCTAACATTTGCAATTGCTAATTTTAAACGATTTTTCTTAGAATTATTAATCTGTACCAAATATGCATCTTTATCCTTAAATTTCTCAACATATATGATCTGCCGAATTATTCTCGCATTATCTGAAATCGCATAATTGCTTTTTACATAATTGTCAATCTGGCTCTTATATATACTCTTCATATCATCAAATTGATTCTGTGTTGCATTTAACTGCTCTATACAAGAAATCATTGAAAAATCATACATTGTAACTAAATATGGATAGTATACATATGTATTCTCTCCCCAATCATATTTACTATATTTTAGTGTTTGTTGAAAACAACACAAATTAAGTGTCTCCTCTGTTGTATATATCGTGTCCATATCCAACATATCCTGAAATATAGGCATTACTGATTTGTCAATCATCCTCGTTTCACAATAAGATTTCCGATGTTCTTCTGACAAATAGCAAATACATTTTTCTCTATCATTAACATAGTTTATACACTCTCGGCATACCGCTTCGATAATCTCCTTTATTTCCGTCCCCCATACCAGAGCCAAACACCTACTAAGTGTAGCATATAAATACAGTTTCATCGTATTCTTTACTATAACAAGCATATCGGCATTTTGATAGTCTAAAGAATTGATTGCTTCTACAATATTTTTTATAACAACCTTCAGTGGTTCCCATGATTCATTAATAACTAAAACTTCAACTATTTTTTCCCAAACTGTATAATTTTCTATAATAACTCTGGAATTAAATATTTTTGAAACATGTCTTTCAAATCCAGTTTCCCGCACATCCTTAATCAAACCTCCAATGCGAAGATGTTTTCCTAATAATTTAGATAATTCATACTTATCTATTGAAATTCCAGATATTCCTCTAAATTTATTAAGCGTTTCATCATTTTTCAAATCATAAATTTTACTATAATCATCCTTTTGAAAAATGGCTTCATCTTCTGGCATATGTCGAAATTCACTTTTATTCTTAGCAATATTCTCTCTAAAACAGGTAATTAATGCATCTGATTCTCCCTCTTTAAAATAAAAAATTTTAACTTTATCATTTTGAACAACTATTTTCGATAAGTCATACGCAGTTGGGTTATATAATTTATTTAATACATATCTAAAAGTATTATCCGTTTCGTGTTCTTGTTGCAACAATGCATATTTTATGCCATTTTGACAAGGTATTCCATTTAATCCTTTCCATCCCGAACATCTCTGTAAAAAATAGCCAATAATATCATTTGCATCCAAATCATTTGCCTTTGCCTTTTTGCATAAGTCACTATTGGATTCAACTTTATCAACAATTATTACATCATCAACATATCTTCCATAATAAATAGGATTCCATCCATCTGCTATAGCCTTATCAAAATTTCGAAGCGCGTAATTTGCTAAAACATTAGATGGCAAAAATCCAATTGGAAGTATATTACGATTTTCAAATTCTGTAAAACACGCCGAATACCTCTTTATAATTTGAAACATAAACTGATGCAACTCTATTAACACAGAATTTTCTGTATCAAATTCATCCATTACATCATTATACATTTCTTGAAAAAGAGTCTCTGTCACATCAACAGAATAATAAAATCTTTTAAAATCCAATGTAAGAATAACCACGTCTTGTCCAGCATGTAAATGCTGCATAGCCTCATTCATGGCAGTATCTCTCCACCCTTCATACTGCTGGAAATATGGTTCAAATAAATATGGTGAATATGTGGGATCCGCACTAAACTCATTATATAAATTCTTACGAATTCGATTTCCATATGAATGCTCATACATATTTTCATCTACTTTATATCCAATCAACAGTAACCATAAAACACCTAATATATGTCCACAAATATCCATATCTATAAAATACTGATTATCTACAATTCCAATATTTTTTTGTGCATAATTCTTAATCATGACTGATTGCTCAGGCAATATTTTCTTCGGAAATGCATGAAAAGAAATACTTGAAAGTATTTTCTCAAACATCTCCCCTCTAGTATCTTCAGATAAAAATTTATCTGATAGTTCTTCGAGATAGCGGTCAATATTGGTACAAATTGATTCAAAATTTACTAACTTATCTCGTAATATCGTTTGCGTTTTATCATAATATAAACTCGACTTTAACTTTTTATAAGCAATCTTAAACAATTTTGCGTTTATTTCCATATGTATATTTCCTTTCTTTTAATATCCTCTTAGGTTATCTTTATACACAGGATTCATTCGCCTACAAGAATCAAGAAATAATAAGAACTATGATTAATAACTTAACGAATTATTATAAATTATAGAATACCCCTTCTGAATCCCCATATTTATTCTACTCATTTCTGCTAGTTTTGACAAGTGACTTCCTTTTCCCATATCATACAATGGAGTATAATTAATCTTCCTCGCGAGTTCTAATATCATATTCAAAATGAAACGCATTTCGCCCCAGTGAAATAGGGAGCTACCGATTGTCCAAAAATTGACTGGCAACTTCCGAATGTATACATAATTAAATGATAATAAATAACTTATTCGTTTGTTAGAAATAAGACTGTATATGTACAGGATTCCCCTCTTTACTTTCCATTTACATACAGGTTTTTCATCCCATGCAATAATCAACCATTTCCATTCAAAGATGTCACTATCTATCCCTATACCTGATAAAATGGTTGTGTTTCTTATTTCAACTCCACCGAATTCGGTGCCGTTCCATAATCATAATATTGTTTTCCCTCATCAACCAAATGCTGGTGGAGTTCTCCAATCGGGTGAGACTCATAAAATTCCGGAGTGATATCTGCGAAGTAAGCTTTTGCATTCATTCTGTCATAATCTTCCGTCCCAAATCCCCAATTTCCATGATGGCTCAACTGAACATAATCGCCCGTCAGCTCGTCTCCATATGTCTCAAACAAATATTTATTCATGTCGGCTTTGACATCACCTGTATACAGAAAACTTTCTTCCTGATTTGTAATTTTCATGCACAAAGAACCATCATTCTGATAATCCAAATCCGGACCAACATTCTGCTTCACAATATCATCAAACGCATTATACACATGGATCCGCAGACCGCACACTTCAAGCTCCTCATCTCTTCTCAAATGGATAATATTATCTGCATCCTTTGTTAGATTATGAAATGTCTCCAGAGGTTCCAATCCCATACTGTCATACGGTTCCCCCGCTTCCTTAATAAATTCGTAATCGTAGCCATTATCATATATCTTATCTATAGTCACTCCCTGTGGATCCGCATAAATCACATTAAATGCACCAACGTGATCACTATGTGTATGAGAGATAAACCATGCATCAACATGATTCCCATTCTGGGCAATAACCTTTCTTAATGCCGGGGCATTCTCAGCCCATCCACCATCTATAATAATCAAATGTCCACTGTTCGTAATTGTATAACAATTCGCCTGTCTTCCCGTCGCATCTGAATATTGTGTGATTATGCATCCATCGGTATTCATTTTCTCTTGATTTCCTGTTTTATTATGCATATGAACCACTGCGGAAATACCTCCCAGCGCTAATACACATAGCAAAGCAAAAATTACGATTCTTCTATTCATAGTTCACAATATCCTTAGATTAATATTTCTTCCTTCACACCTTTAAATTTTACTTTATCATCTTGGCATTATAATTGCAAGGTTCATTGTGACATGGTACAATATTATTGATATTATACGATAGAGGTAACAACATGAATAAATTAAAACACTTCCTATTAAATAGTAAAAATATTAACAAATCCAGTTTCATCTGGAATATGGCAGGAAGCATGCTCATGGCGTTTCAGTCTGTTATCATGCTGATGATTATTACTCGTACATTAAATCTATATGAGGCAGGGGTATTTACACTCGCCTATGCAAGTGCTAATCTCTTCCTGAATATTGGAAAATACGGCATGCGTAATTTCCAAGTGTCCGACGTCAAGCGCCAGTTTAACTTCAAAGAATATAATACCTCCCGCATTATTACAACTCTATTAATGTTGATTGTTTCACTCATTTACGTCGTAATCGCCACAAGCAAAAATGATTATAGTATGAACAAAACATGGATTATCATATGGATGTGTCTGTTTAAGATTGTTGATTCTATCGAAGACGCCTATCTGGGGTATTACCAGCAGGAAAACCGGCTTGATGTAGCCGGAAAAATGTTAACTCTACGCATGATATTAACAATACTGGTATTTGGGTTTGGACTGATATTCCTACATGATCAGTTAATATCTCTGATAATTGCAACTGTATTTACCACATTACTTCTAATAATTTTTGTAGCACTTACTTACCCGGCTTTCCGAAAAGAAGAATCTGTCCGCAAAGGAAATGTCTGGGAATTGTTACGCGTTTGTTTTCCTCTGTTTCTAGGCTGTTTCCTTGCCTTTTATATTGGAAATGCACCCAAATATGCGATTGACAGTTTACTCAGCGACGAAATGCAGGCATGCTATGGCTTTATAGCCATGCCAGTATTTGTGATTGGATTGCTGAACAACTTTATATTCAGTCCGATGATTGCAAGGATGTCTATGATGTGGAAAGAACGACAAAGCAAAGACTTCTTTCGATTATTTTGGATACAGATTTTAATCATTGGCATTATTACTATTGTCTGCGAGGCGGGAGCTTTCGTTCTTGGAGTACCGGTATTATCCATGCTATATAACACAGATCTTGCACCATACAAAGCAGAATTGCTTGTGTTATTATTGGGCGGTGGCTTCCTTGCTTTATCCGGGTTATTCGTCACAATCATGACTATCATCCGGATTCAGAACAGTCAGGCAATCGGATATGGTATCGTAGCAGTTTGTGCATATATTCTATCCCCAATCTTTGTGCGGAAATATGCTGTTATGGGAGCCTCTGTTCTCTATCTTCTGCTTATGATCCTGTTATGCATTATTTTTGCGATCATGATGATGATCGGATTCAAAAAGAAAAGACCTGATGCATAAAGCACCAGATCTTTTCTTTTTATAATTCATCAACTTATCTCAACGCATCCAGATATTTTCCATCCAAAACATCTTTCAAGTACTGTCCATACTGATTCTTCTTCAGAAGCTCGTACACTTCCAGTACCTCTTCCTTGCTGATCCAGCCATTCAGATATGCGATTTCTTCCAGACACGCAATCTTGCGATGCTGATGCGTCTCCATCGTCTTCACAAAGTTCGTTGCATCAACCAGGCTCTCATGTGTACCTGTATCCAGCCATGTGAAGCCCTGTCCAAGCAATTCTACATTCAGATTTCCCTTCTCCAGATAAATCCGGTTCAAATCGGTAATCTCCAGTTCTCCACGTGCAGACGGCTTCAGCTTCTTCGCATACTCTACAACATGATTATCATAAAAGTAAAGACCGGTTACACAGTAATTGCTCTTCGGCTGTGCAGGTTTTTCTTCAATAGAAACTGCCTTTCCATCCTGATCAAACTCTACAATACCAAAACGCTCCGGATCATCTACATAATAACCAAATACGGTAGCTCCTTTTCCGCTCTCTGCATTCTCCACAGCCGCCTTCAGGCGCTTCTTCAAACCATGTCCAGCAAAAATATTATCGCCCAATACCATTGCCACAGAATCATCACCAATGAAATCCGCACCAATGATAAACGCCTGCGCCAGTCCATCCGGTGACGGCTGCACAGCATATGTCAGATTCACACCAAACTGATGTCCATCTCCCAGCAACTCCTCAAAACGCGGGGTATCTGCCGGCGTTGAAATAATCAGAATATCCCGGATGCCTGCATTCATAAGTACAGACATCGGATAATAGATCATCGGCTTGTCATAGATCGGGAGCAACTGCTTCGATGTTACTCTGGTCAATGGATATAAACGTGTACCGGAACCTCCGGCTAAAATAATTCCCTTCATAAGCTTTTTCTCCTTTACGATACAATTTATTATAATTAAACCTGTCTATTTAAGCTCTATTCAAAATTAAGTTATATTCAATCCATGTTATTTCTTCACTATAACCTTCTATACTTTTTAAGCCATGTTTGCATACTCTAAAATCGCTTCTTCTATCAAAATCTCCGGTTCATATCCAATATCTTCTTTTATATGTTCTAAAGATACATCCCAAATATAATCATCCATAAAATCTTCTTTTCCACTAAATATTATCCTGGAATCAGACTCTAACAACTTTACACACAATTCAGCCAATTGCTTATTTGATACCGCATTATAACTTGAAAGATTGTATATTCCATGCGCCTTCCCACTATATAACGCAAGATATAAAGCCTTTGCAATATCCCGAACATGTACATACGTCTGAACCCGACTTCCCTTTCCCGACAGTATCAAGTCTTCTCCGTTCTTTGCTTTTGTTACAAATGTCGGGAATATTGTCTTCGGATTCACACCCGGTCCTACTGGAGCAGATATTCGAAAACTAGCTGTTCTCACCCCATGCATATAATCTGCATAATTTGCAAGTAATTCTTCTGCAATTTTCGTTGCATGATACACTGTAGGCGGTTTCAAAGAATGTTTCTCTGTAATCGGATGCTCCTCTGGTTTTCCAATGACCGGTAAACTTGACAATTGTAAAAATACTCCGATATGTTCTCGTTCCGCAAATTCAAGCAGTCTCTGAGTTCCTACACAATTATGTGCAACAACTTCCACATTATAAGGTTCTTTACGCATATCCGCTGCCAAATGGATAATTGCATCAATCTTATCCACTTTAACAGATGCCATAATTCCATCTATCGCTTCTGAATCCATATCACAACAAATGTACTCATCAACTTCTGGTACAGACTTTTCTCTACGCCCTAAACCAATGACATATTCACCTTTTTCTTTCAGATATTTACAAACATGTCCGCCTATAAATCCGTTTGATCCTGTGATTAAAACTTTCATCTACATTTCCTCTTACATTTAGATAATATGATAACAATTTTTATATGCTTGTTCCCATTGTCCTCTTTGCCTTAGGATATATTGCATAACATCACGAAATGCGCCTTCCCCACCTTTTTTCGTTGAAATATAGTCTACTATTTCTTTTATTTCATCAGCAGCGTCACTTGGACATGCTTTAAATCCAGCTAGTTCCATCCCCATATAATCATTAAGATCATCCCCCATATACGCCAATTCATTAAAATTAATCTTTCTATCGCCAATAAATTTTTTCAAATAGCCTACCTTATCAACAATCCCCTGTTCTAATAAATCTACTTGCATTTCCTTCATTCGACGTTCCGTAGCTTGGCACCTTCGTCCCGTAATTACAACTGTAAAAATCCCACATGCTTTTGCTGTAAAAAAACCAGCAGCATCCTTTGTATTAAACTTTTTAAATTCATTCCCCTGTTCATCATAATAAATCCCTCCATCCGTTAACGTTCCATCTATATCAATAACCATATACTTAATAGTAGATAACGCATTTGACTGAATATTGGGAATTTTTAAATTACCATTCATATAATAAGATGTATACATTATTTTCTCCTAAGGTTATCAAAAAGATATGTTATTGCCGTTTTTATTTCTGATGTTTTTACATCATGTACAACCAACAAGCTCATATCTGGTTTCATTAATACTGCTGTAAGATCTGTACTTGTTTGTTTTTTATCCTTTCTTATTGCCGCCATTATTACATCCATATTCATAGGTATACTCTGGATATCTACATGTATAATTTTCCATATTACATTTTCTATTCTATTTACTATTGACTCCTTTAACCATCCACGCTTTAACGATATCCGGTTTGCCACAATCATTCCCATGGCAACTGCTGTTCCATGTGGAATTACATAATTACTCATTGTTTCAAATGCATGTCCAAATGTATGGGCATAATTCAAATGTATTCGAATTCCTCTGTCAAACTCATCTTGCTCTATAAACGCTTTCTTAAAGGCTAATGAATTATACACAAACTCTTCTAATGTTTTTTCATCTCTTGCCAAAAGCAAATTGATATTTTCTTCAACCTTTTTTATTCCCTTTTCACCATACATAACATTAAATTTTACAACTTCTCCTAAACCACTCTCAAAATCCTTTTCCGACAAACTTTTAAAGAATGGTGTACATATTTGAATCTGATCCGGCGGATAAAAAGTTCCCAAAAGATTTTTAAATTTTTTATAATTTAATGATGTTTTTCCCCCTATACAACTATCACACGCCGCAAGAAGCGTTGTTGGATAAAAAGTCCAATGTATTCCTCTATATAATACATTCGCTACAAAACCTGTAACATCTTGCACAATTCCCCCACCAAAAGAAATTAACTTTGCATTTCTCTTAGCTGGAATATTCGTCATAATTTCACATATTTGTAATGCAGACTCAATTGTCTTATTTTCCTCAATTGATTCAAAAATATATAATTGATCTTTTGGAATTTTATTAAATAATCTTTCGACATATATATTATATAGCTTTTTATCAATTACCACATATGTATCTTTATCAATTTGAAGCTTCTCTATAACATCAAAATTATTATTTACTGTTACTTCATAATCTTTCGAACTTGCCTTAATAATCATTTTTCTGAATATCCTCCATCTATAGTTATTTTTTGTCCCGTCAAATATGTGTTTTTATCACTACATAAAAAATAAACTACCTCCGCCATTTCTCTAGGTTCTGCCATTCGTCCCATTGGAATATCCTTATTGATACTTTCAATCTGCTCTAATGTATTATTTTTATATGTTAATTCTGTCAATGTAAACCCCGGGCATACTGTGTTAACAAGAATATTGTATGGTGCCAATTCTACTGCCAATGTATTTGTAACTCCATGTACTCCATTCTTTGTTGCACTATATACACATCGCCCTCCCTTAGAAACAGTTGCCCATATTGAACCAATATTTACAATACGTCCATATCTTTTTTCTTTCATCTTACCTACAAAACCCCTAAGCAATCTAATAGGTGAAATTAAGTTAATCTGCATCATCTGTGTTAATTCGTCATCTTTTATCTGTGTTATTTCATTAATCTCATTAACACCTGCATTGTTAACGATTACATCAAAATATTCATCTTTATGGTTAGCTATATACACCTCAACTGATCTAGGATCACTTAAATCCATCTCCTGCCTTGTTGGGCACACCAATATATAGCCTTCTTCCTTGAATTTCTCGGCAATTGCTTTGCCTATTCCTCGAGATGCACCAGTTATTAATACTTTTCTCATTATTATCTCTCCATTTAACTACTCATCTGCAAATATAACCTTAATGTTATTATTATAATTTTTTACCGCATTTATCATTTCTTCTTTATTTTCATATTGATAATAAATATATGCAATTCGTTCGTTGAGGTAATCATTTATTGCCCCATTCTCACCCAACATATCTATTTTCTTAAAAATATGGGGACTTATACTATTATCGATTTCATATCTCCTTATCTTTCCATTATGAGGAGCCATTATACCATGATGTCCGCAATACTTATACTCTATATCTGTAAATTCCAGTCTATCACAGGATTCACCCAACGCAGCCTTTATATACGCCTCTTCCCATGGAAACCCTGTCGTTTTATCCGCCAACATTAAAAACTGATTTCCAAAAGCCCGCCGCATTGTTTCAATAATGTATGGTTTTCCGTCTTTCATGATATATTGTAACGCTATGATTCCATCTACCAAATTTAAATCTTCAGCCATATTTTCTATAATCATCTTTAATTCAGGCTCCACCCTCTCTATACAATCCGCTGGTAGTGTCTCAGACTGAATTAAATATGGGTTTATAGGGGAATAACAATTACAACTTGTTGAAACATATACTTTTTTATTAATAAGAAATGTTACATATGTATGCTGTGTTCCTATCACAAACGGTTCAATAACAATATGCTTATCTCTCGATTTTTCATATGAATAATCTACAGCTTCTACAGCTTCTTCATATGTATTGGCACGTCTGATTCCCTTTCCTCCCGTCAAGTCATTCGCTTTGACAATAATTGGATATTCTATTTGTTTAATATAATTTAAAGCATCCGCCTTATCTTCTGGACAATATGAATGCGGAGCCGGTATATTATGTTTGTACACATATTGTTTGAACAGATTTTTGTGATGTAACAATTTTGCAATCTCATATTTATCATGTCCTGGCCAACCCATCTGTTCTGCAACATACGCTGCTGTAAGAACACCAAAATCATTCGCGCAACTAATAACACCCTCTATATCATTGTCTTTTACAATCTGCAACACCTTTTCTTTATCTGAATAATCCGCTGGAATATATTCATCTGCATACTGATGTCCTATCAAATTTGGAGCATTTCCAGTCGTAATAACATACATTCCCATTTCTTTTGCTTTCTTTATAATTGGAGCTTCGCAGAAACTTCCATTTAAGACCAATACCCTTTTCTTTGCCATGTCAACCTATTCCTCCTCTTTATTTTCTATATTTATTTTTTCTTTAATTACGTATTGCGGTGCATTATTTATACATATATACATTCTCCCTATATACTCACCCAAAAGCCCAACAAAAAACATAAGCTCTCCCGTGAGGAATAATACCACGTTTATCGCAATAAATAACGAATAGTTCAACAAAATGCCCATTGCAAATTGTATAATCAAGATAATACTACACAACAACGCAATGAAAATATTTACTACACCTACATAAGTAGCTAATCGCAAAGGCTTTTCAGAGAAAGCTGTAAATCCATTCATCCATAAACCTAATAGCTTTTTTAATGTATAACCTGACTGTCCATAACTTCTATCCTGATGATCAATGTATACATTTGCTACATTCCTCGTAGCCCTTAACATTAATCCATGCACAAATGGATATGCATTCTTATATTTTACAACCTCATCAATCACAAACCGCTGACATACACAATAACTGTTTAATTCAATTCCCTTTGGCATACCAACCAAATGTGTAGACATAAAAAAACTAACTTTACTTCCAATCTTACGAAACAATGTGCTTTTTTTTTCTTTATACCTTGCAGATACTAAATCATATCCCTCTTCCAGTTTGTCTATCAATCGAAACATTTCAGATGGAGGATTCTGTCCATCATCATCCAAACACACAACAATATCCCCTGTTACTTCATTAAATCCTGCCATCAGTGCGCTATGTTGTCCAAAATTTTTCGCCATATTCAACACTTTTACTTTAGAATTATGTGCAAGATCAACTAACACACTATATGTATCATCCTTGGAACAATCATTTACACAAATTATCTCATAAGTGTATCTACCATCATTCTCTACTGTTTTAATAATATCATCAACAACTTTTTTTATACTTTTTTCTGAACAATAACACGGTATTACAAATGATAACTTCTTCATGATAATTCCTCTATCCTTTTATTTATTTTTTCCTTAACCATGGTATAAATACAACCTCCAATTAAAGCCATTAACCAAAAAATCAAAAAATTAAACGGCATAGGGATTCCAATACATAAGGGTTTAAATGTTACCTGCATTAAATATATTGATAATGTACTATCTCCAATAAGCTGGACACATCGCCATAGTTTATTTTCATTTCTTATTTTAATATCAGAAATGCTCAACATATAAAGTAAAACATTAATCCCAAAAATATATATACCTAAATGAATCAAAAACTGATATTTGTAAGCACTATTATATATCAAAATTTCAATATATTCCATAGCCCATACCAGAATACCACAAATACCACCGACAAAATAAAATTTGGAATACTTTCTCATTTTTTGCATATTTTTATTATTTATAATCTTTCGAATAATTCCTCCTGAAAAGAATGGTCCAAAATAAAATAAAACTTTAAACAATGAAAAACCTTCTAATTCAACACAAAATGTTGATAAATCCATTCCAAAAACATATGATACTATATATATTAACGCATATGCACACAGCACCCCTATGTATTTTTTTATACTCTGTCCCTTTATTGCAAAATAAAAAATAACATAATACAACAATATTGCAAAAACAAACCAATATAAATCGACATATCTTTTAATTAAAACACTAAAATCAGTATTTGCAAATTCGGATTTTCCGTCTATAAGTATAATTCGTAACAAAAGAAAAATTATTGTTGCTGGTAAAATTCTATTAGCTCTCTTTTTTATCCATTCTCTAAACCCAATATTTATGTTAGCTAAACAATATCCTGACAAAACAAAAAAAATAACGTTTCCTTGTCCTCCACCAATCGCCAACAATGAAATTGGATATAAATCACCACAATGACTATTTGTAATTAAAAGACACGCCAAAAAGCGTAAAACAACTATTCGATTATCTTTATATTTTTTATTTTCCATTACCAATTTCTCATTTTTCAAAATAATAAACGTCTATTTCACCATACATATTGACTATTTTCCCTAATTCTTCAACTTTATATCCTAATTCCGATATTTTATCTATAACTTCTCTATTGCTTGCACGCGCGGGAACAATAAAATAAAATCGGTTATCTGTATCCAAGTATTTGTCTCCCCTCAACAGGATAAAATCAGAATATAATGTTTTTACCTTTAACATCTCGGTATCTTTACTATTAAATATTCTTTTTTTATTTTTATCGTCCCAATATATCTTATAACAGTCTGCACCACCGTAATTTCTTCCCGATATATTTATTTCATAATCTATAATATCTAATATAAATACATTTTTTGTTTTTGAAAAATCCATTTTTTTAAATGCACGATCCAACAAATCATCATAAAAAGAATATTCCAAATTATATGCATATAAATCACCCAATATCGGATATTTCCCATCTACACCCGAAACAATATTCATGCCTGCCCGCTTATCAGATTTATATGCCAATTTATATATTTCTTTTTTCCCAGTATTTATTGAATCCGCATATAAAATAATAGACGGATCAGTTGTCCAAAACGTCTGAAATATCATCAATATATCAAGACAAATAATTGATAGATTTTTAAGCTTTCTGCTTGTAAATGATTCAATGAACAAAGGAATCAGTAGTGCAAATATCAAAGAAAACAGTGTCGTATATCTTGGGCAATTTGCATCAGAATTATATAACATTAATAACAATAAAACCAACAAAGAGCTAAGATACAACGAATAAACGATAATCATATTATTAGATGAATCACCTTTTCGTTTATTTGTCCACACTATCCCTACTATTATCAATAACACCAATAACCAACGAAATCCAAAAACAAAAGTCTGCAAGAGTGTATTCATAATTTGATTCTTATCTAACAAATTAATCATCGATGTACTTACAAATGTTCCATAAAAAGATTGCGATGTAAAATAGTCTCCATATTTAAACAAAACCATAAAACATAAAACTGGAAACAGCCATAAAAAAACTTTTTTCCATGACCACCAATTCATAAACTGTTTAAAAAAGGATTTTTTATTTTTATTGATATATACATCTATTATCATATAAGCAAATAGAAAAAACACATAAAAAGCAAAGCCCGTTATCTTGGTAAACGACAACAAAAATCCAGTAAACGAAATCAATAAATCATTTCCTTTTATTACCGCAGCTAAGAACCAAACCGCAAAAAATGTAACATTCCAATCCATATCAATATATGAAAATAGACCAACAATATATGGAGAGAACGCAAATAACAAACTAATCATGGAGGCCTGAAAGTTTGTAATATCTAGATATATCTTCTTTATTAGCCAATGAAGTATACATAAAGTAATAACCGTGATAACAAGATTAGCTATATATACTCCAATTATCCTACCTGGTAAAACAGCTTCTAAAGGAGCCGCAAACAGTGCCAATCCCTGTGCCCATTTCCAACAATTAAATGCACCTAAAAAGGATAAAAAATCCAAATTAAATAATTTTGTTGCCCTTACTAAACTGCCATAATAAATATTTGCATCATACCTTGGGACATTATTAAATTGCAGCAATTCAACAACAATTACAACACCTATAACCAATAATAAACTAAATGGAATTTTAATTTTTGAAGAAGATTTATTTTGAAAAATAATCTTGCCAAATAATATTGAACATAGATTAACTAATATTACAAATAAAATATTTCCAAAATGTAAAACAGTTGTCCCCTTTACAAATATAAATATATCACAAAAATAAGAAACTATAATTGAAATAATAAATATTGCATTTATAAAATATTTATTATTCTGATAAATATTTTTTCTGTCTTTTCTATATTTATGCACTAACATCAGAAAAACACAGCATAATAAAAGCGGCAAAAGCATGAAATTAATCATATATGCCAAAAATGTAATAACACCTGTTCGCTTATATGTTAAATTTCCATTATTCTCCCACTCCAATAACTCAACGTCATCTGTACCCAGGAACAACCATTTTGCAATCGCAGCAGTAATAGAATTCTTGACCGCAAATTTTTCTGTTGATAAATATTGTGTTGTAACAACCGCGCTTTTTGCAGCAACAATACCTTTGGGCGCTAGTTCATAGTTCACGGAATAAGAACTGTATACTTTCACATCGTTATCTATTGCCACAATACCATACGAAGTATCTCCACTGATAGTTCCTTTATTTATACAATTCGCAATCGTGCCTTGATAAAACTCTCCCGCAATACCTGCCGCACTATTTCCACATATATTTGCATAGTTTATACAATTAGCAATTACGGCATTCTCCCCTACTGCTTGCCCCGCAATCGCACCCGCAACCCTACCTTCTATATGCCCACTAATTATCTTGAGATTGACTACTTTTCCTCCCAAGCTTCCAAAAAGGCCAGCATGCCCTTGCTCTGCAATATATAATTTACTAATACCATATCCATTTCCATCATAAATGCCCCAGAACGATTTTCCGCCTGAGGTATTTCCTATTGGTTCCCATTTTTCACTTTTTAAATCAATATCACATGTCTGTCGAAAATATATTCCTTGAAATGTTTCCCCTTCATTCACCAAATCTCTTAAATGATATAAATCTTCACAATTTTGAATTAAATATGGTTCTTTTCCTGTCCCTTTTCCTGTAAAATCTTCACTTTTAGCATGCACATTCAAACACATCAACATACATACACTGATAACAGTGAGCAAAAAAAAGATTTTTTTTGTATAGAATCTCATAAATAATCCTTACTCCATTTACGATTCAAAATATTTGTATACTTTTGATATAACTTCATCCACAGTTTCTCCCATGTTATAATACAATGGAAGCCGAACAATTCGTTCACTTTCCTTTGTTGTGTATTTGTCCTCACCTGCAAATACACCATACTCTCTTCCTGCCGGAGCCGAATGAAGTGGGATATAATGAAATACCGTTAATATATCATTTTCTTTCATATAATTAATAAATTTCGTTCTTTCCTCTATATTATCAAGCTTAATATAATACATATGTGCATTATGCTCGCACTCTTCTGGAACAAACGGTGTCTCAATAACTCCCTTATCTTTTAGATACTTAAACGCCTCATTATACTTGTTCCAACTATTCATACGATCGTCAAAAACCTGCTGTGCAACTTCCAACTGTGCATATAAATATGCTGCATTCAAATCACTTGGAAGATAGGAAGATCCCGCCGCAACCCACGTATATTTGTCAACTTGTCCTCGAAGAAATCTACTCCGATCTGTTCCCTTTTCACGTACAATCTCCGCTCGATCAGAATCTTTTGCATCTCTGATAAGGATAGCACCACCCTCACCCATACTATAATTCTTTGTCTCATGGAAACTATAGCATCCATAATCACCGATTGTTCCTAGACTTTTTCCCTTATACTTTGACATAACACCCTGCGCAGCATCTTCAACAACCTTCAAATTATATTTTTCAGCTATTTCCATAATTGTATCCATTTCGCAAGATACCCCTGCATAATGTACAGGTACTATCGCAACCGTTTTATCAGTAATCGCATTTTCGATCAGTTTTTCATCAATATTCATTGTATCTGGACGAATGTCAACAAATACAACTTTTGCGCCACGCAACACAAAGGCATCTGCAGTTGATACAAAAGTATAAGATGGCATAATAACTTCATCACCCGGCTTTATATCACATAAAATAGCAGCAAGCTCCGTCGCATGTGTACATGAAGTCGTAAGTAATGCCTTAGCAATTCCAGTCGTATCTTCAATCCACTTATTACATAATTTTGTGTAATATCCATCCCCACATATCTTGTTTCTGGATATCGCATCCTGCATGTATATTACTTCTTTGCCTGTTACTGGTGGTACATTAAAACTAATCATAATCCTTTATCTCCATTATCATGTTTCTACAATGTGTATATACTTTTTGTTAACAGATTCAACTTTATCGTCTTATTCATCCTCTGCATCATCTGATTTACATATTCATTCAACTCATCTGTATGCTTTATTCCATAATCACAGCGTTCTTCATCATCTAAATATATGCCATTATGTGTTTCATTAAATCCGTCAATTCCGCCCAAATACACTTCCTTGACACCTACTTTTTCCATTGTCTTTAACAATACCGCAAATGCGACATCGGGAATTGCATTTTCCTCAGTATCCAAAACGTCTTTATAACGCACAGTATAATCAAATGCACCGCTTGTTTTTGTAACATTCGATGTTGCTATAATCTTATATTCCCCTTGATGTCTTGAAAGTTTACTAGCAATCTGCACATATTTCTTCGAATTACTCAGGAATATCATATCAGGCGAAATGTTATCTGGTATATAATTCATAGAAATAACTATTGGATTATTCTCGTTAATAAAGTTCTTTAAGAGTTCTTCCTGTTCCGTCACACTATCACCAGTTCCCAAAAGAAGAAGCTTTCTGCTACCAAACAATTCCTTTAGTGCCTGTACATCTAATGTATCATCTATATCATTTTCCTGATACTCCAAGTACAACTGTTCCATATATTTTTTATCATATAACAGTTTTTTATCTCCCTGAAGTCGTCCCAACAATTCATTAATCTGTTTAACTGAAAGTGTTTTCTTCTTCATTAAATCCGATACATATGTTGGATGGCAATCATTAGATGCTGCCAAATAGAAGAACATATTATACCCCCATGTTGCCGGAGTATAAAAACTTGTTATATTGGCATCAATCGCCTCTAAGAATTGGCTAATATCATAATTTTTGCCTAAGTTACTGTTCATGTACATGGCAATCAATTCGATAGGAGCATTACCGGCGCTTTTGCCCATGCCATAGATGGTTCCGTCTACAAGCAAAAGTCTGTCTGTAACCTGACTCATCATGGTAATGCAATTTGCATAACCCATCTGGAAATTATTATGTGCGTGATATCCTAACCCAATTTCTGGCAACAAATATTGATCTAGCAGATCAAAATAATGTTTCAAATTATTTTGATGCATCAATCCATAAGTATCCACCATGGAAACTGCATATGGTTTCACTTCATTTGCGAGTCGGATCAAGTCCATCATTTCGTCATCTGTATAGCTTGTAACCGATACCAACTGAGCAAAAACTTTATATCCAAGTTTCTTAAGCTCAGCGCAAAAACTCATAGCTTCATTCCGGAGATGTTTTTTAAAAATCACTCGAATCGCATCTAAATATGATTCCTCACATGGTTTGATATGTTCCAACGAACATGTACCATAATCAATCATCCCTACAATCAAAGAATTTTTTCGGTCAAGATTTCCAAATATCTTCTGAACACAATCCGTATCTGGCATAATACTTCTATTAATATCAAATGGTCTTCTTTCATCTAAAAATCCAATCTCGATATAATCTACATTTGCATCTACCAACCGTTCAAAGATACTAACCATATTATTATGTCCAAACTTCCAGTCGTTAACGTATCCTCCATCTCTCAGTGTACAATCTAACAGCTTTATTTCTCCCATGTATGAAATCTCCATTTATCAATATTCGTGCCATAATGACGCCTTTTTTAATTTTATAGCATCACATACTTTATGTCAATTTTTATTTAACTCAAGTTTTACAGGCACCGCGCATCTGTGGTAAAATTTGCATTATAGGTCTTCTTTTTATCAATGATTCATGGTACAATAATAGTTAAAATTATCAATGAAAGGTTTTAAAATGTTTAAAGATAAATTAACCAACAATAAATTTATTGTATCTTTACTTATAAATCTTACTTTCCTGTTTCTTGCTCTATTATTCTGTGACATGAAATATGAAGTATCTGATGACTTTATTATGGATGCGATATTATCCGGAGCTCTTGGACATAATTACAACGAACACTTACTTTTCTCTAACATCCTATATGGTTACCTTCTTAAGTTTTTATATTCCATTACCGAAAAAATAAGTTGGTACTTCGTTTTTCAAGTCGTAATTTGCTTCGTTTCCTTAACATCTCTCTGTTATATAGTTTTGAAGCGAAACAACTCACTTATAGGATTAATTTTTTGTCTTATTTTTGTTTCCTTTTTCTCTGACGACTTGTATATTTTAGTACAATTTACTAAGACAGCTACGGTTGCAACATGCGCAGGGGGAAGTATGTTTTTATATGCTATTTTTTATTCAGAAAAAAAGCGAACGCATATGATAATTGGTGCGCTGCTAACACTTCTTGGGTCAATGGTTCGTTTTCAATGTATCTTTATTGTACTTATTTTTCTTTTTATAGTATTTATAAAGTATGCTTTTACTATCAAGGAATTCAATTCTCATTTTTTTATTAAAAATTTATTGTATTGTATAATTCTCTTTATATCAGTTTTATGCGTTATGGGAGTAGATAAAATTATTTGGAATAATTCACCATCCTACAAACAATACCGAGAATTAAATGAATTACGTGCATCCGTTACAGACATTAAAACATATGATTATTCGTCCTATGCTTCTTTTTTTGAATCAAAGGGATTAGATGAAATTGACTTTCATATGATTGAATCATGGAATTTACTAGATCAGAACATTTATACCCCTGAAATTCTAACAAACTACTCCACTATCAAAAAGGAAGTTCATAAAAACTATATACTCTCTATAAAGCACTTGATAAGCTCATTTCGTGACAGAAATTATCAATCATATACTGTTGTTTGGGGTTTAATATTAATGATGTTTATTCTATTATTTATTGATCCCCATAAATTTATTTGTATGATTCCCGATTTTATTATAGCCGGTTTCCTTCTTGTATACTTTTTTATACGCGGTCGAGTTGTATATCGAGTAGAATACTGCATTTTTTTATGTCTTGCAGTTGGTCTGATTACTTCGTTAAATGTGACGACCCTAAATAATACATATAAATTATCATTAAATATTTTAGGTGCCTTCATTCTATTATTGAAGGTTCCTTTATACATCCCAGATACAAATTATAAGACAATGTCGGATGAGATATATTCACAATATATTTCTGATACCATGTTTCGTTCATATGATTTCAATATAAAAAAATACAGATGTGATATCTCGCACAGACGACCGCATGCTGATTTAATAGACCACATCGAATCAGATAACGAACATTATTATTTAATGGATTTTTCCTCAACCATTCAGTTAATATATTATAATTACAAGCCATGGAAGCGGCTTCCAGTCGGATACTATAATAATAATTATTTTTATTTGGGCGGAGTTACTTATGGTTATCCTTCAAATAATGCATGCTGGGCAGAAAACAATATTAATTTTAAATCTCCACTAAAAAGCCTTGTAAATGACAAAATCATTTTGGTGGACAGCCGCCAATACACTACGAAATTTGAATATCTGAAAAAATACTATTATAAAGATGTATCTGCGGAGCTTATCACCACAATCAATGGATTTAAATTATGGAATTTCCACGAATAAAGAGGACTATCTATAACTACCTTTTTCCTAAGATGTAATTTAGAATCTGCTTCAAAAATATAACTTTTATATGTTTACCAAAAGAATGATTGTGCCTCTTAGACACAATCATTCTTTTTTATTTTTCTAATCAACTGTTTTTCCAACTCAATTATCAATGAATCTTTCAATACAGTCATCACAATTCCATACACGCCGAAAAAGCAAACTGCAGATATCACAAGCGTTGGAAATACGCCGACTCCTAGCAATTTTACCCAGAAAGATGCGGCACTTCCAAGTCCGACTGCGATAAGAATCTTTCCATATGGAAGCTTCTGAAATATCCCCATTTTCAGATCTCGAATCGCTACACATTGCCAACCTAACACAACAGCTTCCGCAACCAGTGTACCAAGCGCTGCACCTGCTGCGCCATAGATTGGAATAAAAATCGTATTTAACACCAAATCTACAATCGCTCCTGCAATCTCAGAATATAATACCTGTTTTTCTCTTCCTAATGGTACCATCATCTGAATGCCAGTCACATTGCTGATGCCAATCAGCGTAAGCGTCGGCATGATTATCTGCATTGGTATAATAGCTCCGGCATACGCTTTACCAGATAAGAAGAAAATTCCTTCTTTCGCATAGATCATAAAATAAATGGAAAAAGGAATCGCCACAAGGAAGATAAAATGCATTGTCTTCTTCAATATTCTTGAGAACTCGTCCATCATACCTTTATCTACATAATAAGACGCTCTTGGTAATAATACCGTGCTAGCAGAAGTCACTACGCTAACCATGATTGATTTGATCTTTACTGCGGCTGAATAGTATCCAACCTCCACCTTATCTTTCATGAACCCAAGCATGACGTTATCAAGATTTGTATATATCGTTGTCGCCACAGACATTGAGAAAAAGACCAGTATCATCTTAATATGACGTTTGATATGATAACCTCCGATTGGTTTTAAATAAATATATTTACGAAGATTTATAAAATTTAAAACATTCGAAGCAGATGTAGCAAGAATTGTCAAAAAACCATACTGTAAACAATCCTTCGGATCACGAACAAGCATAAATGTACTGATCAATGCCACAACCTTAAATATCAAAGAACGTACCGTAATATACGTATATTGCTCTAATGCTTTGTATAACCATTCTACGCCAAGTGCATTCAGCAATATCGTCGCACCAATAATCAAAAGTAATGTATGTTCTTCCCGAAACTTTGGAACGACCGCAAGCGAAATAAAAAACACAGCATATACAATTGCAGACATGAACAGATTGATAAACAACAATTCATGAACCGCACGGGTTAACTCTTCTTTATTGTCTCTCACTTTTGCACATAGCCGGATACCATAGGTCGGAATTCCAAGCTGCGCAAACATTGCAAAATACGTCACAACGGCCGTCGCAAAAGCGACTCTTCCTGTTCCTACCGGAAGCAGAATTCTTGACACATACGGGAATGTAATCAAGGGAAAAATAAAGGATGACATAGAAAGCAATGCATTCATCACCATATTTAATTTTACAGACTTTGTCTTTATCTCAGCCATTACAGTTATTTCCGGGTATCAATCACACCAAGTATTGATACTTCATTCTCCGCACATAAATCAACCATATCATACACTCGCTGATAAAGCGATACACCCTTCTTCTCAATCATAACTGCCGCTCCTTCTGCAAAAAGCTTGGACATTGCCTCGCTATCAGTAACAATCTCTGCTAATACATCCAGCTGAATACCTTGTTTTTCAAGTTTCTTTACGAGATCTTCCTGTATATTTTCACTAATATTCCTCATATCACTGGATATCAGCGCTAGCTTTGTAATCTCTTTTTTCTTACATGCTGCCAAAATTTTTGCTACCACAAATCCTAGCTGCTCCTGCATTTCAGATTCTGATATATTTCCCAGCAATTTCATCCCCATAGTAAGTGTGTAATCCGTGTCTGCAACAATAACTTTGCTGTACATAAAACATAATAACAGGATCACAATGGAACCTGCCGCGCCCAATACACCTCCTACCAGTCCATATTTTATGAGTTTTTTCTTATCCACATGTGGCGCTGGCACCGCATCTGCAGTTGTTCCCGTCTCCTCCAGTTTTTCTTCTTTTAACGCCTGTTCTTTCTCGTCCTCGACAATGCCATTATAATAAGTTAATGTATTCCCAGATAGTGCATCCACCGCATTTTTCAACCGATCCTTTGTATTCACACGTTCTGTATATATCGTCCTTTGCACATTATAAATTGTATCAGAACGAACGACCGCAGTCTGAGTATCTGTCATCACAAGGGTATGTTTTTCCACATTTTTTAGTTCACCGGCATATTGAATCAAAGTCTCTTTTGCAAGTTCGTCCAATCCCGGAACCAAATTTGTCCCATATACATACAGACATAATCCTCCGTTTGTTTGCATAGCGGAGTCATACGATACATCCAGCAGCTCTTTAATCTGTGCAGCTGTATAATCCCCTTTCAGTTCCTTCGATTCAGCCACCGAATCAGCCAATCCACCATTTCGAATATACGCAATATATGCTGATAAAATCTGATTCTGAGCCTCTGTCCGTTCTTCTACAGTATCCAGTGCCACATCCAGTTTTATTTGGAACTGATATGTCTTTTGCTGCATATGATATGGCTCAATCTGCATATAAAGCGACTCATCCAAATATTGCTCCATCTCAGCCATACGATCATAAGAATACAATGCATATGAGATATCCGCTTTTTCTGCTTCCGAAAATTCCTCGTACATATCTTCCAGCTTCACCGGAGTCTGAGACTGTTCTGCATCAATTTCCCGTTTATTCTTCAAATAGCAAAGTCCTGCCAATCCCACTGCTCCACATAGCGCTAATACAATAACAAGCGCTATATATTTTCGGATATATGCAAACACATTTTTTACTTTAATCACTCTGTCATTTTGTTGGTTCATTTATTTTGTCCTCCTATGCTTCCTCAACTTTACGGTATTACACATCTTAATATCGGAATCTTTCGAATGATACATATAATTCCTATACTAATTGCAACAATTCCAAATGGTGCAATCAGACGCCAACTTATTAATGTTGTATTAATGTTTACAAATCGAAGTATCGCAGTCAACACAAACCAATGTATAAGATAAACACCAAACGTATATTCATTCAAAAATGTTACTACCTTCCTTATCCATTTTACCCTCATAACTTTCGGTCCAATTTGCTTAAGGAACAAAAATACACCAATCGAATACAAGATACACGGAACATTATTATATCCTTTATATGTTCCATTTACATTTCCATCACGCATAGACAAAAAATATGTTCCAAACATATGCAAAAGTAATCCCAATATAGCTAATATATATATCACTATTCTATATATCCTTTTTGTTTCCTGCGTATGAAGCAGCCATCCTACTACTATATAAAGTAAATATGACATCGTCACATACAATCTCAGACTACCATTATCAGGAATCCAATCTGTGAATCTAGCAAGAAAAGGAACTAAAACATTCAGTAAAAACCCAACCACGCTAATATACACAAACACGGATTTACGGTTTTCTTCTTCTACCGCCGAAAACAACGGTATGGAAAGATAAACTATATATAACGGTATGAAAAACCAAAAAATTCTTACTAATGAGCCATTTATCAAACCATAGACTACATATTTTATAGTTACATCCCCCCACCGTAAAGTATTCATCCATATACCAAAAACAATGCCAAACAAACTCCAAAATATATATGGTATAATTGTTTTCTTCGTCCGTTTAACCAAAAAAGTCTTTGTGTCATAACGTTTTCTGTAATCCATCAAATTCGCACCCGATATCATAAAAAAACATGGCACCGCAAAATACATTACCGACTCAATTACATTCGCCGACTTCCAATATCTTTCTGTGCTAAATGTCCAAAAGCAATCATTTACATGCATATACACCACTGCCAGCATGGATAATACATTCACCAACATAATATATTCACTTTTATGTGTTGTTTCCTGCATGTAATACACCGCCTCTTACGTCATCCCACTCTGTTCTTTTTCGTCCTGACATTACAAGTACAAAAAATGGATTAAAAGTGATATCAAACAATCGTGGTTCTGTAATACTGAACACAAGTACAATTAAAATAATCCATGTCAAATAATATTCTTTCTTCTGTACAGATTGATACAATATATATCCATATGCAAGCAAAACCACTGTTAGAAGCAATATTCCATGATCAAGCAAAATCTTCATATATGAACAATCCACATAATTGTAAGTTCCCGTTAAAGTTTCTGATATGTTAAATCCTACCCACTCAATATCCTGTCCTATTAAAGATACTCCATATGTGGTCAAAGCATTTTTGCCTAGTGCCAATCTTCCAGATAATAGCTTGTTTAGTTTTAAAAATACTGCATTTTGAGGATTGTAACACGCATGTAGTAGAATCGCAAAAACTGCTACCAAAAAGGGGACTAAAAACCATTGCCAATTGAATTGATTTAAAAATCGTCCTCGATGGCTATCTGCACGATATAAGGCAAAAAATAAAATTGTAAAGATACTGATTAAAAACGCAAATCTTGAATCCGTCATCTTATAAAAAAACACGATAATTCCAAGTGCCACAATATCTTCCCATATTGTAAGCATACCTTTTCGAATATATATATACTGCAGTAATATAAATAAAAACAGTATTGCGCCTGTAGTTGTCCACGAGAATCCAAGAAAATGCCGGATTCTTCCGCCATCTGCACGCACATAATCATCAATCATCCCAATCTGGGAACCCACAACACACACTACAAGCACTATCGACTGAATAAAAATAGAGCATTTTAAAATGTTACTTTCCTGCACATCATACGCAGCAATACATATAAGAAAGTAAAAGATGACTATTTTATTGGATGAGCCAAAAAAACTTCCCGCCACTATCACCGCCAATGTCATCACATAATCAATCCAACTTCGTTTGTATATTGCTGCATGAAAAAATTTCACCGCTAATAACACATACGCCCCATATCTTGCCATCTTTGTAAACAGATTTACGATTGATAAACTATCATTGCCATTGCCAAACGCCACAGCCGTCAAATCAAGTACATTTGCAAACATATAAATTGTAAACGCAAGCAGGAATAATATTTGAGGAGTTTGTATATTTATTTTATTTTGTGGTTTTATATTAATTCTTTCATTCAAATTTTTTTACCGCCTTGTCTTTTTAACGGCCTCCATTGTATAGTATCCAACAGTTAATCTTTTTGATATTTCTTTGGCATTATTAAGCATACCTGCATAATCTTCTTTTGTAAGATTTGCAAATACATCTTTCAATTCTCGCAAAGAAGTCACCGCAATTCCTGCATGTTCGCGTTCAATAAACTCAGCCAAGGCTGCTTCCTTCCATATAATAACCGGAATTCCACTTGCCAGATATAGTGATGTCTTATGTGGATTGTTTACCTTCAGATATTCCCCATATACACCTGCACATGTCTCCACAGAAATCCCATCCCAAACAAGACCAAAACTACCTTCCAATTCAAATGGTAACTCCGCTGGTGGAAAAGATCCATGATAATGAATATTTCCCCCAGATGATCCTGTGTAGTTCGGTCCATATAATTCAAATTGAACATCTTCCGGCAGACTATATACATAAGTCGCTTTCTTCTTATCCAGATTACCTGCAATAATACACGAATAATTGTTATCCTCTATGGCTGTCTTTTTTTTCTTTCCAGCGTCAATCAAATAATCAAAGATCTCCAAATCAATCATTTTCTCATTCGATAATTTCAATCGATCATGCATAAGTGTTTTCATCTTAGAATTATGCACGACTACAAAACTTGCCACTTCCAAAATAGACAGTTCTTCCATTTTCATTCTCTGCTTTTGTTTAAACGAAATGTCATCCTCTTTTACATGACGCATATACTCCAAATCGTGAACAAATAAAACTATTTTTACGTTATTTTTGATTTGCTGTTTTAAAACCGAAGACAAAAAAATTGTATGATTTCTAGCTGGAAATTGTATATATACAACGTCACCCGGTTTTGTACATGCCAATTGTTTCTTCCAATATTTTTTCTTATTTATATGCCGGTTAAGTTTCTGTATCAGATTGCCATCCTCACGATTATCATTCCCAACCACCATATGTATTTCCTGCATACCATGATTTTTCCAGATTGCTTCCAGATCTTCCCTTGCCTTAATTCCCGCTGTATGATTCAAATATTCGTCTTCTGTTTTTTCGCTGATATACCAATCCATCTAAATTCCCTCTATTTTTCAAAACTTGACTTTTCCGGTAACATACTTTGAAATGCCTCAATTAATTTATCTCTATAAATCTCATAATTGCCCTCTGTACTGTCATTAATGCAAATCATAGCATATTTTTGTGTTCGAATTGCATCCAATGTTTCCTCACATACATCTGTGAAGCATTTTCCTCTATTAGGAGAAATTGGTTCAAAATTTTCTTCACAAAATTGCCAATACCGAAACAGCCACTGATTAACATCACGGTCATAATCCCGAAACTTATGCGAACTCACTTCCTTTAATAGAGCCGGTTCCTTTTCCCATACAGTTTCAAATGTTGATTTCAAAAAAGGTTGTGGCAAATGGTCATTATAAAATCCTGTCAAATGATGCCACGGAGTTAAAAATAAGGTTCTCAGTAATTTTTTACAATATTTCAAAGAATACCATTTTCTTTTATTTCTCATCACATCTTTTTTTTGAAAATGAGTGTTAATCACTCCCATATTATTTGCACATATTTTTCCAACGCAATCCTTTCTCTCCATGATTATCGGCGACAAAATCGGACTGTCGCATGGTATGCCATCCTTAAAAAACAATGATTTTTCCACAGGTTTTGTTAGGAAACAATCATCATTAAAATATACAAACGTCTCACTCAAACCATTGATCCGATGCATATTTAATTCTATTGGATGCGAGCTGAATGTCGGCAAATATTCCGATGGAATATAGTCCTTATGATCCACAATCTGTAGTTTAGTGCATTCGGTATTCATCCATTCCGGGATTTGATTATCACTAATAAAATACACTTTATTCACCCATGGAGCGTATTTTTCCACACCACGAAACCAATACTTTAATGTTCCCCAATCTCTATAACGATTCACATTCTCATCGCCAGGCAGTTTCCCACTGTATTGTAATTTCTTAGCATACCATGCCGGATCCGCACCATCAACAAAAGGAATTACAAAATCAATTTTCTCATCTTTATATTCTGTATTCATAAATTACCTCTCTCATTTTCTTAGCTTCCATGCTATACGATAAAGCGGATATCCTAAATTCAACAATCTGATTGCAATCTTATCTCTTCCTGGTGCTTTTTCATCTTTTAATATCTGTCTTTGATTCTCCTTAATAAAATGAATGATTTCCTTTCGTTCCTTCTGATATCCTTTCACATCCAACATTTGATTTAACGTGCTGAATCTCGCATACACTCTTCTGCGCAACACCGCTCTCGACAATTGAGGGTACCTTTTTTCCACAGTTCGTGCCATTTGATCTGTCATTTCTAGCATGTCCAGTTTGTGTGGATTAAATGATCCATTTACAATGGAATTATCCCTTATCATATAAAAATACTGACTCTGATATCCACACGCAATCTTTCCAGACTCTATGAAAAATCGGTAGGTTGTTCCGATATCCTCAAACAATTTTCCTTTGGGATAAGATATCTTTCTAGCCATATCTGTCAAATATAACTTTCCCCACGCAGAAGTGTCAATCACATCATGATATAACATTCGCTCCAAGCACTTCTGTGCATCTAAACATTCATCTGTTCCATCACCATATATAATTCGTTTTCCATTTTCAAAACATACTGTATGTGTACACAACGCCATTTTACAATCGTATTTTTTTATTAACCCATATAAATATTCAACATAAGTTTCTGTTACGTCATCATCCGAATCAACAAATGTAATATATTCTCCTGTAGCATAAGCAGTTCCAACATTCCTTGCATCAGACAACCCTCCATTTTCTTTATGAATTACACGAATGCGCGAATCACATTTTGCTAATTCATCGCATATTTCAGGGCAGCTGTCTGGAGATCCATCATCTACTAATATAATTTCCAGATTTCGATATGTTTGTACACATATAGATTGTATACATCTCTTTAAGTATTTTTCCACCTTATATACAGGTAATACCACACTTATTTTGGGATACATAATTCAAAGTTCCTCCTCTATCTCAAAATAATCCAATTTGGAAGTGTCTCATAGGATCTAATCTGTGCATGCAGGATTCCGGTCATGTAATTATATACCCCCCATGCACCATATCCCTCAGCTTCCGGGCTCATCGTCCTTTCTCCGCAGTCCATAAACACATAGCTTGGAGATATAAGATTATATAAATCTCCACTCATTGTCCATTCTCCATTATTATTCGCCTGCACATAATCTGACTTAAGTTCGTCTGCGTGTCTTGCCTTCAGATATGGTTCCATCGGCTGGGTCATTTTAGAGAGAAACAGCATCTTTTGCTCTTTCCCCTGCACCTGAAAACACAAAGAACCGTTGTATTCTTGATATTCCCCAATTGCATCCGTTTCATCATCCCACGCATGCAATACCTTGAAACTAAGCCCTAATGCTTCAAATTGATCATCTTCTTTTACATAGCTTACATTCGTTTCTTTTTCTAAAGTTTCCCGGAACATTTGCACAAAATCCGTGTTCTGCCATTCTTTTGCATCCCTCAGATAAGTTGCATACTGCTCGTCGTTTATATGCATCGTGTAGATCTGATCAATCTGAATTCCCTGCTTGTCCTGTAGAATTTCACAAAATGCATGTGCATTGCTATCAATCGGGCTTGTCACAATCCATGCCGTTACATGATTATCATGTGCCCGGATGATTGCTCGCAGCTTTTCTTCATGCCAGCCATATCCGCCATCAATGATAATCAGATTATTATCCTTATCCTCAATCGTATAACACATACTGAAACCAGCGTTCGGTCCATACTGTGTTACAATCCATCCACCCAGATCCCGTTGTTCAACATCCGCGCAGTAATACAGATTATATCCGGCTACATTTTTATAGATCTGGTATCCATATTGATTCAAAAGGTCTTCCGACACCGTTTTATAGTCTTCGAGCACAACAAAATCATAATTTTTCGCCATTGCCTGTGCAAAGATATAGTCATAATTTGGATTCTCAGAACGCATCTCATTCGCGATTCGAAGGCTCAGATCGTCAATGACATTGATATATCCTTCCACATTTCTGCCGTACATTAATTCAATGTCTCCGCAATACTGGCGTATCTCATAACTTAAATTAAGTGCTGCAATACATTTTGGCGTTTCATCCACCGCCAGCATCTCATCACATACCTGTTGTACTCTGGCATCCACCTTCTGTTGATTGGATGCCTTAGCCATCCCAGAATGTGTATATACATTTGTGCCTTTCCATACAACCGCTGCCAGCACGAGTACAAATGCAATCACCTTTACGGCAATATGCTTTCGTTTTCTCACAAACAAAACTGTAGCATACGCAATTGCAAGGGTATTTGGCAACAGCCACATCAAACGCCAATAAATGATTTTGGAATATACATATTGGTACAGTATCGGGTTCAATACCAAAAAAGCCAGAAGCACACTTGGATACACAATCTTGCGTCTGCTTTCCTTCGTTGCAAAAAACAGGTATATATATGCGATGACCGCAAAAAGCAAATACCAACGATTTCCATAATATTCATTTACCCAATATATAATCGGCTGCATCCAAGCTCTCATGTATTCACCTATTGATATCCCTAAAAACTACTGTCATATTTCTTATGAAATACCTTTGCCTTTAAAAAAGAAATCCCTTTTCGGAACCAGTTTATCTTCTCCATATAGATAAATGGCAGTTCCTTCACATCTTTTTGTGAAATCTGGCCTGATTGTATCTGATAATCCAGCCATACATTAAATATAATTTCACTTACCCGTCCATAAAAACGGCTCTGAAATGCTGACATCTCCGGTTGTTTCTCACCAACCCTTTTTTCCAACTCAAAAAGAATCGCAAACAGCCATGCACAATACGAGTCAAACAATGCACGCTCCATCACCATCATATTAAACATATAGCCAGAAGTTTGTTTGATCACTTTATCATAAGAGTTCAGATAATCCGGACATTGTTCTCCAATGATTTCCCGCACGCAATCCAAATGTTCTGCATAATGTGTGTGTGCATAATGTGAATATAATGTCTCGATATAATATTTACGCTTCTTTGGCACTACTATACGGTGCGTCTCAAAGATCTTCTCCATCTCTGGTTCAGTAACGATACACGCAAAAGGATCCTTACTTTTATTTTTCCCTTTAAAATAACGCCGATAATGTACAAGTCCCAGATACTCGGCTGGTATATTTTTCCAAGCGTAATAAATACCTGTCAGTTCACAGTAATATGGATTTTTCGCTGATATATTGTCACCTTCATTATCCTTCTGATACCCCAGATCAAGAGGCGTTCCATCTGGATTTTTCTTTCCCTCTGCGCCAACATGCAATGGTACATACATAGTATCTTCCGGCATACGATAAGGTTTATGTGCCGCTATTACAATCTTTATGTCTTTCTTACTCAATTTTCCTTCCTCCATACATATCCTGAAATCAATGTAGCAATGTTGAAATTCCAAGATATGCGATATTGACCAGACAAGTGCCCCACACCATTATCGCAGTGCGTAAGCTTTTCTTTGCAATTCCATATACGAATCCAAAACATCCAATCATAACCGTTGAAAGTATATAGCTCATACTTGTAAGAAGCGCAACTGCAAACACCGTAAGCCATACCATACAGATTGCTCCTTTTTGTTCCGCATTATATACTGTCTTTTCTTTCCATCGTCTATCATCCGGAAGTAATCGATACAACCGCAAAAAAGCATACAGAAGTGCAGGTATTCCAACCGCTGCCATAGTTGCTTTCCCCTGCCATAACCGGATTATCGTAAAAGTTTCCGCATTATAGATTGAAAAATATCCATACATATACATTACTAGTAGAAGAATCACAAACAAAGACCGGTATATATGTTTATCAAATAACTCACCTGCAATCAACCAGAAGATGCACATCATCACCGCCAGCAATACCGGTGGTAAAAATGTATGCATCATGCTTGCCGCCGAAATACCTGTTATCTTCGACAGATATGCCGCAAATACCGCCCACGGAGATATCACATCCTTGAACAAATCTCCGGTCCAGGATAATATCTCCTTTCCCGTGTTCACATCTGTAAGCAGCATTCGATTCGTACGAACTGTATCAACTGCATTGACAACAAATCGTGTATCATC
>OGER01000584.1_pt1 | contig 37084 bp, 29 predicted proteins | sample 1570691 | NCBI WGS metagenome assembly OGER01 (sample SAMEA2582143, study PRJEB24529) | metagenome | biome: Human gut stool | place: China | collected 2011
CGTTCACATTCGAAATGCCTTCGATTTTCTTGTCGTTCGACAAATCAGCGATGCTCTTGATCAGCTCAGCCTTGTTCACACCATACGGAATCTCGGTCACTACAATCTTATCGTGTGTAGGATGCGATTCGATTTCGGCCTTGGCACGCATTACCACACGTCCGCGTCCGGTTTCGTAGGCATCGCGCACACCGCTGATACCATAAATATATCCTCCGGTCGGGAAATCAGGTGCCTTGATGTACTGCATCAGGCCGTCTACGTCGATTTCATTGTTATCGATGTATGCCACGCAAGCGTCAATGACTTCACGCAGGTTGTGTGTCGGCATATTGGTAGCCATACCTACGGCGATACCTGAAGCACCGTTCACCAGCAGGTTCGGGATACGGGTCGGCATGACGGTAGGTTCCTGCAACGTATCGTCGAAGTTGTTGGTAAAGTCTACAGTTTCCTTGTAAAGGTCCTGCATCATCTCCTCACCAATCTTCTTCAGACGAGCCTCCGTATATCGCATAGCGGCGGCACTATCTCCGTCGATAGAACCGAAGTTACCCTGACCGTCGACCAGCGGATAACGCATCGCCCAGTCCTGTGCCATACGCACCAGGGCGCCATATACAGACAAGTCGCCGTGAGGGTGATACTTACCCAATACTTCACCTACGATTCTGGCTGCTTTTTTATACGGTTTGTCGGATGTATTTCCCAGTTCCATCATTCCGTAAAGAATACGGCGGTGAACCGGCTTGAATCCGTCTCTTACATCAGGGAGGGCGCGTGCCACGATTACTGACATGGAGTAATCAATGTACGACGACTTCATTTCCTCTTCGATGTTGATTTTTATAATTCTGTCTTGTTCTTGCATTTAATACATTATTAATTATACTTCCTTTCAAGGCTTGTAAAAAACCATGCTAAAGTACGACTTTTAGCGGATATACAAAAACTTTTCCACCAAAAAATACGTATAAGCCTGCATTTGGAGACACTTGTAGGAAATGTGGCACGCATTTTGTTAAATAGAAAGAAAGACTTGATGAAGAGTCTTTATAATAATGTATATTTGCAAGCCTATTTTGAATATAAACAATTGGAGAAGATATGAATTTGATGAGCAACGAATTTACACAACAAGTGTCCGACATCGTCGTTTACGGGAAAGAGGAGGCCAACCGCCTTCAGAACGACCATATCGAACCGGAACATCTGCTATTGGGCATCTTGCGCGATGGAGAGTGTAAAGCCGCCGAAATATTGAAATCGTTCTACCTCGACCTGAAAGGTATCAAGAACGAACTAGAAACACAATTACGGGAGAAGTCCATTCTAGAGAACTACTCACAGGACATCTCATTCAGCGAGGAAGCATCAAAAATTTTGACATTAAGCAAACTAGAGGCACGATTGATGAATGACGAGAAAGTGGACACCCCGCATATTTTATTGGCCATTATGAGAGACAACCAGAATAACGCATATAAGATATTGGAAAAGAACAACGTAACTTACGAAAAGATAATAGACCGTCTGAAGCAGGAAGAAGCTCCTTTTGACGGACTGGATTTCAATGACGACGAAGAAGAGGAAGGCATCGGACGTCGCGGAAACGCGGACAAGAACAACGATGGATTCGGTTCTTCCGCCAACCGCCAGACCACGCAGACCGAACAGAAACAAGCGGACGGTGGCACACCCTACCTCGACAATTACGGTATTGACCTAACCAAGGCGGCCGAAGGTGGGAAACTTGACCCCGTGGTAGGCCGTGAGAAAGAAATTGAACGTATCGCACAGATTCTGAGCCGGCGCAAAAAGAACAACCCGATTCTGATTGGTGAGCCGGGTGTGGGAAAATCGGCCATCGCCGAAGGACTGGCACTCCGCATCGTGGAGAAACGGGTTTCGCGTGCCCTGTTCGGCAAGCGCATCATTTCGCTCGACATGACGGCGGTAGTGGCCGGGACCAAGTATCGCGGACAATTTGAAGAGCGTATTCGTGCCATTCTGACAGAGGTGAAGAAACATCCTGACGTCATTCTGTTCATCGACGAGATACATACCATCGTGGGAGCCGGCTCGGCAGCTGGTTCCATGGATGCGGCCAACATGTTGAAACCGGCGCTGGCGCGTGGAGAAATCCAATGCATCGGAGCCACCACCCTCGATGAGTACCGCAAGAACATCGAAAAAGACGGGGCATTGGAACGCCGCTTCCAGAAAGTGCTGGTAGAACCGACCTCACCGGAAGAGACCTTGCAGATTCTCCGGAACATCAAGGATAAATACGAGGAGCATCATAACGTGACTTACACGGACGAAGCGCTGGAAGCTTGCGTACGCCTGACCGACCGCTATGTGACCGACCGCTATTTTCCCGACAAGGCCATCGATGCCATGGACGAAGCGGGTTCTCGCATCCACCTCACTCATATCTCCGTACCTCAGGAAATTGAGGAGCAGGAACGATTGATTGAGGAAGCGCAACAACATAAAAATGAGGCTATTCGCTTGCAGAACTTCGAGCTGGCCGCCAGCTTCCGTGACCGTGAAAACCAATACACGGAGCAATTGGAACGCCTGAAAAATGAATGGAAAGAAAAGTTGAAAGACAATCGCGAAACGGTGGACGCACCACAGATAGAGGAAGTGGTGTCCATGATTTCGGGTGTACCCGTGCAACGTATGGCGCAAGCGGAAGGTGTACGGCTGAAGGGGATGAAGCAGGCATTGCTTTCGAAGGTTATCGGACAAGACAAGGCGGTAGAGACACTGGTAAGAAGTATCCAGCGGAGCCGTGTGGGACTGAAGGACCCCAACAAGCCTATCGGTACGTTCCTTTTCTTAGGACCGACGGGTGTAGGAAAGACGCATCTGGCGAAAGAGCTTGCCAAGAACATGTTCGGCACTACCGACGCCATTATCCGTATCGACATGAGCGAATACATGGAGAAATTCACCGTGTCACGTCTGGTCGGAGCTCCTCCGGGATACGTGGGTTACGAGGAAGGCGGACAACTGACGGAAAAGGTACGCCATCATCCCTACTCCATCGTATTGCTGGATGAAATCGAGAAGGCTCATTCCGATGTGTTCAACATGTTGTTGCAGGTGATGGACGAAGGCCGGTTGACGGATAGTCTGGGACGGACCGTAGATTTCAAGAATACCATTATCATCATGACGTCCAACATCGGTACGCGCCAGTTGAAGGAATTCGGCAAAGGCATCGGTTTCACGGCACAGACCGGCGAGAACGAGAAAGAACATGCCAATAGCGTGATTCGCAAGGCCTTGAACAAATCGTTCGCTCCCGAATTCATCAACCGTCTGGATGAAATCGTGACCTTCGACCAGCTGGACATTGCTTCACTGGAGAAAATCATCGACATCGAGCTGGCAGGACTCTACAAGCGTATCGAAGGTTGTGGCTACCATCTCCTGCTCGACCAAGAAGCCAAGCGTTTCGTGGCAGAAAAAGGCTACGACGTACAGTTCGGTGCCCGCCCGTTGAAACGCTCCATCCAGAACCACCTGGAAGACGGACTGGCAGAGCTGATTATCAACGAAGAACCGCAGGCGGGCGATACCTTGCATGTGTACATGAACGCCCAAGGTGACGGAGTAGAAATGAAAGTAGAAAAAGCATAACGGAATTCTGACAGAATTTCGGTATACAGACAAAATGTCAGGTACAAACGTATCTGGCATTTTTTTTGTGTAAGGACTGGAAAAAAATTTATTCGAACAATCATAAAAAACAAAGAGATATGCAAAAAGGTAATATCGGGATTACAACAGAAAACATATTCCCCATCATAAAGAAGTTCTTGTATAGCGACCATGAAATTTTCCTCCGTGAACTGGTTTCCAATGCGGTGGATGCAACTCAGAAATTGAAGACACTGGCCGCTACGGGCGATTTTAAAGGTGAACTGGGCGATTTGACGGTACGTGTAAAAGTGGACAAGGAAAACGGTACCATCACCATCAGCGACCGTGGTCTGGGTATGACGGCCGAAGAAATCGACAAGTATATCAACCAGATTGCCTTCTCAGGAGCAAATGACTTCCTGGAAAAATACAAGGACGATGCCAATGCCATCATCGGTCACTTCGGTCTGGGATTCTACTCAGCCTTCATGGTAGCCAAGACGGTAGATATCGTAACTCTTTCATATAAGGAAGGTGCCAAAGCCGTGAAATGGAGTTGCGACGGAAGTCCTGAGTTTACCCTTGAAGAAACAGAACGTAGCGACCGTGGAACCGACATCATCCTGCACGTGGATGAAGATTGCAAGGAATTCCTGGAAGAATCTCGCTTGCAGGGCTTGCTCACCAAGTATTGTCACTTCCTGGCCGTACCGGTAGCCTTTGGCAAAAAGAAGGAATGGAAAGACGGCAAGCAGGTAGAAACGGATGAAGACAACCTGATTAACGACACTTGTCCTATCTGGACCAAGAAACCGTCGGACTTGAAGGAAGAGGATTACAAGAAATTCTACCGCGACCTGTATCCGATGGCCGACGAACCGTTGTTCTGGATTCACCTGAATGTAGACTATCCGTTCAACCTGACCGGTGTGCTCTACTTCCCGAAGATCAAGAGCAACATCGACTTGCAACGTAACAAAATTCAGTTGTATTGCAACCAGGTATATGTGACCGACTCAGTAGAAGGTATCGTGCCCGACTTCCTGACCTTGCTTCACGGTGTCATCGATTCTCCGGATATTCCGTTGAACGTATCTCGTTCTTACTTGCAGAGCGATTCGAACGTGAAGAAGATTTCTACTTACATCACGAAGAAGGTATCCGACCGCTTACAATCTATCTTCAAGAACGACCGTAAGGAATTTGAAGAGAAATGGGACGACCTGAAGATTTTCATCAACTACGGTATGCTGACTCAGGAAGATTTCTATGAAAAGGCTTCCAAGTTTGCTTTGTTCAAGGATACAGACAACAAATATTACACCTTCGAAGAATACCAGACACTGATCAAGGATAATCAGACCGACAAGAACGGCAGCCTGATTTACCTCTATGCCAACAACCTGGACGAACAGTACACTTACATCGATGCGGCCAAGAACAAAGGCTACAACGTATTGCTCATGGACGGCCAGCTGGACGTACCGATGATCAACATGCTGGAACAGAAGTTCGAAAAGAGTCACTTCACCCGTGTGGATAGCGACATCGTAGACCGCCTGATTGTGAAGGAAGGCCAGAAGGGTGAAGAACTTCCGCACGACAAACAAGAAGTGCTCAGTTCTTTGTTCAAGGGACAGATGCCGAAGGTAAAGAAAACAGAATTCCACGTAGAAGCACACGCACTGGGCGAAAACAATGCGCCGATTGTCATCACACAGGCTGAATACATGCGCCGTATGAAAGACATGGCCAGCATCCAGCCGGGCATGAGTTTCTATGGTGAAATGCCCGATATGTTCAACCTGGTATTGAATAGCGACCACCGCCTGATCAAGCAGGTATTGAGCGATGCCGAAACAGCTTGTGCGGAAAAACTCGTACCAGTAGAATCTGAAATCGCCATGCTGACTCTCCGTCGTAACGAACTCCAGAAAGCACAGGAAGGAAAGAAAGATGAAGAAATCCCGACTGCCGAAAAAGACGAACTGAGTGAGGTAGAAAAGAAGATTGAAGCGCAAAAGACCGAAAAGGAAAACATCCTGAACGGTTATGCTGTCGGCAACAAAGTGGTTCACCAGCTTATCGACCTGGCCTTGTTGCAAAACAACATGCTGAAGGGTGAAGCCCTGACCAACTTTGTAAAACGAAGCGTGGAAATGATCTGATTTTCCCCCATAAAATAAGGAAAGCCATTCTTGCAGGTATGCAGGAATGGCTTTTTTTGTGCTTTTTATGCCCGTGGATAGAAGATAATTTGTACATTTGCCCAGAAACACGCAAGCAGACAACCATGGAAAACAAAACCGAATTGATATTAATCCGCATCAGCGGAGTGGACCGACCGGGACTGACCGCATCGGTGACTGCCATCTTGTCTAAATATCAGGTAGACATTATGGACATCGGACAAGCTGACATTCACAGTACCTTGTCACTGGGTATTCTTTTCAAATGTTCCGATCAGGATTCCGGAAATATCATGAAGGAATTGCTTTTCAAGGCTTCTGACTTGGGTATCAATATCCGCTTCTATCCTATCAGCGACGAAGAGTATGAAACGTGGGTAAACCTGCAAGGAAAGAACCGCTACATTCTGACGCTATTGGGCAGAAAACTTACGGCACAACAGATTGCCGGTGCTACCAAGCTTTTAGCAGAGCAACAACTGAACATCGACGGTATCCGTCGTCTGACCGGACGTATTCCCCTGGACGAGAAAAAGGCAAACGTGAGAGCCTGCATCGAATTTTCGGTGAGAGGTACTCCCAAAGACCGTGAAGAGCTACAAAGCCAGCTCATGCAGCTCAGTGCTTCACTGGGCATGGACTTCTCTTTCCAGCAAGACAATATGTACCGCCGTATGCGCCGACTCATCTGCTTTGATATGGATTCCACCCTCATTGAAACGGAGGTCATCGACGAACTGGCCATACGGGCCGGTGTGGGCGACCAAGTGAAAGCCATCACGGAAAGAGCCATGCGTGGCGAAATCGACTTCTGCGAAAGTTTCAAGGAACGGGTAGCCCTGCTCAAGGGACTGGATGAAAGCGTGATGCGCGACATTGCCGAACACCTCCCAATTACCGAAGGAGTGGAACGTCTGATGTTCGTCCTCAAACGCTACGGATACAAGATTGCCATTTTGTCGGGAGGTTTCACGTATTTCGGCAACTACCTGAAAGAGAAATTCGGCATTGACTATGTCTATGCCAACCAGCTGGAAATCGTGGATGGCAAGCTAACCGGCCGCTATTTAGGTGACATCGTAGACGGAAAACGAAAGGCGGAATTGCTCCGCCTGCTGGCACAGGTAGAAAACGTGGACATCGCACAGACAATTGCCGTGGGCGATGGAGCCAACGACCTGCCCATGCTTTCTACGGCAGGACTGGGAATCGCCTTCCATGCCAAACCGAAGGTCGTGGCTAATGCGCAACAGGCCATCAATACCATCGGACTGGATGGCGTGTTGTATTTTTTAGGATTCAAGGATTCCTATCTGGACGAACGCGGCAAATTATAATGACAAGATAACATTACTATATGAAGTTTTCGGAACTGAACTTAGAAGATAGCGTCCTCGATGCCTTGGACGCAATGAATTTCCAGGAATGTACGCCCGTGCAGGAACATACCATCCCTGTCATCCTGGAAGGGAAAGACCTGATTGGCGTGGCCCAGACAGGTACGGGAAAAACGGCGGCCTACCTGCTTCCGGTGTTGAACCAGTTGAGCAAGGGAGGTTATCCAGAGGATGCCATCAATTGTATCATCATGTCGCCCACCCGCGAACTGGCCATGCAGATTGACCAGCAGATGGAGGGTTTCTCCTATTTCATGCCGGTGTCAAGCGTGGCGGTGTATGGAGGAAACGACGGTATCCGTTTTGAGCAGGAAAAGAAAGGGCTGACTTTGGGAGCGGATGTAGTAATCGCTACTCCGGGACGTCTGATCAGCCACTTAAGCTTAGGTTATGTGGACTTGTCGAAAGTATCTTTCTTCATCCTCGACGAAGCAGACCGCATGCTCGATATGGGATTCTCGGACGACATCATGCAGATTGTCAAGTATCTTCCCAAGGAACGGCAGACCATTATGTTCTCCGCCACCATGCCGACCAAAATCCAGCAACTGGCCAAGACCATTCTTCACGACCCGGTGGAAGTGAAACTGGCCGTATCCAAGCCGGCGGAAAAAATCATTCAAGCCGCTTACATCTGCTACGAGGCACAGAAACTGGGCATCATCCAGTCGCTGTTCCAGTCCCAGCAACCGGAGCGTGTCATCATCTTTGCCTCTTCCAAGCTGAAGGTGAAAGAAGTGACCAAGGCCCTGAAACGCATGAAGCTGAACGTGGGCGAAATGCACTCCGACCTGGAGCAAAGCCAGCGCGAAGAAATCATGCACGAGTTCCGCAACCGCCGCATCGACATCCTGGTGGCTACCGACATCGTGGCCCGTGGGATCGACATCGACGACATCCGCCTGGTCATCAACTACGACGTGCCGCATGATAGCGAGGACTACGTACACCGCATCGGACGTACGGCCCGTGCCAACAACGACGGATGCGCCATCACTTTTGTAAGTGAAACCGAACAGACCCGTTTCAAGCAAATCGAAACATTCTTAGGAAAAGATATTTACAAACTCCCCGTACCTGAAGAACTGGGCGAAGGTCCGGTATATGCTCCCCGCACTTCCAGAAAAGAAGGAGGCAAACAGGTGAAGAATTTCTCCCGCAACAAAAAAGGCGGATGGAAAAAGAAAGGGGGAAACCATGCGAAAAAGCAGGGAGAAAGAACGGTCAAGAACTAAACATAAAATTTCCTGTTTTTAGTCTCAATTATACTAATTCATGAGACTAAAAGCAGGAAATTTTTACTTTAGAAATCCTTTTTTCAAAGCACTCGCTTAACCTATTATTAATTACATATCTAATTTTATAAATCTATTCTCTAGAAGCTTTTGCATTCCATACTAACAATGCACAAATAACAGATAAAAGCGCTGCACCTATCCAAAAATAATTTATAGCCGTAAAATCATAAACATCTTGACCATCTACGATAGTCTTATTTCCTTCTATCAATATTCCACTCATTACATCTTGAATTCCAGCACCTACATAACTAGCTATACCAACTACGCCGAGGGCCGCACCAGAGGCATTTCTTGGTGCTATATCCACAGCCATTAACCCTCCAAGGAAACAAAGAAGTACACCTATCCCAAGGCCAAACATTATCATTGCAATAACATCCAGCCAGTAATGTACACCAGGAACTAACAAAAATATAGATAAAGCACCAACATTAAGTAACCCAAATATCAATGCTGGAATATTTCTTCTCCCATTAAACAACTTATCTGAGATATAACCAGAGAAAGCTGTTCCAACTATACCACATACAGAATTAACTGATATAATAAAACTTGCATCAAGTGTACTATAACCTTTTTGTGCTTCAAGATAAAAAACTCCCCAACTATTAACTGCATAACGACTAATATACATAAAAGCACTTGATAAAGCTAATATCCATATAGCAGGCATTAATAGAACTTGCTTTTGAGCCTCATTATAATCCGCTGTATTTTCAGTAGTTTGAACTTTCTTAATATTAGAAGGAAGTCCCTTACTCTCTGGAGAGTCATGAAAAAAATTCCATATAATCAAAGTACCTAATAAACCAAGCAGACCAGCACCCCAAAATCCATATCTCCAACCTAATGCAGATACAATTGAAGCTACTATAATAAAAGTAAGCGCCTCACCTATATTATGACTAGCAGACCAAAAACCATAAAAAGAGCCTCGTTCTTTATCATCAAACCAGCGAGAAAGCCCTACAACACAAGATGCAGCCCCCATTGACTGAAACCAACCACTTATACCCCAAAGTACGGCAAAAAGAATAAAAGAGTTTGTAAAACCAAGAGCTAAATTTACAAGAGAAGTTATCAATAGTCCCGTTGACATAAATCTATTGATATTACTTCTATCAGCCATAAAACCATTGGTAAATTTTCCTATTGCATAAGTAAAAAATAATACAGAACCTATTATACCCAGCTCTGCTTCTGAGAATATTCCTTCCTCTACAATTGGCTTTTTCACAACATTTAAACTTAATCTACATACATAATACATACCATAGCCAAATGTTGCTGAAAGAAAAGTTGACCATTTGTAAATCCGCATCTTCTTTTTTATTTCTTCAGACGAACTATAATTACAAGACTTTGGTGTTGAGACTCTATAAAAGTCTATTACTGATTTTAATATCATATTTATTCCAATTCTTTTAATAAATAATATCTTAAATCACTGCCAGGAATGTAATTTAAAACTTCCATTCCTAACCGCTGTGCTGTATAGCAGTTTTTTAATGAATCGTCTACAAACAATGTTTCATTCACGTCTATTCCGCTATCTTCAATAACCATTTTAAATATTCGTTCATCAGGCTTTGAGGAATGAAGCATATATGACAAATACACTCCATCAAATATATCGTTTACATTTAATCCATTATAACTAAAAACTGTTCCAGAATATCTATTCCAGTGTATAGAGTTTGTATTACTAAGAAGATACAAATTGTATTTTCTTTTTAAAGAAACCAATAATTCAAGTTTATAAAGAGGTACTTTTCCAAGCATTGAATTCCATATAAAATCAATTTCCTCATCTGTAAGGTTTGAAGATGAACATAAACGAAATTCATTTCTAAATTGTTTATCCGAAATCACACCCATTTCATGCTCGAGAAAAAAACCAGCTTTATGAGTACTATTAACTTCTCTATTTGTAAACTTCACACCTACTTTTTTACACTCTTCTATAAAGTTTTCAGGCCTGACATCAATCAACACATTTCCCCAATCGAAAATAATATTTTTTATTTTATTCATGATTTTTCATTTAAAGTCATATATTTATTGCCTACAAAATTTTTAGATCTTGCAGGCAATAAATATCATTGATATACATCTAGCTATATCATTCACATATATCGTCTTTTGTATAAAAGAGAAAACAACATAACTCAATTCAATTATACTCTTCTATCATTTATGCAAATTCCGACTTCTCAAATATGTTAACAAATAAGCTGGACGATCAGTTTGTATGATTCTACACCCCAACTTATCTATCAAATAACCATAACCATCCTCCAAATTACCTAAAGACATATCATCATCATGTCCACCAGCCATTGTATTCCACAAAGTATTATACCAAATTAACGACTTACCTTTTAAAGTCTCTTTAATTTTATATGGGAGTTTGTTAGAATCCTTTTCAAAAAGCAGCTCAAAAGCTACAGGAGATAAATCAGAAACAAACTTATTAATTTCTATTTCAGCATTCTGATTGTCTAAATCTACAATCGGCATATAAATTACATCCCTTAAATAATGCCCATACAAAGATTTAACTTCTTTCACAGATTTTCTCCCCTTCATAATAACCTGTTTTGTAGTACCTGTCTTTTCTAATAAAGGTACAACCATATCAAAATATCGGTCTGCTTTATCAAGATTAACCAATATTTTACCTTTTACAAGAAGTAAAGCTTCTTCCAAAGTTGGAATTTTATGAATTGTTTTAATAGCACAACCATTTCTTAAATTTAATTTACGAATTTCATCTAAAGTATATTTGCTAACGTTTCCTTTACCTGTAGTTGTACGGTCTAATGTATTATCATGCATTAAAATTAAAACACTATCTTTTGTACATTGCAAGTCTAACTCAACAATATCTACTCCCATTTCTATTGCACTATTAATACCTTCTAAAGAATTTTCAGGATAGTTTCTCCAATCACCACGATGGGCAGCTACTAAAACAGTGCTTTCATCACAAGTCTGTAATTTTGTCAATATATTATCAACATTTGTCTGTGCAAACAATTGACTTGAAAACAGAATAATAAATATCAAGATTGTATTTTTCATAATTTAGTCCTTTAATTATAAAATTAGGGTATTTAAATACCCTAATTTTATTTTTACATATTAATAATTTATCCAATAATGTATCCTTCGTTCTGCCAATCAGATTTATCATTGACATTTTCAATTTCAGTTTGAGGAATAGGATACAAAACTCTATATGAATCAACACCTACAAAAACTTCATTAAAAATATTTGTACGAACAATGTCAAACCATCTATCACATTCCAAAGCTAATTCTAAACGTCGTTCTTTATGAATCGCTTTTCTAAGACTTTCCTTTGATACAAAATCAGATAATTCTTTATCAGGTAGTCCTGCATTATTACGTACTGCATTCAATGCATCTAAAGCACCTTGAGTAGGCGATTGAGATAATTCATTTAACGCTTCTGCATACATTAACATTACATCAGCACAACGCAACACCGGAAAATCAGAACTTGTTTCATTATTTGTAGCAGGAGTATCAAACTTTCCCGGTCTCTCACCGCTACCAGTAGGAGCCAAAAGAAACTTTCTATTATCATTATCACTTTCAAACTCACTTTGCGGTAAAGATATTACATTACCATTATCATTATTACGATAACGATTATTCTGATGAACAGACTCACCTATGCCGCCTTTCAAATATTGAACCGCAAAAATAATATCCTTACTAGTCTTAAGATTGTTTGGAAAAGTTTCAGGTGTTGGAACTAAACTCAATTCTTTACCTTCTTTTATAACAGAAACAATAGGGGTAAGTTCTTCATATACTTTATCATAATTCTCCATATATAAATAAACTTTAGCCAATAAAGCACATGCTGCATAAGACGTTACCCTTCCTTTCTCCTCATCAGGCCATTCGCTTGGTAATGATTTTGCAACATTCAAGTCTTCAATGATTTGATTATAAATAACTGATACCTCTTCACGCTTATTGTTCCTTGCATCTTCTACTGTTTGCGGCTCTGTTACCAATGGAACCTTTCCCCATAATCTTACTAAATTAAAATAAGATAAAGCCCTAACAAACGATACCTGTCCTACTATTTCATTATATTTATCCTCTGTCATTTTCACGGATTCTACATTATGAAGGACAAGATTACAACGATAAATTGTTTTATAAAGTGAACTCCATGCATCTGATAAATTTGTATTAGCAGGAGTTTCTGTAAAAACTTCTATCTGATACCTGACACCACCTCCAGCACCAGAATTATCATCCATTACATTGTCACCTCTAATTTCCATCAATGTCATAAAATTACCACCATACTGACTACTAGATTGAAGTTCGTCATACACTCCTATCACAGCACCTTCCAAACCTTTTACATCATTATAAAATGTTTCTTCAGTAGGGAAATCTATAGGTTTCAAATCCAAAAAATCATTGCAACCAGTCATTATCAAACCGGCAAAAACATATGATATAATTCGTTTCATATTTCTAAATAATTAAATATTAATTAAAATGTAAGGTTAACTCCAAGAGAAATTGTTCTGGCCAATGGATATACTCCATAATCTTCTCCATTAGTTGTTACAGAATTTCTATTAGAAACTTCTGGATTATATCCTTCATAACGAGTAAATGTAAATGGATTTTGTATAGAACAATAAATACGAGCAGCTTGTAAACAAACCTTATTTACCAGACTCATAGGGAATGTATATCCTAAAGATATATTTTTTATTCTTAAATAAGATCCATCTTCAACGTGCCATGTAGAAGTTGTTCCATTCTGTCCTTTACTTACACGATTAGCACGAACATTCATACCACTTCCTGGATTATCTTCAGACTTCCACCGATCCAATGCTCCTTTATAATTGTTCATATTCCCTTCATGATTATAAAAATAACGTCGAGACAAATTCAATATTTCATTTCCATAAACACCTTGGAAAATAACTCCCAAATCTATTCCTTTCCATGCAATATTAGCACCGAATCCATAAGTGAAATCAGGCATATAATTCCCGACTATAGCTCTGTCGGTATCTGAAATATCCAAAATACCATCACCATTAACATCCTTAAATTTAAAATCACCAGGTTTTGTATCAGCTAAACCATAATTTGAAGGAGAGTCAACATAATGCAATGAAGCATCTACTTCCGCCTGATTTTTATAAACACCTTCTACTACTGGTAAATAATATGAACCGATTGGTTCCCCTACCCTAGTTATAAAATAAGCATTACCTACAGATCCAGAAGATATTATATCTGCATTACCTGGTCCAAGTGCTTTTACCTCATTTATATTCTTTGAGATATTAAAATATGCACTCCAAGTAACATCTCCCATCTGATGGTTAGTTGAAATATTAAATTCAATACCTTTATTATTTACTTTACCTATATTCTCTAATCTTGTAGTATAACCAGTAGTCATTGAAACTGGAACATTCAACAATAGATCATAAGTATTACTATTATACAAATCAAGACCTAATGTTAAGCGATTTTTAAATAATGTAGCATCAAAACCGACATTAACTTGAGCTGTCTTTTCCCATTTCAAATCAGGATTAGGCATACTCTTCGGAGCAGCACCTTTAATTGCATCTGGACTTGAACCTCCCAAAACATAGCTATAGTAAGCCAACTCTCCTTGTGCTCCATAATTAGGTATATTAAAATTACCAGTCAAACCATAACTTGCTCTTAACTTTAAATCATCAATAAATTCAAGCGAATTCATAAATTTTTCTTCTGAAATACGCCATCCAAGAGAAACGGAAGGGAAATATCCCCAACGATTATTTTTACCAAACCGTGAAGCGCCATCAGCACGTAAAGCCCCTGTTATCATATATTTACCCAAATAATTATATTGTATACGTGCTAGGGCAGACAATAAAGACCATTCTGAAGCATTGGAATTACCTCTTGTTACGGTTCCTGCATTAAGCGTAGGTATAGAATTTATAATAAAACCGTTTGCAAAAGCATAATTACTTTCGTCTCTTTGATACTGCATTGTCCAACCTCCTAGTACAGACACTGAATGTCCTCCAAAATTTTTATTATAAGATAGTGTCTGTTCAAAAACCCAGTTATATATACGGCTGGTCTGTGATGTAGCTTCTGGTATAGACTCTGGATTTCCTTTTGTATTAGACAATGGGATAGTAGAAGGTCTGAATGTATCTTCCGAATCATTATAAAGATCCACTCCAAAATTTGCCCTATATTTCAAAGAGGGAAGGAAAGCAACCTCACCATAAATATTTCCAAAAATCCTTGACGCCTTCTTTTCATCCTTCTGAAGCATTGCCAAAGCTACAGGATTCCAAACCTGAGTCTGACTATTTCCTCGTTTTATACTTCCATCATCCATAATTGTTTCAGTATCAGCACTCCATGAATTTTGTGCAAAACAAAAACTGCCATCATCATTGTAAACAGGAAAGATCGGGGAACTATGCAGAGCAGAAGCTACCACACCTCCCCCATTACTATTATAAGCCCCATCAGAATTTACTTTATTTTCTATAGTCAAAGATGGATTTAAAGTAATACCGAATTTAAAAATACCTTCCGATACATCCAAATTCAATCGAGCACCATAACGTTTAAAATCACTATTAATAATGATACCATCTTGATTTAAATAATCCAACGAAACATAATATTTAATCTTATCGCTACCCCCAGAAGCAGAAACTGTATGATTCTGCATACCAGCTGTACGATATATTTCATCCTGCCAATCAGTATTGGTTAATCCTGGTGTTCCATTCAGATATGGAATAAGCTCCATTGGAACTATCGTATTATAATCATTTCCAGAATTCTTCAAGCGCAATGCATTATTATCCGATATACTAAATGGTAACGGAGAATTACCTGCCGCAATACGCTTACGATTTATAGATTCCATTTTATCAACATAAGTATTATTACGAGCATCATAGGCAAGTTCCGCATATTCATAAGCATCCAGCATATCTATCTTCTTTGATACACTTTGCCATGCATAATATCCCCCATAAGTTACAGTAGTCTTACCACTAGTACCCTTTTTAGTCGTGATCAAAACAACTCCATTTGAGCCTCTTGAACCATAAATTGCAGCAGAAGATGCATCTTTCAATACTTCAATGCTTTCAACATCATTCATATTAAAAGTATTCAATTGGTCTTTTGCTAAAGGTACACCATCCACAACGTAAAGAGGCGATGTGCCGGCTGTAATTGTTCCCGTACCACGAACTTTTATTTGTAAAGAAGAACCCGGAGCACCTGTTCCTTGAGTAATCTGTACACCCGGCATCTTACCAGCCATTGCTTCAGCCATAGAACTCACAGGCTGACCTTTCAAATCGCTAGCACGAACACTTGCTATAGAAGTTGTCACATCTCGTTTACGCTGAGTTCCATATCCTACAACCACAACCTCATCCAATATTTCTGTATCCTCTTTCAATGTTACTGCTAAAAGTTTTCCAGAGATTGCCTTAATTTGCTGACTTTGGTATCCCACATAAGAAATTTCCAGGTTAGCACCATCTGTTGCATCAAGAGAAAAATTTCCATCGAAATCGGTAATTGTTCCTGTTGCAGTACCTTTTACCATTACTGTAGCACCAATAATCGGCTCACCTTTCGTGTCCTTCACGGTTCCTTCGATCTTTCTTACTGTACCTTTCTGAACGGGAGTAATTACTATATATCCATCATTAATTTTATAAGTACAATCAGTTCCTACAAGGATTGCATCGAGCACTTTCAGTACATCTACATTTTTCTGATTAAGAATAACAATCTTGTTTACATCAAGCTGAGTTGCGTTATACGCAATTTTGTACTTTGACACAGATTCTATTTTTTGAAAAGCTTGTTTCAATGATACTTGTTCTCCATTGAAAGAAACTTTCTGTGCATTGACAGATATACTACCTGCCAGCATCAGGCCAACTCCAAAGGTTAATGCTTTGTTGATTTTCATGTTCATCTCATATTAGATTAAATAATTTAATACATCTGTTTTGTACGTACATAAGGAAGACAATGTAAATGCATAGTACACCCAATGAATTTGTATTAATAAAAGTTAAAGGTGTACAGAAGTAGAATCCATATACACTCCCGTACACCTTTATTGTTTTTAAGGTCCTAAATTCAATCTATTTTTTCACTAAGAGCAAGAATGCTTTATCTTACCCCAAATAGACATCAAAGAAATTCAATGTATCACCTATAATAATAGTTACACTTTAAATTACCATTCAGATAAAAGTCGATAATATTCTTATAATACAAAATATCAATGTTTTTCATTCAATATAAACTTCTTTACCTGAAATTCTATAATCAAGTTCCGGAATCATTAGCTTAAGAATATGGAATACATCTTCAAGAGATTCGTGCTTATTGTAGTGTACGTATATTTTCTGCTTGTTATATACGGAAGTACGTATATGCACTTTTACCCCGTATGTCCTTTCGATAATCTGCATCGCATATTCAAAGTCTGTATTATTAAAGAACAAGCCTCCCATACGCCAATCGGAATAATCAGATGCTTTTACTTTGACACATTCCACTTTATTTGTAGAAGGAATATAAACCAGCTGATCATCAGGTTTCAAATAATATGATATAGTAGTATCATTCAGAAGACTTACTTTCAAGGCCCCTGTTTCAAGGGTAGTTTTGACTTGCTTATCATCAGGGTAGGCCGATACATTAAATGTAGTACCTAGTACTCGCATTTTGAGGAAACGTGTATTTACAACAAACGGATGCTCTGCATCTTTTGTCACCTCAAAAAATCCCTCCCCATTAAGATATACTCCTCTTTCAGCCATGGTAAAAGTAGAAGGGTATATAAGTGTACTACCAGAATTAAGCCAGACTTTACTTCCATCTGGCAATGTTACCTGCTCTCGTCTGCCCAATTCGGCATAATACTGAACATACGATATTTCAGGTTCACCAACTTCATCAGAATTAATACTGCTTATAAAAAAATATCCTGAAGTACACATCATTATAAATGGTATCAGCCATACAGCAGCAATTCTAACCCAATATTGAATAGAGTGAAGACGAGCATTCTTATTGCTTTTCTTATGCATTACAGATTCAATCCGATTATACGACACTTCCCAGTCTTCAGACGTATCCATATCTATTTCATCCCACAACTGTTTCAACGCTTTATCCCTTTCAGAATCATCACGTGGATTAGAAAGTCTTTGATATACACGTGATTTCAAGTTTTCCGGGATATCGTGCTTAAAAAAATAATCAAGTATTTGTTTTATATAACTCATAATTTATCTTTATATACTTCTTTCTCATTTTAGACAGACAAACTCTATGTTACCCCTACTCCATTAACATTATATATGTTATAACGATAAAACCAATAACATTCCTTAATTCTTTCAATGCCAAATTAAGATGATTCTCTACAGTTTTTTTCTGTATTCCCAACTTCACAGCAATTTCATCGTTTGTCAAACCTTCTTGACGGCTCAAATGAAATATTTGTTTACGCTGTGGAGGCATTTCACTTACTGTCAAGTCTACAAGCAGTTTTAAATCATTCGCCACTATTTCATCATAAGGAGTGGTTGTATCACTAACATCTGGCACATCATCTATCTCTACAGGAATAATATGACGAGCTTCTATATAATTGAATATAGTATATTTTGATAAGGTAAACATATAAGAATCAAAATTATTGACAGAAGCAAAAGCTTCTTTCTTTTCCCACAGTTTTATGAAAATCATTTGAGTAAGTTCTTCTGCCTCGTCTCTGTCTTTTAAAAAACCATATGAAAAGGATTTGACTTTTGAATAATATGTACGGAAGATATGCCTGAAAGCCTTTTCATCACCTTCTGACAATCTGAGCAATATTTCTTTTTCGTTTTCCATACCTATGTTTGTACCAGATTAAGTTGTTTTTTAATTCGAGCCTAAATATAGAATCATGCCAGCAGAATTAAAATTGTAAAATATCTATATGCAAAAAAGTCCACAAATATTGATATTCAGTAGATTAAAGCTATTCAAACTTTAACAAACAATATCGTATATACAAATTATATGCAATATTCGTAAAATTCATCAAGATATGCAAACAAACAGCTGGCAATTTAAATAAGTTATTGTAAACACTAAAGTTCAATTAAATCTGTCTGAAACAATCAATATCTGACAAAAATATCATGTTAGGTTGAACAAAAGCATAGAACAGACAGCATTACAAAATAAGAGACCTATTGGCAGAATTAAATATACGTTATAAATTCCACCAATAGGCCCATATCATGTTTTTTACTATAACATGCCGACTATTCGCCTTCGCCCATACAAGTTACAGCTCTTGAAAAAATTAATCTTTAAACTTATACTTTTATTGCCATTTTTGCTCTATAGTCTTACTCCCTCTTGGTAGTAATAAGAATTACGCCAAATTTTCCTTTCTTACCATATTTTGCGGTAGCGGCTTCATTCTTCAGCACACTGACGGATTGTATCTTGTTCGGATTGAGCTTCTTTATCACATCGTCAGACACTTCCAGCCCGTCCATAATGACAAGCGGAGACACTCCGGAGGCTTTGGAACTACCCACTGAATCTATTTTGAAATCTCCTGTAATGGACAATTCATCCATAGGATTATGGAGTTTAATAGTAGGCACATCTACTGATTCCTCGCTTTTCTGGACTCCATACCCCACTACTACGACATCATTGTCGCCTGACTTCGGCTTGTTGTTGGTTCCCTCCAGCATGAAAGTCACCGGGAGAGTAAATTTCACGCTGACCGGCTTTCCGTCCTGCATACCCGGCTTCCATTTCGGCATGGTGCTGATTACGCGGATAGCTTCTGCATCCAACCACGGGTCGACCGGACAGAGCACCTTGAAATCGCTCAGTGAACCGTCTTTCCTTACCACAAACTGCACGATGACACGCCCCTGCTTACCGGCTTCCCGTGCCTTTGTAGGATACCTGAGATTGCGTGCCATAAATTCCAGACCAGCACGCATACCGCCCGGATATTCGGGCATCTGCTCCACTACGCTAAACGTCTGGTCGTCCGACACCACAGTTTGCGGAGCAGATGCTACCACCTTCACATATTTCTTTGTGTCGCTTTCAGTCAAGACAATTGTCTGGTCGGCTTTCTTCAGACAGTCTTTGACCGACATGGTAACCGTACTCATACCGATGTAGGCCACCTGGATGCTTTGGTCGCTGCCGACTTCCAGCGTGAAATTACCGTTTTCGTCGGTAAGGGTACCGTTGGTCGTATTCGCCACAAGTACAGTTGCCGCGATAATGGGTTTTCCCTCCTCATCCACCACCTTCATCTTCAGTTTGGTCTTTTCGGCAGGGTTCGACACATTTTTATCGGCATACGTTTCCAGAACTGCCGATAAATCATTAACTTTGACACTTGAAATCTCATCGAGAGGTTTGGAGATTTCAGGACGGGCAAAAGCAGCTACGGTAACGGCTGCTAACGGAAGTACATAAAGGTACTTGGCACGTGCCCACGGATTGGATTTTTTTCGAATCATCATAGTGATACGTTTTTTAAGTGAACTGTGATTAAAGCTGTTGGCAATAGAGTAGAGCCTTGCGCCAACGGCTTTTTTTATTAATAGCATTTGATATTCTTTCGCGTTGATTCCCTGACGGAGCACTTCTTCGTCGGCTTCGTATTCATGAATGTTCTGCAACTCCTGTTTGAGCAGCCAGATGGCCGGATTGAACCATTGCAGCCAGGCACAGGCTTCGGTCAGCAACAAATCCCATGAGTGACGGTGATGGATGTGAGCCATTTCGTGCACCAGAATGTGATGTCCGCTTTCCTTCAGGTCCGTTTCCGAAATCACGATGTAGCGCATCCAGCTGAAAGGAGCCAGTTTGCGACGGTGGACTACCAAGCGGATACCATTGTCCAACCTTTCACACCGGCTGTGACGAATGAGATAAAGCATGCGTCCCAGCGACCAGAGGTGACGGACGATGACAAAAAACAACCCCACAAAATAGACTAACACCAGCCCTTCCTGCCAGTGGAACGGACGACTTCCCTCTTCCACCACCGCTTCGCTATTCCATTGGTACATCAGCAGCAAGTCTTCCATCGACATCACTTGTGCATTTACCGGCGAAGCCTGTTCCACCGTCACCTTTACCAAAGGCAGCAGACACGAGAGCAGCATCACTCCCAGCAAAGCCATCCGGTTAAAACGGTGGAAAGTTTCTTTGCTGAGCAGCAGGCGATAGAACAGATAGAACATCGCCAGGCAGACAGCCGACTTGAGTATATAGACTAAAAAGGTTCCCATAGGCAGACGTGTTTTATTGTGGTTTCTCGTTCTGCCCCTCTTCCACCTGACGGATGAGTTCTTTGAGTTCTTCCACTGAAATGTCTTCCTCTTTCACCAGCGAGGAAACAGCACCTAAAAAAGAGTTGTTGAAATATTTGGAGATGACCCCACGCAGAGTTTTCCGCCGGAATTCCTCTTCCGACACTATAGCATGATACTGGTAGGTATTACCGAACGCGGTATGCGACAGGTACCCCTTTTCTTCCAGTCCCCTTACAATGGTCGACAGGGTATTGAAGTGCGGCCGGGGCTCTTCGTAAAGTTCCACCAGCTGTTTGACGAACATCGGACCTTTCTCCCAGAAAAATCCCATGATTTCTTCTTCTTTGGCAGTAAGTGTTTTCATATCCGTTTCAATTGGTTACTGCAAAGAACTAAAATTTTTAGTTGACAAACTAATTTTTATAGTTAATATAACTAAAGAACATAGTTTTTCATAGCGGCTTCCTATGACAAGATAGCGGAAACATCTGATTAAGAAGGAGAAAAAACAATCTACATTTCTCATTCTCCATAGGATTTGAAATATGATGACCTTAAAATTGAGGGGGAAGATGCTTACGATGTCCGGGAGCATCAAACTTTGCAGATTTTTTACCACGTATTTTTTTCGCATGGCCAGGAGGAATCTCCTTCTTATGTGGTGGCTTAGGTGCATGACGATGCACCACACAAGAGCTTCCGCCCAAACACAAAAGCAGGCCGAACAGGGCAATCAACAATTTTGTTTTCATAACTTTCAATGGTTTTTACAAAGTTAAAAAAAGACACAGACATATTCCCCTGCAAACCTCCCCAATTGCAGAAAATAAAAGCACTCTCAACTCTTTAAAAAACGCAAGTGCATTTGTGGGGGATAGTATGAATTATTAACTTATATATTGCATTAAATATATTTCAATGCATTATAAAACAACGGTTTATGTAAAATATAAAAGTTATAGGTAATCTTAATTAAACAGACGTTTTTCATACATCTATCGAACATTTGAGTTAATTTTCTATATATAAAACTGATTAAAGAGGTGGTTTTGCTATTCCTAAATTGGCAAAGTCACCTCTTTTTTTATTTTATAATCTACATATTCCGTTCATTATACGTTCATTTTTCGGAACATTACTAATTAAGATTTGGAATTGGCCAAATGCGCAATGAAATAAATAATAAAATATTCTATCTTTGCAAAAACAATAACATTTGAATTATGCTCAAAGTTTCTGTAAAACACTATATCAATAAAAAATTGAAGTATTCGATGGGAGTTGGGATTTACGAAGGAGAGCCTGCATACCCTGTTTATATCCGAATATCATATGGTAGAAAAAACCAAAGAATAAAAAGTTTATGGATTCATCATGATGTTACAGAAAAAGAATTTGAAAAGGATGAAAGAGTGAAGCGAATAATCAAATACGAGTCTGACATCATAGAATATATTTTTAGCAACCAATTAAATGATGAATTTGATATAAAATCAAAGTTTGCTATGTATTTGGATGATATTTTAAATTCATATATAGGATGGGTAATAAATATAAAGGAGGTAATTAATGAAATGATCTCTTACATAAGTATAAAATCAGGAATAGATCCACATATGCTAAACCCTTTCTTAACCAACACTTATCTATCAGAATATTATACATATTCTGATTGGTATGAGTTGAGTCAAAAGAATATATTTACCGATGATATACAAAGCAAAATAATCTATTTATCCATATTAATGGAATTTATTTCAATCAACTATAAAGATGATGGAGAAGATTATGAAGTTGGTGCTGTTTTAAATTACTATGAATGGAAAAAAAAGGATGGAGAAGCTAATTTTTTATCATTTGCATATAATAAAGGATTATTAGATAAAAATAGAATAAATGAAATTACAAAGACATTTAATATTTGCATGGAAAAACGTTCTATAAATAGTAAATTACTTTATAGTGCTTTTGTGTAGAAGGTTTTCTATTATCAAATAAAAGATAGAATAAATAATAAAAAATGCGGAATAATATTTTGTTGTTCCGCATTTTTGTTTTTACTTTGCGGAATAAATATAAAATATTCCGCAAAATGAAAGAGTTTGATATTATTAAAGCTTCAAAACTATTGCCTAAAGGTTCGGTATCAGATATCTCTTTTGATACACGTATTCCTCAGTCAACTGTGAGTAAAATTCTAAATGGTAAAGAGACCAAAGACTATTTAGTAGTACGAAAACAAGTAATAAAGATCTTACTAAAGGTTAAAGAGGATATAAGTTCGGTCTTAGAAAATATTGACGATGGAAACTAGTAAAAAGGAATTATACGTATCATATTCTTTCTTGCTTAGTAAAAATATTAGCCAAAACACAATTGATAATTGGAGAAAAAGAGGCTTATCAATAGTGAAAAAAATAGGTATTAATGCGTATATTTTATATGATAGCATACCTGCACCTACAAGAGAAAAATTACCAAGTAAGGAAGCCATAATAAAAGAGCTTGAGCGTAAAAGGGATGAAGACTCAATAGATTATTTCTATGAAATTCTTTACAAAGCCAAAGAAAACAATTTTTCATTGTATCGGGATGTCTATTCAAAACATTTCAATGATGAAAGAGTTGTGGAATATTCTAAAAAACATGCAGTAATAGAGGAAATATTAACAATAAGGTATGAATATAAGGAAGAAGGCACACGGTGTCCATCCAGAGATATATGGAAAGCTTATTGTAGAATCTATCCTGAAGACTATGTATATGAGTATTTCTTAAACATAATGAAAAAGGCAGAGAATGAAGGAATTGAGAGGATTCTCATAAAACAAAGTGTCCCAGTAAAAAGAAAATTTGATGTCAGGTACACAAAGATGATTATTGATTGTCTTTCGTCAAAAAAGAAATATAATCAGCCCCAGATCTTTGATAAGATATGTAAAGCTTGTGAAAAAAAAGGTTGGGAAAAACCTTCTTTATCATGGGTAAAGCTCAAAATAAGAGATTACTATCTATTTGGAGGTGCACGTGATGGGGTGAATTATGAGTTTTATAACAGACGGCCTTATTTGGGTGTTCTTAATGCTCAAAATGCTAATTCACAATGGCAGATAGACGGGTGGAGACTACCATTTTACATGAAAGGCTTTGAAACTCTTACTTTGTTTTGGGTGATAGATTCATATTCAAAAAAGGTCTTAGGTTCATTTATAGACAGTTCAGAGAATACAGAAACAATTCTTAAGGGGCTTGCAAGTGCCGTAAAAGAAACTGGAGTATTACCTTTTGAAATAGTTTCGGACAATCATTCATTTAACCAGACGAAGGAAGCACAAGATTTCAAAGAAAGGTTATCCAAGATTGGTGTAACATGGACTGTATCAATGAATCCGAGAAGAAAGTCTAACGTGGAACGTAGTTTCAGAACATTTGGAGATGATTTTTGCAAGAACGAATACGGGTATATAGGGCAGGGTATAAAAACCCGTATGAAGAATGGAAAACCGTCTCAAGAGTACATAGATAAAGCAGTCAAGAATCCTCTTACAAGAGAGCAAATTGTACTTATAGCTGGAAGATGTATCGAAGAATACAACAACAAAATAGGATCTGACGGAAAAAGCCCGAATATGAGGTATGAGGAAGCGGTTAATGATGAAAGCAGGAAAAAGAAGTCATTTGCTGTGTCAGATTTGGATGTTCTTTCGTTGTTCATTAGACGTTCAGAAGCTATTGCAAGACGTGGCCAGATAACTATTGAAAGAGGAGGTGTCAAGTATGAATATGTTATGAATGCTAAACAATATGTCAAATATAATAATAAAAGGTTTGGTATAAGGTATGCTTCATTTGATCAAATATACATTTATGACATAGACACTGATAAATGCCTGGATTGTCTGCAAAGAAAGAAATATGCTCATGGTGCACTTGCTGACCAGACAGAGGATGATATAAAGTTGATAAACAAACATTCTGGAAGACTAAGGGGTATAGAAAATGCTATAAAGAAGGAACAGGAAAAAATATACAAAGAGGCTGTTTCAATAGATCCAGACGCTGCATATATCATGAACCCTTTACTAACTCCGAAAGCAGATTTTGAGGAGTACAAACGTAATGGAAACCTTATGAGGTTTGCAGATCGTCACGGAATAAGACCTGAAGATGTGCCTGAAATAAATGTGGAATGCGAAAAAGAGACTAAAGAACCAGAATACAGGAAAAGAAGAAAGGCCGAAAGCCCTTTCCATTGTGAAAAAAGAATGGCTATCGACCTAAGCTCATTGGATGAGCGATAATTCCCTGTATTCACATACAAAGAATCAATAAAAACCGAAACAAAATTATGAAAAAGATTGAGATTAAACAAGTTATCAATGATTATTGCGTAGAAAAAGGCCTAAGTAAGGCTGCATTTGCCATAAAATGTGGTGTCAGTGAGGCCACTTTATCAGCAATAGAAAATGAAAAATGGCAGAATCTGTCTGAGGAGATCATACAGAAGATAATGAGTTTTATAAATCAGGGTATGGTTGAAACATTGTACCAGAGTTATGATTTCATTGATACGTTCAAAGCCTGTGACAAGGCACGAAAATACCGTCTTATGATTGGTATTACTGCTGATACAGGTATGGGTAAAACAACTGCATTACGCACCTATGCACGTCAAAAAAACGTGTATTATATTTCTTACGACAAGACAATGAAAGCCACTCAGTTTTTTGTTGAACTTCTGAAAGAACTTTCAGTGTCCTTCAGTGGATCTTTGAATGAAATGATGAACCGTGCTGCTGATGAACTTAACAGGAAAAAAAGCCCGGTTCTTATTATTGATGAATGTGGAAAGCTCACACATTCCATGATATTGTATTTACAGGTGTTGAGAGATAAAACCCTTTCTAACTGTGGTATTATACTTGCTGGAATGCCTTATTTCAAGTCAAACCTACAGAAGTTTGCAATAAGGGAAAAAGAAGGTTATGCAGAGTTTTTAAGAAGAATAAACGTGTGGCATACCTATATAGGACTTCAAGCCAAAGAGATTGAAGAGATATGCAGTTTAAATGGTATTGCTGACAAGGAGAAGATAAGAGAACTTAAACGAAACAAACGTTTTGGAGACCTGATGAATGAAATATATCTGTATAAAATAATGGAGGGTGAACTATGATTGAAAACCATTCTTTAAACGCAAATATTATGGGTAGTGAACGTATAATAAACGCTGAATTAGCGGTTGCTGAAGCCGTGAATAATATAAATTTCAATGATATTGAATCTATGATGAATGGCTGCAATGGTGCAGTAGTAATAATGGGTATAAACCGTTTCAGTCACAAACTTTCAAAAATGGTATTTGCTTACAATACAGAAGATACATGTTTTGAAGATGTTGTTGCGAATGCAAACAAGCTTGTAAAGTGTTCAAACTTTGCTGTATCACGTGCTTTTATATACTCTATTGATAATTCAAAAAAAGTAAAGCACTTACATCATATAATTTATAAGACTAATATTCTTCATGAATTGTCTGATATTCATATTCAAGGTAATAAAACATATAAATACAATGCTGTATGAATGAATACTCGCTGACGAATGCTCAAATAAGAAAGATTCAAACCTTATTTTCAAAATTAGGTTTCTCTAGTGATGATAAGAAAAATATAATACGCCATTTGACGTTAAATAGAGCCTCTAGCACGAAAGATTTACGCAAAGATGAAGCGAAGTACCTGATAAACTATTTAGAAGGGAATAACGAAGTAAAACAGGCTTATTACGACAAGTGTTTGAAAGAAGTTAAGTCTATATATAAATTATCCTATGATATTGGAATGTGTTATGGTGATACATACGAAGACAAAATGATGAATATCGCTGTAATAAATAAGTTTTGTCGTGAACGTGGAACAGTGAAGAAGAATATAAAAGAAATGGATTTGAAAGAGCTGAGAAAAACAAAAAAACAGTTTGAGGCAATGTTACAAAATAACACAAAATCAGCTGTAAATAAAACAACAAATAAAATATTAAACGAAACAGTGAAATGAAAAATCAAAATGAACAAAACAAAAACTACCCTTATAAGGTAGATGGTGAAAACGGAAAAATATCTGTTTTCCTATATGGTGAAATTGGAGAAGGAAGAAAGGCAGATCCACTGTCTGTAGTAAGTGCAATAATGGAACTTAGAACAGGAGAAGAAGCGGAACTTCACATCAATTCAAATGGCGGTGATGTATTTGGCGGCATTTCCATTTATAATGCGTTAAAAAACACTCCTGCAAATATTTCAATTTACATTGATGGGGTAGCTGCAAGTATGGCGGGAGTTATTGCATTATGTGGAAAGCCTTTGTACATGGGAAAGTATTCACGTCTTATGTTGCATCGTGTTTCTGGCGGAGCTTATGGCAATGCTCAAGAATTAAGTGAAGTCATTACGCAAATGAAAGCTATTGAAGATGATTTATCTTCAATATTGGCCCAAAAGTGTAAAATGACACCTGAAGAAGTCAAAAACAGATTCTTTAACGGTAAAGATCATTGGCTAACAGCTAAGGAAGCCTCAGATTTAGGCTTTGTAGATGGTATCATAACAGGAGAATCAATTGTGACAAAAGAAGATACTCCAGAGGGCGTTTATAATGCTGTTATCAGTCGATTTGAGGCACGTTTCAGCATATTTCAACCTGAAGATCTTTACACACGTATAAGCAAACTTCCGGCTTTTAAGGATATGGATGAGGACACGGTTTTTGAATGTATAAAAAAGGTCAAGCCTCAAACATTGAAAAATATGCTTGATAATGCTTTGGCAAAGGGTATAATAAACAAACAGGAAAAAGAAGAAATGTCTGTAGCATACAAAAACAATTTATTATTGCTTCAAAAGACATTAGAAAGCCGTGAGCAAAGATTTAATAATACGTTTGAAACGAAGTATTACAATATACTTAAAGAGTCAAATAATCACATTCTTTTAGCTGATAAGGAATTTGTGAACGGTGAACTAAAACAAATGGCTAAAACTAATTTTGAGGCATTTGAAAGATTAATGAAAGGAATAAAAAAACCGCTTCGGGTACGTGATTTCATTTGTGAAGATACATCTGTTAATGATAAGGATAGAAAGAACTGGACATTGGATGATTACAGGAAAAAAGCACCAAATGAGCTAAGAAAAAATCCAGAACTTTATAATAGACTTTTGGTTAGTGAGAAATAAACATATTAACAACAATTTAAAAACAAAAAATTTATGGCAACTTTAAACAAAGAAGTTTGGGTAAACCAGATAAAGGAAAACTTTTACCCTGAGACATCATTTCTAAACTATGTACGTGACTTTTCTGGGCTTGTTGAAAACAATGCAATCAACATGGCAGAGGCTGGAGTAGATCCTAAGGTTTTAATCAATAATACAACTTATCCAATAAAGGTTGTATCACGTGTAGATAAGCCTATTCGTATCGAACTTGATACTTTTGAAACTGAAAATACGCTTGTAAGAAGACCTGAAGCTATAGAATATAGCTATGATCAGTTGGAATCTGTTCTGATGGGACATCGCAATACATTGCGTGCAAAGACAGCTTCAAAGGCTGCTCATGCTTATGCACCACAGGAAAATACAGATTATACACCTGTTATCGGCACAACGGGTGATGTTGTTTCAGGAAGAAAGCGTTTGTCTATAGAGGACATTCTTAACTTAAAAGAACGTTTTGATGATTTCGATCTACCGCAGGAAAATCGTTACTTGGTATTGAATCCCAAACACCTTTCAGACCTCATTTTATTTGATGTAAAGGCCTTCAAAAATATTCTTGACATTGTAAACGGTGTTCCTCAACGCTTTGCTGGTTTTAACATCCTACAGACAACTGCAACACCAATTTATAATGCTACGACAATGGAAAAAGTTGCTTTTGATGCAGAAGCTGCACCAGATACAGACACATTCTGTTCTTTTGCTTTCCATGCTGATGAAGTAATGAAGGCTGACGGTGATTTGCACTTGTATGCACGTTATGACGATCCTGAAGAACGTGGTACTATAGTCGGCTTTGACAAGCGATTTATAGCTTATACTATAAGAAATAAGGGTATCGGAGCGATTGTTAGTGCAAAAGGATAAAAACAGCCTTAAAATAAAAATACGAGAGTGTGTCAAAATTCATTTTTTGAAAATATGAACTTATAATTTGAAATTTGAGCATCCTAAAAGACTAAAGAAAGGGCCGTATCATTACTCAATACAGAGTTTGATACGACCCTTTTAAATATTATAGTTATAAACTGTAACTTTGAAGAGTAGTCATTTTAGTTTTGACACACCCTCGTATTTTTTTATAACTTTGTCGTATGGCACGTGATAAAGAACTAACAGAAAGAAGAAACAAAGCTATCTGCAAGCGTTATAAATATCTTACAGAAGTAAAGCATTTGCGCTTTGATTATGTAGTAGAAAAACTATCTACTCAAGAGTTTTTTTTATCTGAATACAGGATAATGGCAATTATTAGGAAAGCCGTTAAAAACGGTGATTTGTAGTATATAATGTATTTAATTAAGATTTACATTATCTTTTTATATCGCTTTTCATTAAGAAAGCTATTAACTTTTTAGGCGGTTTTGCGATTGTCTTTTACACATTCAACCCAAAACACAAGTGCGTTTGAATCAAAACGCAAGTGCGTTTAAACTAAAACACAAGTGCATTTGAGTCAAAACGTAAGTGCGTTTAAACTAAAACACAAGTGCGTTTTTTTCACAAAGATACGCAAGTGCAAAAAGATGTAAAATCAGTAAGCAGAAGCGTGTGGAAAAGCCTTAAAGCAAAGACTTCAAGCAATAATAAGGAAGAATGGAAGAAAAACCATACTTACCTGATTTACAAACATTAAACTGCCAAATGAGCATAAACCAACAGCGGAAAGTTTGACGGGTTGACGGGTTGGCACCGGTTTTTCAAACTTCCTATATACAGGTGTGGAATAACTCTTAAGAGTTGTTCCACACCCCGCGTATATATAGTTTATAAAAATGCCTGCCAACCCCGACAACCCGTCAAGCACACGGCCGAAAACGGACAATAAAAAACCTCCTTCACTTCATCTTTCCAGAAGCAAAGGAGGCATTCAAATTTCCGTATTCATTTAGAACGGCAGGTCGTCTTTCTCGTCTGTCATGGAGAAGTCGGCCGGAGCTGCATTTACCGGAGGGAATGGAGCTTCTACCGGAGGCATCTGAGGAGTGGCTCCCACACGTTCTACCTTCCATGCACGGATACTGTTGAACCAGCGTCCTTGCCATTCGCGGGCATCAATGTCGAACGATACGTTCAGTTCCTCGCCCACCTGAATATTAAACTGTTTGATTTTGTCGTCACCAAAGACATCAAAGCACATGCGACGCGGATACTGGTCGTGTGTTTCGATGACATATTCTTGTACCTTCCATTCGTTGCCGTTCCGCGATGTACCGCCTTTCGGTTCCAGAACCGCAATCACTCTTCCTGCTAATTCCATAAATAGTATTTTTAAATTCGGTGACGAAATTACGACTTTCCATAGAAGAAAACTAATTTTTAAGACCTTTTTTTGTGGGGTATATGCAATCTTTTCGTAACTTTGGCAATTGGTTTAGAGCATCCGTAGATGCATTTAATAATAAAAACAGAACAAAAACAAATATAAAAACAGCTATGAAGTTTATCGTTTCAAGTACTGCTTTATTCAGTCATTTGCAGGCTATCAGCCGAGTAATCAACTCAAGAAATTCATTACCTATTCTGGACTGTTTCCTCTTCGAACTGAGAGACGGTACACTCTTTATGACTGCTTCGGACAATGACACTACGCTGTCTACTTCCATCGAAGTGAACGAATCGGACAGCGACGGCCGTTTTGCCGTTTCTTCCAAGACATTGCTGGAAGCATTGAAAGAGATTCCTGAGCAGCCGCTGAGTTTCCATATCGAACCCAGCAACATGGAAATCACCGTGGAATACCTGAATGGAAAATACAGTCTGATGGGACAGAATGCCGACGAATACCCGCAGGCACAGGCATTGGGTAGCAATGCTGTACAGGTGACCATGGGAGCAGAAATCTTGATGAACGGCGTGAACCGCAGCATTTTTGCGACAGCCGACGATGAACTTCGTCCGGTGATGAACGGTATTTATTTCGACATCAGCACGGAAGACATTACACTGGTTGCTTCCGACGGTCATAAGCTGGTACGTTGCAAGACTTATGCCGCACGAGGAGCAGAGAAAGCTGCCTTCATCCTTCCGAAGAAGCCGGCCAACCTGCTGAAGAACCTGCTGCCGAAAGAACAGGGCGACGTACAGATTGGTTTTGACGACCGCAATGCCATGTTCACCCTCGAAAACTATCAGATGATCTGCCGTCTGATTGAAGGACGTTATCCGAACTATAACTCTGTCATTCCGCAGAACAACCCGCACCGTGCCATCATTGACCGTGCGCTCTTCATCAGTGCCCTGCGCCGTGTGTCTGTGTTCTCTTCACAGTCAAGCAGCCTGATCAAGCTGAGTTTGTCGGAAAACCAGATGAAGATTTCTGCACAGGACATCGACTTCTCTACTTCGGCCGAAGAAACCATCGCTTGCCAGTATGGCGGTAACCCGATGAGCATCGGTTTCAAGTCGTCGTTCCTGATTGACATTCTGAACAACATTTCTGCACAGAACATCATCATCGAACTGGCCGACCCGTCACGCGCTGGTGTCATCGTGCCTGAAGAACAGGAGGAAGACGAAGACCTGCTGATGCTGCTGATGCCGATGATGCTGAACGACTAATCATTTTTTGTTACACACAGACTCATGAAACTGAACTTGAAAAATCCGCTCGTGTTCTTCGACCTGGAGACCACGGGCACCAACATTAATACAGACCGTATTGTAGAAATCTGCTACTTGAAGGTTTATCCTAACGGAAACGAAGAGGCCAAGACCTTGCGCATCAATCCGGAAATGCACATTCCGGAGGCATCGACTGCCATTCATGGCATTCACGACGAGGATGTGGCCGACTGCCCTACTTTCAAGGAAGTGGCAAAGGACATTGCCCGCGACATTGAAGGGGCCGACATTGCCGGTTTTAACTCCAACCGTTTTGACGTGCCGGTGCTGGTAGAGGAATTCCTCCGCGCAGGCATCGACATCGACCTGACCAAGCGGAAGTTTGTCGACGTGCAGGTGATTTACCACAAGCTGGAACAGCGCACACTTTCGGCTGCCTACAAGTTCTACTGCGGAAAGAACCTGGAAGACGCGCACACGGCAGAAGCCGATACAAGGGCTACCTACGAGGTGCTGAAGGCACAGCTCGACCATTATCCTGACGTGCTTCAGAACGACATCAACTACCTGTCAGAATATTCCAGCTACAGCAAGAACGTGGACTTTGCCGGAAGAATCGTGTATGACGACAACGGCGTGGAAGTGTTCAACTTCGGAAAATACAAAGGCATTCCGGTGTCGGAAGTGCTCAAGAAAGACATGGGCTACTACGGCTGGATTATGAACGGAGACTTCACATTGAACACGAAGAATGTATTGACAAAAATTCGCCTGCGTGAAACGGGGCTGGTCAAGTAAACAGAAGGTAGCATGAATACACTACAAGGCAAAAAAATTGTACTGGGTATCACGGGTAGCATTGCGGCCTACAAGGCGGCCGTGCTGACACGCGGACTGATTAAGAAAGGTGCGGAGGTGCAGATTGTCATCACGCCGGCAGGAAAGGAGTTCATCACTCCCATCACGCTTTCGGCGCTGACCAGCAAACCGGTCATCAGCGAGTTTTTCTCACAGCGTGACGGCACATGGCACAGCCACGTGGACTTGGGATTGTGGGCCGACGCCATGGTCATTGCCCCGGCTACGGCTGCTACCATCGGAAAGATGGCGCACGGGGTGGCCGACAACATGTTGGTGACAACCTACCTGTCGATGAAGGCTCCGGTGTTTGTGGCTCCGGCCATGGACCTGGATATGTATGCTCATCCTTCTACCCAGCATAACCTCGACATTCTGCGCAGCTATGGCAACCATATTATCGAACCGGCTTCGGGCGAGCTGGCCAGCCACCTGGTAGGAAAAGGACGCATGGAAGAGCCTGAGAAAATCATCGAAGTGCTGGAAGCGTTCTTTGCCCGTCAGCAAGACCTGGCCGGACGGAAAATCGTCATTACCGCAGGTCCTACTTATGAGAAAATTGACCCGGTGCGCTTTATCGGCAATTACTCTTCCGGAAAGATGGGCTATGCCCTGGCCGAGGCATGTGCTTCACGCGGAGCGGAAGTGGTATTGGTGAGCGGTCCGGTTACTCTGCAGACGGTTCATCCGAACATTCAGCGCATAGACGTGGAGAGTGCGGCCGAAATGCACCGCGCAGCTGCCGATGCCTTCAAGGATGCAGACGCAGGAATCTTGTGTGCGGCCGTAGCGGACTTCACACCGGAGCAGGTGGCCGACCAGAAAATCAAACGGGGAAAGGACGACCTGGTGCTGCGGTTGAAACCGACTTGCGACATTGCCGCTTCCTTAGGAAAGGAAAAACGTCCGGATCAGTTGTTAGTGGGTTTTGCATTGGAGACTTGTGACGAGGTCAGCCACGCCCAGGATAAGCTGGTACGCAAGAACTTTGACTTCATCGTGCTGAACTCGCTGAATGACAAAGGAGCCGGTTTCCGTTGCGACACCAACAAGATTACGATTATAGACCGCGCTGAAGCTGTTTCCTACCCGTTAAAGCGCAAGCAGGAAGTGGCCGAAGACATTGTGGATAAACTTTCCAGTCTGTTTCATTCCTAAACCGTTATGCTACAGTCTATCTTTATACAGAACTACGCCCTGATTGATAAGCTGGACATTGACTTTACGTCTGGTTTTTCGGTGATTACCGGCGAGACCGGTGCCGGAAAGTCTATTATCTTAGGGGCTATCGGACTCTTGTTAGGACAGCGTGCCGACGTGAAATCCATCAAGAAGGGGGCTTCCAAGTGCATCGTGGAGGCGACTTTCCGGATTGCCAACTACGGCATGGAACCGTTCTTTCAGGAGAATGACATCGAATTCGAACCGGACGAATGTATCCTTCGCCGTGAAGTGTCGGCTAACGGAAAAAGCCGTGCTTTCATCAACGATACGCCGGCTTCGCTGGCACAGATGAAAATGCTGGGCGAGAAACTGATTGACGTACACAGCCAGCACCAGAACCTGCTGCTGAACAAGGAAGGGTTTCAGTTGAACATTTTGGACATCCTGGCACAAGACGAGCAGGCATTGTCGGCTTATCAGTCGGTATACCTTTCTTATAAGAAGGTAGCAAAGGAACTGGATGACTTCATCGCACAGGCTGAAAAGAGTCGTCAGGATGAAGATTATATCCGCTTTCAGCTGGAACAGTTGGAAGAAGCCGGACTGAAAGACGGAGAGCAGACGGAACTGGAGCAGGAAGCGGAAACCCTGAGCCATGCCGAAGACATCAAGGCCGGACTCTATAAAGCCAGCCAGCTGATTAACGGCGAGGAAGGCGGTACGGTTTCACTGACCAAGGAGTGCATGCAGACTCTTCAGAGCCTGACACAGGTATATGCGCCGGCTAAGGAATGGATGGAACGGCTGAACAGCTGCTACATTGAGCTGAAAGATATTTCCCGCGAAATAGGCAATGCGGAGGAGGAAGTGGAATTCAATCCGGCACGTCTGGATTTTGTCAACGAACGGTTGAACCTGATTTATTCCTTGCAGCAGAAACACCGTGTGCAGTCGGTAGAAGAACTGATTGAGCTGACGGAAAACTATCGCAGCCAGTTGAATGCCATCACTTCTTTCGACGACCGGATTGCAGAGTTGGAGGGAGAAAAGAAGAAATTGTATGCCGAGGTGCTTCGTCAGGCCGAAAAGCTGACCGCGCTGCGTACACAGTCGGCACGGCACATTGAATCGCAGATGGAATCCCTGCTCATCCCATTGGGTATGCCTAACGTGCGTTTTGCCGTGGAGCTGACTCCCAGAAAGGAACCCGACAGCAAAGGGATGGACAGCGTGACGTTCCTGTTCTCGGCCAACAAGAACGGAACGTTGCAGAACGTGGCTTCCATCGCTTCGGGAGGTGAAATTGCCCGCGTCATGCTTTCACTCAAGGCCATGATTGCCGGAGCCGTCAAACTGCCGACCATCATCTTCGATGAAATTGATACCGGTGTGTCAGGCTCCATCGCAGAGAAAATGGCACTGATCATGCAGGACATGGGACGCCAGAACCGCCAGGTAATCAGTATCACTCACCTGCCCCAAATTGCCGCACGCGGAATTGCGCACTACAAGGTGTACAAGGAAGATACCGACACCGGAACCAACAGCCACATCCGCCGCCTGACGGATGAAGAGCGGGTGCAGGAAATTGCCTACATGCTCAGCGGTGCCACCCTGACAGAGGCGGCCGTGCAGAATGCCCGTGCCCTGTTAGGCTTTAAACAATAACAAGAAACAAACAAGACCATGATAGAAAAGAACGAAATGATTTTCGGCGTACGCGCCGTTATCGAGGCTATCCAGGCCGGAAAAGAAATTGACAAAGTATTAATCAAGAAAGACATTCAGAGCGACTTGTCGAAGGAGCTTTTCGCCGTGTTGAAAGATACGTTCATCCCCGTGCAGCGTGTACCGGTGGAACGCATCAACCGCATCACCAAGAAGAACCATCAGGGAGTGGTGGCTTTTATCTCGCCCATCACTTACCAGCGTACGGAAGACATCGTGCCTTTCTTGTTTGAGCAGGGAAAGAACCCGCTGCTCATCTTGCTGGACGGCCTGACCGATGTGCGTAATTTCGGAGCCATTGCCCGTACGTGTGAATGTGCCGGTGTGGATGCCATCATCATTCCGTCAAAAAACAGTGTCAGTGTCAATGCGGATGCCATCAAGACTTCTGCCGGAGCCTTGCATACCATTCCGGTGTGCCGCGAGAATAACCTGACGAATACCATCAAGTTCTTAAAAGACAGCGGATTCAAGATTGTAGCAGCCACAGAAAAAGGTGACTACGACTACACCAAGGCCGACTATCAGGGTCCAACATGTATCATCATGGGTGCGGAAGATACCGGTGTACCCTACGACCACCTGGCACTTTGCGATGAATGGATCAAGATTCCGTTGTTCGGCAACATCGAGTCACTGAACGTGTCCGTGGCAGCAGGTATCCTCATTTATGAAGCCGTGAAACAAAGAGGATTCGGAGAAGAATAAAACAATAAAACATACATACTACCATGAAAATAGGAAAAATTACCCTCGTGCTGACATGCTGTGGGATGGCTTTTCAGACCGGAATGGCTCAGGTACTTCCCAAATGGGCCAACAAAGCCAGAAAAGCTGTGTTCTCTGTCATCACGTACAATAAGGAGAATCAGATTCTCAATACCGGAAACGGATTCTACATTGATGAAAACGGTACGGCCGTATCCGATTATACGCTGTTTAAAGGGGCCGAACGTGCCGTAGTCGTAACTGCCGACGGAAAGGAACTTCCGGTGGAATACATTCTGGGAGCCAACGATATGTACGACGTAGTGAAGTTCAAGACAGCAGCCGATAAAAAGACCGTAGCCTTACAGCCGGCATCCCGTCCGGGAGCGGTAAACGAAACGGTGTACGTACTTCCCTACTCTACACAGAAGGCGACTTCGGGCACACACGGCACCATTTCCAAAATCGATACCATCAGCAACAACTCTTTCTATTATACCCTGAATATGAAAACGGGAGAAAAGACCGTAAGTTGTCCGGTAATGAATGCGGAAGGAGAAGTTGTAGCACTGGTACAGAAGAACAGTGACAAGGAAAGCACATCAAGCTATGCCATCGGAATAGGCTATGCAAAAATCCTGTCTATCAGTGCCCTTTCTGCCAACGATTATACGTTGAATACCATCGGCATCAAGAAAGGATTGCCGGAAGACGAGTCTCAGGCACTGGTGTACTTGTACGTGTCTTCTTCTAACCTGTCAAAGGAAGAATACCTGAACCTGCTGAACGAGTTTATCCA
>OGER01000594.1_pt1 | contig 36714 bp, 29 predicted proteins | sample 1570691 | NCBI WGS metagenome assembly OGER01 (sample SAMEA2582143, study PRJEB24529) | metagenome | biome: Human gut stool | place: China | collected 2011
GAGGAACACACCGAATGAATTTTGAATTTATGACGATAGACACACCATTGCCGCCAGCTACCCTTTTGTGGACTTGCCATCTGGGGACACCTTGCGTTGCAAGCTGTTCCCAGCCGACAAGTTTTACAAAATCTCTCTATACTTTGACGGTCGAATAAAGTATAATGAAGTCGACGACAAATCGGAAGTGGCTTATTGTATTGGGAAGGAAAAGTTATGGACAGAATGGTAATTGCAGGTGGCTATGGGATCTGTTTATTTTCCGCAGACACCTTACAGGATTTTTTGAAGCGTGAGAAAATTCGGAAAAGAAAACTGTTAAGTCTTCTGCAAAAGGATAAGGAGCTTTATCTGAACACGCAACGAGAGGGAATTTTCATCCCGTTGGTAGGGATTGATCACTATAATTATGCAATCAAATTGGAAGGGCAGGACGAGCCCTTTGATGACCAGTGGGTGCAAAAAATTAGCTATGAGGGCTTTAATCTGGAAGTAAAAGATGGACTTTGGATTTCTGCTATTGAACAGCTTGAACCTTTTGAGCCAAAGGAATACCATATCAAGGAAGAAGAATTTTATACCACACCGGGGTACTTCGGTTCTGTGGAGCACTACCACTCCCCGTGGGAACGGTGGTATAAGTCAGAAACACCAGATGGTATCTGTACAATTTATACGGACATCAAGTATAATGTTCCTGCTGGAAAATATCTGCTGTCCATCAAAGGCTACACCCGAAAGGAACACCAGAAATTTCCTACCCCCAACTGTGGTTTTTTCTTTTCCTTTACAGAAGTAGATTCGTTTGAAGGTTTCAGGAATCCACGAGAATCTGATGAGTACGATTTTAATCTAGGAAGTATAAAGTAGAAAACTTTCAATTTGCCACCCACACATCGGGTCAATTTGTCCCGAACTTTTACAACTAAATACCCGCCGCCCACACAGCGGCACACCAAGCAGGAAATCTGAAAAAGGTTGCCTGCTTTTTTTCTGCCCAAAGTGAGGTAGAAAAACGCCACCCCATCCACCAAGCATAGAAAGGAGGGACACGAAATGCCCTGTCCACACAACGAAATCACAATTGTTCAGCGAAGCCAGCGGCAGTCTGCGGTTGCCGCCGCTGCTTACCAAAGCGGCGAAAAGCTGTTCTGTGAATACGACCAGCAAGTGAAGCACTACCCGGAAAAGCGTGGTATCGTCCACAATGAAATCCTGCTCCCGGCAAATGCCCCACAGAAATATGCAGACCGCAATACCCTATGGAACGCCGCCGAATCCTTCTTTCAAAGATAACTTCTTCCAACAAGGCTTCCGTCACCATCGCCTGTGACTCCCCACTTGAAACATGCACAGAATTTTTACAGACAATAAGAAATAATAAATCCATCATCGAAATTACAAATCTTGATGAATCTATAGGTCGTTACAGATGTTCCGTAATCATTGACGGAAGTAAACTTCCTGAAAATATCACCGGACCGGTAAAATTAACGGTCTTATAAAAACTACCGATATACCGGAAGCTCTCCTTAATAAATACAAGTCTGTATATTAAAATGTAAATATTAAGGCTTATGTTGTTGACAGTTCATTCCAAAAGCTTCCTGTACGCATTCGGCGTAATCCCCATTATTCGCTTAAATACCCTGTTAAAATAACTGATATTGTCAAAGCCGCATTCCGATGCTATATCCGTAATCAGCTTTTTTGTGGACTTAAGAAGCTTAGAAGCATGAATAATCCTTATATAATTAAGATATTCAAACGGTGATTTGCCCGTTAAAGCCTTAAAACTATGTTCGTAATGGCTTACACTGTAGCCTGCTAAAGCTGACAACTCCACAATACTTATATCCTCTGCAAAATGTTCATTCAGAAAGCTGATACTCTGCTGTATTTCTATTTTAGGAGCACCTTTCACATCTGAAGTCCTAAGCTTGACAAAGTACTGCGAATATAGTCTCTGAAAACAGATTAGCAGAATGCCCTTTAAGGAAAGCTCATATTCCTCAAGCCCCATCTGCATAAAAGCAGAAATTTTTTTCAACAGTAATAATGTCTCCATGTCAGCCTGATTATTCCTCCCAAGCATACATACACATTCATATCTGTACGGATATATTATTTCATTATAAATATTCCTCTCAAATGTATTCTCCATAAACAGCCATTCCTCGGAAAAAACAACCGCATAGTGCCTGCACGGCACACCTGTATTTTTTACCGCATTATGAACCAGTGCCGGAGGTATAAAAAGTGCATCTCCCTCCTTCATATTGTACTGTTTTCCCTCAACATAAAATGTCATGCTTCCCTCATCCAGATAAATAAACTCCATCTCCGGATGATAATGTACATAAAGAGCATTCGTACTGTCTGCACCTATTTCAGTCTTATGGATTGAAAAAGGTCTGGCTTTTGTAAAATGCTTCACATTTTCCAACAATTCTTTATTTTTCATAGCTATCCTCATTTCACTTCATCCCGAAAGCAGCATTACAATTCCGCATTTATAACAATATAATACAACTTTATAGCTATTTTGAGCAAGTATATTTTATTTTTTTGCAATATAATACATACAACATCATTTTTGGCTGAAATGCATTTTTAATTAGTTGCAACAATTTCACAATTACACAAAATAAGAGATATGGAAGGAGCCTGCACAATGGGAAACATTCGCGTTGAAGGAAAAAAACTTATTTACCAGAGAAAAGATGAACTGACAATAATCGAGCCCTATGGCATGAACTGTCTTCGCTGCAGAAGCACCAAAAACAGTAAAATTCTTGATGAAAACTGGACTGTACTGCCTCCTGCCACTGCCGATGACTGCCACATTGAATGTGACGGCAAATTCGCAACCATCACAAATGGAGCTATGAAAGCAACCATCGATGCCGGACAGATATGGTATGGCGGAATAATAACCTACTTTAAAAAAGATACTCCTGTTCTTCATACAAGATTTGAAGGTGACTACAGCAACAGGAACCAGCATATTGAGGGCGACCACTACAAGATCAGCGTGATTTTCGATGCCAATGAAGGTGAGCATTTTTATGGAATAGGTCAGGAGCAGGTTGATTTATTTGACAGAAAAGGCAGCACCTCACAGATAATTCACTATAACACCAAATCCACTGTTCCTGTGCTCTACTCCTCACTTGGTTATGGTTTCTTCTGGAATAATCCATCCCCGGGAAGATGTGAGACAACAAGAAATCATACTATGTTTGTGGCTGACAGTGCTTATCAGGCAGACTACTTCGTCTATACCGGTGACACTCCCGCTGACATTATGAAGCTCTACTGTGACCTCACAGGCTATGCGCCTAAATTTCCGCGATGGGCTGCCGGCTTCTGGCAGTGCAGGTTAAGATATGAGAGTCAGGATGACCTTTTAGCTGTAGCTCGTGAATATAAAAAGCAGGGAATCCCTATTGATGCCATTGTAATTGATTTCTTCCACTGGACTGAACAGGGTGAATGGAAATTCGACCCTAAATATTGGCCAGACCCTGCCGCGATGGTAAAAGAGCTTGAAGAGATGGATATTCATCCTGTAGTCTCCATCTGGCCTACCATCAATCCAAAGAGCGAAAACTACCTTGAAATGAGCGAGAGAAACATGCTCGTCAGAACCGAAAACGGTCAATATGGAACCTTCGATTTCTATGGTCAGCAGACTTTCGTTGATATGATGAATCCCGAGACAAGAGAATTTGTATGGGACAAGGTAAAAAATAACTACTATAAGCATGGAATAAAAACCTTCTGGCTCGATGAGGCAGAGCCTGAGGTTCACCCACAGCAGCCGGGGCACTTAAAATACTATCTCGGCAATGGTGCACAGGTAGCACAGCTATACCCTTATTACTATGCCAAGACCTTCTACGATGGTCTTAAGGCTTCCGGCGAGGACGAAATCATATCTCTCACCAGAGCAGCCTATCCGGGCAGCCAGAAGTTCGGTGCAATCGTGTGGAATGGCGATATTCCGTCCACCTTTGAAAATCTTAAAATGAGTATAACCAGCGGCCTGTCCATGAGCATGTGCGGCATTCCGTGGTGGAACTCGGATATAGGCGGCTTCTTAAACGGAGATACAGAAAGTGATTATTTCAGGGAATTAATTGTACGCTGGTTCCAGTTCGGATTATTCTGCCCTGTGATGCGTCTTCATGGTGCAAGAAAAAGGCAGTCAACCTACACCGAAAGACACCCCGGCATCATTGAACCAAGCGGCGGTGACAATGAAATATGGTCCTTCGGAGAGAAGAATTATCATATCATAAAAAAAATATTAGGTTATCGTGAAAAACTAAAAGACTATACCTGCCAATATATGGACATCAATTCACAGACAGGTGCCCCTATCATGCGTCCTATGTTTTTCGATTTTCCTGACGATGAAATATGTTACACCCTTGAAGACCAGTACATGTACGGAGCCGACCTTCTGTTTGCCCCGATATACAGACAGGGCGAAACCGAACGTGCGGTATATCTTCCAGAGGGCGACTGGGTCAATGTGCTCACACACGAAGCTTTTTCTGGCGGTCAAAGCATTATCTGCCATGCACAGCTTGATGAATTCATCGCTTTCGCAAGGGCGGGCAGTGACGTTATTAACTGCTTCTGAGTAACATAATGAAATCCCTTTGGAAGTAATATTTTTTATAGCATGAAGTCCGATTACCCCATTTGATGTGGCAATCGGACTCGCTATACCCAACTGTTATCCAGACATAATCGGCACACCTTTCCTGTACTGACTATATCGAAGGCTTAATAAAGTATCATTTTCTATTCATAATCTAATATATCCATAATAAAATTATACATATATCGCGGATATTTCTCATCCTCCGCATCCTCGCCCAAGGTGATGGAGTGCACTGTATCGCCATGCTCAATAATTATATCCGTATCATCAAAGTCAACCCTTTCAATCTCAGAATACGGAATCCTCACCACCTCCTCACCGCTATCAAGCCAGTAGATTATAGCATCGCCTGTAAACACCATTCCCTCATCATACTCCTCGTCCATGTCAATCCCGACATAGACTATGACATCCTGCCTTCTAAAAGCCCTGCGGCTGATTGCCATGATGTCCGATAGCACACTAGAACTGATATTCCCTGCATACACGCTCGAACCAATACTACTGTAATCAAGTTCCATCACATATTCAGCAAATTTATTATCTGCTCTTGTTATTTCGTTATCCATCTTATATAATCGCACTTTCCGCAGGTACATGAACATGACACCCGTGGAGTATCGAAGGAACATTAAGTGGTATGGTTATCAAGGAGATTTCTTATTCTTTTAAAACAATCATTTAACATATAGAAATCAACACCGCCGTTCTCATTCACTGCCGTTGCCTCAACGGTACAATCGCCTGTATATCCATAGGACATAAGCCGGCTCAGGAACATATCAAAATCGACATGCCCCTTTCCCACCGGCAGAATCTCCATATTCCCCCAGTCCATGTATCCTCCGCCATAATCATTCAGGTGAAGATGCTTTATCCTGCCCTGCCGCACAATCCATTCGTATTCCGGCTCGAACAGCTTCATCGTCTGCCTATGAAACTCAGCCATCTTGGTATCATACACAAAGCCTGCATCCGCATACGCTTCAGCAACAAGCTTCATATTATACAGCGGGTCATGCGTGTTACATATAACATTCTCCACCAGCAGGCTTATTCCTTCTTTATCCGCCATGTCCTTCCATATTCCGAATCTTTCCACATTCTTCTGAATATTTTTATCGGACACCATCCCATTCCACAGATGGAGCACCATTTTCTTCGCGCCTACGCCCTCGGCTAACCGAAGGTTTGCGGCAAACCTGCTTGTTCCGTCCTCAAAATTCTTTCTATCCTCTTCCTCCGTCATAACATATTCATTATACCTTCCACCTGAATATCGCACCGTCATTCCGCTCATAGACTCTCCAAGCGATTTCTGACTATGCACAACCGGAATCGAGAGCCTATAGGATTTAATATCATCTATCACCTGGTCTATATGCGAATACCACGAACTGCTCATCATAAGCTCGAAACCATCGCATTCAAGCTTCGGTGCATATTCCCTCAACAATCTATAATCATTATTATTCGGCTTCCCTATAATTGCTCCTGTAGAACATAAAATCTTATTCATTCTGCACTCTCCACGAATTAAAATTTGCTGTATCAATGTCATTATAAACATGCACTTCTGCGGTTTCAAGCTTCTTTGTTTAATATATATATTTCAATTCTGATATTCTGTAATAAGTTCCTACTTTTATCCGACATTGTATTTCTGGACTTATTGTTTTTCTCTGCCCATGGCACACTGTTTCACTGCTCTTGGACTGAATTTTTCACTGTGTTCCCGGCTTTTCTCTGCCCATGGCATACTGTTTTACTGCTCTTGGACTGATAATTGATTAATTTACTGGGATTTTCAAGGAATTTCTCTGCCCACAACCGGGTACACAAATGCCTTGGGCAGATATATTGATAATTATATTGGAATTTCTCAGCAACAGGCTGAAAGATGATTATGCCATCTTCGGTGTAAGAGTGTAAGAGCCCTCTTTCCTTAGTAATGCTATAAAGGTGATGGCAAGGTGTGATGTTACTTATGCCGTTTATTACTGAATAATTATTTTTAAAGAAATTTCAAAAGCTGCACAAGCTCATGTGATTCTGTGCCACTTGATACCGTCTGTCTGGTATCAAACCGTTATTAGTAGGGCTGTTATTCTGCCTATTACTCAATGTAATTTGCATTCTTTTCTACCGTTATTCTATTATGGAAATGCCCGCTTCGCAACATAAAAATTATGGAATTTATATTACTTTCTCCTTCCCCTTTGCCTTATCTACCGTATCCCTTCCTGCTGAATGACTGTAACATTCGCTAATCATGTAAGTATTCCTCGAATTCTTCACCGGTATACCGGCTTCCTAGATCACTATGAAGCACCATTCCCGTTGTATCAGGGGTATTAAGGCATGCATTCTTTACAGCCTGTGCAGCAAGCTTACACCTTTATTTTACACTCTCCCAGCAGAACATTCACCATACTTTAAATTTTTCATTTATAGTTTTTGATTTCACTTAATGTAATATAAGTTCCTGCTAATATTACCAATACCGATATAACTGCAATAATACCGGAAATGAAATCTCTGACACCATCTCCAGCCACAATAAAATGAAGAGCAGCCAATATTATACCAATAACTATCAATGCAATTCCATATAATACCTTTTTCCACTGTATATTTAATTTCATCCGGACACTCCTTTCCTATCTACCTCGCCGATAAATTTTTCTATAAGCCTGTTTACTTCATCAGGCTGGTCAGCGTTGGAATTATGGCCGGCATTTTTTATCCATTTAAGCGGTAAACCTTCTCTCTGGTGCCATTTCTTATTATAGCTTTTTGCTGAGCCAGCTTTATCCTTTTCCCCACAGATAAGAAGTGCCGGGCAACTGATATGATATGGCAGGTCTGCTTTGATTGCCTCAGCAAGCATCCTGTACCCGAAGCCGGCAAGCCTTGCATATTCTTTAGGATCTGAATCATAGGACATCATCATCTTGCGCATAAGCTTCTGACCATAATCCGTCTGTGCGCACCCTCTTGAGCCTGCCCTGAGAAGTGCTTTCCATGGATATATCTTATATAATGGCTCTGTTCTTTCAAGAAGCCATATTTCCATTGCTGTAATATAAGACCTTTTAAGTGGTGCAGAATCAATGGAGATAAAGCCTTTTATCTTATCCGGATATAATTCCATATACATTTGAGCCAGATATCCACCCATAGACTGACCGATAATGATGGGATTATAAATTTCTTCTTTTTCTAAGATTTCATAAAGCCATTCTGCCATGTCAGACAGACTGTAATTATTCGTAAATGGTCTGGATAACGCATGTGACGGTGCATCCCATACAAACACATTCTGTTTATTCTCAAAATATTCTATCTGTTTTTCAAAAAGCCTGTGGTCTGCTGTAAGTCCCGGCAAAAACACTAACGTAATTTTCTGCTTATCTATTATATTTACAAAATAATGGATGCAGCCACAGGGTGTATTATAACTGTTTTCCGTCATTTTCCGTCCCCTTTCCGTAAACTGTTTCCCAATGATTTATCATCTCCAGATACTCCTGCTCAAAAGCTGTTACATCATAATTTCCTGTTCTGTACCAATATTTAAGCATCCCGTCTGAAGCATACAGAATTTCTTTATATATACGAACAAATTCTACATCCTTGCGGATTAAATCGAGATTCAGAATTGACAGAAGTAATTCCATTGTCGTTTGAGCAGCATCATGTACATCCGGTTGGATGATGGATTGAATATCCGGCTCTGTTTCAAAGTATGAATTAATGGAAAACAGGGCTAAAAATGTATATTTTCTCATCACTGCACACTTAGCCATCAGACCTCGACGCATCATTTCAAAAAAATCATCTGTTTCATATACCTTATATTTACACATGTATTTTTTTGTCAAATCCGCTGCATGCTTCCATAAAAAAATATATAGCTCCTGCTTATTATGAAAATAATGAAACAGCAGTGACTTGGATATTCCGGCTTCTGCCGCAATTTCCGAGGTTGGTGCCTTTTTATATTGATTCGTTGCAAATACTTTATATGCAGCATTCAATATCTGCGATTGTTTTTCTTCCGACAAAGCATAAAATTTTTCATTCATAAGCTGCCTCCGTTGACCGTTTCGGTTAATGTGAGTATATACCCATTGACCGATTAACGGAAGACCTCATTTGACCATCTATTCCTGCAGCTTTTGATTTTGTTTTAGTCCAGCACAAAGTCCTTTTTCTTTCCGTTTTTCTTTCTCGGATACTGTCGGATACGGGTGACAAAGTCGAGATTGACGATTTCCCGCTCGCCGGAATTTCTCTCAATGACCATGCCTCCATCATCAATTTCCTTAATGACGCCCTGTATGCTGCCATCATTTGAAGTGATCGTATAAATGATGCATTCTTCCCCGATAAATTGTTTTGCAAGTTCTTTCATAACAACATTCTCCTTGTTTTGTTTTCTTTGATTTAGTATCTGCCACGCAACCACTGCTGTTCGCCTTCTTCTCCTGATGCAGAAAAAGATAATCAGCACAGCAATAATCACCAAATAACTTCCCATTGCCTGTCCTCCTGCGTTTCCATCATGAAATCTTATTTCCTGCCTTTGAATACTTTAACGCTTCCTTACAATATACAGACTGATTTACAATCCAAATCAGGCACACTACAAGAGAAGGTAAGAATCCTATGCCAAAAACAAGCGCACAGACGGCAAGCACAATGGACAGAATCGTACAAACTGTGTTTGTGGCGGCGTAAGCTTTAAACGCACACTTGCCAATCATAAATTTTTCGGCTTCATCGCAGCTCTCCATCCATTTCTTTTGAAACTTCGTATCATAGACGGACGCCGTTTTTTCGGGATTCATCTTTTTGGTGGTATCAACGCATTTCTGCTGGAATATGACCGATTCAATCATAATGATCAAGAAACCGATAATGCCCGCAAGAAACAGAGCGCCACTGGTTTCAGTTTTAAAAGTTTCAAATCCATTGGCATAAGATGCCGCAATAAGGAAGTAAGAGAGGATAAGGGCTGAGCTTGTTACCCAAAGCACGATGGATAGTTTTTCGTCAATCGTATCGGACATTTCCTCATTTTCGCCGTCCCAAGAGGCGAGTAGTTTTGTTGCGCTTTGATAAATAGGAACGCAGACCACCGGCACAATTACCGCTGCCGCTAACATCAGCCACGGAGCGATATATGTCCCAAAAAACATTCCCGCGTTTTTCATTCCGCCCGCCAGCGTATTCAGCCCATATTTTGCCGAGCAAAAGCCTATTGTTCCGCCTATAATGAAGCATATTACCATAATGAGCATAAATTTTGGCAGTGCTTTCCGATTTGCCCTCTTAATTCCATTTTTATCCATTATCTTCTTCCTCCTGTAAATAAAAAACTTCTTCCACCGCGACGCCGCACACTTTTGCAATCGTTAAGGCAAGGGTAACGGACGGCGAATAATCGCCACGTTCAATCAAACTGATCGTCTGCCTTGATACACCGCATAAGCATCCCATTTCCTGCTGATTAACATTCAGTGCAGCCCTGCGTTCCTTTAAACGATTTCGCAGTATCATATAGCACCTCCGTTCGACAATTTTACTTGTCTATTTGACAACTTTCATTGTCAAAACGTATTATACTCTTGTCATTTTGAACTGTCAATGGTAAATTATTGCATATGGACAACAATCAAAACAGTTTCACCCAAAAAAACAACACTCAGCTTCTCACCCAACCAGCTCTATTCTTATTATTATAATAATGCTTCGCTAACATTCTATTGTCATGAATAAAACGCAGAACCAATCCACTTTACTTTTGGGATCAGCTCTGCGTCTTAGCGTCTGGCTCATTTACGATTTAAGTTTAAATTGTTTTACATTTACAAGATACCCAGTTATTGTCAAAAAGCTCTTTTATACCCATTCTTTTTTCTTATAACTCTTGTTTATGCATATTTCCCATACTTCTTATACCGTTCCCTCCACTCTAATGTATGTGTAATATACAACTGAAGATGCTATAGATTTCTTTAAATTCTCTTCCAATTAACAATGAAAAACTGTTACAACCACAGTGTATTTATATATAATCGGTTATATATGCTACATATTGATTCTAAATAAAGCTATACAACTTTATTTCTGCAAAAAATCTACAACCTTTGCAAATGCAACACTACTCTTACGAATTTGTTGAAAATCTGCATCTTCAATCATTCTGTCTATTGATTGCATCAATTTAAGTTTACTAAATCCTGCAATATTAGGCGTAAACCAATCTTCTATTTTATTATTAATTATAGCAAGCTGATAACTTCCTTCTTTTATTTTTTCTTCAAGCATTTTCTTTGTTTGTTCTTCATCTCCATCAGAATCAACAACCATTAAAACACAAGCATTTTTATTCTCCTTATGTAATTCATTAAAAAAAATAGGAACATTACCCTTTCCTCCAGCAGAAACTATTCTAACCTGACAATTCAATTTTCGCGCAATTGCTTGAAGAATCACTTCATCACTTTGTCCCTCACATATTATTATCTTTTGCGGTACGCATTTTATTTCGTTATCTTCCACACGTTTTTGCAACTCTTTTATAATATATCTAACTTTTCTATCCTGTAAAACATTCTTTAAGACATCACAAAAAACATCTTCATCACAAATTTCATAATAATTAGGTTCTTCCATTGTTTCGGTGATTTTTGATAATACACTTCCTATATTCTTGCAAATTCCCTCATCAACAATCATTTTTACCGGGTATATCGGTGTCATAATTAATTCAAAAAGTCTAAATCTGTATTTATCAGTGCATATTTGAAATTCATAATGTTTTTCAGAATATATATAATTTATGTCTATCAAATCTGTTGTAAATGTTGTCTCATCTTTTTTTTGAATACTTCTCACATTATCAACATATTTTAACAAATTTTTCTCATATTGTGATTTTGATGGCATTGTGTTAACAATTTTCATTTCATCAAATACTGCAAATACCTTTCCATGTGTATACTGACTCAAATATTCACACTGTTTCTCCATAATTTTATAAATATTATCTGTAACTTTCACATCATCCTGAAAATTTTCACTTATTCCCCAATAATTTTCAAACTCCATTTCAAACCTCCTGTATATTAACCAATAATGGTAAATGATCACTTATGTTTTTATTCGGAATTTTATCTTTTCTCAATAAATCTCTCGAACCCACGCTTTTTAGATATTGCACATTTACAATATTGTTTGCTAGTACTTTTCTTACTAACACTTGGTCAAGGCACCACCAATAGGATGTCTGAGATTGTCCGTCTAAATAAAAGCTGCCATACATCTCTGTATTTTCTGATATATAATGTAAAATAGGATTGTAAAGCCTTTTACGTTTTTCTCCTTTAAAATTAGTAAATTCATTTTTATCTATAACCTTTTTAAATAAAACAGCATTAAAAGCATAAGCGCTTAATAATTCCTCATCATACGGATTAGCATTAAAATCACCAATAACTATCGTATTATCACAAGTAAATGTATCCTCTGTTTTCTCAATATCTGCCATTAAATGCTGTATAGTATCAATTCTATCGGAATTTTTATAATTTCTCCTATCTTCAAGATGTACCCCTGCTAACAAGTATTTTTTTAACACTGTTTCTATTTTATATACATTATATCGTTTTTCCTGCTGTATACTTGACATACAAATAGTAACTTTAGCCATTGCCGATACCTTAATATCATCTTCTATACCCCTTACACGCACATACATTTTTCCTAAGCCATCTTCTATTTTGTTAAAATCAATTCTAGCAAATTCTGAAAATAATACAATATCAACATCGTTTTCAGCTATACATTCTATGACATAATCTTCTATGGCATGTCCTTTTAAATTCCAAAATAAAATATTAAACAATTTATTTCACCTTTTTGTAAAATTTTATAAATATATATTAACCCACTAGACACTCTCCTATCTAGTGTGTACCTACTCTCTTTAAGTAAAATAGCATTTGGACAATAATCATATATTCCATGAAGCCGTTCCTCACAGCTATACCATTACATTTCTATTGTCTTTAATTATTTTTCTGATTTCGTCAACACTTTTTTCGTTGCTAGCGCAATCTGCTCCAATGAAAACTTATTATCGTACATAGTTAAAAAACATCTGTAATAAGCTCTACCTTCGTATCGTCCACAATTTCCTGACTATCCTCATAGAAAATGAATTGTTTGCTTTGATAAACGTCTATTATTAAATTAATGAATAATATTATGACAATTACAGCATATTTTCGAGCTTCCAACTGAATTAACATACGGCATAAGTTTCTTAATATTTTGCCAACATGCTACACAATATTTTATATCTTTTCCCTCTGCTTTTTCACTTTTTCTTATATAATATCCTTTAGGTAGAAGCTCTAAATCCTCTTCTATAATATTAGATTGTTCTAACTCTTCAATTTTCTTCTTTAAATCACGATTTTCGTCTTCTATTTCAGATAAAGATAATTTTATCTCAATTAACTTATCAACAAGTTCCAAGTTTTTCTGTTTTTTAGCCTCATCAATTAAATCTCTTACTAACTGATATATATCCATAACAGTTCCCATTATATCGCACCTCAATAGTTCTATTTCATTAGTCTGTTACAATATGGCAATATCTCCTCTATCTTTGCAACAATACGCTTCTGCTCCTCAATTGGTGGAAGCGGTACAACAGTATCCGCTATTGCATCTAAAACCCAGTTTTTATTTCCAACCCCTCTAGTGTTTACATTAGCCTGTTTTTGAACTAAAGGACTATATATCATGTAATATAAATATTTATTATATAAAAACTTTGAGTTTATTTTTAACAATGCAACACTCACAAATAAGCTAAATTTTTCATCTGTATCCACTATTGCCGGAACTCCTGTTGTCCCAATTTTAGATAATAAAATATCTCCTCGTTCTGGATTACATCTAGCATATAATTCTTCATGTTCCTCTTGCGTTATAAATTTTGCATTATCCAAGCATAAAATACCACTACTCATATCCTTGACTGAAACAAATTTCACACCAGACATAGCATACTTAGGTGTCTTATGCGTCCCATCCGTCAACTTATTAAGTATTGTTCCCAGATAAACCCATTTCCAATTCTCAGGTATTTCAAAAGGAATATCTTCCTCTTTTATCATTCTGTCGACTATTCTCTTATCTGCCTTAATCTTACCATCTTTGATAAGCTGGGCTTTCTCTGCAACAATCTTCTCATAAAGCTCATCAGCAGTTCCTTCTTCTGGTCGTTGTTCCACCAGCGTGCCCTGCATAGCCATTTGTAGAATACTTTTCTTCATATCCTCTGGAAATTTTTTATTAAATATTTCCAATTTCGTATAAACTTTGTCATAATGGTAGATATATGGAAGAATTTCTTCAATCTTGGTAACAATACGGTGCTGCTCTTCGAGTGGCGGAAGTGGTACTAGCAAATTAACCATTGTTTCAGTACCAACTCTAGGCATCTTCACTCCATACGACACAGCATTTACAGCAAAATTAACATGTGGTGCTTTCAAAACCCACATGATATATCTATTATAAATTTCACCATATGTATCAAAAGGAACAAGTTCTGGAGTACATATTCCATCATCAGGAGCAACGAGTATTTTTAATAAGTAAGGACGTAACTTGCTGTATAAAATATTACCTTTCTCAAATATTACCTTATCTCCTGATATCTTTCTTTCAGATACACATACTTTATTTAATATTGCACCTGTATTTTTTTCAACATCCTCCAAGTCCAAACTCCACATATCATCCTTAATATCATTTGGACTTATTTTTTTCTTTGTTTGAGCATATGAAGATATATCTCCCAATCTCACCCACTCCCAAGTCTCCGGAATTTCAAAAGGTATCTCCTCCTCAGTAATCTCTGGCAGTGGCTTTTCTTTCTTAATCTTGCCCTCTTTAATAAGCTGTGCTTTCTTTGCAGCTATCTGTTCAAGAAGCTCTCTCGCAGTTCCTTCTTCGGCTCTTTGCCCGACAAGCTTGCCCTGAACAGCAAGCTGTAAGATACTATTCTTTAAATCCTGTGCATTCAAATTAGTTACCTCCCAACATAGAAGTAATCTTCTCTAATACATGGTCAATCTCAGCATTAAGGGAGGCTCTCTTTTCCTGATACTGATTAATCAAATCCATAGGGTCAAGAATTTCCTCTTCTTCATGTGGAAATCCACAGAGGTCAATATTATATCCATTGGCTACGATTTCATCTACCGTATATTTCTTTGCCTTAGGGAATCCATCTACTTCAATCTCTTCACGATTATCCCACCACTTAAGAGCCGGTGCAAAATGCTCCAGCTTCATAGGCTTTGTCTTTGAGAAGTTCTTATACCCCTCAGGCATGTCCAAACGATAGAACCATATCTCTTCTGTCGGGTGTGTATTTTCAAAAAACAAAATGTTTGTCGTAATAGAAGTATACGGAGCAAACACACTATGTGGCATTCTTATAACTGTATGAAGATTGAACTCCTCTAGCAGTTTCTTCTTGATATTTACCTTTGCATTATCAGTACCAAATAAGAAACCATCTGGCAAAATGATTCCACACCTGCCATCCTTTTTTAATCGAAACATAATAATGTCCATAAATAAATCGGCAGTCTCTGAACTACGCAGTTCCATCGGGAAGTTAGCTTTTACAGAATCCTTTTCATTACCTCCGTATGGTGGGTTCATAAGGACAAGGTCAAACTTTTCCTGCTTTCTGTACTCTTTATAATCAGTCTCAAGAGTATTGCCATGAATAATCTCAGGGTTATCAATATCATGCAAAAGCATATTGGTAACACAGAGGATATGCGGTAAAGCCTTCTTCTCTACACCATAAACTGTATTATTATAAATTTCCTTATTCTCGTTGGAAGTCAGACTTTCATCATATAACTCATTAAGAGCAGACACAAGGAATCCACCAGTACCGCAGGCAAAGTCAGCTACCCTCTCGCCAAGTCTTGGCTTTGTAACTTTTACCATGAAGTCTGTTACTGCTCTAGGTGTATAGAATTCGCCAGAATTACCGGCACTCTGTAAATCCTTCAAGAACGACTCATAAATTGAACCAAATGCGTGTCTTTCCTCATACTCTGTAAAATCAATCTCATCGATGATATTGATGACCTGTCTAAGCAGGATACCATCTTTCATATAGTTGTTTGCATCCTCAAAGGCATAACGCACCATCATCTGATTCATCGGAGTCTCCTCCGATACTTCAAGATTTTTAAGTGTAGGAAAAAGCTTATTATTGACGAAATCAAGAAGTGCATCTCCTGTTAGAGCCAGACCGTCTTTATTATCTACTGCCCAATTTCGCCACTTATACTCATCTGGAATTATAGATACATAATCATCATTGATAAGCTCCCATTCTTCTTCCTTTGCATCATATATCTTTAGAAACAGTATCCACACAATCTGCTCAATTCTCTGAGCGTCTCCATTTACCCCAGCATCATTACGCATTACATCTTGTATTCTCTTAACGAAATTAGTTATCGCCATTGCCAAACCTACTTTCTGCTATTTTTTATTTTAATCCTACTTTCTTTGTATTCCCCATTAGGACAGTATTCTTTTAACAACGCTTTAACTATAATTTTTTCTGCATCACTCATTCTTGGTCCACATAATACTTCAATACTTTCGAGTGCACTATCATCCAAATCCAAAAACATTCTTGAATATGCTGGTTCGTATTCCCTATTCTCTATTCTTCTAATTAATTCTATCTGTTTTTCAGTTGTTGGTGGATTGGATTCTTTCAATCCCATTGGCATAACAGAATAAATATATCGCCATTCTTTTTGAAAACTCCATTCTTTGCGTTTATACCTTCCTATTTCTTCAAGCGAATACGAAAAATCTAGTTTTCCACTTCCTATATTTCCCTCATTCAAATATTGCTTAAACTTTTCCTCTGATGATACTTCTCGTACTTTAGGATATAATTTTTTTATATCATTTGTATATTCAATTTCAATTAACTTTGGCTGTGTTGCAACTATACTCACCTTATTTTCGTTATACATCTTTTCAAAATTGATATATGTTTCAACATCTTGGTTAAAAAAATATTCATTTTTTTTGTAAGAATATTTTTTAAATGGAAATTTAGGCAACCTTATTCTTACACCATGCATATCAGGAGTATACAAATTCCAAAGCGGAATAGACTCCTGTTCATCACTTGTCCAACAACTTACATATACAAATCTCCCAAATTTCCCCATATCAAATGTTTCTGCTTCTTCGCTATCATCAACATTTAATAAATTATTAAAGCAAAATGTCTTATTTTTCAATATTAATGCAAGAGTTTCTATACTCGTATAATGATATAAATAATCCATAATATTTCTCCCATTTTATATATATTAAGCAGAGAAGATTTCATCCTCCAGCTCCTTCACAGCCTGTTCATATGCTGCTTTGCCTCCAAAAGCTTTGACAATCTTCATAGGACTGCCAAACTGCTGGAATTCGTGTAACTGCAGCACTTTTGTCTCCTCTATCTCTTTCAAGCCTTCACTTGCATACTTATCCATAAGTGCTCCCAAAACCTTTTGTGCCAATTCTGAATACTTATAGAGATATCCTCTCTTCTGAACATTTTTAACACGTTCAATGCGGGTAAGTGGTGCTTTATCATATGCAAGGTGCAAGATTAAATCAAAATCGTCTATATCGGTCTGACCTGTCTCTTCACGAACAGCATCCAGAAGTACTCCATCCTCACGAAGCTCCTCTACAATAGCCTGTTTCTTTTTAGCTTCATTCCACTTCTTGAGGAATATATCTAACCTTGCATACTGTCCTAAGATATTCTTTCTTGTATAGTCGATAAGGCTCTCTGTTATAAGTTTTCCATCTTTATCAATGTACTGTATTCTCTCCGACAGAACCTTGACTTCTACATCATTGACATAATACTTCTTAGGCTTTTCATAGTCATCACCATAACCCCAATCATCGCCAGAATCACCAGTATTTCCTGTACCTGAATTACTGCCAGTATCATCTTCATTGCCTGTTACTGGATCTACTGGATCATCGCCAGTAATGTCGATTACTACCTCAGGGTTACCATCAAAATCCTTATCAGCAAATAATCTTGATGCGTTACGGAAATCCATAATTGTGAAATATGTTTTTCCATAATCCTCAAGCAGACGAGTACCTCGACCAATAATCTGCTTGAATTCTGTCATGGAATTGATATTGTTATCTAAGACAATGAGCTTGCACATCTTAGCATCAACACCAGTAGTCATCAACTTGCTTGTGACTGCTATAACAGGATAGGTACTGTCCTCATCAATGAATTTATCCAGTTGGGTTTTACCTTCAGCATTATCTCCAGTTATACGCATAATGTACTTGTAATTTTCAGTCCACAGGTCTTTATTCTCGACAATGAGAGCCTGACGCATACGCTCCGCATGCTCTACATCTATGCAGAACACAATCGTCTTGCTGAACCTATCAGTTTTCTTCAGGAACTCTGTTACTTTCTTGGCAATGACTTTGGTTCTTTCATCAAGTACAAGAGTCCTGTCAAAGTCTTTTACATTATATTCTCTATCCTCAATTTCATATCCATTATCATCATGTTTTCCAGCTTCTGGACGATAACCAACAAGGTCTTTGTCAAGTCCTATACGAATGACCTTATATGGGGCAAGGAATCCATCATTAATTCCCTGTTTCAGAGAATACTCATAAATAGCTTCTCCAAAATATGTCTGGGATGATGCTTCTTTGGTTTCAATTGGTGTAGCTGTCATACCTATCTGAGTTGATCCAGAGAAATACTCTAATATTTTTCTCCAAGCAGACTCTTCCTTAGCGGAACCTCTATGACACTCGTCAACGAGTATCAGGTCAAAAAACTCAGGCTTAAACTGCCTGAATGGCTCTGTCCCCTCATCACCAGCCAACTGCTGATACAATGCCAGATATATCTCATAAGAACTGTCGAGCTGTTTATTCTCGACTTTAGTCATTTTACCACCAAATGGCTTGAAATCACCTGATATTGTCTGGTCTACAAGAACATTTCTATCTGCAAGAAACAATATCTTCTTTTTAATGCCAGCTTTCCATAGTCTGTAGATAATCTGAAAAGCCATGAATGTTTTACCAGTTCCTGTTGCACAAACTAAGAGTACCCTATCCCTGCCACTTGCCACAGCATTTACAGTTCTGTCAATGGCAATTCTCTGATAGTAACGAGGTGTCTTATAACCCGGCACCCAGTAATATGGCTCAAGCAGAGCTTTCTCACCAATTTCAGAAAAATTCATTTCATTTACATATCTGTGATACAGTTCATCTGGCGATGGGAACTCATCTAATAAAAGATTACGAATATCACCAGTTATTAAATCCTGCTCTACGAATCCATCTCCATTGGATGCATATACAAACTTCACATCCAGAGCTTCTGCGTACTCTATAGCCTGTTGCAGTCCTGCTCCTACTGGATGGTTATTATCCTTAGCTTCTATGATTGCCAATGGAAAATTAGGCTTATAGAATAAAAGATAATCTGCAAATTTCTGCTTGCCTCTTGAAGTTATATTCCCTCTCAGGATGATGCGACCTGCTGTAAATGCATACTCATAGCGAATCTGCTTTTTATCCCAGCCTGATTGTTCTACCGCTGGTGTTATATATCTAGCTTTTATATCCTCTTCTGAAAGGTCTTGTTTTCCCATTTACACGACTCCTTCCCTTTTTGTGAATTATCTAATATGTGATGTACTATAATCTAGATTTGTAATAACTTTCTTTCTATTTTTACACAACTATCCAAAAATAATTGTACCACATATTACTAATCTTTTCATCAACATCCTAAGATTAGCGTCATTATTTTTCTAAACTGCTATACTTTCCCCTCCCATTCCCGTGCACGAATATTATCACTACACCATTCTGTCCTTCAAAATTATTAATTTCATTAACTTCCCTGCCCCCTCTATCATTTATCCCTCTACCAATTTCTTAACAATCATCTTCACATTGTGTATATTTAAAGGACAATTTATAGATTCATAAGTCACAATAACATCATTGCCCTGAAATAAGCCATTCTCAGTATATGTATTCATCTTTCTGACAAAATCATCGGCATACTGTGCATCATCCATGCGCCCCGCATGCTCCCAATATGTAATCTTTCCGGTATGTATATTTATTATCGTGAAATCCGGGTGGATAGTCTGAGTATGCCCGGCTATTACCACTTCCAGTGGACGCTCATATTTATATAATAAATGCTCATTATTTTTAGCTAATATATTAGCTATTATTACCTCAGATTTAGAGCGCACGGTTTCTCCGTTATCTGTCTCATATTTCAAATTTTCCTTATATTTCTGATACGGCTCATAACTTTCATTTTGCCATATTCTGAGTTTTTCGTTTACGCTTATTCTAATCGGAACCACAAGCTGCTTTCTCTCCTGCTGCAACATGTCATAAACATTATCAATCTCTTCATCATTTTTCGCTTGTGCAAATGTCTCCAATGCCTGCAGCTTCTTCTCAATTAAAGGCTTTACTTTTGCATAATACCCCTTCTGAGCTAACCGTCTTGCAAGCTGTTCATTCTTCCTGTCTATATATGTCTTTACATATAATCCTGTTTCAGTATTCTTATATTGGTGGTAATAGTATGTCTTTCCGCAGCGATTCTGGATTTTCAGACCACCCTCCGGGGCATTTGACATATATTTTTCTATTTTCTTTAATGTATGCTTTAATTCTGCTACTTTTTTCTTAATGTCTATAACCTTTTCCTCCTGTTCTCTCTGCCTATAACAGCTAATCTTGCCATCTTTGGACTGATATTTATTTGATTATTGGGGATTTTATTTGATTTTCTCTGCCTATAGCCGAATAAAAAGCAACTGTCGGGCAGAGATTTTGACTTGTATTTTGATATAATTATTGATTTTATTGAATTTTCTCTGCCCATAGCTATGCGATAAGCAACCGTTGGACAGAAGTTTTGACGAAAACATAGATTTTCAGTGAATTTTCTCTGCCCACAGCCCGCCGCCATAGCGCGCCGGATAGAAGAGACATCCAGACAATATCCAGACGATATCCGGAGGATATCTGAAAGATATCTGAAAGATAATATAAACATCAGCCCCACAATAATGTGGGGCTGATGAAAAATTATAATCAGATGTTAATGTAAACTGTAATACAATCGCACTAATTACTTTCCTGTATTCTCCGCAATAGCAGCCTGTGCAGCAGCGAGTCTTGCTACAGGTACACGGAATGGTGAACATGATACATAATCAAGACCAATCTTGTGGCAGAACTCAACGGATGTAGGGTCGCCGCCGTGCTCACCGCAGATACCTACATGAAGGTTAGGGTTAGCCGGTCTGCCGAGCTTGAGAGTCATCTCCATGAGCTTGCCGACACCTGTCTGGTCGAGCTTAGCGAATGGATCGTTCTCAAAAATCTTGGTGTCGTAGTAAGCATTTAAGAACTTACCTGCGTCATCACGGGAGAAACCGAAGGTCATCTGTGTAAGGTCGTTAGTACCGAAGCAGAAGAAATCAGCTTCCTTAGCAATCTCATCGGCTGTAAGGGCAGCTCTTGGAATCTCGATCATTGTACCAACCTCATACTTAAGGTCGATGCCTGAAGCGGCAATCTCAGCGTCTGCTGTCTCAACAACGATATTCTTAACGAACTTAAGCTCCTTAACCTCACATACAAGCGGAATCATAATCTCAGGCTTAACCTCCCAATCCGGATGATTCTTCTTGGTTGTGATAGCTGCGCGGATGACAGCCTTAGTCTGCATCTTCGCAATCTCAGGATATGTTACGGCAAGACGGCATCCTCTGTGACCCATCATAGGGTTGAACTCGTGGAGGGATGCGATTATGTTCTTGATAGCCTCAACTGACTTGCCCTGTGCAGCAGCAAGCTTCTTGATGTCCTCTTCCTCTGTAGGAACGAACTCATGAAGAGGTGGGTCAAGGAATCTGATACATACCGGGTTGCCCTCAAGAGCCTCGTAGAGCTTAGTGAAGTCATCCTGCTGATATGGAAGAATCTTATCAAGAGCCTTCTCTCTCTCCTCAACTGTGTCGGAGCAGATCATCTCACGGAATGCAGCAATTCTGCTCTCCTCGAAGAACATATGCTCTGTACGGCAAAGACCAATACCCTCTGCGCCGAGCTCTCTTGCCTTCTTGGCATCTGCAGGTGTATCTGCATTCGTTCTGACCTTAAGTCTTCTGAACTTATCAGCCCATGCCATGATACGTCCGAACTCACCTGCGATAGTTGCATCTACTGTAGGGATAAGACCTGCGTAGATGTTACCTGTTGTACCATCAATAGAAATCTCTGAGCCCTCTGTGAATGTCTGTCCATTGAGTGTGAACTTCTTGTTCTCCTCATCCATGTTGATATCGCCACAGCCGGATACACAGCATGTACCCATACCACGGGCAACAACGGCAGCGTGTGATGTCATACCACCGCGGACTGTAAGGATACCCTGAGCAGCCTTCATACCTGTGATGTCCTCAGGTGATGTCTCAAGACGGACAAGAACAACCTTCTCACCTCTTGCCTTCCACTCTACTGCGTCATCGGCTGTGAATACAACCTTACCGCAGGCAGCACCAGGAGAAGCACCAAGTCCCTTTCCAAGTGGTGTTGCAGCCTTAAGAGCCTTGGCATCGAACTGTGGATGTAATAATGTATCTAAGTTACGAGGGTCGATCATTGCAACAGCTTCCTGCTCTGTCTTCATTCCCTCATCAACTAAATCACATGCAATCTTAAGAGCAGCCTGAGCTGTTCTCTTACCGTTACGGCACTGAAGCATATAGAGCTTACCGTTCTCAACTGTGAACTCCATATCCTGCATGTCATGGTAGTGTCCCTCAAGGATATCGCAGACCTTGATGAAATCTGCATAAGCCTCCGGGAACTTCTCAGCCATCTGTGTGATAGGCATTGGTGTACGGACACCGGCAACAACGTCCTCGCCCTGTGCATTTGTGAGGAACTCACCCATGAGCTTCTTCTCACCTGTTGCAGGGTCACGGGTGAAGGCAACACCTGTACCTGAATTGTCATTTAAGTTACCGAATACCATAGGCATTACGTTAACTGCTGTACCCCAAGAATAAGGGATATCATTGTCACGGCGGTATACGTTGGCACGAGGGTTGTCCCATGAACGGAATACAGCCTCGATAGCAAGCTTTAACTGCTCAACAGGATCTGATGGGAAGTCTGTTCCTAACTGGTTCTTGTACTCAGCCTTGAACTGCTCAGCCAGTGTCTTAAGGTCGGCTGCTGTAAGGTCTACATCGTACTTAACACCCTTCTCCTCCTTCATCTTGTCGATAAGCTGCTCGAAGTACTTCTTACCAACCTCCATAACTACGTCGGAGAACATCTGGATAAAACGTCTATAAGAATCATATACAAAACGCTCGAACTTAGGATCCGGGTTACCGGCAATCATAGCTGCAACAACGTCATCGTTGAGACCTAAGTTAAGGATTGTGTCCATCATACCTGGCATTGAGGCTCTGGCTCCTGAACGGACAGATACAAGAAGAGGATTCTTATGATCACCGAACTTCTTTCCGTTCTCCTTCTCCATCCAAGCTACACCTTCCATAGCCTGTGCCATAATCTCATCATTAATCTTACGACCGTCCTCATAGTACTGAGTACAAGCCTCTGTTGTTATAGTGAAACCCTGTGGTACCGGAAGACCGATCTCTGTCATCTCAGCAAGATTAGCACCCTTTCCACCGAGAAGGTTTCTCATGGTCATGTTACCCTCTTTGAAGGTATATACCCATTTGTTAGCCATTGTAATTCCTCCTAATTACACAATAGATTTTGTTACACAATATCCTGTATTGCTTTCTTGATAACGGTATGCCAGCCATTTAAAATAAATGATATATGTATCGGGCACTCTCAATATCAAGGACTAATAAGAGTATACCATACTTTGTGAAAATTTCCACAATATTTTTTCAAAAAATTTAACAAACTTTCCCAAAAAACATGTAAGTGCTTTCATTTATTATGCACTTTTGCAAAAGCAGGCAAAAAAGGCTTGATTTTCTTGTTATTTTTATAACAATCCTATTTTAATTGTCGTAAAATCCGACCAAACTTGCAAATCCCAAGCTTTCTCTTTCTTTTCCATTTTTGGCAATTTTCCACAATACACTGCTAGAGTCGACATAATACAGGTATTTTTTCGAGCTGAACACTGCAAAACCGGAGCCTTTATCCGTCTTTACATTTTCGACAAGTACTTTGCTTTTTCCTGCATTTTCATTTAAAACAATCAGGTTTTCGTCCTTCACATAGGCACAGCCGGATGTTCCGATAAGTTCAATGCACCCCGTGACATCGCTGTCAAGCTCACCTGCTGCACTGCTAAAAAGTCTTCCGTCTTCTGACACACACCATATCGTTCCGTCTTCTGAGGTAACTATATCCCCATCAATGTCCTCAAAAACAACCGTTGCTTTCTTAGCCTGTATAGAATCTAAATTTTCCTGTACGTCCGTATTCCCATCTTTTCTGGCGGATTTGACAGCCTGCTCAATCTCCTTTATATCCTGACATGCATAATAGAGCTTATTCTGGTTTCGATAGTAGAGCTTTCCATCACCACAGTAATAAAATTCATCATAGGCATTGGCTTTTTCCACCTCCGGAAAGCTATAGCCGTTCTCGTAAATCCACAGCCCTGACTCAGTGATATACAGCAGGGATTTATCTAAAACATTGTCGACAAGGGAGTCAACACCCCCATTTACCAATATATGCTCCCTGTCTGAAATCATGTCATCATATTTTTCAAGCACCGCGTCTGAAACACTGCACAAATACAGCCTGTCCTCTATAATAAACACAGCCTCGTCATTCCTTTCATCATAATCCGCTGTCTTTACATTCTCAGCAATCAGAAGCTTCTTAGACAAATCAGCAACATAGAAATTCATTCCAACAACTGTCGAATAATCCCCTGTTTCAAGCTCATCAAACAGAACCCTTCCATCATCGTCAACGGCAACTATCTTTATTCTTCTGTCCGAATCATATACACTATATTTACTGCCACCAAGGTCATATAAAACAAGAAAATATTTCTCGTCCGGCTCACTGTACAGAACATAGGCAATACATCTTCCCGACTGAGAAAACACATACTCATCCGTGATGTCGCCCATATCCGATACAAGTATATTCTCACTGCCATCCTTCCAGCCAATCAGCAAATCATCTGAACCGCCGGCCTCAACACCTATTTTTCCGAGCAGAGCGGCATTCAGGGCTTCCGTATATGTAAGAAGCGAATAGCTTTCACCATTCCTGTCCAAATTAAGAAGCACTCCGTCATTTATGGAAATAAGCTGATGCCCGTCGAAATACCTCACATCGCTCCTGTCAATACCTCTATATATGGCTATTCCGCCACATACTCCACCGACACACACTGCCACTCCAACAGCAATTGATACCGCAAAAACCAGCTTCCTTCTCTTTTGCCTGATTCTCTGCTCGCGTCTATTGTCCTTCAGATCATCGGCATTCTTTTCCTTCTCTCTCTTCTTTCGTTTTTCAGTGCTCGCAGCCTTCACCTCGCGAAGCTTGGAAAGAAAGCTGTTTTTAAACCCCACAAACCGCTCAGCTATTGTGACTTCCGCCTTTTTATTTGTGAGAGCTTCGCTGGAGTTTTTATCAAAAGCCTCCTGACGACCTGCTCTACCCGAAGTCTTGTGTGACGATTTATCCGAAACACTGACAAGCCCCGAAGCATTATTTTCTCCCTTTTTCTTGTAGCGGAGGTTATTTTTCTGCTGCTCCTCCCACTGCTGTCTTCTGAGCAGATAGTCCTCATTTACAATGACAACCGGGGCTCCGCATTTCGGGCACACCGTTCTTGAATTGTGTTCGCAGCCACATTTATCACATTTAAACATCTATCCGTCTCCCATATATTTTCATCCTGACTATATTTAATAATAGCACAAACATCTAAAAAAACCAAAATTTCTTTTTTGCAAGTCTGTCATACTTTTTCATCACAAGCTCGACAGTCACAAGCTTGGTCTGACCTGCACGTATTTTAGAAACGTCATTATGCGACCTCGCAGCCTCCAGACTCACCCTCCAGTCATCCGATACTGCCCTGACCTTATCCCTGAACAGAGCATCCGCCTTAACTTCATCCATACCCGCCTGCTGCCATGCCATCTGATACAAGGTAGCACAGATTCCGTATATATTAGCCTCTATCTTACACTGGTTCGCCTCGTCCTTCCTATTATCTGCTGCAAGTTTTCCGGTGCGCTCAAGGCTCGCATTTTTTTCATTCATCAAAAAAGTCATAAATTTTTCAGGTTTCATATTTTCTCCAGACACTATATTTATCCACTAATATTTTACGCCATAATACACTGCTCATTTTTTGTAAGTACAGGCTATGACACTCATCCACATAATCTATATGGTCAAGCTTTCAGGTATCATAATTCTATTATTTTATCTTATCATTTTCTGATTTTTGACTCCAACATCATCAAATTATATTAATAAGAATACTTTGTCAACGGTTTTCATATTCATCCAATTGAAAAATACTTATTCGATTTATTCATTCGTAATACATAAATAGTCAGCCCAGCACTAAAAAGCCCCTGCAAAATATCTTCATAGATACCTTGCAGGAGCTTGACTGATTCACGATACTATACTAGTCAAGCGGATATTCGCAATCCGCTTTGCTGCTTGCTCATAACACAATCAAGCAAGTCCCAACTTATTGCTCTATGCAATAGAAGTGGGGAACTTCCTTAATTGTGTTAAATTAGCTGTTAATCATTCCTGTGGTCGACACCGAGCTTGTCATCGTAAACTGCACGACAGCCGCCGATGAACTTAGGTCTGGTTCTCGCCGCCACAAGTGCCGCATGCCCTATATGGTCGATGGAGAGGCGGACCGGAACAGCAACTGCCTTCATATGCATGCCAATCAAGGTATTGCCGATATCAAGGCCTGCATGAGCCTTAATCTCCTCGATCACAACCGGATGCTCGAAATGTGCATACGCCTGTGTTGCAAACGAACCACCCGCCTTCTTCTGTGGAACCACATTCACAATATCAGCTCCCGGAACCGCTGCTTCCTCGACAACAATAGCACGATTAAGGTGCTCACAGCACTGTGCCGCAAGATACACACCCTTCTCGTCAAGTGCCTTCTTGATTCCAAGAAAAAGCTCAAGTGCCACATCCACATCTGAATTAGTTCCGATTCTGCTGCCGACAACCTCACTTGTGGAGCAGCCGATTACCATAATCTGCCCCTTTTTAAGACCTGCAATTTCACATAACTCATGAGCCGCATTATACGCCTGCTGCCTTATATCAGCTTCCATACCGAATCCCTCTTTCTATCACTAAATCCTATGTAATTGCAAAACTCAAATTTAAATCTAAACAGTTGTATAATTTTACTAGTACACTTCCAGACCTTTTTTTACAAGTCGGCATTTAGCGGCTGTCTTTTAGCCGCTTATGTGCCGCTACTTGTTATAATGAGTGAGAACGTGTCTGGAAGGGTACAAGCAAAATTTTACAACGTCCGTAAGTTATACACTAAGTTTCGTAATTACATATCACCCACTTACAACCTGCAGAACTCCTCAACCTCAGCCTCAATAAGCTGCAAGCTGCTTCTCCAGAAGTCAACATCCGTCACATCAATTCCCATTGTCGCTGCGACATCCTCGATTGAATGACAGCCTGTTGATGCAAGCATCTTATTGTACTTAGGAACGAAGCTCTCGCCCTCTTTCTTGTAAAGGCTGTAGAGTCCAAGAGCAAACAGATTTCCAAATGCATAAGGGAAGTTGTAATAGCTGAGCCCTGAGCTGTAGTAATGTCCCTTGCACACCCACATATATGGATGCATTGTATTCTCATCAAGTCCGTCACCATAGGACTGTCTCTGCGCATCAAGCATGATTTCCTTCAAGTCATCTGCCATGAGAAAACGGTTCCTGCTCTGCTCAAATACAGCTGACTCTATAAGGAATCTTGAATAAATATCAACTATGCACTGTGTCTGCTCCCTCAGGTCGCTGTCGATAAGGCTTAACTTCTCCTCATCGCCCGCCTGTGCAAGCGCATATTTTCCAAGGAACACCTCATTGAAGGTTGAGGCAGTCTCAGCAAGCTGCATCGGTGCACCCTGATTTAGCACAGCGACATCCTCAAGCTGTCTGTTGTGATATGCGTGGCCAAGCTCATGTGCAAGTGTGTCGACCGCTCCGAAGGTTCCGTCATAGTTCGTGAGAATACGGCTCTGTCTTATGAAGTTCGCATCGGCACAGAATGCTCCACCCTCCTTGCCCTTTCTAGGATAGAAGTCAATCCATGAATTTTCAAAAGCCTCCTTCATAAGTGAAGCCATTCCCGGCGTAAAGCCTGAAAAACAGTTTACAAGGTATTCCTTCGCCTCGTCAATGCTGTAGCTCTTGTCCGCCTTGCCGATCGGAGCAAAAAGGTCATACCATGGAAGCCCGTTCTTATGTCCAAGAAGCTCTCCCTTCTTTCTTAAGTACTTTCTGAATACAGGGAGGTACTCCTTGATAGCTGTGAGCATTGCATCAAGTGTCTCCTTCTTCATGTCTGACTCGTAAAGTGTCATGTCAAGTGCAGAGTCATAGCCCCTCTTCTCACAGAGAGTGTTTACCTGCATCTTGATATTGTTGAGTGAAAACGCAACTGAATCAGCAATCTTCTCATAAGCCTTCAGCTCTGCCTCATAAGCTTCCTTACGAACCCCTGCATCAGCGCTGTATGCAAGATTTCTTATCTCGGACAATGTCACTACCCTGCCATCATAGTCAACCTTCAAGGTTGAGGTGAGATATGTCTGTAAATTACCCCATGCGGAACCACCTGTCATATCAAGCTGTGAGATAATCTCCTCCACCTCATCGCTCAATAAGTGCTTAGCGTTCTCCTTCTCCCTTTTGAGCTTATATGAGTACTTTTTTACAAGCTCACTTTCTAAGGCGAACTTGTCCACATCAGGTATTGCAGCATATAGCTTTGAAGCCGCTGAAAAAGCTGCACTTCCGGCTGAGACAGCCTTGCGTAAACGGTTAGTCTGAGCCATTATCGCACCATCATCTGTGTTGACCGACTGGCGAAGGCCGATATACAGGCTAAGCTTTCCGGCTGTGTCCGTGATATCCTCCTCAAGTAAAAGCAGCTCCTCAACCTTTGCTAAAAGCTCCTTGTCATCTGCCTTTACAGCAGCGGAAAACTTAGCTGTGATATCCTCAAGCTTCTTAAAATCCGCCTCATAAGCTTCATCGTCAAATCCCTTGTAAATCTCTTCCAATGACCATTCTGTATTCATAGCAATCCTCTTTTCCCATTTTATTTTCATTTTCAAAATTCCCCTTCCGGCACACAAAGAACTCTCAAAATTCTCTATACGCACCAAAAGGGGAACTTACTTTACATATAAAACTTAAAACTCGAACTTCTTCTCAAAGTAAGCCTTAAGGTCTGCGATAGCAACTCTCTCCTGCTCCATTGTATCACGGTCACGGACTGTAACGCAATTATCTGTCTCAGAGTCAAAATCGTAGGTTACGCAGAATGGTGTACCGATCTCATCCTGTCTTCTGTATCTCTTGCCGATATTACCTCTGTCATCGAACTCACAGTTGTATGTCTTAGAAAGCTCTGCAAATACCTTCTCGGCACCCTCGTTGAGCTTCTTAGAAAGCGGAAGCACACCGACCTTCACAGGTGCGATTGCCGGATGGAAATGAAGAACTGTTCTGACATCGCCCTCACCAATCTCCTCCTCGTCATAAGCTGCACAGAGGAATGCAAGAGTGACACGGTCTGCACCAAGTGACGGCTCAATAACATAAGGAATGTACTTTTCCTTAGTCTCATCATCGAAGTATGACATATCCTCACCTGATGTGTTCTGGTGCTGTGTGAGGTCATAATCTGTTCTGTCTGCTATGCCCCAGAGCTCGCCCCAGCCAAATGGGAATAAGAACTCGATATCTGTTGTACCCTTAGAATAGAAGCAGAGCTCCTCAGGAGAGTGGTCACGAAGACGCATCTCGTCCTCCTTGATTCCAAGGGAAAGTAACCAGTCACGGCAGAAGCCTCTCCAGTACTGGAACCACTCAAGGTCTGTGCCCGGCTTGCAGAAGAACTCAAGCTCCATCTGCTCGAACTCTCTTGTACGGAAGGTAAAGTTACCCGGTGTAATCTCATTACGGAAGGACTTACCAATCTGTCCGATACCGAAAGGAACCTTCTTTCTTGAAGTTCTCTGTACATTCTTAAAGTTTACAAAGATACCCTGTGCTGTCTCAGGTCTTAAGTAAACTGTGTTCTTGGCATCCTCAGTAACACCCTGGAAGGTCTTGAACATAAGGTTGAACTGTCTGATATCCGTAAAATTATGCTTGCCGCAGGTAGGACATGGTATATTCTTCTCATCGATGAAATTCTTCATCTGCTCCTGACTCCACGCATCGACAGAGCCTTCAAGCTCATACTTGTTCTCCGCACACCAGTCCTCGATAAGCTTATCCGCTCTGAAACGCTCATGGCACTCCTTACAATCCATAAGAGGGTCTGCAAAGCCGCCAAGATGTCCTGAAGCAACCCATGTCTGAGGGTTCATAAGGATAGCACAGTCAACGCCTACATTATATGGGCTCTCCTGAATAAATTTCTTCCACCATGCTTTCTTAACATTGTTCTTAAGCTCGACACCGAGATTACCGTAATCCCATGTATTTGCAAGACCGCCATAAATCTCAGAACCCGGATATACAAAGCCTCTTGCCTTGGCAAGTGCTACAATCTTGTCCATTGTCTTTTCCATAATCTTCCTCACTTCCGCATCTCTGCATATTTTAATTTATCCACATTTTGTGCATGTGCAAAATTTTACAACACATTTTATATTATTGCAAGGTAAAAACTCTTTAATAACCCACAGAAAAATATAAACAGCTGTTATTTATGTATATTTTCCCATGCTTCCCGCATATTTTTTATTATTTTTCCACCATTTCAAGCATATCAAGCGATTTCATCCTCTTATCGACATAGGTATCAACACACCTGTGCATAACCTCTGTAAGCTGTGCAAGCACATCTTCCTTAACGATAAACGAATACAGCCTGTCTACCGGCGTCGCCACTATGTACTGCAATGTATACAGCGTTGCGGGCGATATACGCATGACACCGCGGTGCCCCAGACACGAATGGCACACAACCCCATCCGCTTCAATTGAAAAGCCCTCAAGGTTTTCCGATGAACCACATGCTGTACAGCAGAAGAATTCAGGATATTCACCATTAATCACAAGCTGCTTAAGCTCATACACGGCTCTTACAAGCCTGTCAGGTATCCTGCTGTCCAAAAGTGCCCTAAGCGAATAGTACAACAGGCTTAACATGGCGCCTCCGTCCTCATTCTCCCTTGCAAAATAATCGGCAAATTCAAGAAAATAATAGCCATAGCAGGCGCCGTCGAAATCCGCAGCAAGCTCACGGAAATAGTTCTTTATCACAGCCTTCTCGACCGTATATGAGCTTCTTCCCGGATAGATTGCAAAGGTTCCGAAGGCAAAGCTCTCGCATGCCGCCATCAGCGCATTGCCGGGCTTTCTTGCTCCTCTTGCGAATGCACTGATTTTGCCCAGCTCCTTCGTGAGCAGAACAACTCTCTTGTCATATTCCCCTATCGGACCCGCGGCGATAACCATGCCCGTCACCTCAAGCAATTCTGCCATATCCTAACACCTCAACCTGATGTCTCCGCATCTGCCGATTCAGATAGTTTCACACTGAATTATTCTATCCGGACAACCGGTTACCGGAGCCATTATTTTTTCAGAGCCTTCTCATCATAGCCGTAATTTTTCATAAGAAGGTCATTATCACGCCATTCCTTCTTGACCTTGACCCAGAGCTTAAGGTTCACCTGCATCTCCATCATGCGCTCTATCTCGAAACGTGCGGCGGAGCCTATTTTCTTTAACATTTCTCCGCCCTTTCCTATTATAATGCCCTTGTGGGAATCTCTCTCACACACGATTGTCGCGTCGATGTCTATTATATTGCTTCCATCGGTTCTTTCCCTCATGCGCTCTATGGTCACGGCTATTCCATGAGGTATCTCATCGCTTAAGCACCTTAATGCCTTCTCCCTTATAAGCTCCGCCGCAATCTGCTTCATAGGCTGGTCAGTAACGGTATCCTCATCATAATACATCGGACCACAAGGAAGATACTTGAAGATGGCGTCAATAAGGTCATCCGTATTCTGACCCTTAAGCGCAGATACAGGGACTATCTCATCGAATCTCACAATGTTCTTATACGCATCGATGAACTTAAGAATCTCTTCCTTCTTGACGGTATCGACCTTGTTTATTACAAGTATAACCGGCTTTTTACAATTCTTTAAGTTCGCAGCAATCTGCTGCTCCCCCGCGCCGATATAGGTTGTCGGCTCCACAAGCCACAGTACAACATCCACATCGTTCATGGTCTGCTTTGCCGCATTGACCATATATTCACCCAGCTTATTCTTAGCCTTGTGGATTCCCGGTGTATCGAGGAAGATAATCTGTCCCCTCTCCTCTGTATACACCGTCTGAATCCTGTTTCTTGTTGTCTGCGGCTTATTGGAGGTAATCGCAATCTTCTGTCCGATAAGCCTGTTCATAAGCGTTGATTTTCCAACATTCGGGCGCCCGATGAGCGCCACGAAGCCTGTCTTTAATTCTGCCATTTTTTCCTCATTTCCATTATCTCTTACGCAAGAGGCTCAATCACATCGAACATGTCCTTGGCCTCATTAATCTTATCCTCATTTCCGACTACGCAGAAGTATCCGTCATCAAGCACAGCCTTCACCATACCTGAAAGTGCCCTTATATCCTCCACAGTTGCACCTAATACTTCGTCTCTTTCCTTCTGGAGCATCTGCTCTGTGAGTCCGCTGATATATGCCTCAAATGAATCCGAACCCTTTACCGAAGGTGTCTTAGGAAGATCAAGGTCTGATATTGTTCCTATGACATACTTGGTCATCTCGCGCTCGTCTGCATTGAAGCTCTCAACGTACTCCGGAGCCTTATCATATATCTCGTTTGTCTTTTCAAGGTTCGGGTCCCTGTATGATGAGAATGCGCCAAGTGAGCTTGAATAGCTTCCAAACGCTGCTCCACAGCCGTAGGCTCCGCCCTTTACGCGGACATTGTTCCACAGGTAATCACTGTTCATCATGTTTGCAAGTATTCTCATGGCTCCGTTGTATTCTATACCTGCCTTATCATAATCACCGACACGGCATACGAAATTGACCTGTCCGCTGGTCTTTAATGCAAGCCTTGTCTTTTTAAGTGTGAGTGCTCTTGTGGCAACAGGAAGCTGTTCTGCACTGAGCTTATCTATAAGCTCCTTTATAAGCCCGCTCATAAGCTCATAACCCTTGTCATCAGCGGTATATGACACGATGAGATTGCACTTTGCAAAAATCTCAGCCGCAGCCTTCTTCATTCCCGCAGCAAGGCTCTCCTTCTTATCGTCAAAGTTCTTGTAAGCATCATCAAGGAAGCTGTAGAAGCCTCTTCCTGTAGTCTGCTTTCTTATCATGGCACTCTCTTTTATCTGTGCTGTAAGCTCTGCTATTCCCACTGCATTTCCTGTGCCCTGCATTCTCATCTGCATACCGGCCTTTGTCTCGCCGATAATCTCTTTAAGACGCTTGTAATCGTCATACACAGTATGGTTCATAATCTCATCCATAAGCTCTGTGAGCGCTGCAAGGTCACCATAGAGTGCTTTTCCTGTGACATTGAGTGCATAACGGTAGCCCTGCGCCGGCTTAACAAAGGTTGTTCCTGCACTGCCGAAGCTTATACCGCCTGTCCTGATATCCATAGCATTGGACAGCTCAACGAAGCTGTACTTTTCCGTGCCTATGGAGCCTAAAACCTTGGTGAGAAGTCCCACATAAGGAAGCAGCTCATCCTCCACCTTGTCAATGTTAAAGCTGAGCTTCAGATATCCTATACCATTGGTATTGATATTGTGGTGGATGACCTTGACGCCCTCAATGCTCTTCTCTGTGTTGTAAATTGTGGCTGCCTTCCTGCCGATGTCCTCTCTCCTCAAAAGCGGAATGCTCTCAAGCTCCTCCTTTGTTGACGGCTCACTCTGATAATCCTTGAGTGCCCTTGTGTCATCCACAAGTGCCTGAAGCTGCTCCTTTGTGAGTGTCTTTTTGTACTCCTCAAGCTTCTTAGCTGTATCCGCCTCAAGCTTAGCCGTGTATCCGATCTCAGGCTTTAACACAACAACCGATGAATGTGCATTATCTAAAAGATATTTCTTTATAAGCTGCTCAAAATAATCTGACTCTACCTGCTCCTTAAGGAAAGCATAAGCCTCACCCAGCTGCATGTTGAGGAACGGCTTGTTGTCATCATACAGCCAGCTGCTAAGCATATCTATTCCGTACATAAGTCCCTTAGGCCATCTTCCGAAATCAGCCTCCCTGTAGCGGAACTCATTGTAGTTAATTCCGGCTCTCAATGTATCCTTATTGATTCCTTCTTTTATAAGCTTTTCAAGTGATTCCTTTATAACCTTTACAAATTCCTCCTCCTTGTCCGGATTGGTATTTGCTGCCATAATAGTCACCATAGGCTGTCTGATGGAATTATCATAGGAACCGCTCACATCCTCACCGATACCGGCATCTATAAGAGCCTGGCGTACAGGAGCACCCGGTGCGTTAAAGAGAGCATACTCAAGCACTGTAAAGGCAAGTGAGAGCTTCATATCCCCTGCCTCGCCGATTGAGGCATTGTAAGCAAGGTAGGTCTTATTGTCCGTACCCTCATCCTCCGTCACGGAGTACACTCCCTCAACCCTTCCTGTCCTGTCAAATGGCTTCTGGTGCGGAATCTCAGAGTCAACCTTAATCTCCTCATAGCTTCCAAGATATTCCCTGTCAAAATACTCAAGTCTCTCCTCCATGTCACAGTTACCGTACACGAATATATAGCTGTTGGCAGGATGATACAGAGTTCTGTGGAAGTTCACGAACTGCTCATAGCTTAAATCCGGGATAAACTGTGGGTCACCGCCGGACTCAGTAGCGTAAGGCGTATCAGGATAGAGCGAATTGAGGCACATGCGGTACACTCTCTGTGTAGGTGATGAAAATGCACCCTTCATCTCATTGTAGACAACGCCGTTATAGGTAAGAGGCGCATCCACATCGGCAAGCTCATAGTGCCAGCCCTCCTGCTTAAAAATCTGCTCCCTTGTATAGATGTTAGGATGGAAAACCGCATCCATGTATACATCAGTGAGGTTCTTGTAATCAACATCATTGCAGCTTGCAATAGGATATATTGTCTTATCCGGGAATGTCATGGCATTCAAAAATGTATTGAGCGAGCCCTTCACAAGCTCAACAAACGGATCCTTTGCCGGGTATTTTGCCGAACCGCAGAGTACCGAATGCTCAAGAATATGAGGAACTCCCGTGCTGTCCGCAGGCGGTGTCCTGAAGCCTATACAGAACACCTTATTCTCATCATCATTAGAAACCATGGCTATCCTTGCGCCCGACTTCTTATGTCTGAACAGATAGCCCTCCGAAGCGATATCATCAAGCTTCTGTTCCATAACCAGCTCATAAACTTCTTTGTTGTAATTCATGTAAGTCTCCATTCCGGGAACGTATAATCTCTGTGACGCATTGCCCGGGATATCAAAATATCCTATTGTTCGTCTCTGTGACGTTCCCCACACAGATTCACCTCTAATTCCCAGGCATACTATTAAAATAATTTTACCACCAAAACCATATTCAATGCAAGAAAAAAAGAAATCCGGAAGATGGACTGATTCCGGATTCCTTTCACTATTTATAATTTCCCTTTATGATAGGTGACAACGGCTTATATATGAACAGCGTGACCACAACGCTCACCATCGCCTTGACAAATGTAAAAGGAAGGTTGAATACCAGAAGTGCCGGAAGCAGCGATGTTATGCCCGGCAGGATAGCCGTATACATTCCGATTATGACCTCCATAGGAAAAGCAAGCTTGTCATAGAGTGGATAAATTATAAAGTAATTCGACACAACCCCGACCAATGACATTATCACGGCTCCGCTTAAAAGCGCTATAACAGCACCCTTCTTCGTCTTATGCTTCTTATATATAAGCCCCACAGGAACCACAAACGCAGCTCCGAGTATGAAGTTCGACAGCTCACCCACCCACATTGTATGTGAGATTGCAAGGTGAAGCAGATTCTTGAGCAGGCATACCAGAACTCCCGCCAACGGTCCCATCGAAAGTGCCGCAATGACAGCAGGCAGTTCTGAAAAATCCATTGTCAAAAAACTGGGAACAATCGGAAGCTTGAATCCGAAAAGATACAAAACATAGGATACCGCCGTAAACATGGCAGTCACAGTCAGTGCACGAACACTGATAAAAGACTTCTTATTCATTATAATCCTCCTAAAGGCTCACGCCTTCTTCTTTCATCCGGACTGTACCGTTGGTATGGGAATCGCACCCAATCAGCCGCTGTATGCGGGTCGCAGACTATACTGCCAGTCGAGAATTGCAGACAAGTATTATATTCATGCCCGCTCACTCTGCCCTGAAGGTTGGAGATATTTCTCTAACTTCCAAATAGTATTGTTTCTACATTACATTTGTCCATCTCATATAAAATATCACTTTAACGCATGTAAGTCAACCTTATATCCATGATGTTGGGGTCAAAACATGTGCTATAAACTTAGCATGTATAACGTATTATAT
>OGER01000600.1_pt1 | contig 36454 bp, 24 predicted proteins | sample 1570691 | NCBI WGS metagenome assembly OGER01 (sample SAMEA2582143, study PRJEB24529) | metagenome | biome: Human gut stool | place: China | collected 2011
GAAAACAAACAGTTCTATTTTTTATATTTCTATACACTTTGTTGGCATGCAATACAACATAACCTTAGGAAATCCGTAACACCACCTGTAAGCGGCAGTTCATAACCTAACCCCCGGTTATTCATATCTCAATGCATCGATTACTTCCATCTTGGCTGCCTTGTTTGCAGGATAGTATCCGAAGAATACTCCTGTCAGCATGGAGAAGAATAAGGAAAGTACAATAGCGGATAAAGACGGCCGTACCGACATAATAATGTAGCTTGAATATTCAGAATACATATTCTGGATCACAAACTCCGCTGCTTTGCCTAATACAAATCCATTAAACACCCCGATCAATATCCCGATCATTCCACCAAAGATACAGAGTACGATTGCTTCTATGACAAACTGCATACGGATGGTGCTCCTCTTCGCTCCAAGTGCCATCCGGACACCGATCTCCCTTGTACGCTCGGTAATAGACACAAGCATGATGTTCATGACACCGACACCACCTACGATCAATGAGATCAATGCAATGCCGGACACTGCGATCGTGATCACATTAATGACGGTATTGATCATTCCCATATCAGACGCCATATTATAGGTAGTAACATGGAAATTTTTATTGTTTGCATATTTCTCTTCAAAAAAGTTTGTAACATCTGTCGTTGCCTGATCGATATCTGCCAGGGAATTGACCATCAGGTTAAAGTTTGTGTAACCGGACTGATCTTTTCCCATCAGCTTAAAACAGGTCTGGATTGGAATAAACATTGTAGTAGAACGGTCTTTTTCCGGGACGCTGGTATCCACCTTGCCAAAAAGTGCTGCATTATATTCGTATATACCTACAATTGTAAAATTATATAGATTTCCATCGCTACCTGCATAAGTGATCTGTTCTCCTATTGGATTCTCATCTCCAAAATACTGCTTTGCCATGGTATCTGCCACAATGCAGACGTTCTTCTTTGTTTTGTTATCCTGTTTTGTAAGGTTTCTTCCGGCATACATCTTTAATTTCATATAATCAATATACTCGGAAGTAGTCCCCTGAACGGATACATTGGCATAAGTATTTTTATCCTGCCGGATCTGTCCGTTTCCAAGAAATTCAGAAGCTGCTATTCCATCAAATTCATCCGGATATTTTTCCACCAGTTCATCGATCATCTCCTGTGTCACAAAGTCCGATGTTTTCATTTCCGGGTATTCCCAGGTATCCCAGTCTGCATCATCTTCCGGATATCTTGCATCCACATATGCCTGAACCGTATTGCCACCCAGTGAATTTAAGGTGGATGTCAAAGTAGTCTGAATGGAATTACCGATCGTCGTGATCGTGATGACTGCACTGATACCGATGATGATTCCTAACATGGTCAGAACCGAACGCATTTTATTGCTGAAAATGCTGGTGATCGCCTCTTTTATATTTTCCAAAAACATCAGCCTTCACCTCCATTATCTGACACGACATTACCATCTAAAATCGTAACGATCCTTTTTGTCTCCGCCGCAAGTTCCTGTGAATGTGTGATCAAAACGATGGTTTTTCCCTGCTCCTCATGCAGCTTATGAAAAAGATCCATGACCATATGTCCGGTTTTGGAATCCAACGCTCCGGTCGGCTCATCCGCTAAGATGATCGCCGGATCATTGATCATTGCGCGTGCGATCGCCACACGCTGTTTCTGTCCACCGGAAAGCTCGTTTGGTTTATGAAAAGCCCGTTCCTCCATGCCAACCATTTTTAACATTTCCATGGCACGTTCTTTTTGATTTTTTTCCTTCTCAGTACTATATAACAGCGGAACCATGACATTTTTTAATGCATTTGCCTTCGGAAGAAGGTTAAAATTCTGGAAAACAAAACCGATTCTTTTGTTCCGGATCGCACTTCGCATGGAATCATCCATTTTATTTACATCTTTTCCCTCCAGAAAGTAAGTTCCCTCGGTCTGACGGTCCAGGACACCGATGATATTCATCAATGTACTTTTTCCGGAACCGGACTCACCGACGATGGAGACAAATTCTCCCTGATCGACTGACAGACTGATCCCATTTAAAATCTGCAGTTCATTCGGCTTGCCTATGTAATAACGTTTTATAATATTCTCCATACGGATTACTGGTTCACTCACGATCATTCTGCCTCCGTACTCATCATGCCTTCTGTGTCAAGTGCCTGATTGGAATATATCTGTTCCGGAGTAAACACCTGACCTTCGGTGACAGAAAATGTATTATCGTAGATCAGCTGGTCGCCCTCTTTCAGATCGCCGCCTGTCACTTCTGTATAATAATCTACCTCTTCACCGACTTTGATATTTTTCCGGACTGCGGTTGCTGTTCCATCTTCATTTGCTTCCGCTGCCAGAACATAGGAATCTCCGTTGTCATCCTGCCGGATCAGATCATATGGAACTGCAAGCTGTGTACCTCTGTCTTTGATCACAATTTTGGCTTTTGCACTCATTCCAACCAGAAGTTCTGTGTTGTCGATCGTGATCTCTGCAGAATAACCGCTTGAGGTATTGGTATCTGTACCGTTTGTGTTGGTGGACTGATTTTTTACTCTGACCACACGTGTTACCGTACCTTTGATCTCTTCATCCCCCGTTGCATCCGTTGAAACGGTTGCAGGCATTCCTTCCTGGATCTTTAAAATGTCAGCTTCCTCAACATTTACGATCACTTTTAAGGAAGATGTATCCTCGATCGTGATCATGGTCGTTCCTGCTGTGTTTTTATCTCCGACTGATACATTGACGGCTGTGACAACTCCACCGATCGGTGCAGAAAGTGTACAGTCGGCAAGTTGTTTTTGTAACTGTTCCAGCTGGTCTTTTAAATCTCTGGTCGTGCTTGTCTGGTATTTTTGCATGTCAACGGTATTCTGAGCTGATGCTACACTTCGGTCTGTGCTCTTTAATACGGACGCGTAGTTATCATTCGCTGTATCCAATGCTTTCTGTGCTGCCTCTAAAGACGATTTGAAGCCTTCTAATTTTGCATCATATTCAGAAGTGTCCTCATGGTTATTTTTCAGATAATAAATATAATCCCCGCACTCTGCCACCTTTTTCTTATATTTATCAACATCACTCTGTGCCTCATCAATCGCTTTCTGCGCAGCTTCTAGAGAATCCTGCTGATCCTGCTTATTTTGAACCAGACTTTCCTGCTTCTGTGTAGCATCGTTTGCTGCGATCGCATTTGCATTATTGATATTTGTCTTTAACTCTGCAATCTGTTTTTCAATATCCTTCTGATCCAATGTCACAAGCGGATCACCCTCTTTTACAATGTCACCCACCTGAACGTTCACGGCTGTGATCTCTGCTGCTGCAAGGGACATGACATTTGTCTTGCTCTGCCCTGCGATCGTTCCCTTCAAAGAAACCGAATCGGATAAATCCCTTTTCTCTACCGGTTCTATCTCAACCATATTCGCTGCTGTCTCAATCTGTGAAGTCATATTTTTAACAGTGCTGCCGATCAATACAATTACAATAGCTGCAATCACTAAAACGATCAGCCATACTTTCTTCTTTTTCTTTGGTACTTCAGCCACTTCTGCCTTTTTTTCTTTTTTATGAAAGAAATGCTTTTTTTCCTTTACATTGTTGTCTTCCATGCTTACATAATCTCCTTTTTTTCCTTGTCTTTTTTGACTTATGGCAAATTGTACCATATTTTTTTCAGAAAAAAAGGGGATTAATGTAATCTTAATATTTCTTTCACGTTTCTTTATGAAAAGGAATGATTTCTAAAAAAGGTCTAAAAAATTATCTGGCATTTTTCGTTCCTTTTGCTGCTAACTAACACAAGTCCCGCCAACAGCAAAACCGGGAAAAGAATTGAGGCTCCAATTCCCACGCGCAGATTATTGGAAAACGCACTCGAAACAAATCCCACGAGTGTCGGTCCGCCGGAACCGGCACAAATGCGATCAGCAGATAAGAGCCAATGCAAAGCAGCGTACTTAATTTCATAAACTGATCCAGATCGAATCTGTCTCCATATTTTCCATAAATCAAGCGGGAAGTTCCCATTAAAATAGAGAATGCCATCGGTCCCACCAGATCACCGATCGTTTTGGTGATTCCAAGTCCCTGCTCCGCAAACGCTGATGCCCACTGGCTCACCGCCTGCTCGGATGCACCGGAGCACACCATCATGATCATTAAAAACCAGAATACTTTTTCCCGGAAAAGTTCTCCCATGGTCATGCCCTTCTCGCCCTCTTCATGCAGACTGTAGATTGGCACTTTTGTGAATAAAATCATATTGCAGACCGGAATGATCACCCACAACAGTGTGAGGATTTTCCAGTGTTCCGTTCCAAACAGTGCGAAAAACACCGTGGAAAATAAAACAACACCGGTACATCCCCAACAGTAAAAGGAATGTAAAAGACTCATAGCCGCTTCCTTATTATCCGTCGGGCATGCCTCAATGATCGGACTGACCAGCACCTCCAGCAATCCACCGCCCACTGCATAAATCATGACCGACATTAAAATGCCAACAAACGGATCTGCAAAAAGTTCCGGCAAAACCGTGAGCAGTACCAGCCCTGCCGCCGCACAGATGTGGGCGATGACCACGGATGCCCGGTAACCGATTTTGTCAATGAACCCTGCCGAAAGCAGATCGATCAGAAGCTGTATCACAAAATTGATTGTGATAAGCAGTGTGATCTTCGTCAGCGGAATCTGGTATGTTTTCTGGAATGTCACGAACAACAGCGGAACAAAGCTGTTGACAATCGCCTGAACAATATAACCGATAAAACAGGCGTATGTTGTTTTTTTATAGTCTTGTTTCATTTTTATCCTCGCTTTTTATATGTGTTTTCAGCCGAAGCCTCCTTCTTTTATATCACATAAAGTTCCTTTTTGAAAGAAAAAATCACCTTCCATGACATTACGCACGGCAATTGTCCTGAAAAGTGATTTTATCACGCATTTTTTTATAAACGCTTCTACTTTACTCTATTTTTCATACAAAAATTCTTCCGGCAGTGCCACGTTGAAATCTTTTGCAAGATCACGGAAATTATCCGGTGTGATGGTCTGTCTCTTATTCGGCTGCATTGACAACATTTTCACAAGGATCTCTGCGGATTTTTCAGCGGTATGCATTAACCCAAATGTCAGGTCAAAATCTTCTCCCGAAGCAAACATTCCGTGATGCGCCCAGATTGCAAGATTGTATTTCTTCATTAATTCACTGGTTGCCACTGCGATGTCACGACCGCCCGGAACCATCCACGGAACAACGCCGACACCTTCCGGGAAGATAACCGGGCATTCTGTTGACATTTCCCATAATTCTCTTGTAAACACCTTATCTTCCAGTGGCAATACAAAAGTCAGCGCAATAATATTGGTTGGATGTGCATGGTAAATTACTCTGTGATTCCCACCTGTCGCGATCATTTTTACCTCATGGTTCATCAGATGGGTTGGCAGTTCGGAGGTTGGTCTGCCACCGTTCACCAGCCCCCACACGATACGGTAGTTTTCCCCTTTCTCATCCAACTCGATGATACAGATGGAATCCTCCGGTTTGATGATCACATTGCGGAAATATTTACCGCTTCCGGTTACAATAAAATATTCCTTTGCAAGTTTTGGAACTGTCGTTCCGATCGGCTGCCATTCTTTCGGTTCAAAATCTTCCTTTACGGCTTCCACTTCTTCCAGCCGGATACGATAGGAAAGGTTTCCGCCATTTCTCTCGTGCCATCCCTGCTCCCATCCATCGTTTGCCGTGCGGATAAATCCCTGCACAAATTCTGCATCTAATACTTTCATGTTTTCTTTCCTCCATTTAGGTTTTCTATCGTCATTTTTGCGTCAGAACGAACTGCCTTATTTTTCACATAGCCTGCTCTGGCTATCGATTTAACAGTACTTCTTTCTCATATCTCTCTACTTCTGCAAACCAGTTCTTATCTGCGGGAACTCCACATTCCTCACAGTATTTGGTCCATACATCTCCAAATGGAAATGTCTTTAATTCTTCCTGCATGACCATAAGCTCGGTCAGACGGTTCTCATCCTGTAATTTTTTCAGTTCCGCATTCGGTGTGCAGAGCGCAGATAATAGTGCTTTCTGCCAGCTTCTGAATCCCACCGTCCATGCACTGATGCGGTTGATACCTGCATCAAAATAATCAAGTGCCATATGTACTCTGTCGATCGCATCACATCTTACGATCTCTTTTGCCATCTCTTTTGTCTCATCATCAAATAAGACGACATGGTCAGAATCCCATCTTACCGGTCTTGTGATGTGAAGTGCAATCTCCGGGAAATAACAGAGTAAAGCCGGTATTTTATCCGATACTACTTCTGTAGGATGATAATGTCCGTTGTCCATCAGCGGAAGGACATTCTCGTGTGTCGCCGCAAATGTCAATGTAAACTCGGCTGATCCCGCTGTGTAAGACTCCACACCGATTCCGAATACCTTAGACTCCACACATGGTTTTACCAGCTTTGGATCATGTGGTTCTGCAATGATCTGTTCAATGGAATCCTTATATCTCATGCGTGGTCCCATGCGGTCTGCCGGAATATCTTTGTATCCATCCCCGATCCAGATATTCATCACACATGGAACACCTGTCTCTTTTGCAAAATATTCCGAAATGCGGATACATGCTTTTCCATGCTCGATCCAGAACTTTCTTGTCTCCTCGTCCGGGCTTGTCAGTGTCAGTCCGTCTTTTACTTTGTCATGTGAAAAAAATGTCGGATTAAAATCAATCCCAACATGGTGTTTCTTTGCAAAGTCTACCCATTTTCTGAAATGCTTTGGCTCTAATTTGTCGCGGTCTGCAAATTCGCCTTTCTCAAAGATTGCATAGCTTGCATGAAGATTTAATTTCTTTTTGCCAGGCATGAGGCTCATCGCCTCTTCCATGTCCTGCATCAGCTGTTCCGGTGTCTTTGCCTTTCCGGGATAGTTTCCGGTTGTCTGGATTCCGCCGGTCAAAGGTCCGTCATGGTCAAATCCTGTCACGTCATCGCCCTGCCAGCAATGAAGTGATACCGGGATTTCTTTTAATTTTGCGATCGCTGCATCTGTATCAACACCGACATCTGCATACATTTTTCTGGCCGCTTCATATCTTTCCTGTACCGTCATAAAATTTTTACCTCACCTTTCTGCCGGGCACAACATCCGCTTCCGGCATATATTTTTTCTGATATTCCTGATTGCTATTTCTCATATTTTTTTATTTCAAAAGACTCAAAGATACATTTTCTTGCAGCCTGTAAATTTTCAAGTTCTCCTGCTGCAATGATCTGCGCCGTCAGATTTCCGATGGCTGTTGCCTCTGTCGGACCGGCATAAACGGTCTTTCCGGTTGCCTTTGCAGTCAGTTCATTCAAATACGCCGCATTGGCTCCTCCGCCGACAACATGGATGCTTTCATATGTAATTTCTGACATCTCCTCGATCTCCCGGATCGTCTGTGCGTAGCATTGTGCAAGACTGTTATAAATCACGCACGCTGTTTCTGCGATTCCCTCCGGTATCCGCTGTCCGGTCTCTGCGCAGGCTTTTTGCACTTCTTCTGTCATGCTTTGCGGTGCTAAAAAACGGTCGTCATTACAGTCTACCAAAGATGCAATGTCCGCCCTTGCCGCCGCCTCGCAGATCTCTCCGAATCCCTGCTTTGGTGACAGTTCTTTTCGGACCGACTGTATCATCCAGAGTCCCATGATATTTTTCAGATAACGGAAACGATATTCATATCCTCCCTCGTTCGTGAAATTATGAAGTCTGCTTTCCGGTGAACAGTCTGCTTTTTTTAATTCTGTCCCCATCAGTGACCACGTTCCGGAACTGATGTAAATGGTATTGTCCTCATTTGTCGGAACTGCCATCACTGCGGAACCGGTGTCATGTGTTGCCGGTAAGACGACTTCACAATCAAATCCGACCTCTTTCTGAATTTCTTTCGTCAGATTTCCCAGTACGGTTCCCGGCTTCTTTATTTTCTGGAAAATCTGTTTTGGATATCCTAACATTTCAATCAGTTCATAATCCCAGTCTTTTGTTTCCGGGGATACTAACTGTGTTGTGGTGGCATTCGTATATTCTGATGCCTTCTCTCCTGTCAAAAGATAATTAAAATACTCCGGGATCATCAGCATGGTCTCTGCGTGTTCGAGAATTTCGGGATTGTTGGATTTTACCGCCATCAACTGATAAATGGTGTTGAAAATCTGCTTCTGGATGCCTGTTCTCTCATATAACTTTTCTTCCGGGATGATCTCATAGACTTTCTCATCCATCCCTGCGGTACGGCTGTCCCGATAACCGACTGCATCTCCAAGCATTTTATTCTTTTTATCCAACAGGACAAAATCAACTGCCCAGGTATCAATTCCCATACTCACCGGGATTTTTCCCGCTTCTTTACACTTTTTCATTCCCTCTAAAATTGCTCTGAAAAGTGCTTTTACATTCCAGCTTTTCTGTCCGTTCTCTTCGGTCATTCCATTCGGAAAACGATACATTTCTTCCAATACCATTTTTCCGTCTTCCATATGTCCTAATATGTGTCTGCCGCTGGAAGCTCCAATGTCGATTGCAAGATAATACTGCTCCATATTTTCCCCCTCTCCTGCATCTGTGTTCCTTTTCTATTTTTTATTTTAGGAAAAAAATGAGCGCAAAAAAAGAACACTTTTTGTTCAAAAAAGTGTTCTTTTTTGCCCAAATTGTTTTCAGCAGAGCCACTGATAGGTTCCTTCTTCCACTGTCTCCCTCTGTCCGTTCGGCAAAACCACTTCCGATTTTACCGGCGTATTCAATGAGATATGACAGCCATCCTCCTCATACTTCCAGGAGCTTTCAATTTTTCCTGCTCTTGAGAGATAACTTCCGCTCACACCGCCAAGCCGTCTGTCCGGATACGGCTCGAAATGCAATTCTGCAAAACCCGGTTTCTGTGGTTTGATTCCGAGAATATACTGATAATAAAATTCTCCGACACTGCCAAATGCATAGTGATTGAAAGAAACCATATTGTCGCCGGAACCTGCCATTTTCTCTTCGTTGACCGTTCCATCCGGTTTTAATGCATCCCAGCGCTCCCATGTCGTGGTCGCACCGCATTTTATCTGATACATCCAGCCCGGACAGCCTTCCTGTAGCAGGATATCATAGGCGAGTTCTGTCTCTCCCGCTTCCACTAAAAGTGGAAGCAGATGTTCCGTTGCAAAGAATCCTGTCTGGAGACCATTTTTGCGGATATTGGCAGCAAAATTCTTCTTCACCAGTTCCCGCAGTTCTCCCTCCGGCAATACAAATTTTAATGCCATAATATAAGCAGACTGATAATCTTTTGCCACAATTCCTTTTTTGCTCACGAATTTCTCAATATATGCTTTCGTTGTGGCTTCCAGCTGTCTGCGGTATCTGTCTGCATCAGCTTTTTTCCCAAGACGCTCTGCCGTCTCGCTGATGACCTTCAGATCATGTACGATAAAGGCATTCGATACCGGATTGTTGTGCATTGCCTGCCATGCAATCCCTTTTCCCATTGCAAGCCAGTCTCCTAAAGACGGTCCGATCCAGAGATTTTTCTTTCCCATTTTCCGGATTTCCGCCTCCACAAAAAGTTTCATGCTCTCGTACTGGCGTGGCAGTGCTTCCTCGTCTCCAAACTGCTGATAGAGCATTTCCGGTAAAATTGTGACTGCATTTCCCCAGCCTAACATGCTGATAAAACCAATTCCGGCAGGTCCGGTCTGCGGCACAGTGGCACACACATACCCTTCCGTGTTGTCAAGCTGTCCCAGTTCCAGATCACGCAAAAAGTTTTTCCAGAAATCATTGGTGTCAAAATTGTAGGCTCCGGTGCGTGCAAACACCTGACCATCCCCGGTATAACCCATACGTTCATCCCGCTGCGGACAGTCGGTCGGCACTTCCACATAGTTGGATTTCTGCCCCCAGACCTGATTCTCATATAACTTCTGAACCATTGGATTCTCACACGAAAAGTATCCGGTGCGCTTCATATCGGTGTGAATCGCATACGCTTTGATCATGCCCGACTGATAATCTACGCCTGAGAGTTCCATATAACGAAATCCCATATAGGTAAAACGCGGTCGGTATTTTTTCTTTTCCGCTCCGGCATGATAGACGATAGTTGCCTTTGCTTTCCGCAGATTGGCAGTGTAAAGACTTCCATCTGCATTTAAAATCTCTCCGTGGCGGATCGTAATTGTCTCATTTGTAAGAAAAGAAGGATCAATTTCAACAATTCCGGCAAAGTTCTGTCCAAAGTCAAGAATAGTCACATTTCCTGTCTGCTTTGCCTCTTTTACCTCCATCTCTTCCTGTAACGCGACTTCCGTCAGCGTCGGCTCCAACGCAAAATCCAATTCGTTTTTGATAGATACCGGATGCCCGATCACTGCGCTTCTTCCATCCGCAAAATAAATCTCACCGTCATACTCCCCTGCATATCCATAGGGAGATTCCAGTTCGTCCGTCTGCTCACCGGATACAATGTCCCGGACACCAGCTGCATCCTCAATCTTTAAAATCCATGATACCGCAGGCTTTTCCCCATAAATCTGTGTCTTGTTCTCACAGAGGAAACGGCCGCAATACCAGCCCTGTCCAAGATAAACCCGCAATGTGTTCGCGCCCTCACGCAGCAGCGCGCTCACCTCATATGTCTGGTAAAGCACACGCCTCGGATAGTAGGAGTATCCCGGTGCAAACATCTGTTTTCCGATTTTGACGCCATTGATCTCTGCCTCATATACTCCGAGCGCGGTCGCTGTGAACACTGCCTTCTTCACATCTTTCACGGTAAATTTCTGCTCATATACAAAAACTTCCCCCTCGCGGTACTCCCGGTCTGAGGTGATAAAATGCCTTTTCAGTTCTTCCATGCCCTGTGTTTCCTCCTTCCAGCTATGCACTAACGAATGTACTGATTCATAAACTCTGCACTTAACTCCATGGACTTTAACGGAGAATTGTCCACCCAGTTTTTATGGCTTTCTAAGATCACTGCATCCACCTTCACTTTTTGTGCCTGCGTGACCATGGAAACAAGATCCATGTTTCCATAGCCGAGTTCCATGCTGTCCGATTTTAAGATTGGTGTCATGGCAGGTTTTGACAGTCTTGTTCCACGGTCATTAATATGGTAAAGCTTCATTCTTGTATCCAGCTTTCTCATCAGTTCCAGCACATTTACGCCTGCTTCTGCCGGCCAGTAGGAATCCAGTTCAAAATTCACACACGAAGCATCCGTCTCAGAGAGGATCAGATCATATGCCGTTTTTCCCGGTTCAACTTTCAAAAATTCACAGTTGTGGTTGTGATATAAAAGTTCCACACCCGCCTCTTTTAAAATTTTTCCGGAAGCATTTAAGTCCTGACACAAGCCAAACACTGCATTTTTATCCGAATAATCAAAACGGTACATTCCGGTAATGACTACATATTTTGTGCCAAATTTTTCAGCCTCCCTGATAATGGTCTCCGGCTCTCTTTTTATCGTGCCAAGATCCTCATGGATACTTGTCACGACAAGTCCTGCCTCTTTCACGAGGGCATTCCAGTCGTAATTCCCTCCTTTTCCGACCGGCATACCGGCTGCTTTTGTGAGCATTCTGACCAGAAAAGAGGTCGGTTTTATCATAAACCCATTCAGTTCAATACCATCATATCCGGCTGCCTTAATCCTTTTTAAAGATTCTGCAGCCTGTTTTTCATTCTTTGTCACAGTTCCAAGCATAATCTGCTGTATCGCTTTTGTCATGTTCGTAACCAGCCCTTTCCTATGCCTGATTTTTCGGGATTTTCTGTAATGCGTCGTTGAGCGCTTTCATCTGTTCTTCACTCACCGCATCACCTGCCTGTTTTAAAAGGCTGACTAATGTCATCCGCTGCATCATGCGCTGCAATGCCGGGTTATCTTTCACACTTTCTGCCACATCACCACGGCTTGCTGATGCCTGTGCCATCAGACGCTGTACGATCGCGTTTGCCATCTCATTCTGTGCAAGCTCTCCGAGCGTATCCGAGATTGAATAATGGTCTGCCTTAAAATCATCCCGGTCAAACCAGTTGACAACATCTCCCTGTTTGTTGAATATATAATCCGGATTTGATTTTTCTACTTTTTTCACGGTGATCTCATCTTCACAGGCACCGGACACTGCCCTGATCTTGTGTGTTTCTGTGATCGGGACTTCAAATTTAAATACTTTAGAGCCCTCTGCTGTCTCTCTCTCCACACCGTCCACAAAGAGTGTGACGCTCTGCTCATTGGAATAAACCTTGATCTCCGTCACATCTTCGGTGCGGTCCACATAACGTCTGCCGCATACATGGACAAATGGAGTTTTGCTCCAATATGCTTTATACAGATAAAAGGCATCTTTTTTCAGCTTACGGTCGATGGTCACAAGACCTTTCTGGTTCACGCCGTGTTTTCCACCCTCATCTCTTCCGTCTGCCGCAAAATCAAACAGATTCCAGACATGTGTTGCCCACAGATACGGGCGTTCCCCGATCATTTTTGCCATATGCTCATGGTAAATACACTGATATTCCTCTGTGTAATCGCCCCGTTCCGGATTTGCACTGTGGTAAGCCGGATTGGCGTCTGCGCCATACTCTGAAAGTCCGATCACACGATCCGGGTATGTATTATGATACGCGTCAAAGAAACTGTCATTCTGTTCTAACTCTCCCAGATACCAGCCAAAATACAGATTATAGCTGTTCATATCCGGGATCTCCAACATTGGGCTGTCCGTCTCCAGCATAAACACGTCTGCCATAACCGTTGGTCTTGTCATATCCAGTGCATGGCACAGATCATTTAATTTTCTGTGATTTTCCAATAATTCCTCATTTACGGCACTTGCTGCAGTGATCTCATTGGAAAGTCCCCAGCAGACGATGGATGGATGATTGTAATTCTGAACGACCAGCTCTCTCATCTGGCTTAATGTATTCTCTGTTCCATCTGACATGTGCATCGTAATGTACGGAATTTCTGCCCATACGATCATACCGTTTTCATCACACAGATCATAAAATTCCTGCGCATGCTGATAATGTGCAAGACGGATGGTATTCGCTCCAAGCTCTTTTATGATCTCCATATCCTCACGGTGCATCTCATTTGTCAGCGCATTGCCTGCTCCGGCGCGGTCCTGATGACGGCTCACACCGCGAAGCGGATAAGACCTTCCATTTAAGAAAAATCCTTTCTGCGGATCAATGGAAAAACTTCTGCATCCAAAGGTTGTCTCCACGCTGTCTCCATCAGACAGTTCCGCTTTTGCCGTATATAAATACGGATCATCCACGCCATCCCAGAGATGTACATCGGTAAGATCAAACACTGCTTTTGCGTAACCGTTTTCAACTGGAGTTTCCTTCTGCTGCCCGTCAATTGTTACCGTTACTGCTTCTGCATCTCCGACCATCCAGAGTTCAACCGTTACCTTTGCATCCGCTTTTTTGGCTGCGGCATCTGTCAAAGTAACCTCCGGTGTTACTTTGATGCCAGTTCCACCTGCATAATCCAGTTCAAAATGATTTTTCGAAACAGTTACAAGCTTCACCATACGATACAGTCCGCCATAAAATGTAAAATCTGCTTTCTGCGGATATACCTTTGTGTTATCGGAATTGTCTACATACACTTCCAGCTTGTTTTCGTCTTTTAAATATTGTGTAATGTCTGCACGGAAGGCTCCGTATCCGCCTTCGTGGTGCACTGCTTTTGTTCCATTTATAACTACATCTGCCGTCATTGCTGCGCCGTCAAACTCAAGATATGCTTTTCCGTCCGTTTCAAGTTCCGGTCTGCTAAAGTGACATTCATATTTACAGGTTCCACGGTAATAATCATTTCCGCCGTCCTGTCCGTCTACTGCATTCCAGGTATGTGGGAGGGAAACTTCCTCTCCCTGCGTACTGTCCGGATTTTTATAAAAGGTCCAGTTTTTGTCCAATAATATTATTTTTCTCATATCTGTCCAGTTTCCTTTCCTGAAGCATTTTTCTTCTATTTCTTTTGTCCAGTTATTTTCACTTTACTGACTGCTTTTTTCTGCGGCTTATTTCATCTCGTCAATCACTTTTTCAACTTCTGCCTGTTTTTTCTCCTGAATACTCTTCTGTACTTCTTCCATTTTCTCTTTGGAAAGAGGACTGTGCCGCATCGCGCAGAGTGTACATACCCAGCCAATCAATGGCAGTCCGAAATAAAGGCTCATCGTCATCCAGAAAATTGCCGGTGTAGACGGGTCAGATGGCTGTGGCATACTGTTTTTGTATCCAATTAATGCGACAAGTCCGGTTGCGATTGCTGCACTGAAGGAAGAAACCAGCTTATCAATAAAGCTATACGTTCCTGTCACTGCTGCCGGAATAAATTTACCGCTTCGGTCTAACTCATAGTCAATAATATCTGCCATCATTGCATTGCTTGACATGGTAACACACATTTTTGCACCATTTAACACTAAAGTAAGAACGACATATGCAATCATCATAGGTACTGCTGTTGCAATTAAAGTCGGGTCAATGAAAATAAACAATACGATAAGAACTGCTGCCACTGTCATGCAGACATAAGTCCAGGTTACCATAGACTCTTTGTTTCCATGCTTTCCGGCATATTTTGCACCGATAAAAGCAAAAACAATTGACGGAAGCATTCCTATTACACTTAAAATGGTACCAAGCTGCATGTTGCCGATAATAATACCAAAAAGCATCGTTGTTACAACTGCCTGGCTTGCAGTCTGGCTTGCGATTTTGTCCGAGCTTGCTGCTACGATAAAGGTCTGTAAAGCACGGTTAGATTTCACTAATTCGACCATATCTTTAAATTTGACCGGTTCATTTTTCTTTGTGGTGCTCACACCTTTAAAGTTCTCCGGCTTGTCAATGTTTGTAACACCGATACAGCATAAAATCAGTCCGACTGCTGAAACTGCAACGCAGACTTTACATGCTGCTGCAAGCATTTCAACAGAATATACATTTCCATACTGTGGAAGTAACATAACAGTAATTACAATATTTAAAATCATAGGTATAAGGTAATTATAGGCTGTGCTCCAGACACCTACCATCGGTCTCTGCTTCGGGTCATTTGTAAGCATTGCAGGAACAATCTGTGCGGTTACGTTGCAGAGTGTGTATCCAATAATATAGACACAATATAAAACAACAAATAATACAATTCCATGTCCTTTTCCACTTGCCCAGCAGTACATCATAAGAACTGCCAGTGACTCAATTGCCCAGCCAAGTGCTGTTAAAATCCTGATTTTTCCGAATTTTGTATTCATTTTATCAATGATGATTGCTATGATTGGGTCCGTGACACCGTCTAAAATTCTTGTTGCTGTAAGGATTAAACCTACTACTGCGGTTGCAATTCCATATCCTTCATTTGCAACATAGCTTGCAAGACCAAGCAGTACATAAAAGCTCATTCCAATCCCGGAACTGCAAGACGCAAGTGCAATCTGCCATGTTTTCGCCCTCCGGTAAGTTACACCGCCTGTTTCTATTTTCTGTTCTTTTTTCTTTCCAAACATTTCCTTCTCCTCCGTTTGTTTTTCTCATTTTCCTACATCTGTATACTATGGACACCCACCGTCTGTCTGACGTTACAGGTCTTTTTTCGGGAATTTATATGGTTTTTATGCTGTCTCCTTCTGTAATTCCGCCTTCGTTAAATGTATCCACGCGTACATAGTAATTTTTATCCTTAACAAGCGCCCCAATTCTCTTTGCATCTACTTCATTACCGTAGACCAGATAGCTGTGATACAGCTTGTCCTCTTTATGTCCCCATAAAATATTGTATCCAATCGCATTTTCTGCTTTTGCAGTCACGAACATGTCCAGTCCGTCTTTACTTCGTTTTACCGTAAACTCTGCTTTACCCGGTTTTTCTCCAGCTCCAGTTCCAAATACCCGGAGGCCGGAAATGCATGGCTTCTGTCCATATGGTACTTCATAAACCGTAAGCTTTAAGTACCGGACTTTTATTCCTTCTTCCCTCACAATCAAATCATGCGGCAAATCGGTCACGGCATCTTTTTTATCCTCAATCACTTCGTAAGTTATTCCATCAACGGAGCCTTCTAACTTCCACCTTGTCACCAAATCTCTCTCTTCAATATAACGCGGCTGGGTTTTGGTTCCCTTAATTTCTCCCGGCACCGGAATATCGATTTTATCGTCTGCAAAGTTAATCTGAATGGCACGGACATCGTATTCTTTTTGTAAATCCAGCTTTAACCAGCCGTCCTTTGTCCCTGACTGCCACCAGGTTGTCGCATCTTCGTCCACCGCAAGCGCCGGTTCTTTTCCTTTTTCATAAGAAGATGCCTCTACCGATTTTTTATAGCTTAACAAATACCACTGTGGATTTTCCCAGGCATCTGTTTTCTTTTCCGAAACAGCAACCAGCCAGTCCCCGTAACGCTGATTGCAGAAAAGTTCTCCGTCCGCATCAAAACCGGCTCGCCAGATACCGACGCGGCGCTCAAACTGATGATTAACACTGATCCGCATCGTGGACGTATGCCAGAGATTTCCACTCAAATCCCACATCGTAGAGCCATGTCCTGCGCCCGGCATAAATCCACCCGCATGATACGAATATGGATTATTCTCTGCCAGTGTAAATGGTCCAAGTGGTGACCCGGAAACATAAACTCCGTCTGCATAGACATTGTATTCTGCTCCCGGACACGCATACTGCAAATAATATTTACCATTGTATTTGTCCATCCATGGTCCCTCGATAAAAGGTTTCTCTGTAAACATTCCTTTCACAAGCGGTATCATTTCTTTTGGCAGCATATCCTCTGTCATATGCTGCATTTTCAAAAATCCCTGATACTGCTGTTCCACAGCTTCTTGGGAATTCGGGAAAATGCTGTTGTCAACGCCCATTCGTTCATATCCTCTTTCGAACGGGTTACCGGAAATAAGCGGTATCCGCTCTCCAAGCGGCTTCATTGTGATAGGGTCTAACTCCACGCCCCAGACAGGTGTTTCATTCGAACAGCCCCAGTAAAAATAAACTCTTCCATCCTCATCGAAAAACAAATTCGGGTCCCAGAAATCAAAGGTTCCTTCGATTTTCTCATAAGGTCCGTTTATGATATCTTTTGTCCGATAATAATCACAGACCTCACCTTTTTTCGATGCACAAAAATAAACATAATCCCCGTTCACCCTTGCGTCCGGTGCGTAATCATATAATGGAAGATTTTCCGGTAGCCTGTGGCTTTCCCAGTTTACCAAATCCTCCGATACCCAGACACTCAAATTCATGGATGCAAAAATATAATACTTTCCTTTAAAGCAAATCATTGACGGGTCTGCCGCTTCTCTGTCTACCTGTATGCCAGTGCTCCGCGGGTCCGCATTAAACTGATATCTGTAAGGAACATTAATCGGATTACAGTAATACTTCATCTCCTCTGCCTCCCTTTTTCTTTTGTTAACTTCTTTATCTGCTCCTATTGTATCTGTTTCTATGCTTTCATGTGTTTACATATTCGTGGAAATGTAATAAAATTCGCGTTATATAAATACATTGTAATAATTTTCTAACATTTTACTGATTTTATGAACGTATGATTTCATAAAATATTCTATTATTAAGGTAACGAAAGATCGGCTTTGTGCAATTTGACAATCAAAAATTGAAATAGCACCTTTTGACACCCGAAACCGAAAAATACTTTACTTTAAAAAGGAGACAAATTTTATGAAATTACCAGAGAACTTTTTGATTGGCGCAGCCACCGCTGCCCACCAGGTAGAAGGCAATAATATTCACAGTGATTTATGGGCAATGGAGCATATGAAGCACACCAGTTTCATTGAACCGTCCCTTGATGCGGTCGACCACTACAACCGCTATGAGAAAGATATTAAGCTGATGGCAGACGCCGGTTTAAACGCGTACCGCTTTTCGATTGAATGGGCGCGCATCGAGCCGGAGGAAGGACACTTTGACAGCGAGGCTGTGGACCATTACAAAGCAGTGATTGCCTGCTGTAAAAAATATGGCATAGAACCATTTGTTACACTCCACCACTTTTCCAGCCCGAAATGGCTGATAAGCAAAGGCGGCTGGGAGGCTTCCACCACCCCGGAGGACTTTGCGCATTATGTCCGTTTCATTATCGGCGAACTCGGAAGTGAGCTTCATTACATCTGCACTATTAATGAAGCCAATATGGGAATCCAGGTAGCTGCGATTGCCGAGCGTTACAAACGCCAGATGATGGCACAGATGCAGGCTGCACAATCCGGTGGTAACAGTGCCGACGGAAGCGTTCAGGTTGGTATCAACCTCCAGAAAATGATGGAAGGACAGAAAGCTGCCGCCGCTGAAAACCTCGAAGTATTCGGTGTAGAAAAAGTCGAAAACTTCACTTCCATGCGTACCAGAGAGGGCGACCTTCTGATTTTAAAAGCACATGAGCTGGCAAAAAAAGAAATCAAAGCACTTTACCCGGACATCAAAGTCGGACTGACCTTAAGCTTACATGATATCCAGCCGCAGGAAGACGGCATGGAGCGTGCGAAAAAAGAATGGGACGAAGAATTTATGCACTATCTTCCTTATATAAAAGATGACGATTTCTTAGGCGTACAAAACTATACCCGCTCCTTAATCGGTGCAGACGGACAGCTTCCAAACCCGGATGGTGCAGAGCTTACACAGATGAATTATGAATTTTACCCGGAGGCATTAGAGCACGTTCTTAGAAAAGTAGCGAAAGATTTCCATGGGGACTTATATGTGACAGAAAACGGCATTGCAACCGCAGACGATACAAGACGTGTCGCTTTTATCGACACTGCATTAAAAGGAATTGTTTCCTGCATTAACGACGGGCTTCCGGTAAAAAGCTACTTCCACTGGAGCCTTTTAGATAACTTTGAGTGGCAGAAGGGCTACTCCATGACCTTTGGTTTAATTGCGGTTGACCGCAGCACGCAGACACGCCACCCGAAGGAAAGCTTATCCTTCTTAGGTCATTGGAATCAGTAGATAAAAACAGGAAAGGAAACCAAACATGAATATTAAAGAACGTCTCTCTTTTTTTCAGGAAATAGTACAATGTGAATACCCGCTTCACCTCTGGAGATATGATCCGGATTTTGAGCTGCTTGAGACAAACTGCCCAGCAGAACTAATGCTGCCGGATATTATATCCATGCTTGGTTTTTCTTCTCTTATCCTCTCCCACATTGAGAATGGAAAACGTCTTCCGCTTGTTCTCGATACTGAATTTGGTCTTATATGGATTGCCGGATTTGAATATCAGAGGTTTGAGCTGAAACAGATCCACATCTTGGGACCGGCCTTTACCGGCAGCAACTCCCATCTGATCCTGCGCAAAAAATTAGACTCCTACCAGCTTACCGTGAAGCTGCGCTCTAAAATCGTCCGACAGATTGAGAGTGTTCCAATCATTCCATCTTCCACACTGCTCTCCTATGCCGTTATGTTTCACTGTGCGATTACCGGAGAAAAAATATCCGCAGACATGATTTCCTTCTCCTCTCACAGCGAAGCAACGGACACAGACGAACTTACACTCATTGCCGATGAACATCCTGGAATCTGGATGGCAGAACAGACCTTTCTTTCCATGATCCGTGAGGGAAATCCGGACTACCGGAGGGCACTCGGCAAGTCCATGACCTTAAGCTCTGGCATGAAAGTGGAACTTGGAGATACCCTGCGTGCCAATAAAAATAATCTGCTCGTACTTCTCACCCTCTGCAGCCGTGCCGCCATCGAAGGTGGATTAAATCCCTCCACTGCATATACCTTAAATGATTATTACGGAAAGCGGATCGAGGAATGTAAAACGACTGCCGACACCAACAACCTGGGCAATGAACTTTTAGACGATTATGTCAGTAGAGTCCGCACCGCCCATGAGACGGATGAGCACGCAAAACAAATTGCCGATATCTGTGATTATATCACGCTTCATATCCGGGAGCCTTTATCCATCTCGCTTCTCTCGAAGCGGCTTGGGTACACCGAATATTATTTTTCCCACAAATTCAAGGATGTGATGGGAAAAAGCGTCAACAACTATATCCGGCAGAAAAAAACAGAAGAAGCCAAGCTTCTCCTGTCCGGTACACATATGTCGATTTCAGAGATCAGCGATGAGCTGTCATTCAGCAGCCGCAGCTTCTTTTTTTCCAGTTTCCAGAAGGAAACCGGCATGTCACCGACAAAATACCGGCAGCTCTATACAAAATCATAAAAATATTTTTTGCTGTCTTTCACTCACTGATACGATATCTGCGCGGCGTCATCCCATATTTTTTCTGAAAAATCCGATGAAAATAGCTGATATTGTCATAGCCGACCGCCATGGAGATATCCATCACATTCATGGCTGTCGTGCGGAGCAGATATGCTGCCTGACTCAGCCGCTTTGCCTGAACCAGATCTGTATAGGTCTTTCCGGTTCTTTTCCTGATCTCCTTTGAAAGCCAGTAAATATCAAAACGCAGCTCCTCTGCAAGCTCTGTCAGCTCACCGCTTTTATAATGTTCCTCCACATAACTCAACACCTGAATAATAAACTTCTGCTGCTCACTGGCTGCATCCGTCTCCATCATCTTTAACCCATAGTCAAAAAATTCCGGAAGAATGATAAAATTCACTGCCACATCCCCTTCTCCTGCCGGATAAATCTCCTGCACGGCATTCTGGTTTAAAATAAGCAGTTCTCCCTGCTTTAAAATCACATCCTCCCCATTGATCACATGATGCGTGCTGCCGGAACACATGTAGATCATCTCCACATAATTATGGGTATGTTCCGGAAAATGAATAAATCTCGTATGTGTCCGCACCTGAATGAGTTTTCCTGCCTCCAAAAGCTTTGTGGCATCGATCACATTCGAGTTCTCTTCCATATAAATTTCTTTTTCAATGGTCTTTTCACCGGATAAAATACGCTGTTCTTCAGGTGTGATCTGTTGTAACTTTTCCAGAATTTCCCCTGTCATCGTTTCCTCTGCTCCTTAAAATACGTCATCATCTCATGTGTCAGACTTAACTTCTCCTTATCCTCCGGGATATCATGATAATCCACCCACTCTGCCACGGAGAGTTCTTCCTCGTCTAAGCGGATCTCCCCCTCCTCTGCAAGTTCACAGAAATAGCCGAGCAGAAGATTGCTGTCAAAACCCCACGGCTGGCTCTTATAGTAACGGATATTCTTCACGGTAAGTCCGACTTCCTCCATGACTTCTCTTTTGACCGTCTCCTCTGCCGTCTCACCGATCTCGGTAAATCCGGCGATAAGCGCATACCTTTTGTACTCTCGTCCCGCGTATTTTGTCATGAGGATTTTATCGCCGTGCGTGACTCCCACGATGACTGCCGGTGCGATCTTCGGAAACACCATGTTCGCGCAGCACGGACACTGCAGCATCCGCTGCATTTCGCTGTGAACCAGTTTTTTCCCACATCTGCCGCAGAACTGATTGTCACGATACCACACAAATAAATGCCATGCAGTAGCAGCTGCGAGGACACGTTCCTTCGGCTGCATTGGACGGACATCAAACATCTTATAAAAACGAAACTCGCCAATCTTGGTATCCGCTCCTATTTCAGTCAGAAAGTATTCTTCCTCCCCTATAGAAAAAAGATAAATACAAGACGGCACTTCTCTTCCCAGTATATTTTCGTTGTAATCCTTCCACTGCTCATAAGTCAAAAACTGCAATTCTCCATTATATTCCAGATATACCGTTCGCTCTCCAAAACCAAACATCCTGCTGCCTGCATGCGGTACTTTCTTTTTATATGAATTATCCAATTGCATTGGTGCAATATCCTGTATCATTTCCTTAGATTCCTTTCATTTTGAAGCTTTTCCTATTGTAAAACATTTTGATTTTTTGTACAATAAGATTATATTGTTGTAAAAAAAAGAGGCTGCCGGATCATGGCTGCTTCCAAGGGGTTTTTATCATGTATCACAATAAAAAAATCGGGATTTTTATCTCCCACATTATGGGATTTTACCAGAAGAATGTATGTCAGGGTATTATTGACAAAGCTCTGGAATACGGTTACACTGCTGAGATTTTTGCTTCTATGGATGGGGAGAATCTCGGGGACTACAGTCTGGGAGAGGAAAGCATTCTGACATTGCCGAATTTTGATGATTTAAGCGGTGTTATTTTTGCGTCTGAAACTTATCCAAACGAACAGTTAAAGGATCAGATCTATTCCCTGCTGAAAGAAAAATGTCACTGTCCTATCATAGAGATTGCTGTTTATAAGCAGCAGTTTCCTTCGGTTTCCTTAGAAAATAACCATCCTTTTTTTGATATTACAGAACATCTCATCACAGAACATCACTACAAAAATATCTGTTATTTTGGATGTGCCGATGAGAGTTTCTTTTCGGATGCCAGAGAAAAGTTTTACCGGGACGCATTAAAAAAACATGGCATTGCACCACACGCACATTCCATCTATACCGGAACCTACACTGCGCAGTCCGCTGCTGAAGCACTCCGCTTCTTTGAAGAAAATGAAACAAAACCGGATGCGGTTGTCTGTTACAATGATAAACTGGCACTTTTATTAATGACTGCTGCCATCTCTGCCGGTTATCATATTCCAGAGGACCTTGCGATCACCGGCTGTGACCACAGTGAAGAAGGACAGAATCTCACACCTTCTCTCACGACCGTCTCTTTCCCTGTCTATGAACTTGGGGAAGCTTCCGTAGAAAAACTGATGAAATTAATCCATGAGGAAAATGTTCCTGCCATCACTGTGGTACATGCACAGATGGTTCTGGAAAATTCCTGTGGATGCAGTCTTACAAAAGAGACTCCTGCTATTTACTTTGAGCAGAAACTGACCAGTCAGATTGCTTCTCTGGAGTCTTCTATTTTAAGTTCCATGAAAATGTCTGCTGAATTCCAAAATATTGCCGACATAGATGAAGCGATGGATCTGTTGGAGAATTACGTTCATTCTATTCCAAACTGTTCCGAATTTTATCTGTGTCTGTACGCCAACTGGGACAGCGTTTCCCAGCACATACTGGAATTAACGGAAAATGAAATGGATTTTGAGCCAAGTCAGGATGAGATTATTTTAAAATTAAGTCTGCGGGATGGCAAAAGACTGCCGGAATGCAGTTTTACCAAGCGTTCCCTCCTGCCGGAACATATCTACAGACAGTCAGATTCTGCCTACCTTTATTTTCCGCTGTTCTTCAAGAATAAGACTTTTGGCTATATTGCCTTAGCTTACGAGAACAACCGCATTGACTATCACTTCCAGCTCGTGCACTGGTTCATGAATATCAACCAGTTATTAAAACGTTTGAGTGACGCAAAACGTACTTCCATCCTCGTCTCTCACTTGGAGGACATTTACACCAAGGATGCGCTGACCGGACTTTATAACAAACACGGCTATCTGCACCGTGAAACGCTGTTACTTCAGGAAGCTGCAGAAAACCAAAGTACTGTGACCTGTTTTCTGTTTGATTTAAACCGCCTGAAATATATCAATGACCACTATGGTCATAATGAGGGGGATTTTGCGATTCAGGTCATCGGACATGCCCTATCCAGTGTCACCCGTTCCACCGATATCTGCGCAAGATTCAGTAGCGATGAATTTTATCTGCTGACAATGGATTACACAAAAGAAGATGCCGATGAACTCCTCACCCGCGTCTATAAGTACTTAGATAATTATAATAAAATAAGCCACAAGGAATATAAGATCTCTGCCAGCGGCGGCTATGCCCAGTCCACACCGGGTGCATCCCTTTCCAAAGAAGATGTCAAAGCTTTATTTTCCAAGGCAGATGAACATATGTACCAGCAAAAACAGATTTTTCATCAGGATTTGGATAAATAAGCATTGTGACGGTATTCTGTCGGAGATACTCCACAGGTTGCTTTAAAAATTTTCATAAAATGCTTTTCATTGTCATACCCGACTGCCTGACTGATCTCGATAATCTTCATATCGGTTTCGGTCAGGAGTTTTTTTGCCTCTCTCATGCGGATTTCCTTGAGATAATTCACAAAATTGCTTCCGGTATACTGCTTGAATGAGTAGGAAAACAGGGAGTAATTCATGGAAATATAATTGGAGACAACCGCCATATTCAGATCCTTTGCATAATTTTCTTCTATATAATCCACAGCCATTTTGATTTTCTGTACATTCTTGTTCTGGTCATAGCTGCTATTGATCTTCTCATGAAGCTGCAACACAAATTCCATTACCTTGTCCTCGTAGGAATCGATACAATTTTCACTCCAGATTTCTTTGCATTCCAATAAAAGTTCTCCCTCTGTCTCTAAAGCATTCTGATAGGTTTTCTCTACCTCCGTAAAGAAATCTTTCATACAGCTCTCAAAAACAGCCTCATCAATTCTTCCATTTTTCACTTCATAAAAGAACTGATGAAAACTCTTTTCCAGATCGTCTGTATGATCTGTTCCGATCAACTGGACGCGTTGGATTCTGGCTGCCTCCTCTGTCAACTTAGCGGCCTCCGTGATAAGACCTTCCGGTATCTTTTCCTGAAATACACCGTACTGCGCTTCCACTTTATTGCGGACAAATGCTTTCTTTCGCATCATGACAGACTCCGCATATGCCTGACGGATGCTCTCTAAGCCACAATGCGCCGCACTGATTCCAATGTAACCATCCTGCAATTCGTTTTTCAATAAGAGGGAAAGGTTCTCTGCCGGAACAATAAAAATATCATTGTCATTCATATTTTTCATGAAAATATAATTATCGTCGGACAGTTCTCCTCTCTTGACCTGATTCTGGCAGCACACATAATAATTTCCGGTATAAAAATGATCTGCATACTGACTTTCGATTGTGCGCTGTTCCTCCCCGGAAATCTCATCGGAAAGCATCAGGTGCCGCATCTGCTGATAACCAATTTTCTGATTGTTCTCCTCTTTCTCTTTCCGGCTCTCAATCTCTGCATTGAGTTTTTTTAAGATTTCGGTGATTTTTTCACGCTCAATCGGTTTTAAAATATACTCCCGCACCCCGTTTCTTAACATTTCCACCGCATAGGCAAAATCATCATAACCACTGATTGCCACGGTAAGTGGAATATGTTCGAGGCTCTGCATTTTCTGTACCAGTTCGATGCCATCCATCTTCGGCATACGGATGTCCGTAAACATCACATCAATCTCCTGCTCTTTCAGAATTTCAAGCGCAGTCTCTCCATTGTTGCACTCCATAATGGTCTCGATTGGCACACCACTTCGCATAATCATTGTTTTGATTCCCTGACGGATCATTTTCTCATCTTCAACGATCAAAACTGTTTTCATTATCTTCCTTACCCTCTTCTAATCCTGTATCTCTCTTCTGTCACAGTCCCCTGTGCCTTTATTTTTCACTTATGCTCCGGGTCATTTTCCTCTGACTGTCTATGCGTGATTGGAATCCGGACCATAATTTTTGTATAACACCCCAATTTGGATGCAATCTCGATTCCATACTGATCTCCAAATGCAATATGGATACGGTCCTGTACATTTTTCAGACCAATTCCATTGCCGGAGCCTCCGTTGGAATCAATTTTTCCTGCAATCTTTAACCGAAGCTTCTCCACTTCTTCTTCTGACATACCTTTTCCGGCATCTGTGATCTCGATCACACAGTCATCTCCGTCTAAAATGCCCTTGATATAGATATTTGTGTCCTCTGCCATCTGTTCGATTCCATGATAAATGGCATTCTCGACGATCGGCTGCAGGGACATCTTCGGAATCTCCTGTTTTAATACCAGTTCCGGCAGGTTTAACGACAGATAAATCTCATAATCAAACCGCAGATTGATCAGAGCCATGTAGTTTTTAATGTACTCTAACTCCTGCTCCACAAGCACATTTCCTAATACCCACTTCATACTGTAACGCAGCAGTTTCCCCAATGCGGTCACCGCATCAGAAATGGCGTATTCTTCATCAATCTCTGCCATCATCTTAATCGATTCTAACACATTATAAATAAAATGTGCATTGATCTGATTCTGCAAAGCCCGGATCTCAGAATTTTTTGCTAACATCTCACGGTTTAAATTATCTTCCATCAGCTCCTTGATACGTTCCAACATCTTATTGATCTGCGTTCCGAGTTCGCCCATCTCATCTTTGCCACAGTTTTCGATCACGACATCAAGATCACCCTTCTGTACTTTTCGAATGGACTTTAAGATCTCATAAAACTGCTTTAACAGATGCTGCACAATACGGTTGATAAAGAACGCCAGCAATATGATAAATGCCAGCATGACAGCCACAAACACATCACGCATAAAATATACATTATGAACATTTTTTGTGATATCCTTCACACAGATCAGTGTACCGGAGAGTTCGCGCACCTGCATATAAGAGATTACAAGATTTTTTCCATCCAATTTTTTATAAATGGTCTGTATCTTGTCCTCTGTGGGACGCTGTTTTAAAATATCGTCAAGCAGCGCTGAAGATTCTGTCTGCTCTTTCTGTCCAAAATAGGTTACTCCCTCATCCGAATAAAAGAAACTCCACTCATCCTCAATTCCCTCGTACAGGCTTGGAAACATATTCTCCATCGTCATGGCAGACTCGATCACACCAACTTTTCCATTGGCACTGTCAATAATCGGTGTGACAAATGAAATAATCTTCCGATTCTGGTTCATCGTATAGGAATTGAAAATATTATCTGTGTAATCAAAATTCCAGCCGACATATTTATCCTGCTTGGACCACTCCTGTTTTTTCATACGGGATGCATTGTATAAAATGGGCATCATCTCCTGCACACTGTCATTCACCGCATAGACACGGACACCATACAGCAATGGGTTATTGTTAACTAACCGTTCCAACGCCGACACTTCGTTATTTTTAAAATCCAGCCAGTCGGCCGTAGAGATTTCTCCCCCAATCGCAGATGCATTCAACATTTGAAGCAGGGAATCATCACTTAAGAAAAACTGTGTGGACATATTGATAGAATCAATCTTTGTCTTGATTCCATCCTCATTCCGCTGCATTGTATATTCCATGTAATCCATGTTCTCCTGCACCGCATTCTGCTCCATAACATAGAACAAAACCCCTGCTAACACCCCGATTGGAATCACCATAAACAGAATGATAATACTGGTAAATTTGATATTTAGCTTTGTATTTCGAAACAGCTCTCTTATTTTTTTCATTCGCTAATTCCCATTTTTTCCTTTGCTGCATTCATTAATACTGTTTTCTGTTTCAAAACTTCCTGATAGCCCATGGCATTCCTTTTTCCCACAAATTCTTCAAATATTTCATCAAACTGTGCTTCATTTGATGCGAGAAGAAGCTTTGGCAGTGTCTCACTCCAGAGTTTGGTACATTTTTCATCCATAGCTGCAATTTCAGGACTTGTCGACAAACTCACATCATACTGTCCATTGTAGACTGTATATTTGCATGCCCACACGAGTAACTGTTCAGTAGCAGGACCTGCCTTCTGCTCCCACTGAAGTTGCATGACATTATTCTGCAGCATCCAATAAGCATCATCTGCGCCGTATAACCTGTCGTAAGTCTCCCGGTCGGAATTTAAAATTTTGCTGACGTCCTCTTTTAATACCGGCTTACCATCCACGATATCGTAAGTAACCCCTTCCACACCGAGATAGATCAACATCTGTCCATGCTCACTCATCATATAGTCCATAAACGCTATGGCGCGTTCCGGATATTTACAATTTTTTGAGATCAGCGTCAATGTCCATCCATTCATATTGTTAGTCGGCAGTGTCGGATCATCCCCATTGGAATTTCTCGGTCCCTCAACCGCCATGTAAATGCTGTCCGGATCATTCTCATACAATGCTTTTTGCTGTGAGATCGTATCACTGTACTGATAGAGCATACAAAAATACCGACCTTTTGCCAGTTTTTCTTCCATCTGTATCCGTGTATCCACAAAGATATCATTGGCAAGCAGCCCTTCCTCCCCCAGTTCACGGAACATTTTTAACCATATAACATACTCTGGGTCTGTATATCTGTCATAATATTTCCCATCCTTTTCCCACGGAACCGCAAGAAAATTCATCAGATATTTGTCAAAGGAAACATTTCCCTGATTATCAAATACATGGGATCCCACCGGGATCAATTTTTCCCCATTCACCTCAGGAAACATCTCTGCCGCTTTCTCCACTGCTGCTTTAAATCCTTCCGGTGTTGTCATATCCGGACTTCCAATTGCCTCATAAATATCTTTACGTACCAGAAACGTCTGATTGGATATGATGTCATCATGCTCTTTCACCTGTTTTGGTGTAACCGTGGAACACGGATATCCATAAATATTGCCATCATCCATTGTATACCAGTTCACCACATCTGCATCTGTGACCTGCCAGAAATAGGCATCATAATCATCTGCAAGTTCATTTAATGCATAGACCATGTTCTCTTCGATCATCTGGTTCACCTGTGGCTCCCAATACCCTAATGTGATCAGATCAGGCAGAGAATCCGATGCGATCAGTGCATTTAATTTTTCTGTTTCATTCCCGATTGGTGTAATAAAATTAATATTTACTCCTGTCTCCTCTGTAATCTTTTGAGAGACTGCATTCTCTCCCCACGGTATTGCAAACCAGGAATAATTGACATACCAGTCTAACGTAACAGGTTCTCCGGCATATTTTTTCCATGCCGGTGTATCCTCATCACCCTGTGAGGTGTCCTCCACCTGAGATGTCTCCACAGCCTGTCCTTCTCTTTCCGCTCCGCAGCCCGTCAAAACATTTGTCATCCCGGCTGTCATGGTCACTGCCATGCCCCATGCGATCATTTTTCTGATTCTGTATGTAACCATAAAACTTCCCCTTTATTTCTGTTTCCAAGTATCTTTATCATACCATTTTCTTTCGTTTCCCGCAAACCCCGACAGAGCAAATTTCCTGTTTTCATGACATTTTCCGAGTTCTTTTTACTTTCTTTTTAAACACACAAAAGCGCTACCCCAATTTTTTGAGTAGCGTTTCTGTTTTTATCTATTTAGAGAAGAATATGGTAAGGAAACTATTTTATGTACTGTCATTATTCTTTTACAGCACCTGCAGAAATACTGCTGATGATGTATTTAGAGAAGAATGCAAATACGAGTAAAATCGGAATAACAGAAATTGCAACGGCGAGATAAATTGCGCCCTGGTTTGCAGTAATATCTGTTGATGCCCTTAAAGTTGCCATCATAACCGGTAATGTAAATTTCTCATTTTTATTTAAGATAATCATAGGTAACAGGTAAGCATTCCATCCACCGATGAATCCCATGATACTCATGGTTGCAATCCCAGGTGACATGATTGGGATTGCGATTCTGTGGAATGTATATAACTCGCTTGCTCCATCAATTCTGGCTGCCTCGATCAGTGAAGGTGGCATAACGGAAAGTACATACTGTCTTAAGAAAAATACGGTTCCCGGTGAAGCAATTGCCGGAATAATCAATGGGATATAAGAGTTTACCAGATGAAGTTTGGTACATAAGTTATAAAAACCGATCAGACCAAGCTGTCCAGGTATCATCATGAAAATTAAAATCGTCATGAATAATACTTTATTTCCCTTGAATTTGTACATTGCCAGTGCATAAGCTGTCATAGCGGAAAAGTATGCACAGAGTAATGTAGATGGAACTGCTACTTTCAAACTGTTCCACATACCTAAAAACAGGTTGAAGTATTTAAATACAGTAGCCCAGTTTTCTTTTAAATAAACACTCGGAATCAGAGTAAATGATTTCATAATCTCAGATCCGCTTCGTGTTGCGTTGACAATCATTAATAAAAATGGAAACATACACACTACACTAAGCAGGATTAGTAAGATATATAAAATTGTTTTTTTGATTTTATATCCAATGCCGTTCATAGTAATCCTCCTTATTTCGTCTTAGATGAAGCCCGTTTTTTTGCACGGCGTGCTGCTGCTTTCTCTTCATCCTGGTTAAACACTTTTAACTGTATAATGGAAACAGCTAAAATGATAAGGAATAATACATAGGCGATTGCGGATGCATAACCAGTCTGTGTTGTTCCTGTTGTAAATCCAAATTTATAGAGATACATTACCACGGTGTATACGGAGTTATAAGATGCCCCTGCCGGATTTGACATCAGATACGGCAGATCGAACATCTGTAATCCACCAATCAGTGATGTGATTGCTACATAAAGTAACATCGGTCTTAATAATGGTAATGTGATTTTTCCAAATACGGTCCATCTTCCGGCTCCGTCAATTGCTGCTGCCTCGAAATAATCTTTTGAGATTCCCTGCACACCAGCCATTAACATAATGAAGGAGTTACCAAACCACATCCAGGAACTGATCACTGCGATGGTCACACCTGCTGTTGCAGATGATCCAAGCCAGTCGACCGGAGTGTAATTTGCACCAAATAACCGATAGATGCTTGCAATAATCTGGTTGAACGTTCCATAACGCCAATCCAGTAATGTCTGAAATAAGAATGCAACAGATGTTGCTGCAATTAAGTTCGGTAAGTAATAAATAATACGGAAAATTCCAAGTCCTTTGATTTTGTATTTGATATCACTAAATACAATGGTAAGTAAAAATGCAAGTCCGAGCTGTAATACGATATTCACACCCCAGATCCTTACCGTGTTCCAAAGCGCTCTCCAGAAAAATTTGTCTGTGAATACACGCTTGTAGTTGTCAAACCAGACCCAGGATGTCACACCGACTCCTGCAATCTTGGCATTTGTAAAACTGAAATATAAGGTTCTTAATACCGGATAAACACTAAAAATACAAAATACAATAACAAATGGTAAAACGAAGAAGTATCCCACGTTATCATATTTTTTCAAACCATTTTTATTCTTTCCCATATTCTGCCATTCTCCTTCTTCATAACTATCTCAGAGGATAGCCATTCTTTTCCTGTACTCTTTTGTCTTTTCTTACAGTCTGCACATTCACTGTGCAGACTGTAAGAAAAATGATTTTGGAGATATTTTTATCTGTTTACTGTGATTTCAGGATATGTTGCTTCAATTGTATCGTAGAAGTCAGAGATTGCCTCATCCTTTGTCTTCTCACCAGTTTTAACAGAAGAGACTGCATTTCCCCAAGCATCGCCGATACCTTTGTCGTATCTTGTTACTTTAGAAGTATCAATGTACTGTGCCTGATCTAACCAGAACTGGTATAATTTCTCACCACCGTAAATCTGGTTCTCATCATCTTTGTGTTTATCAAGAGCTGATTTCAAAGAAACTGTATCACCCTGTGAGTATTCAATCCACCAGTTAGCTGTATCTTCATTTAATGTACAGAATTTTACGAATTCCCAAGCTGCGTCTTTTCTTTCAGACTGAGAAGAAATACCGATATATGTACCACCGTCAAATCCTGCTGCTGGTCCAGAGCAAACGCCCCATAATCCAGATGTCTCGCCTACGTTATCTCTCATAGTAAGTACACCCCAGGAAGGAAGACCAAATGCGAATACAGTTGTTGTATCAAGTCCTTTTGTTGCCTCTGCGAACTGATCTGCATCCCAAACGTTAACGGAATCATCTGCATTAGACTGGATATCTGCTGTTAAGATAGGTACCTCGCCAGCCATAGCCTGATACCAAGGTGTTGACCACTGGCTTGCATATGCTGTTAAGTCATTCTGATATAAGTCAACGCAAAGATCCATGTAATCAATTCTGGACTGGTCAACATTTAATGTTCCATCTACTACCCATGCACTATCACCGGAGAATACGTTCATCTCTGCATCAGAAGAGAAGATTCTGTATCCAGCATCTTTTAATGTCTGAGCTGTCTCTAAGATAGTAGGATAATCTTTGAATAATTTTCCAACTTCGTCCGGATCATCTGTTCCGAATACTTCTTTTGCGATATCTCTTCTGTAGTAGATACCTGCTGGTGTGATCTGGTAAGAGATTGCTCTCTGGATACCATCGTCATCCTGTCCAACCTGCCATACATAATCAACGATCTGATCTGCATAATCCTGTGCATTGTATGGTGCCTGGTTTAAATCCTCGAAGAAACCTGCATCAAAGAAATCCTCTAACATCTTTGGCTCACCAACGATGATATCCGGTTCTTTTTCTCCTGCAAGTAATGCTGTCTGAACTTTTGTTGGGTAATCAGCTGGCTCGATAACCACTGTATCAACCTCTACACCAGTCTGTTCCTGGAATCTCTTACCAAAGTCGATCAAGTCGTTTGATAATGTCCATACAACTAACTTTTCATCGCTGGATGCATTTGCTGTGCTTCCCTTTGTCTCTGTTCCTGCTGCTGCATTATCGCTTGTGCTTGCTGTGTCGCCACATGCTGCCATGGATAATGTCATTGCACTTACGAGCAATACTGATACTACTTTTTTCCAATTCATATATAATCCTCCTTGTTTTACGAAGCAAAATCCGAACCCATTGGTGAGGAGAGGATTTTGCCTCCTTATTGTTCTGCAGAAAAGTGAATTTGCTTTCTGCTGTTACACAACACTTTGTTGTTTGTTGATAATTGAATTATAAGTTCAATCCCCTCTTGTAAAAATGCTTTAAATTTTAAAATGGTGTCTTTTTTTTAGGTGTCCTTTCTCCCATCAGCGCGGATTCTTTTTCTGTTTCTTCCCAGAACTTTTTGTTTTCGTAGTCCGTTGTGATAATTTTCATGCGATATTGTACTATGTGTGTCGTTCTTATCGAACATCAATCTCAATGGATGTCACAAGCCCCTCACGGACATCCACTGCTATTTTTTCTCCTGCAACGCCGCTGCCCACATTGGCAACGCTTCCATTCTGATAGATAAACTTCATGGAAGCAATCTCATAATGTCCCGGAATGTAGTCGGTGACATCTGCAAACTGATACGTTACCTTTGTCTTTCCAAACAGCATGGCAGATACTTTTCCATTTTCCGGAATCAGATATGCCGGTACCGCAGGCTGTGGCGTGAAATGCAGTTCTCCATTTTTCATGGATAAAATATGGCTGCCAAACATCATCTGTTTCCACATACTGATAAACTCGATGGTCGATCCACTTAAGCGTGCCACAAAACCTTTGCCGTGATATGCTTTGTTTGGATTTTTACTGCTTGCGATAAAGGATGAATTCTCATAAATACTTCTTCCATATACTTCCTTATCCAAAAATGGGATCGCAGCTTTGTGGAAATCCTCAAAAAATGCTTCATACATGCCATTTCGGATGAGTTCCAACAGATACTTATATTCCATATGAAGCCAGATGGACTCATTCTCCAGCCAGCCAGGTGTGAAGGCTCTCGCTCTTCCAAGTTCAAAGGATGCATTCTGCAAAGAAGCATTGACCTTATACATGGAAAGTTTTTCATCATAGAGATCACTGTGTCTCACCTGCTCATATAATTTTGCCTTTTTCTCTTTTCCGGTCTTTAATTTCAGATAACGAACCGGTCCTTCCAGGAAATATGGAACTTCACGAACCATAAATTTTAATGGCTTGTAGCCGTCTTTTACTTTCTCATACTCTAAAACTTCATAAGTAAAATAGGTCGGGCAGATACCATTTCCCAATATGCATGCTTTTTCAATTCCGCAGGTTACTGTTTCCAGAAAATCGTTTAAAATTTTTACAACTTTCTCTGTGGAAACAAGATTCTTCACACCGGATATTCCGGAGAATACTTTCTCTCGGTAAGCCTCTTTTGCATCGTTGATCTGATTCCAGAAGGAAAGGATCTCACCCTCTTTCTGAATCTCTTCCTTAGCTGCATAGCTCTGCTTTTTGCAGAAACCGATCGCATCTTTCTCACTTGCATTGATCAGATCAAGCTGCTGTAAGAAATCAGAAAATTCTTCAATCAGTTCCAGTTCTCCCGGATATCGTTTTAATGCCCCGATCGTGTATTCCAACATTCTGGCAAGCTCATAGGTCTCTGCCATGGAAGAACCAAACATGCCCGGCATACCATTTAACGCGTCATACCAGCCAGGTTTTCCACCTTCCATCTCCACACCCATACCGTAAGCGTCCAGCGCTGCAAATTTTGTGGTGCAGAGTAACACTAATTTTTCCAGCAGCGTCATCTTTAAAACTTTTCCGGACTGATTTGCTTCACGCACCAGTTTTTCTTCCGTATTTCTACGGCTCTTTTCATTCAATGCATAATATTGTCTCAGGCCATTTTCCGTCTCTTCATAGCGACTGTATCTCGGATTGATATTTACCCGTGAAAGGAACGTCGTATAAACTCTCTCATACAGTAATTCCTTCTCTTTTTCCGGGAATACTTCCAGATAATCTTCCACAAGATCCAGATTGTAAGTCCAGTGGTCGCTCCAGTAGCCTTCCAGGAAATTGCCGTTCACAAGTCCATCCGCCTGATCGAGCACCTGGAAAAACAGATTTTCGGTCTCTTTTTCGCCAAAATTCTCTTCGATTTTCCGATATAAGGAACCCGGTGTGAATGGTTTTTTGATATATTCACAAAACTCCTGTTTTTCCTGCTCGGTTGTAAATAAATTTTCGTGAAGAGCCAGCAGACTGCCTGCTTTTTCTTCTGCAACCTGATAAGTCAGTTTTTCCACGCCCAGTGGGTTATAACCATCTAGCTGGATCAGGCTGTAAAATGTTTTGATATTCTCCCTTCCCACAAATGGTGCAAAGAAAGTGTCACATCTGCGGTTCTGGTTGACATCGCGGAAATTTCCATTTCCCTGTGAATAGAACTCCGGCAGCATGGAAAAATAGTTGTAATCTCTTTCCAGATCGCCATGCTTTCTGGAATACACGTAAAAAATCTTATGACTGCCAAGCCGGATCGGATATCCGCCTCTTAGGACGTTATCCATATAAGTATACTGACAGTAAGCATCAAAATCTTTCGACGCAGTCTCTGTCGCAATTCCGCTGCAAAGATGTTCTACCAGTTCCTCTGCCTCTTTTGCTTTTGCATGAAAATAAGCCGCGTCCAGTTTTTTTGCTGCATATGCTTTTAATAAGTCTTTGTTCTCCACCTGTCCGATGATCTCATAGAAGCAAATGCTCTCATCCGCAGCAAGTTCTGCCTCTGTTCCATAAAAACTGCATGGCAGCTGGTTCATGGTAATCTGCTCTTTTACCAACAGTTCTTTTACTGCAGTCCCTTCAAATCCAATCGGCTTCTGTAAGGAAGTATCATAGGAGAATACAACCGTCGGATCAACGACCGGCTGTAATCTCGTGCCATCAGAAAGGCATCCGATGGAAAAATTGCCGCCCTCCATCTTTGTGACTGCGGCGGTATCTGCCATGCTGGCACGTACCCTGAAATACGGCCGTCCCTCTTTCACATCCTCGACCTGCATCCACGCTTTCGCGGTCTGCCCCATATTTTTCATGCTGTCCATGGACACGCCGTACGGAATCACCGCCGGCATGCCGTCAATCAGTTCCAGCTCGATGGGCTCCCCGGACTGATTGGTGACACTCACCACGCGCACAAGCGCGCCGACATTTTCTCCGGGCAGTGTATAGTACACCACTTTTGTGTCCATTCCACTTGACCGGTTCTGCTCCTCGATTGCAAGACCATTCATGTGAATCTGCATCCGTTGCGTGATGTTCTCATCCGAAAACGGTTCAAAAACCGTACCGTTCTTCTTTAAAAATGTGCGGAACCCTGTGGTCTTTACATTCTGATATGCCTGATGCGCCGGATAAAATTCCATGATCGCATGATCTTTATTGTCCACGCCGAAACTCACCACACACTGTCCGCGGTTCACATAGTAGCACCAGATCGGGATTCCCCGTATTCCTGCAATTCCCGGCAGAAAACTCGCAAATGTGGATTTTTTCCCATAATCATCCATTACAAACGTCTCATTTTTCCCTGTCATCTCATTCTCCTTTACACCAGTTCCACCAAAATTTCATGCGTGACATCAAAATCCAGCTGCTTTAACCGCTCCCTATCGATGCAGACACTGCGCGTCTCTTTCTCTCCCCCGGAATAATCCCACAATTCCCCGTCAATCCGGATCGTTCCCGGGCGGTAAGCGCCGTACTCCTTGTGCTCTTTGTTCTCGTAGACCAGATGCAGCGACTGTCCCGCAAACGAAAAGAAAAGCTCCGCTCTTTCATCCAGATCAAACTGTTGCCTCTCCAGCTTCGGTTCCAACATCAGATTGCCGGCACATCCCTTCGCGCCGAACATTTCCGTAATCACGGTAAGCATGTACCAGCTTGCCGCCCCCGTCAGATAATGGTACATTCCCTTTCCGCGGCTGTTAAAATACTCC
>OGER01000616.1_pt1 | contig 35619 bp, 33 predicted proteins | sample 1570691 | NCBI WGS metagenome assembly OGER01 (sample SAMEA2582143, study PRJEB24529) | metagenome | biome: Human gut stool | place: China | collected 2011
CATATTGAAAAATTTCCTCCGTTTCCTTGCGCACAAGAAAATCCAATTCATAAAATATGATTGTGATGCCGCTGAAATAAAAAGAATGCAGCAACCTAAAAAACAAGTGGAAGTAATCACAAAAGATACAATCAAACGGATTTTTGCAAGCATCAATACACGGACATTGATAGGTAAGAGGGATTTTGCCTTGTTCAATCTTTTATATAGTACCGGAACAAGAATAGATGAAATATTATCATTAAGGCTGTCGGCACTGCACCTGGATGAAACGAAAAGTTACATTCTTGTTTTGGGTAAAGGGAATAAACAACGTACCATTTATTTGTTGAACAGCATGGTAAAAATACTGAAACATTATGTGAAGTTGTTCCATCCGGCCAATCCGTTACCTTCTGATTTTGTATTTTTCCCCATATATGGCCATGCAAACAAAAAAATCACTTCAGAAGCGATTAGCAAGCGGTTGAAAATGTATGTTAGAATTGCGTCTCAGGGGCTACTTGAAATTCCTGCGGATTTTCATTGCCATAGTTTTCGGCATGCACGGGCTACCCATTGGTTGGAAGACGGTGTAAACTTGGCGCAGATACAAAAACTATTGGGGCATGAGAGCATCGAAACGACAATGAAATACGTAGGAGTTTCATCAGAACAAATGGTACAAGCTTTATGCTCTATGGAAGACAATCTGACTTTAGGCGTTGAAAAGAAATATAAGAAAATCAGAAATAAAGATTCATTAGCAACAGTTCTTGGATTGAGATAATACTTAGTAATAAATGAGTGACTGTTCTTGAATAATGGAACAATCACTCTTTATTATCTGCTACTAAAATATAACAATTTACTGATATTCAATACAATAAAAAGTCAAGTTGGGATAATATTTTGGTTTGGATAACTGCTGTTATCCGAAATTTCGGATAACAGCAGCGAATCCTTTCCCAGGTGACGGAACAATGCACACATTTCCTTCAGGTCTTTTCTCAGAATACTGTCTCCCTCACTTTCTGTCAGTCTGGCGGGAAACTTTTCCCCTTTTCTGATACGGTGACCATATGCAACATACGGATAATGTTCCGGACCATGCCATCCTTCGTATTTCTTGATACACCTGACAGCCGTTTCCCAACGTGAGTCTTCCACATTCCCCTGTGCACGCAGGGAAGTTACCGTCATGGTCAGTACCACCAATGGCAGTACTGACCTTAGAAGTCTAACGGTTATTATAGGGCACCTCCTTCCTGAACTGACAAAGAATCTTCCACGGCATCCGTCTCTTCATCGCCTGCATCATTGAAGTCAAATTCCATTTCCGTCATGTTTCCCCAATTGTCCTCGACAACGACAATAAAGTTCTGCGCCTCGTCACATAGTGAAGTATAATACAGCCTGAACTTCCGGTCCTCCAGCAGATAACGGTCATTCGGCTTGAATTCAAGACCGTTGTCCAGTTTCAGGGAACCCTCCCCGTCATACTGGAAATAACGGATCGTATAGACTGTACCGTCAAAATCGCCCTCACTTTTGAGTTCACATCGTATTTCCGCCGTCTCATTCCTGTTCAGTTCCTTTGGAACCGGCATTGTTTCCACGGTAAACGGATAACTTTGCTGGATTTCCAGCTCGGATTCGCACGAGGTCAGTACAAGACTGACCAGACCTATGCAGAACATGGCAATCTTGCCTGCCAGCCCAAATCCTTTTCTCATATTCTTTTCTGTCTTCATTTGTTTTCCTTTGTTTTTGTCAGATATTCATTCAAGTCCTTAAATCCATCATACAGACCGGAACAGTCCATAACCTTATTCCCGAAATGTATGTTCAAAGTCTCCAGTGCGGTAATCCCGGCCCGGTCACGGTCAAGAAAGCACCGGATTTTGCCGTAACCCTCCAGAACGGCATACGACCGTTCCAGATTGGATACAGAGTTCAGCACTAGGCAGTCCTCGTCCGCCACAGTCCGCAATACCAATGCCGAAAGGAAATCCACAAATCCTTCAAACACACAGCACGTATCCTGTTTCTTTCCGGACAGGGACACACAGGAAATGTCCTTGGGAGAGATGCATCCCTTGAACATCGGGTTACGGAGTTCATAACCGCCGCTCCGGTTCATGAAGCCTATGGCAAAATACCGTTTGCCCCGTATTCCGTATGCCACTTCCTTGCAGAATCTCCCGGCTATGGCCGGATCAATACCTCTCTCTTTCAGGTAACCTTTCAATGCCTCATGACTCAGTTCCGTCACTTTCACGTCCTCGAATCCGGAAACGCGGGGTATCTTCTTACGTTCCTGTAAAGGCCGGAGGGGAAGGATGCCGGATTTCCCTGAAAGGAACTCCAGCTGTTCCATGAAACCGATACTTCCGGTCAGTTCTCCGGCAAGATGGAAGATGTCACCTCCCTTTCCGAGGCCAAAATCAAACCAGACATTCCGCTGCGTATCCACCTTGAAGGATGCGGTTCTCTCATTCCTGAAAGGTGATCTGAACCAGACATCATTTCCTTTACGGGATACCGGTATATGCCCCATATCTTCAAGAAAACCGACAAGGGAAATCCGTCTAATCTGTTCCAGTTCCATAACCCGCTAATTTATCATAAAACGAATGCCGATTCCATACTGGGTATGGCAATGTCCGAGACTTCCGCCCCACAGGAAACGCTCACGCAAGGAAGCCGTCAATGCCACACGGTCGGCAAGGTACAGTTCCATCTCCAGCGTCAGGGCACAACCGTACACAAAGGCATCGCCGTTTTTCAGGGTGGCCCCGTCATAGAGTATTTTATCAGACCAGTTTACCGTCTCATATCCGGCCAGTGCCGATCCTCCCAGATTGAGGAAGAACACTTTTCCCGCATCGGAAAGGAAATTCAGGTAATATCCGCCTTCTGCCGTAAACTGCGCAGAAGGGATGGTCACATGACGGTAACCGTGTTTCATGTGCAGGTATTCCGCTCCATATACCCATTTGTTCCCGCCTTTGGCATAGCTTGAAAGTGTCATTCCCATATAGTATCCGTTATCGGAAGCCATACCTCCACGTATTTCCACACCCTGCATCCTTGGCAGAATCCGCTGGGCGTCTGCCTGTCCCACGGAAAGGACAAGCAGCAATGCCAGCATATACAATACTTTCGTTCTCATCGTATCTTCAGCTCATTGATGGTTTCCGCACGCACCAGGTCTTCGTTGACCACTTCAAAACTCTGGTGACGGCCACCCTGTTTCTCATACATCTCCACAACCAGTTTCTTGTCGTCCGGTATCGTAAACTTGGGAAGGGCGAATACCGTACATTCCGAATCCCTGCCGTTTACACGTGTCACATAATTATAGGCACGCAACGGATAAATCACCTGCTCCTGCATGGCCGTACGCTTCATCACCTTTTTGTCCACCACCTTGAACGTAATGAAATCCACGTCAAAGGGAACATTTGAGGAATTCTTTACCTGGGTATGGAAATAAAGCAGGTCATTATGGGTGTACAGTCCTTTGAGCAGATACTGGATACCGAAACGCTTGCAGCCAATATGACGGATACGGCGCTTGTCATTCTCATACACGGATTTCATGATAAGACGTACCAGACGGGGGGATTCGTTATCCAGCTCGGTCAGATAGATTTCCATGGCATTGTTGGGACGGTTCACCGATTCTCCGTCATGGATGAAATCACACATCTCCACATTCAGCAGCAACGGCTCGTCGGCATACTTCACGTTGAAGGTATAGAAGTTCCCTTCTTCAGTTATTACAGACATATTGGTCTCCTCCCTGAAATTGCGTGTCGTGGCCTTTACGCGGATTACATTCTCGGCACCGTCGGCCTTGCCGGCTATCAGGTTTGTAGAACCGAGATCCACATACTTGACCGGAGCCGGGAAAATGACATGGACAGTCTTGTCATACGTTATTTCCAGTCCGTGCGGCGGAATCATCTGGCTGAAACCGATCTTGCGGGTCAGCCCCTCATAATAATCACCGCTACTCTGCTGCGCCCAGGCAGCCGATACGCCCAGTAAAAGGGCAAACATCATCAGAATCTTCTTCATGTGCTTTTGTTTAATGGTTGTCTTTTCTTTCATAGTTTCCTGTATTTCATTTCTCCGGTGAATGGAGCAGTACCCGGTGTCCGGCCTTCAAAGTAATCTTTACCGTACGCATCCGTTTGGATATGTACTGGGAAACGCCCTGTATCACACCTTTTCCCAGATCGGAGGCAATCTGCGCCCCGGCATCGGTGGAAATGTTGATGCTGCTGTTCATCGAGGTTCCCATGTTGGCGGCAATCTCCCTGGCAGCGTCATATTCCAGTGAACCCGGCACCAGGATTCCCTGCTGTCCGTCCAGATCATAGACTTCCAGCTCCACCGGCAGGATAGTTCCCTTGTATTCCACGGCATTGACCATGATTTCCAGCCGTTCACCCTGTATGCGTGTGCCACCTACCAGTACGGTCCCTTTCGGTATGAAACGTCCGGCAACGGACATGGGCTCGGTAAGCCGCAGGCGCAAAACCTGCCCGTCGGATACGGTCTGCGTACCGTGTACACAGGCAGCAATGGTATTGCCTTCCGTTACGGTCTTCCGGCCGACAGCCGTATTGAAACCGGCATTGCGTTCTCCCGAAAAGGCGGATATGAACTCTTCGTCGCTCATGGGTCTGGAAAGCGAGGATACCACCTCATTGTGAACCTGTTTCACCGGCATGGCTTTTTTGTCCTCCGCTTTTCTGACGGGAGAAGGAGTCTCCACTGCCTGACGGTTATTGTATTTGGCGGCCAGTTCGTAGGATTTTTCCATCAGGGCCATCTTTTCCTCCATGCCTGACAGTGGCTCCTGCTTCTGCTGCTGTTGCTGCATACGCTCCAGTTCCTCAATCCTTTCCTTAAGCCTTTCCTTTTCCGGATCGGTCCGCGGTTCATAGATGCTTCCCAGCGTACGGTTCATTTCACGGTAGGCTCCGGCCGAAGAACTGACCGGTCCGGTATTGCCTTTTTCTGTTTCCGTTTCCGTGTTAGTTTGCCTCTCCGGTGGAATGTTATCGGGAAGACGGACACTGTCTTTCCGTTTCTCTTTGGCAAACATGGACTCCGCAGCTTCAAAGAATGTCTTCCTTTTCCTGCTTTCCTGTTCCATCAGAGCCTTTTCATAGGCATCCTTCTTGTTTCCTTCCAGGCGGCTGTCCTCGGGAGAAGGGATTTCCGTATTGAATCCCTGTCCTTTATCCTGCCGCTCCCGTTCCTGCCCGGAAGGTGAGAATATCAGATAGAAACTTCCCAGACACAGCAGGAACATCAGAGGATACACAACAAATCCGGCGCGTTTGCGTTTCTGTTCCTCACTCAGCGGCTTCCTGTCCTTTGAGGACCGGAGCCTGAACGGTTTCATCAGCCGTTCCATTACTTTCTTGACTTTTTCTTTCTTCATTTCTTACAATAGATTGAATGAACTCCATACGGAGTGAATCCTTTTCCATAAATTCCATTCCGGACTCCCTGTTCTTACTGCCTATAAACGGTCTGCATGCCGTATAGACACATGCGGCGGTAAACGGGACAAACAGTATCCAGAGAACGGCCTTGCGCTGTTTAACGGTAAGTCTGTGGCAGAACCTCCTGAGTTGAAGGTCCGCCTGTCTCGTCAGGTTCCTTTTCATCGCTCTACGCTCCTTATGTCCTTGTTTTCCAGTATGGTCAGATGTTCGATGATAAAGCCGTTGGGGTTGTCATCGGAACGGGACGTGTTCTGAAGCTGGCAGTCAGTCACCAGCGAACGTTCCGTCACATTACTCTCACGGATAATCATCTGGCGGGCATACGTCCTGGCCCTGTAGGGGTATCCGGAAAAGTCGCAGACCACGCTGTCCACCCGTACCACCTGGTTGATGTTGCCGGAAATGAGACGGTTGTAATATCCTTTCTCGGCAAAATCCACATAGTAATGATAGGCGCTTTTGTCCGCCAGCTGCAAGGCACGGTTGATATTGTGCTCAATGGCATCCTTCTGTGGCGACAGCCCGAAAAAGAGCTCATGGAACCTTCTTACATGCTCCCTGGCTTCAGCCGGACGGTTCTGTGAAAGATCCTGCGAAAGGGCAAGCATCAGTGACTTGCCGCCATCGAGTACATAAATTTTCTCACGCTGTTTCTCCGCAAAGCGGTATGAGTTCCACAAGGCAAAGACGGTCACGAGCGTGCAGCATCCGACAAAGACCGCAAGCATCAGGCGTATCCGTCTGAAACTGCTTTCAATATTGGTCAGTGATTTGAATTCCATCTGTTTTCATGATTTTTATGTTCCTGTTCTGTTTATTTTCCACGCAGACGCCCTCCGATATTTCCCAGTCCGGAACCTGCGGCACCGGCTGCAAATCCTCCGGCCTTGGTCGCAGTACGGTTGATGTTTCGGTTGTAGTTTCCGGCACCGCCTGCCTGCACAATCCATCCGGCCACGGTCGGCACGGTAAAATATCCGATGATACCTATCAGCATGAAGATCACATATACCGAATTGGAGTTGTCCAGCGAATAGTTCGGATTGTTCTGGAGCTCCAGGATGTCGTTTTGCAGCATGAGCACCTGAATCTTGGCCAGCATACAGCTGAAAAGGTCACTCACGGGAAGCCACAGATAGACGGAAATGTAACGTGTGAACCACTGGCTGAGCGTGGACTGGAAACCGTCCCACACGCTGAAGGCAAAGGCAATGGGACCAAGGATGGACAATACAACCAGAAAAAAGGTCCTTACCGTATCTATAAGCAGGGATGCCGCGGCAAAAAGCAGTTCCAGCAGACTGCGGAAGGCGTCACGGATATTCTTTTCCAGATTATACATGCCCACTTCCATATACATGCCCATGCGGGTTGCCATGGCATCGGGCGACCATCCGAGCTCGTCCAGCTGACGGTCAAACTCCTCATCGCTGACCAGATAGGCCGTTTCCGGATTGCGGAGCATGGCTTCACGTTCCAGCCTGTCCTTCTGCTCACGGTACTGCTGCATGTCCATCGTCTGCCCCTCAAGCATCTTGTGGGTTCCCTGCACAATCGGACTCAGCACCGTATTCATCGTTCCGAGTACCAGGGTCGGGAAAAGCATGATGCAGATGCCTATCGCAAACGGGCGCAGAAGCGGATACACGTCTATCGGTTCGGCACGGGCAAGCGACTGCCAGACACGGACGGCCACATAGAACAGGGCGCCGAGTCCGGCAAGTCCCTTGGCCACATCCAGCATATCCCCGCAAAAGGGCATCATTTCATTGTAAAGGCTCTCCAGAATGGTATGGAGATTCGAAAAATCCACGGATAACAATACCATAGGCTACCAGTATTTGGAGGTGTCATTGCCATAGAGCTTCAGGACACGGTCAAGGTCATTCTTCTTGCGGGCACGCAGAAAACTCACGGCTATATTCCTGTTCGTATAGTAATTCACGAGATTGCGGTAACGGCGCATACTGGCATAACAGTCATCCACCACGTCCATACGGTCCTTGTCGGTCATGGAAAGGGTGCTGACGTTGATTACCTGCTTGAGGTCCTGCAACACCCCGTTGCTCTCTTCCAGAAGTTTGGTATAACCGAAAGCGATGGCATCCAGCTCTTCGGGAGAAAAGTTCTCGTCACCCAGCATCTTCTGGAAATTGGTCACGTAGATTTCCGACACGTCACCGACCATCAGGATAATCTCACTGACCTTACGGGCATCCTTCACCAGATTGTTGACGGACTTCAGGGCATCATAGTATTTCTTGTACTGCTGGTATATCTTCACCGTCTCCGCAAAATTCTGGGCGGTACTTGTCGCGGTTGAAGAGGTATGCACGATATTGTCCGACATGTTGATGATACTCTGGGCAAGGTTTCCCGGATCGGTCACCACCCACTGTGCCCGTATCTGTCCGGCAAGAAAAAAGGTACCTGCACAAAGCAGCAGTAGTCTTTTTCTCATGGACGTACCTCCTTCCTTACATAGTCACCGTTCGGAGAAAAGGTCAATACGTCAGCCGCCTCATTGTAGGCGATGTCTATGCGGTAGCCGGTATTGATGAACAGGTTACCGTTTTCTTCCACCAGCAGATAGGTTTCCGGCTTCAGCTTCCGTGTCTTTCCGCTGCGGGCGAAGACCGTCACCTTGTAGGCGTCCCCTTCCTTATATATAAGGACATCGGGCTTGCCTTCCACACTGCTCCATGAACCGCACAGGCGGTCACAGTCCTTGAACCTGCTCTCACTGCAGCTCTGCAGCAGCAGTGATGCCGCCCCGATCAGGCAGGCGGCCAGTCTGTACAACTGTCTGTTTTTCATGTCTTGTCTTTTTAATGATGTTGTTCTTGTTTTACTGAATCTCTCAAAGTCCCATCTTGCGTCTCTTTGGCTTCGGACTGACAGGGATGCGGACTTTTCCGGTCGGCCTGTCCTTACAGGCTGGCTTCCGGCATTCCTTGCGGATAATGGTATCGTCCTTTTTGTTTGGGGACTTCAGGCCGACCATGGTTTCAAACCTGGCATAAAGTTCTTTATATGCCTTTTCTGACTGTTGCCGCCTGATTTCATCCGGGGAATTCCGGTCAATGCCGTATTTCATGAGAAAACAGGAATTAATGAAAGGGCTGTCAATATTCTTCGGGTTGGCGATGAAACCTCCCAGCTTTTCCAGTTCCCCGTACAGCTTGTCAAGATACTGTACGGGAGGAGGAGAACAAAGCCGCTCGAAGACCTTCTCCACAGCATGTGTCAGTCTTACATCGACCTCCACGGCATCAGGTATCTCGCCTCTGAGTCTTCTTTCCCTGTAATCTTCCGGTTCCATACTTTCAAGCCGGTGGTACAGCTCATAGTCTTCTGAAAATCCGTAATGTTCACGGATATCCTTCGGTATGTCCCATCCGTTCATCAGGGACCAGTAGAGACATTCGATTGTCTCCTTACGCTTTCTTTCATCCGATTCAAAACTGTCATTCATAACCGTCATGCTTTACCGTTTGACCTTTTCCTTTCCCTTCTCATTTCCGCAATGCGTTTCACGGCCAGTTCCAGATTTCCGCCCAGTTCCCTGGCCAGCTTCTGCAATTCCAGCTTTTCCGACTCTTCCGTGGTATATACGGCATATTCCTCATCGCTGACTTCCGTGGCATACACGGCCGAGTGGGTACCGCCAAGACCGATCCAGACCTCACGGTAGAAACATCCGGGATGGTTGGCCTGGTTAATGGACAGGATCTGTCCGCGTTCCTTGTCGGTCAGTCCGAGAAGCCGCTGGATATGGTCGAACTTGTTCATGTATTTCCGCTGGTCAAGAAGAATCTTGCAGTCACTGTTGTTGATGATAGCTTCCTTCACTACAGGGGAACTGATGATGTCATCCACTTCCTGGGTGACCACGACAGCCTCCCCGAAATATTTTCTGACGGTCTTGAAAAGATAGCGTATGTACTCGCTCATATTGGCGGACATCAGGGCTTTCCAGCATTCCTCAATGAGTATCATTTTGCGGATGCCTTTCAAACGGCGCATCTTGGCGATGAAGGTTTCCATGATTATCAGCGTGACCACGGGCAGAAGCACCTTGTTCCCGCTGATATTGTCCAACTCAAATACAATAAAGCGCTTGTTGGTAAGATCCAGTTCCTTTTCCGAATTAAGCAGGAAATCATAGTCACCGCCACGGTAGAACGGTTCCAGCACGTTCAGGAAACCGTCGATGTCAAAATCCTTCTCACGGACTTTCTTCTCCTCAATCATCCGGCGGTAGTCATCACGCACAAACTCGTAGAATCCGTTGAAATCGGGTCTGACATCCCTGTTTTCCGTTATCCTGCGGATGTATGCGTTCACCGCTCCCGAAAGGGCCACCTCTTCCGAACGCCTTGGGGCTTCATCCTCACGTTTCCAGAGTGTGAGTATCAGTGTCTTGATGCTTTCACGCTTTTCCACGTCAAATTCCCCGGAATCCGTATAGAACGGATTGAAGGCGATGGGATTGTCCTCCTCATAGGTGATATAGATACCGTCCTCGCCATGTGTCCGGTCATGAATCAGGCTGCAAAGTCCCTGATAGCTGTTTCCGGTATCCACCAGCAGGATATGGGTACCCTGTTCATAATACTGGCGGACAAGGTGGTTCGTAAAGAAGGATTTACCGCTGCCGGAGGGACCGAGTATGAACTTGTTGCGGTTGGTGATGATTCCCTTGCGCATGGGCAGGTCACTGATGTCCAGATGAAGCGGTACGCCGCTCTGCCTGTCCGTCATACGGATACCGAACGGGCTGGGCGAACTGCGGTAATTCGTTTCCGAAGCAAACAGGCAGACAGCCTGTTCCAGAAAGGTATAGAAACTTTCCTCAGCCGGAAAATCGCCCGCATTGCCTGGAATACCAGACCAGTACAGCACCGGAGTATCTATCGTGTTGTAATGGGGTACGCATCCCATCAGGGCAAGCTGGCTGCCGGTATCGTTCTTGATACGCCTGAGCTCTTCCTCGTCTTCCGCCCAGGCCAGCACGTTACAGTGGCACCGTACCGGAACAAGCCCTTTCGTATGCGCTTCGTCCAGATACATTTCTGCCCATTCATAGTTCACGGCATTGCTGCGGCTGTATTTCGACAGGGACAGCATATTGCGTGAAGTCTTTTCCATGCGTTGCAGGATTTCCTGCGCGTCATCGATAAACACGTACTGCGAATAGATATGGTTGCATGAAAGCAGGAGTCCTACCGGAGCCGCAAACGAAAGACGGCAGTCGCTACGGTCCGTGGATAAGCGCTCATAGCGCATGTCCGTGCCCACACTGCCGGGAAGGTCTTCCGTATCGGAAAGCACATGCAGGCAAAGACGTTTGTCACCGATGCGCATACGTTCCGGATCAAGGCAGATGTCCTGTAACACGGGGTGCGTGTCCTCCATACCGAGAGTCAGGTATCTTTCAATCAGCCCGGGACATTCTTCCGTTCCGACCACCTCTTCAGTTCTGAGACGCTTCATCCTGACATGCCCCGAATCGTTCATGATACGCTCGAACTGCTCCACCGCCTCCAGAAATTTCACGACCGAATCCCAGTCCGTGATTTCCTTGGGAAGGATATAGCCGCGGCACAGGGTACTGAAATCACTGCGGCGACGGGCACGTTCGCGTGTGGTCTTTGTCAGATACAGGAAGCAGCAGTGCCTGAGATACGGGCGTTCGTTGAAATGACGCTCATAGCTGCGGGACAGGAAACTTTCCGTCCCGTCTCCTTCGCTCCGGTAGTTTTCCTTGACGAACCAGTCCTGCTTGTATACGACCGAATAATTGGGAAGCACCTTCATGGCCTTTACCCAGGTACCGTGAATGGCTTCATATTCCGCCGCCGTCACCGTGTACAGTTCAGGCAGCTCGACCTCGAAGGCTACCGTAATGTCCGCATCCTTGCTTACGATGCAGTTGTTTTCCACGGCCAGAATCGGAAATCTGTCTTCCAGATCACAGGCCTTCAATACACTTCTCATTTCTTTCTCTTCTTTTTGGTTAATGCTCTGAATATTCTGCGACGGGCTGACAGATAGCGCGGATGGCGTTTCTCGGCCAGCATCTTCATCAGCCCGTGCTCACCGTAGCGGGCATTCATGCGGAAGGTCAGCCATACGGCCAGGGTACCGGATACTGCTCCGAAAGACAGGCATACCAGCTGGCTGACACCGGCCATATACAGGACAACCACCGCAAGAAAGACCGATACAAGACCTCCGGCAAAAAAGAACAGGTACTGTGATTTCAAGCCCTTGAACTCAATCGGACGGCCTGCTCCTTTGTTGATACGGTAATCCATGGCTTACAGGAAGAAGGAACGGAGAATGGTGGCGGCCACAATCAGGAAGATGCAGGCGAAGAACCAGCTTGCCGCAGTCTTGGACGTATCCGGGTCGCCGCTGCTGAACTTGCCATACGTCTTGATACCGCCGACCAGACCGAGTACGGCTCCGATGGCATAACACAATTTGGTGGCCGGATCGAAATACGAGGTCATAAGGCTGGTAGCCTCATTGATGCCGGCAAGACCCTGTCCCTGTGCAAAGGCACCTGCCGCTGCCAGCACACACAATACTGAAAATAGGATTCTTCTCTTCATTGTCGAATCATTTTGGGGTTTGACATAAATGTTGAATTCGACTGCAAATATATAAGGCTTAAACTGCTGTGATACAACACCGTCATCAGGTGTCACCAGATGTCATCAGATGTCATTCAGGAAGCCTTACAGACATAAAAAAAGCATCCCGAAAAGATTTCCGGGATGCCTGAATATATCGGTGTCAGATATATTTCCGCCAGTTGTCAGACGGTTCATTCCCATCCTTTACTTTAAGCGGTCTGGGATTGCCGTCCTCGTCAAGATACCTGTCTATCAGTTCCTCTACAATCGCGGAATTCTCCATATTGGAAAGGAACACATCAATCAGGCTGGTCTGCCTGATGGAGAACAGGACACGAGCTGCCTGCATGGCCTTCTCATGGTCGGCTTCATCCTGATGTGTCAGATATTCGCCGAGTACTTCCATGTCCCTGCTGGACAGAACAGGTGATACGGATTCCACTTCGGGAGACTCCGCATCAAGGTCTTCCTGGACTTCCTGCAGGAGTTTCATCTTATCCAGCTGAAGGTTGCATTCCACATCTTCCTGCTGCACATCTTCCTCCTCACCGATAAAATTCCTTTCAAGTGGCTGGCTCATGAAGGGAGCGGCAGTCTTTCCGGCATTCTCGTCCAGATAGACATAACGGGTACTTCCCATCACTTCTGCATCTGAAACCGCAGATTCCGTTACGACAGTTTCTTTCTTTTCCTTCTTCACGCAAGGTTTCCCATAAAGCAGGGTACAAACAGTTTCGATACGCCTTCTCCAGCCATACACACTGTACAGCAAATAGCCTATACAGACAATCCGTACACAGAAGTATATCAGTTCTTCCATAAAGAATCCTTATAGAGAAAACATTCAAGTTCATTCTTCAGCAATTCTCCGTGGCGTTTCAAGTGTTCCTCCACGATATTGCTCACATAGACTGAAACACTCATGCCGGGAGCCATAAACGGAATAAGGCGGCTTGCCTTGTTGTACAAACCGCAACGGATACGAATCTGGCGTCCTTTCCCGACTGGAGCATCGTTCAGATACACACGGTTATATTCGGGAAAGCTGTTCGCTATTCCTATTTTCTCATTCAACTCTCTGACCTGTCTTTTCAGTGAACAAATCTTATTGGACAGTACATAAACGCAACATAACAGCAGGCCGCAAACCAATACGGCAACAGTCAATACAATCCACATCATTTTCAGAATGTTTTTGGGGTTTTTCGGCGAAACAGCTCGCCAAGCTCTTCACTGTAAGTCTCAAGATGGTGTGCCAGCACATTATCCAAAAAAGCGGGCACACTCATGTCATCACTCAGAAGGGGAAGGATACGGGCCAGCCTGCAATACATGTCATAGCTGATATAGGTCTGCTTTCTGTGTACGGACTTCTTTCTGTCCAGAAACAGTTCCTTGTACATTTCCACCTTCTCTTCCAGTCCGGGATCGGCGCGAATCGTCTTGCGGGACTTTTCCTGTCCCTGTGTCTTTACTTCCGGCACATTTTTTCCCTTTTCTGTGACAGGAAGAACATTCTCGCCGACATTTGCTCCAGATTTACCACAGGAAATGGATTCACTGGCCATCATGTCCTTCAAGGCATCCTCATCCACCTTGAATATCTCTCTTTTCTTTGCCATAGTTCTTATCCCGGAAATATGATACGTTCCATCTCCTGGGCAAACGCCTCAAGACGGCTGTCTTTCAGTAGTGATTCGGAAGGAGGGAGAAGGGTGCAGCGGAAATGCTGCCTGGAAGAAGGTGTCATTTCCTTGTTGAAGCGTTCAAGATCCGGAAGTACGGTTTCAAAGACCTTCAACCCCATACGGAGCACTATTGCATTATACATTACATACAGTTCTTTTGAAGTACGGCTGTCCATACGGTTCCAGAATAAACGTATGTCCTTCAGGGGAGCTTCCGGATGCTGTCCGATAAAATCCTGAACGGTCGATACAAAGGAAAGGCTGCTCTGCATGACCATACGATCCTTTACAATGGGAGTAAAGATAAAATCCATGTTCATGACGGACTCGAATACACCACGGGAATTCACCGTTCCGGGAAGATCGAAGAATATCAGGTCATAGTCTCCTTCCAGTTTGCCGGGAATCTCTGCGGCTGCCTCCGGTGTGGAAGTAACAATCGGATAGGCCTTTCGGGAACCGTCCTCAAACTGGCGGCAGAAAAGCCGTTGGTGATACTCGCTTTTTTCAAGGTTCTTCAAATCCCTTCCCCTTAGTTTTTCCAGACTGAACTGGGGATAGTCACAGTCAACGACAGCAACTTTCAGACCTCTTACATAATTAAAATAACTGGCAAGAACCGCTGTTACCGTGGACTTGCCCACACCGCCTTTCTGATTGCTGAAGGCGACAAGAATCGGACGTTTGTTCATACCTTTTGTTTTTGGGGTTAATATTCACTTTTTTCTTTCACTAATCCAACAATGGCATTACGCTATTGTGATACCGGCATAACCGTTTAAGGACATGCTGTAATAATCCTGTACATATATACATTGTAATGTTATTGCACTATTATGTTGCCATATTATTATGTCCTTATGTTATTGCACTATTATGTTACCATGTTATTATGTCCTTATGTTATTGCACTATTATGTTGCCATGTTATTGTGTCCTTATGTTATTACACTATTATGTTGTTATGTTATTGTGTCCTTATGTTATTACACTATTATGTTGTTATGTTATTATGTCCTTATGTTATTGCACTATTATGTTATTGCAATATTGCACGCTTAAATCGCGTCAAAAATAAGGTCTTTCAAGCATACAGGTAATATATAACCAATACCATGACATCAGATGTCATCAGGCGTCATTATATGTCATACAATCCGCTATTTCACAACTGTTTACACGGTCATAATTTTGCAAAGTCAGAACCGATAGACGGCTTGGAACATCTTCCGACGGACAGCAGCACGCCGCTCACGTCGCGCAGCAATCCGCCGGAGGTGGATTCTCTGTTCAAACGAACAGAGCTAGTTGTGTTTTTGTACGACAGAAATTATTCTGCCATACAAAAACCAACTAGCCCTCCCTAACGGTCGGGGGATTTTCCTCCAAAGTCGGAAAATCTGACGGAGAAAGCAAAACAACCCAAAAGCAGAAAAGCATGGAGAAAAAACAGGCTAAAAGGACAGGCAGAAAACCGAAGACTGATCCGGCGGACTACAAGTACAATTTCCGTCTGAACGCACAGGAGAAAAGCAGATTTGAGAAACTGTTCCTGGAATCCGGAGCAAGGGACAGGACAATCTTTATCAAGAAATCAATCTTTTCAGAACAACTGAAGGTAATCAAGGTGGACAAGGTTTCCATGGACTATTACATCCGGCTCGGGGAATTTTACAGACAATTCCAGGCAATAGGCAACAATTACAATCAGGTCGTAAGGGCCGTACAGAAAAACTTCGGGGAAAAAAGGGCGATGTCCCTGCTTTACAAACTTGAAAAGGCTACCCTGGAACTGATACTGCTCAACAGGCAGATTATGGCATTAACCAAAGAATATGAACAGAAATGGTTGCAAAGATAAGTCACGGGGCAAGCCTTTACGGAGCACTGGTCTATAACCATGAAAAGGTATTTCAAGGGACAGCGGAAATCCTGTCAGGACACCGGATGATTTCCGACCGCCCGGGACTGCCGAGCGAGGACATGCGTCTGGTTCTCCTTTCATTTGAAAACCATCTGACGGCAAACAGGAGGACAGACAAGCCGGTCCTGCATATCGCCCTCAGCCCAGCACCTGAAGACAGGCTGGACAATGACAGGCTGGCGGAACTTGCAGAAAAATACATGCAGAAAATGGGATATGGTGACCAGCCGTTCATCGTGTACAGACATGGAGATACCTGCAACACGCACGTACATATCGTTAGTGTATGCATTGACGATGAAGGAAGGAAAATCAATGACTCCTATGAACACCGCCGTTCAATGACAGCCTGCCGGGAACTGGAACAGGAATTCGGACTGCGTAACAGTGCGGATACGGAAAGACGGAATCCGAAAGCGGAACTGAAAAAAGTGGATGTCTCACAGGGGAATATACGCCATCAGATTGGAAACACGCTGAAGGCCGTACTGGAGAGCTACCGTTTCCAGACTTTCGGGGAGTATTCCGCACTGCTTTCCACACTGAACATTGAATCCCGACAGGTACGGGGCGATTACATGGGAACACCCTATACGGGTATCATCTATTCGGCTACAGACGACAGTGGGAAAGTGGTCAGCCCTCCAATAAAAAGTGCAAGGTTCGGCAAGCGTTTCGGAAATACGGGACTGTCCGAACGTATGTTACGGCATACACAGGACTTCAAGGAAGGCAGATGGGCTCCTGCCATATCCGGCAAGGTCGTATGGGCCATGCGTAACGCAAAATCGGAACAGGAATTCAGGGAACTGCTGAAACAGGAGCACATTGATGTGGTATTCCGAAGGAACAATACCGGACGTATCTATGGCGTCACATTCATAGACCATGAACGGCGCGAGGCGTTCAACGGTTCACGTATGGGAAAGGAGTTTTCTGCCAACGTATTCAACGATCTTGTCTGCTGGTGGGAAGGAATACCCTGGCAGGAGAGACAACAGTCCGGTCCGGAGGAACTTTGGAAACGGTACGGTCATCGTATGGAAGAAGGCAGTGCGCTTGAACAGGCGGCAGGCATCTTCTCCTTTGATGCAAATCCGGCAGTCGATTACGAGGAAGAAGCGTTCCGTCGCCGCATGAAACGGAAAAAGAAACCGCAGAAGCGCAAATCACGCGGTATCTGATCAATCAAAATGAGTCAACAACAGGGGGAACAACGGATTCCACCCACAATCATCTACATCATTATGCAACAGGAAGACGATTTGAGAGCCCTTGCCAAGATTATGGAATTCGGCAGGGCAGTCAGTATTTTTATTCTGGTAGTCCACGTTTATGTGTACTGCTATCCCAGTATGAGTGCCTGGCATCTGAATCTGGATGTCATAGACCGGATACTGATGAACTTTGACAGGACAACCGGTATATTCGGCTGTATCCTTTGGACAAAACTGATGGCAGTTCTTCTGCTGGCCATATCCTGCATGGGTACCATCGGAGTCAAAGGCGAGAAGATTACATGGCAACGTATATGGGCGGTACTAACTGCCGGGGCGGTTCTGTTTTTCATGAACTGGTGGCTGCTTGACATGCCTTTTCCGCACGAAGCTATTACTGCCTTGTATGTGGTGACTCTCGCTACCGGTTATCTATGCCTGCTCATGGCGGGACTGTGGATCAGCAGGCTTTACAGGCATAACCTGATGGAGGATGTGTTCAATATGGAAAACGAATCCTTCATGCAGGAGACAAGGCTGATGGAGAATGAATATTCGGTCAATCTGCCTACCAGATTCCAGTATGGCGGCAAGCTCAACGACGGCTGGATCAACGTGGTCAATCCTTTCCGCGCTACCATCGTATTGGGAACACCGGGTTCCGGTAAATCATATGCAGTGGTAAACAACTACATCAAACAGATGATTTCCAAGGGATTCAGTGTCTATATCTATGATTATAAATTCGATGACCTTTCCACCATTGCCTACAATTCCTTGTTGCACAATATGGACAAATACAAGGTAAAGCCGCATTTTTACGTCATCAACTTCGATGATCCGCACCGCTCACACCGCTGCAATCCCATCAATCCGGAGTTCATGACGGACATCTCTGACGCATACGAAGCAAGCTATACCATCATGTTAAATTTGAATAAGACCTGGATTGAAAAACAAGGTGACTTCTTTGTAGAGTCTCCGATTATCCTGCTGGCAGCTATAATCTGGTATTTGAAGTGCGCCCATAAGGCGGTGTAATAAATATCTATTTAGCAATAGATTAGGTTAGAGTTCTATGAAAATAAGACCTACTGTCATCCGACTTATCCCAGAGGGAAACCCGAGGGGGAGTGTAGCATGTCGGAGAAGCCATAAGTCAGCCAACTGCCACGCTGCGACTGAATGGCAAGACAGAAAGACGGACATGAGGATGAAGCCTGAACTGGTTGAACAACAATCCAGTGGCACATACCAGGGCTGTGGCGGAAGGCAGTTACCAACGCCATATCGCATGTACCCCAGCAAGTGTTTAGGTTGTATGGGGCAAAGAACTGACTGCGACACGTCTGCAATAAGCAGATTAACGGACGAACGTTGCATCCGACAGTCTGTCATGCTTGTTATTACACCCGCTAAATGGGGATTGCCTAAACCGAAACGCCGAAAGGCTATAGAAGTCGTTCTTGAATATTCGGCATGGCAACGGAGCTTCCGTAGTAGTCCGAGCAGGGTAATGCCCTGCACATGGCGAAGGGAAGCAGTTATATAATCAATATAATCAAAGGAAAATGTGAGAGACATTATGAGAAATCCAAAGAATGTATTGAACAACTTAGTGAAACACAGCAATGTATCGGGCTATAAGTTCGAACGGTTGTATCGTATTCTATTCAATGAACAGATGTTCTATACCGCCTACCAGCGAATCTATGCCAAACAGGGCAATATGACCGCTGGGACAGACGGCAAGACAGTTGACGAAATGAGTATTCAGAGAATAGAAAATCTAATCTCCAAGCTTAGAGACGAAAGTTACAAACCCAACCCAGCCAAAAGGGTCTATATCCCTAAGAAGAACGGAAAGAAACGCCCGTTGGGCATCCCGTCTTTTGAAGACAAGTTGGTGCAGGAAGTGGTACACATGATACTGGAAGCCATATACGAGGGAAGTTTTGAAAATACCTCACATGGATTCAGACCACGTAGGAGTTGCCAGACTGCATTAACCCAAATTCAAGATACGTTTCTCGGAACAAAATGGTTTATAGAGGGGGACATAAAAGGCTTCTTCGACAACATAGACCATAACGTTCTGATTGGCATACTCGAAGAACGCATAGCGGACGAGAGGTTCATAAGGCTCATCCGTAAATTTCTGAACGCTGGGTATATTGAAAATTGGAAATACAGACACACGTACAGTGGAACTCCGCAAGGCGGCATCATTAGTCCCATACTGGCTAATATTTACCTTGACAAGTTCGACAAGTACATGGAGGAATACGCCCAATCTTTCAATAAAGGCGCAAGCAGAAGATTGGATAAGGATTACCGTCGGATTAAAGACCGTAAGAACAAGCTGGAAAAGAAACTGAAATCCGAAACCGATACAAAGGTACGGAAAGACCTTATTGATAAAATCAAAGGGTATTACCGACAGATGCAACAAATGCCTTGTGTCATGGAAATGAATGAAGAGTACAGACGGTTGAAATATGTCAGATACGCAGACGATTTCTTGATTGGGGTTGTCGGCAGCCATGAAGAATGTGGGCAAATCAAAGCGAATATCACACAATTCATGAAAGATAAGCTAAAACTTGAACTGTCGGCAGAGAAAACGCTTATAACCCAAGCACAAGAAAAAGCTAAATTTCTGGGATATGAAATAACCGTACGCAACTCCAAAGCCACCAAGAGAGATAAGAATGGAGTGCTCAAAAGAATGTTCAACCGCAAGGTTGTACTTCTACTCCCGAGAGAGGTGGTCAAGAACAAGTTGATTGACTACAAAGCCATGAGGGTTATACAAACCAATGGCAAGGAGGATTGGAAGCCAAAGGCACGCAGTTATATGATGAACTGCAAACCGGAGGATATTGTAGCCCAATTCAATAAGGAGATAAGAGGATTCTACAATTATTACTCGATAGCGAACAATGTATCTACTCTTTGCAAAAGGTTCGGTTATATTATGGAATACAGTATGTACAAAAGCATCGCCAAAAAGCAAAGCAGCAGTGTACGGAAGATTAAAAAGAAATACTCGAAAGACAAAGACTTTGTAATCAGTTACACGGATGCAAAAGGGCAATGCAAATGCCGTGTGTTCTATAATGAGGGTTTCAAGAGAAAAGACGCTCAATGTGATGCTAAATGCGACATAATGCCAAACACCAATTTTCTGCCAGCCTCAAGTCTTGTTGAGAGACTAAAGGCGGAACAGTGCGAGGTATGCGGAGCGCATGGCAAAACGGTGATGCACCATGTTCGTGCCTTGAAAGACTTGACAGGCAAGAACGAATGGGAACGCATCATGCTCAAAATGCACCGTAAAACATTGGCAGTCTGTCCAGAATGTAATGCTAAAATACATGGCAATGTATAACACTAAGTTGAATTATAACGGAGAGCCGTGTACATGGAGACATGTAAGCACGGTTCGGGGGCAGGCTCTCGGAAACCTACCGCAGAAATGCGGCAAGGCGCCGAGTGCCGAGCCTACAATATACAAAAACGGTATCTACTGCAGCTTTCCTCATGCCGTTGAACTGTTGAACAAACCTTACTCTGATTTGTTTACCATACTGACTTCCTATCCGGAACTGGAGAACTACCTTTCTCCTTTCATGGATGCCTGGAAAGGTGGGGCACAGGATCAGTTGCAAGGCCAGATAGCTTCAGCTAAGATTCCGCTTACCAGAATGATTTCTCCACAGCTGTACTGGGTCATGACAGGCAATGATTTTTCTTTGGACATCAATAATCCGAAGGAGCCTAAAATCCTTTGTGTGGGCAATAATCCGGACCGACAGAACATCTATTCCGCTGCGCTCGGACTGTATAATTCCAGAATCGTCAAACTGATAAACAAGAAAGGGCAGCTTAAAAGCACGGTCATTATAGATGAGCTTCCAACCATCTATTTCCGAGGACTGGACAACCTGATTGCAACGGCACGTTCCAACAAGGTGGCGGTCTGTCTTGGTTTTCAGGATTTCAGCCAGCTTAACCGTGACTACGGTGAAAAGGAAAGCAAAGTGATTCAAAATACAGTCGGTAACATATTCAGTGGTCAGGTGGTAGGTGAAACAGCCAAGACACTCTCCGAACGTTTCGGAAAGATTTTACAGAAACGGCAGTCCATATCTATCAACCGTCAGGATGTCTCTACATCGATTAACACCCAACTTGATTCACTGATTCCAGCATCCAAGATTTCCAACCTCTCACAAGGTACGTTTGTCGGTTCCGTATCGGATAATTTCGGTGAGAAAATTGACCAGAAGATTTTCCATGCGGAAATTATCGTGGACCATGCCAAAGTAAGTGCGGAAGAAAAGGCTTACAAAAAAATTCCGGTCATCAACACATTTAAGGACAGTGAAGGGAATGACATCATGCTCCAGCAGATACAGCGTAATTATGACCAGATAAAGGCGGATGCCCAGGCTATCATCAACGATGAGATGGAACGTATCAAGAGCGATCCGGAACTATGTGAACGGTTAGGAATAGAAAGTGCAGAGGAAGAAGTACGGAAAGCGTCCGAAAAGACACTGCAGAAATAAAATATCGTATCATTTTTCTAACTTAAGTGGGGCATGTTGAACTTCAACATGCCCCACTTGGATTTTACTATATTTTAATATTGGTTCTTATCATTATATGTTCATTCCCCAAACAGGGTCAATGCTCTGCATTCCTTTTTGATTCGAGTTTGTATTGCCACCCTCATAGCACTCCACATCATAGATATATGCCTTACTATAAATGTTTTTGAGCGATTTTTCCATACAGTCTATATATCCGCAATTTATCATATAGCGTTCCAGCGCCATATAGAACTGTTCTGTGTCGTTCTGTAAGTCATCATCCAGATAATACAGTCCGGAAACCATCTCCTTATAAGCATTTCCCTCTGTATGCATCTCTATTACTTTATTATAATACAATAGAGCCATCTCCGCTGGATAGTTGCTGATAATATACCTCAGGTTTGTCGGTTCAATGACGGACAGGATGTGATTGTAAAACTCGGTTCCTAATCCACCGTAGTCAGAAGAAACAATTTCCTTGCCGATTTCATTGATACATAGTTCGAGTATCTTTTTGATTTCCATCCGGTTTATTTCAATCTCCACTGGAGTCAGTTCATTTTCCATCGATTTGTGCCGCGAAGTAATAAACGCATTCAATGAAGTCAGTATCTTGTCCTTAACCCCATCTCCCGCATCCATATACTCATAAGCGAAATACACGAACTTGAAAAGCTGTGTCCAAGCGAACATCATCCGATAGATTTCGGCTATGTAGCTATTCGTATGCAGGAGCTGGTTGGTGTTGGTCGTCAGCACGGCAAGGATACGTTGCAGACAGAACATGGAATCCTTCAGTAGGAACTCGATCAGTTGTAACTTCTCTTTTACAGTCAGATATTCTTCACTAATGCCACATTCTTCCGGACACATTCCAAAGACTTCAAGTTTCTTCCTCTCCAGAGGTGTCCGGAGAAAATCAGCCAACTTTCCGTAAAAGATAATAGGCCCGTCAGTCCTGTAGCGTATCATTCTCTGCCCGTCCTGTACATGGTATTCCATCAAACTGATGTCTTCAAACAGGTAATCCAAAAAGAGATAATTCCATATTGCCTTCATGCGAGATTCAACTATCAGTTGCTGTACGGAGCGTTCGATATTGAAAGATGATGAAATCCTAAGAGAATACAACTTCAGCACATCAAGGTTTGCTCCCTTCCGAAAATCTTCCGGCATAAGCTCCGATTTATATCTGAAATGCTTGTAGCAATACAGTTTCAATTCTGTTGAAAGCATGATAATTTCTTCAATATCAGGATAAAGTGACAATTTTTCCAGTGAAATATCCTCATAAGGTTTCAGCGAAAACAACCCTTTCAAATCCTGAATCTCGGCTATACTGATGTTTTCATTGTGTGCATACAAATACAGAATCGACTTGCGGGCTACAATTTCAATTATAGGGCAGATATAATTTGCTAGTTTTTGAATCCGATTCTCAGAAAAATTAGGTAGTGCTTCCTCAACTATAATATACCGTTTAAGAAGATGGAGTATTTTTTTCATACTGATGGAGGCATCTTTGAGGAAAGAACCTTTCTTGTAGTACCGTGCAGCAGCCCAATAGTATAATATTGCCTTCTCCAGCGAGGTCAGCACTTCCATCTGTTCAAACTCCTTGTTATCATCCGAAAGCACAGCAAGCTGCTTGAGGAAATCTGCTGTCAATTCTGAATTTTTACCGGCACAGCTGAGCTGAACATTCCCCATTCCGTCCAATACGATTGCTATTGTCTGCAAATAGTTTGATCTGAGCGAATAAGGCACGGAAGTCCATGTCGCCTTATTCAGAAATGTTCTTACTTTCGATACTTTGTCTTCCAAATTCAATTTTTCTCCAAAAAAATACTCCATAAGAATATGCATGCTGCGATTGTAGTATCTACATGCAAAACACGGGATTGAGTAACCTTTTTCAAGCATTTCTTTCCTGTGTCGGTTACACTCATCTACTTTAAAATAAGACAGGTTCTTCACATATGATTTTTCCGGATTCCAATCGTTAAGGAAGGACATTGTGGCCTCCAAGCCATTCCTTGTAGTTTTTTCATGCAACCGATCTACTAAAAAGCTTCTCAATTTGTTTTTGATTCTTTTCCATTGTTTATCGTAATCAATGTCCTTCCATCCAGAGACATCACTTCCTAGTTCGCTCCAATCGATACCATCAATCACTTCCTTAATTTCATTCTGCACGGTTATATCCAGGTTTTTTAACCGGCAATATTCCTCTATGTCCGTATCAAATTCAAATCCCCAAAAGTAAAGGCCAGTCACAAATTTCTCTGAATTTCTGTTTATCAGACCGTTCTTGTAATATAGGATTTCAGCCAGTCGTCTGAAAAAATCTACAAGGATGATAAACTTATCCTTGGCATTTGTAACCCTATACAGGTAACGGAACTCCGACTCCGCCACATCTACATTGGCTTTGGTAATGCCTCCAAGTTCCACCTTTTCCAATACAAACAGCTTTGCAAGTATGGCCTGATATACCAAACGCAGATCTTCAAGAAGTGAAAGGCGGAATATCAGATTGCTTTTTTCGGGTGTCAGAATTTTTGATAATCCAGTAACCAGTTCGTCACCCTGAATTTCGTAATCGTCATGTCCGCTATTTTGTTCCTTTTTTTGTAGAAGCTGGGTTTCAATTTCTTTTTCAAAATTTCTTTTTGAAATGATTTCGTCTCGTGCTGTCAGAAAAATCCTTTCTTCCTTCAATTCTTTTTTCGGTTTATACAGAACATACTTTTTGTCCCTCCAATCCTGTGATTTCACAACTTTAAGTTCCAATCCCAATTTTGCTTCATCAACATACCTGAAATCAATCAGCATACATACCAGCTCATAATAAATCACATAAGCCGAGTTATTGGTCTTTCTACGTTCGTAGGTGAGTCCAAGCTTCAACATATTACGTATGACCGGCAATATGATGTCACCCGATGCTGTCTGTTTGGCGGCCTCTTTCTGATACAACATCTCCTTCAGATATGCGATACTGTTTCTGTACTCCAATGCAGAATCCAAATAGTTTTCATCCGTCATCTGTAGATCACCCAGTACCTGATGTATTCTGGAAAGCAAAATGGCATAATGTTCCTGACTCGCACTGGTACGGCTCAGCATATTGGAGTAATGTACCAGCATTCTTGTAAAATGCTTCTTTACCGAGAGTGATTCATCCAGCGTAAAATTAAAAATGGCTGCTACCTCTTCTGAATATTTGGAAAATATAGCAATTTCACTTGATACACTCTTTCTAAACTTGAAATTATAAAGTCCTGACGGAATGTTGGTCATATGGGTATGTACCATGTATGATAAGATAGTGTGGATGAAAGTACGCAATTCAGGCGTTCTGTAAACCTCCAACAGTTCAGGAGCCTGTTCCAGATTTCTCCACGAAAAGCTGTAGCTATGATATTTGTAGATATGATTCATCAGGAAAGACGCTGAAATTAGAATCTTGTCCCCATGCTGTGTCGCATTGTTTATAATAGCCTGCATAATAGGATATGCCATATAGAATACAAATGCTATCTTCCGTTGGCTTACATAATTAAAGGTTAGAATATAGTTTTTCTTAGGATTTCTTTTTTTTCTGGCATGCTCCCATCCATAGATATAGGGTGAACTATTCCCTTTACGGTATAGGTTATCCTGAGTCCTAACATACATGCGGAAATAGGAAATAATCTTCTGAGGAGAACCGTTGCTGATATGAGTCAGATAAATAGCAAAATAATGCAAAAATATGATACCTCCTTTCAACCTCCATTCATCATACGTATTTGAAGTCCCTTTACTTTCAGTTTCACGCAGATACCTGTAATACCATTTCAATGAAGGATATTCAGGTGCGGTAGTACCATACTGGTAATACTTCTCTACCATTATCTTCTTCAGATAATCTGTCGGTAACAACATCTTGCACAAATACTGCTCCGTCATTGAAATCACACTCATCTGTGTACGGTTCGAAGTCAGAAAACTGTCCACATAAATGGCTCCGCAAAAGACACTGCTGATGGCAAATTCACGGTCGGACAGACCAGCCAAATAGGCATCATATAGTTCCCTTCCCGATATGAAAATAAATTTAGCACGAGCCGTCGAAATAAAATGTTTCATATTAGCCAACAGCCTCAGCACATTGTCCTTCCGTTTGCGTGAGCCGGAATCACCCGCAAACCCGTTCGAGGTTCCTTCAAATGTCGTGAAAAGTTCATCTTCCGGTTCTTTACTCGTCATATCCGGATCAATCTTATCCAGTTCATCAAATACAATGACGAACTGAAGTGTATAGGGAGTGATAATTCGGTCAAAATGTGACAGTATATCAATCAGTTCACTTTCTATTTCGCGAACTCCAGCTAATTGAGAAGTCTTTTTTCTCCGTCTGCCGAACGATATGTTTATCACTCCCTGGGTACTTTCAGCTATAGGAGGAGTCTCTTCATCAATAACAGTATGTATCCGGTCATTGAGTTCGTTCAGCTGTTTCCTTATCCATATATACTGCTTCGCACCGGGAATGAACCTGAACGTCTGGCGAATCAGCAGCCTTGCTAAAAGATAGATACACACAAATCCTAATATCCACCAAAGATTATTATACAAATTTTGATTATTTTCTGGTTTTAGTTTAATTCCTTCATTTTTTGAGAACAGTTCCTTCAAGAAGCTATACGCATTAGAAAACATCTGTTGAATAAATCCAGTACCTGAATCCTTTTCAATATGCGTGATTGCAGTATTCCCATTTACTATATTATCAAAACGGATTTTTGATGTATCTTCCTGATTCCTCATATCCTGAATTTGTACACTCTTTATGGCTCTGCAAATTGGCTTCTCTAACTGTTTCATCACACCAAAAGTAAGCCCACAGCTCAACAATATATATAAGTAGGCTGGCCAGAAGTACAAATGTTTATTTGATATAAATCCATCAACTTCCGACCTTATACGCCTGGCAATCAGACATAGAATATCTCTCTCCTTTAGTATTTCATGTCCCAGATTAATCTGTATATGTATACGCTGAGCCGTTTTTCCCCTGTAATCTGAAAAAATAATCTTATCTAGCCTACTACGCTCCTCTTTGTTCAGTCGTTTAAGCCGTTCACGACATTCCCTAAGACAATCATACCACGAAGCAGGATTATATCCTGACTTTCTTGTACGCCACTTACCCTTGCTCACCGTATAACGGATAAGTCCTAAAACAAAAAACAAATATCTTCTCCAATAACCGATATGATACTTCTTCACATAAAGAAATATCAGTAACATGCAGAATAAAGCACAAATGATCAGCCCACGCAACCAAATATCATATACACCCAAAAGAATACAATAGACAATAGCCATGGTCAGCAGATGAAGGAGTAGGAAAACAAACTCAATCTTGCTGCTCCGGCGCCGTTGTCTGGTTATACTATACAATGCTTTTTCCACAAACGAAGATTTTCCCATTCCTCTGTATCCCGCTACAAGAAACGAACCAGTCTTGTCCTTGTTCGTTATCCAGTTTCTAAGCCTGTACAATATGTCTTCACGACCGATAAATGCTTCATTGTCTCCTCGATTCTTTGTATATTTCCCAAAACCAAGAAAAGGCAGATAATAGTTCAGACGTTTGGTACGCGATGAATATCTATCAAAAGGATTCGTATAATTTCTACTCATATCTTTACTGTATTTTTATTTGCGACACAACTTCAATTAAATCAGTAAAAAATAATCTGATTTCACTTTTAAGGATTTTACTTATAAAGATTTTTCTCATAACGGTTTTGCTTTCTAATACAGATTTCAACTTTTCATTTATATTTGTTAACTCCTGCTTGTCATCAGCCACAGTTTTTTCGATTATTTCTATACGTTTAGTCAAATCTTCATTCTTTGTCTTCAACAATAGTTTATCCGCCTTATATTTGTTCTGCGATTCCCAATAACTGCTTCTTTCCTGCAAAAGAACCATTATGTTCTTAATCATTTTCTTATATTCATCCTGATTCATCCTGAATATTAAAATAATAAAAGACTTGTGATAGTTTATCCTGAGTATTTTGTTGATTATTTCACACTTTAAATCAAGATTATCACTCAAACATGTAAGTCTCCCTATTTCATTGTTATTAACCTGCATTTGGTTTCTCAGGGTATCAAGTTCTATCTTGTTGCGTATTTTATTCTCATAACATGAAAGACAGTTCAAACAGTCATAAACGACTTTCTGTATTTGTAAAGAACGTATGTATTTTATAGTAGCCAGAATAGTGAATGCTAATGAAAGAATGAATGCAAATGATAGATATGAGCCTTCAAATACAAACGACAAGAATGAATCATATTTATCCTTCAATGCAAACTGTCTAGATAATAAACAGCATATTCCACATATGACAATAATCAATCCCCAAGGCGTCCCCATAAAAACATTATACTTCCGGATTAGTTCTCTGACTCTCTTTTCCTTGTATTCCTTAAATTTACAAAAAGTGTTGATTGTAGTTTCCATAACCTCAAGTTTTAAAGTAAACAAAATTCATAAACCGACTAGTCGGTTTTCAAATATAAGCAAAAAAATAGTAAATATATACTGTAGATTCACAAAAAAAGAAGGACATATTAGTTTTTATATATCCTCCCGTTGACATGAAAACATCCGTATCCATTACATGAGCCACTCCTGCACAATCCTTTCCTACTTCTCTGATGTTCACTATTTTATATTCAATACTCACTGATTTTGCAGTATCTTTCCAAACCTATTCTTTATCATTTTACTTTCTGACAAACAATCAACAAGTTCATTAAAAATACTTTCGTTCAATGCGCCTATTTTTCAATGGAATACGCCAAGAGCAATCCGGAACTATGTGAAAAGCTGGGAATAGAAAGTGTAGAAAAGGAGAAAAGAAAAGCTGAACAGATACAGAATGACAAATAAATCCTGAATCTGTTTGATTTTCAGGGAACATTCCTTATCTTTGAATTTGAAATAGAACATAACGACGGATTACGGGATGTTTTCCGTTGATTATATACATAAGTCGCAAGATGCCCTAAACAGAAATCTGGTAAATTTCAAAAATTACAAAGGCCATTGCGTGAGGCTTATGCTATATCTTATAGCATGAGCCCATGCGAGTTTTTGTAATGGGTTTTACCAGAACCCCTGTTTAGAACTATGCATGGGTTTCATGCTTTTTTTATAAACAAGAGGTATGGCAAAAATACAAGTCATCATGCCCATCACACTGAATGGGTTTCTACCGGATGAAAATGAAAAGCTGATGGAATGGCTCAGGACAAATCGTAACGGCTTCCCATATTGGGAAAACCGAGCGGTATTCAACATGTATCCCTATTATGGAATGCTTGATCTGATGGATGCCAAGGAAAGACACGGAAACGACTGCACCTATTTCATGAAGGTGGAGAATCAGAAGAGTGCGGATTATGCAAGTGGAATTTTTCTATACAAACTCGCAGATGAAGTGGTCATATACTTACTTCCAATATCATACAAAAGTGGGATAAACATTACTGGAAGAATACAGTTTGGACAATGGGTACTGCATGAGTCCAAAACATTCCGCAACAATGTATGCAGACTGATATACCGCCTTAAAAAATAAAAAAATTATTTCAGACCGACTTTCTTCATTTTCTTATAAAGAGCTGTACGGCTACAACCCAGTTCAATAGCTGTCTGGCTGACATTGCCGTGATTTTTTTCCAGCATATTTCGTATCCTTTCCCTTTCCTGAATAATATAAATTTCCGGATTACTACCACAAACCACATTATCCAATCCCAAATCACATACATCCAACAATACGTTATCTGCCACAATGACCGCACGTTTGACTTTTGCGCTCAGTTCCCGCACATTACCAGGCCAGTCATACCCCAACATACATGCTTTCGCTTCTTCTGTAAAGCCTTCATTCTTAACATGTATTCTATAGGAATGTTCTTTTCTGAAAAATTCGGCAAGAGGAAGAATGTCGTCCTTGCAGTCCTTTAACGGTGGCTGTAAAATTTCCAGTTCAGCAAGACGATAATAAAGGTCCTCACGAAAACGTCCTTCTTCTAAAGCTTTTTTCATATTTTCATTGGTAGCTGAAATAATGCGCACATTCGTACGCTTTACTTTGTCACTTCCTACAGGATTAAACTCCTTTTCCTGAAGAACACGAAGAAGAAGAATCTGCATGGAATAAGGCATATTGCCGACTTCATCCAAAAACAAAGTTCCTCCATTGGCTGTTTCAAAATGTCCCTTCCTGTCTGCAACAGCTCCGGTAAAAGCACCCTTGACCGCACCAAAAAATTCAGAAGCCTGTAAATCATTAGGTATGCTTCCACAATTGACTGCAACGAAAGGTTTGTCACGCCTGTCACTATAACGGTGTATCATCTGGGCTATCACTTCCTTACCGCTACCACTCGGACCAAGTATCATAACTGAAAGGTCGGATGGTGCCACACGACGGGCAAAAGAAGCAGCTTTCCGCGCAGCTTCGCTGGTACGTTCTACAAAAGAACGCTCTTTACGTACTATAACCGGACTTTTCAACATACTGTGCATTAATTCAAGAAGCTGTTCCTGATGGACAGGTTTCTCCAGATAATCCTTAGCTCCGAGCTTGATTGCACGTACAGCATCCGAGATACAGGCATAATCTGTCATGACAATAAAAGGAATTTCCATACCACAACTCATAATCCATTCCAGAAGACTGATACCGTTTCCTTCAGGCAAACGTACATCCCCCAACACCAGACTGATTTCATGTTTCTTCAAAATACTACGTGCCCCAGGCTCGTCAATAGCGGTCAGAACTTCGTAACCGGCTTTTTGCAGCCACTTTTCTATCATACCCTTAAGTATCATATTGTCTTCAACTATCAGTATTTTCATATTTCCCAAGTTCTTTTTCTGTTTCTTTTATCAATTTCTCAAGAATGTCAATAACCTGCCGGGCATATTCCCCTATGATTTCATTAACACTTTCATTATTATGCAGTTCCTTTTGGAATTCACGCAATAAGCGTTCCTTACCAAGAATTTCCCATACCGGCATCATCCGGTGAATAATCTCCCGCATTAATTCACGGTCATACTTTTTCAAGGCTAATTCCATCTCAGCAAGTTCCTTTCTGGACTCATCAATAACGAGTGACAGCATATATCCATTGTCATCTATATCTTTCAATAAGCAGGAAAAATCAAAGTCTCCAGCATTTGAGACTCTTGTATGGGATATGATAGTCGATAAAAAAGATAACAATCCATGAATATTGAACGGCTTATGAATATAACCTGCAAATCCTTCCTTTTCATATATTCCTGTATTACCATCACTACGCGCAGTCATGACAGCTACAGGAATGCTTCTTGAGTTGCCAATATCCGAATTACGAAGCAGTTTCAAAAGACCAAACCCATCAGTTTCAGGCATCTGAACATCCGTTAGTACTATATCATAATCCGATTTCTCCAGAGCAGCAACAACGTCCTGAATATTCATACATGTAGTGCAGGTTATACCATTACGGCCAAGCATGTCTTCCGCTATTTTCAACTGTATCGGGTCATCATCTACAACAAGTACCGTTTTAGGAAGCATAAATATCTGATTATTATCCTGTTTATCTTCCTCTGCAGGTTCATCTGTTTCAGGTAAGGGAAATTCAAGTCTGAATACGCTTCCTTTACCAAGCTCACTTTCCACATCCATTGTTCCGTCCAAAACCTTTACCAAGCCTTTTGTCAGGAATAATCCAAGGCCAAATCCCTCTGAGTTGATATTTTGTGCAGCACGTTCAAATGGAGCAAAGATTCTTTTTAGCGTTTCTTCATCCATCCCGATTCCAGTATCCCTGATTTCAATATTCAGTTTCCCATCAGAATATCTTGAATGGAAATTAACGGTTCCTGATGGAGTAAACTTTATGGCATTTGTCAGTAAATTAGCCAGAACTTGTTCCAGCTTGTCCGCATCACCTTTCACTGTTAAACTACAATTCTCATGTACCGCGTACAAAACCAAAGCCTTAGAAATAGCCTTACGGGAAAACTCATCAGAAATACGTTTAAGAAAACGATTCAAATCGAATGGTAAATCATTACGCAAATCACCGACTTCATTAATCCGATAAGCATCCATCAAATCATTGACCAAATGAAGAATATGATGGCAGGAGTGACGTATATCCTCCAGATATGATTCACGTTTCTTCTTTTCCCGGGTCTGTGATGCCAAATCAGCACAGTTATGAATGTTACCAAGAGGGCCACGTATATCATGTGAAACAGTCAGGATAATGCGCTTGCGCATCTCCAACAATTCTTTATTTTCACTAATAACCTGGTTCAATCTGGATTTAATTCTTTCTTCCTTACGCAAATCGGAACGTATGATAAGAAAAGAAATCAACAGCAGAATAATTGCAAATGCTATAATTATGGCAAACATGAAGAAAGATAAATCCTGTGCTTCTGCTATTTTCTGATCTTTTTGAGCAAATACCGCCTGTGCCTGATTATCAAGGCTACTGATCAGCTGCGACAACTCACGGTTCAAAGTACGGTTCCTGGAACGAAGACTGTCTGCATAAGTTTCCATTTCTACAGTATGTATCCGTTGCAAGGCAATCAGACTATCACTGAAAGCATGCAGTTCCTGAGCAGAAGGCAAAACCTGTACACTTTTCTTGCCGCCAAAGAATCCGGCTATACCACTTTTCTTTTGTGTAACAATCCTTACACGAGTCGCTCTTTTGGCCACTTCCGGCAAGTGATTCACCAAGAGACTATCCGTCTTTCTCTGTATCGCAACAATTTCCATAATATGTAGCAGATGATTTTCCTTTTCTTCAAGCAAATTACAAAGAGTGTCTATTTGTTCCGTATGCACAAAACCACCCACATATTGCTTCATTACCTGTAGTAGGCTGTCTACCCCCAGTCGCTGGTCTCTGTATTTCCGGAAATCCATTTCATTCCATGTAATGACAGATTCTCCATGTGTTGCCAGTTCTGTAATACGCCGGTGGACTGTATTTATATCCTTACGGATTTTACGTATTTCTGTAGTCTCTGCTTCTATTTCATGCATCCGTTTCCGTTCATGCAACAAAATGGCGGTCATACTACTGATAACCGCCACTAATAACAAATACCCCAAAAGGATTTTATTCTGTAATGACACTCTTAACATTTAGTTTGTAATTCAAACAATGATTTCCTGCAATACTATCTGTAAGACATTCTTTTATTATACCCCAAATACCACTTCAATCTCCATCACTTTCCCATGTTCCCTATGCACTTTAGACATCCGTGCCGGAATTCCATGCAGGAAACAAGATTGAATGAACTCCATACCGATAAATATACCAGTATCAGAACTTCCAATTGTTCCCTTATCTTTATTATGAAAAGTAACGCTTCCTCTCATGGCTTCATTTCTTCTTTTCCGATATTGTTCTTCCTTTTGGAACATCATATTCACCTCTCCTCTGATTATCTGTACCTGCTGACCTCCTGTTTGAAGAAACTTCAGATAATGTTCCAGCAAATCTTCCGGACAGCCACTTTGGGACAACATTCCTTTTATGGTATGTATATGTATCAAATCTTCCATATTTCCTCATTTAGAAATGAATATCTTCTTGTCTTTAATGATAAGCGTATCTTTACCGCCATTTTTTATCAGACTTACATTGTCCAAGTCAATGCGGCTATTGGATATGGTGAAATCCTGATGAATCGTGTCGTTATGCAAGAAATGAATATCCTGTTTATACAAGTTCGGAATAGAAAAGAACAACGCTATAATGCCACCAATACTACATATCATCAATAATGTGAAGACAATAAACCAACGTTGATACTTTCTATTATCTACAACCTTTACCTCAATAGGGGCTGATTCCTCATTGATTGTTACCTTTTTTTGGTTGTATATCACACGACATCTTAAATTAGGGAATTCATGTAAGCCTAACAAATCCGGAATCTGTTGCAGGAATTGCAAATACTGCTTGGTTTCCATCAACACTTCCAACTCCATGGTTACACGGATGACACTACGTTTCATTATCTTGGGTTTTCCTGACGTACCTACAGGCTTGGCAACATTGACGGGACGGATATCCGATACACCTGTATCCACGCTCATGGCAAGCTCCACTCCTGTATTTCCCAACGAAGGGACATCCGCCAGATGGAGTCCATAAGGGGACGAGTTTTCCGTACCCTCGTATTCCGCTACCAGGTCTGCTATTTCCCGCACTTCGGTCACCGTCACGTTCTTTGCCTCCGCATTCACAAAGCTTTCCACTTGGACCTTCACACTGTCGGTTAAGAAGGCTTTTATCTTGTCTTCGCTTTTCTTATGAATAAGGTAGCTGGGATACTTTTTTGTGAAGTTCCGAGCTACGTTCTCCATATAACTCATAGTATAATCATATTCATTTATTATAGATAAAAAATATCTAAAAGATAGCTTAGATGACAACATATTTCCCATTTAAAATTTAATAATATACTTTTAAATTATAACGTTCACCAAAAACTTTACCTGTTTTTCCATCAACTTTTACAGACGTTAACCCTCTAATATTATGATAAAATGAAATTATATAAATATTCTTTCTTTTATAATGTTTTTTAGAAATGTATAAAGGACATGAATCACAGAAAAAATCTTTATACTTTTCTTTTACTAAACATAATGCCTGGATTCCTGATAAATAATATCCCTCATCCCAATTATATACTATTATATCATCATTATAATGATATTCCTTTCCTATAGGAACATCTTTCCAATACCATTTTAGTTTATTAATTCTTCCTTTAGAATCATAGGTTATACAGCGTCTAATTTCAGTCGAATCATTATATAGATGATATAAATAACAAGTGTCCATAATATTTAAATTTCCACTATTTGTATATATAATACGCTCCAATCTTTTCTCATAATTTCCCTCCTTTACTATTTTATCTTCCCAATCATTAATATCAATATAATATTCACTGTTATTGAGAGAATCATTATACGTATAATAATTCATAGAAGTAATTTTATTTGTATAAAAAGTAGTTTTACAACTGTAAAATATTACACAGATAAATATTATACAGATTCTAATTATTTCACAAAATTTGATTTCTGAACTTGATCCCATTGAAATTTCATAGTTTGAAAAACTTTTATAAATTCATTTGCATTATGATAATCCATATAATTATTGGTAGAACCTTGTTTAAAAATAAAGGGTGCTTCCTTTTCTTTATCTTCTTCAGGAAATATATGTTTGCATCCCAAAGCATGCATAAGTTCATGTGGAATCTCTTTATCCGTCATTTTAACATCATTTCCCAAAAACATACAGCAATATCTCGATCCTGGCAAATGTCCTCCATTTACAAATCCACGTTCTGAGTAATTTGCTAAATTTGTTAAAAACAAATAGATTGTATCACTATCTATTTGATTTTCCTTTTCATAAAAGGTAGAAAGGGCACTAACAAATAATGTACCATTTTGTACTACTTGCTCTTTTATATTCTCCCAAAATCTAAATAATTGCATTAAATTTAAAAGAGACCAATATTCTTCCTTGTCTTTTTTTATAGTTTCATTATTGGACGATTTATTTTTTTTAGTTCCTCAAATCCGCAACTAAGCCCTTGAACGTCCTTATTGCGTTTACACGTCCTCTCATTACTGAATTTGCAGATAATTTGAACTTGAAGCACCCACTTCTGCCTACAATATCCCCTTACCCCACAATGTGACTTGAGGCAATACACAATATCATTCCCATAAGTTGTAGGCATTATCCAAAATCAGTCTGGAAAACATCTGCGTAAGCATTATTACAGGTATAGATGTTCAGCACATACCGCCTTGATGTCCTGATCCACTTGGCTGGTACAGAGATAAACCTGAAGACAAACGCTTTTATGCGACTTGTTGCATTGAGTCCGAACCTCTTT
>OGER01000633.1_pt1 | contig 35137 bp, 37 predicted proteins | sample 1570691 | NCBI WGS metagenome assembly OGER01 (sample SAMEA2582143, study PRJEB24529) | metagenome | biome: Human gut stool | place: China | collected 2011
TTAAGAAAATAATATTTTGTATATGTATAGTTATTAATAGTTAAGTGTTGATATTAGAATGATAGTTGAGTATTGATAGTTACTTTAAAATTTTTATATTGTTTTTCTTATCTGCGAGAAATAAAGCAATACAAACTATTATTAATCCAACTTTAAAGCTTTATATCTGATAGAAATAAATGATCTAATATTATATATGTTACTTCCTGAGCTGCTGGAATATATAGAAGTTAGATTTTACCGTATATAATATATAATTATATACGGTATTTCCTTAGTTTTGAGCTATGCGGGGGTATATTCATAAATTGGACGGGCTTTGATTTTCTGATTTCCCTACAGTTACTCAAAATACACATTTTGGAAAATTTTCGATACAAATTATAAAAGTTAATCGTAAAATTAATCGTAAAACAATACTAAATCCTTGTTAAAAACGTATCAAAGATGTACTAAAAATCATAAAAAGTCATAAAAAATACGCTTAAATATTGAAATTTCAACGTTTTATCGAATTTAAGCCACCGAACACTATAATTAAAGGGGTATAAATTGAAACTTTAATAAGGAAAATCCTGTAAAACTAAAAATATACGATAATACCAACATCGAAAAGAAAATTAAAACTTTTGAATAATAAAAAAATACATGTCTACAATATAAACATAAAAATTAATTAGGAGTGATTAAAAATGTTTTGGAATACTTCAGATAACAAAGAGAATGATTATTATAATAAAAGAGATCATCAAGATAATTTAGGAGTATACAATAATAATTATCAGTATTGCCCTCACTGTGAAAAGAATGTTAAATTTGAATATGACAGATGTGTTATATGTAAAAATAATTAAGACCTTTAGAGGTCTTTTTTTATGAGCAAACTTAATTGGAAAATATAACTAAATTAGGAATTTAATTTCAAAATCAATAATTTTGTTCACTACTCCGTAGTATCCTACGGCTTCGCTCAACCACTTTATGAAAACCTTAATTGTCCAAATTCCAATGGTTGGACAGGTATGAACAAGCTATCCAATAAACACCATAATTAACAATGTTTGAACAATATTTGAACATATCATGAATACTCTTACGAACATTTTTATGAACAAAAAAATAGAGTAGATTAAATCTACTCTTCAAGTTAAATACTCATAGTTTTAAAGAAACTTTCAATAGAATCAATATCGTCTTTTACACAATGACCTTCTATCTCCCTATAAACAGGAGATATTATTAATAGTTCATATGGACTAACATTTCTATTCTTTCTTAGCTGTGGAATATAATAATATTTATATTTGTTATATTTATTAACAATAGCATCAAATTTTCTATCCAAGCATATTTCACAGAAAAACTTTTGTATTCTTCCTTTTTGATCTCTTGCTATTATCATTATATCTGGAATTATACATCTCTCTTTGTCTGATTCAATATACTTTAATGCCTTCTCAACGTCAAATGTAATAATTTCATATCCAGATCTTAATAAAGCTAGATATACATCAGTGATACTTAAACTATGCTCTAATTCTTTAGGGGGATATTTTAAAAAATTACTATAGTAAACATAGGAGTTTCCAATAACTTCAAACATTTGTCTTTGTAAATATCCATTTTCACTAAGCATTTTTAGTCTTCTACTGGCTACGGTATTAGCTTTACAGAAACAAGGAAGCATATTGATTTGCTGTACTGTAGCACATTTAATGTGATTATCTAATATATTCACAACATATCTATCTCTTTTTGTTATACTCATGGCAATTCCTCCAAATAATTTTATATAAATATTATATGCTCGATGGCTTAAAATGTTTAATGTGTATATGTAAAATGTTCAAATGGGTGTTTATAATAGTATTAATAGATAATCTTTTATGAAACTTACATTGAATTAATACATATAATATAGTAGTTCAATGTAAATAATTTAAATTAAGATATATAATTTTTTATAATGTAATAATGTATAAGTATTTATATTCGCATGGGTGGGCTATTTTGGTAGTTTGTCGCTACCTTGTTGGATAGAATGATTAATTATTAAATTAGAACTCACTTTCATTTGTGGGTATAAAGAAAAAGTATGTTTATTAGATTATAAACCATTATAAAACTTAACCTAAATTAATTTATAAGAGAACAATGTTACTAGTGATAAGCTGGAACATTAGCCTAATCGGCAACACTTGACCAGGGCAAGTGATATAGCTACGGTTGACCACTTTACGTAGTAAGATATATTACCCTGATTTTAAAATAGATATTATTTACTTTATTAAAATAATATGTATAGTGGACAAGCTTTATACAAAAAAAGAAGAGTATTTCTACCCTTCAATTAAATCAAATTTTTCTAAATATATCATTTCTAAATCTAAAATTTCAATTATAGAGTCTTTATCTATTCTTTTATTTAGTTGGTTATATATAAACTCAACTACATCATCCATATCTATTATAACATTGTTCATATTGCATCCTCCTATAAATTATGTTTTTTATACTTAGATTGAATCATTTTTTTTATAACGGATGAATCCTCTGGCATATACATAGCTCTAAATTGAACATATTGATCATCTATAGGTAAACCATATGCTCTACCCACTCCTTTAACTTTTAGAGTCTCAAGTCCTGTATACTCACATATATTTTTAGAGTGTTGGTCATTTGCACATTTAAAACCTATTCTTAAAGGTAATACCCTTTTTATCGTTGGATCAATGGAATTCTGGTTGGCATCTTGAGTTATTATTATGATATGAATATCTACTTTTCTTCCGTTTGCAGCTATTGTAGCTACTTTATCAGTGATTCTTTCTCCTTTTTTAGTTTCGGTATCTTTAAATGAAGCATATTCATCAATGATGATAACTTTAAAAGGCATCTTCCCTATTCTTTTTCTATACTCTACTGCATTTTTAGTCTCAGTATTAACTAATTTTTGCTGTCTATCTTTTAATTCAGCCAAACAATCATTTAATATTTCATGTACATCTTCTACATCTGAATAACACTTGTTGTTTTTTACATGAGGGGCATATAATAGTGTGGTATAGTCTGCTCCTCCCTGACTATCCATTATACATAGTTCTAAATCTTGAGGAGAGTAATTCATAATCCAAGATAATAATACGGTTAGTACAAAATTACTTTTCCCTCCCCCTGTAGTAGCTCCTATAAAAGCGTGTGGTATGTCTCCAGAACTCATATCTACAGCTAAAAATTGCTCCAAATAATCTTTATTTATATAATGTCCAAGGGGCATCATTAATTTATTTTTATCTAATTTAGGTATATAATAATTTATAACTTTATCATTAGAGAATAAATTATCTTTGGTGATTATAATATCCATCATATTATTTTTCTTTTGTATTTTTATATTCATTTCATCTATCTCGAAGAAATCTGAAACTTCTTCTAGTTTACTTCTAACCTTAGATACAGATACCCCTGCAGGTAATTTAAAGGTAAAAATATCTACGGTGCTCATATTCTTATATTCTACTAATTTAGGCATATTCTTAGACTTATTATCTAACCCACAATTAAAAAATAAATCATTAAAATCATAGTATTTTTTATCAGATTTCATAATATTATCTTTGATTTCAATATCAGATTTCATATTTTCTTTTTTAGGCTTTATAGTATAATAAACTTCTTTCCCACAATATCCTAAAGTTCCCAATGTAACACCAACTAAGAATGAGCTAATAAACATTTATTTCACCTCTTTATTATTAGATTTTACTGCGTCTTTAATTAAGTCTCCAGATATATACGCAACAACTCCTCCTAATACAACAATTCCTCCATGAGTTAAAATATTTGCTGTAACAGGTAAAATTGTTATAGGAATTCCTAATACTGCGGCACAAGCTCCAAGACCAATCAAACCTGTAAGCATTTTAGAATCTAATAATATTGCATTAACCTTATCAACTTTATCTTTGTATTTTGAAATATTCATAAATAACCTCCTAATTTTATTTATAATATACTATATGTAACAAATCTAAAAAGTTTCCTAAATTTAAGAAGAATAAAAAAAATAAAAAGACTAGATTATTCTAGTCTTCCTATTGATAATATTATAAATTTTCTATTTTATATTTATTTTCTTTGTATCCTATTGTATCTATTTGATTTGCATTACACCAAAATATTAAATGTCCATTTTCAGACATATATTCTAACCCCGTAATATATCCTTGCTCACTCTCGTATATTTTATGGATAAATGTAAATAATTTTGGTTCACTTCTTCCGTAATTTCCCCTTATTATAGCAGTTAAATCATGAGTTTTTAATTTATTATAGTCTACTTTAAACATGGCTTCTCCTTGGTTTGTTGATTATTAGCATATGCTTATATAGTATCTTAGATAGGATAAAAGTATTAGTATACTTGATGATATTTAAATATAAGCATATAATTCCTAAACTAATATCTTCATTTTAGTTTTTACGTAAATTAGATAATATAAATTCTAATCCATATAATTCAACCTCGGATAATTTAGGATCGAATATAAGATTATCTAAATATTTTTTATCTATAACTTGTAATTTATCTATTGTTAGCATTATATTTTTGTCCTTAGTATAGTTTTGATTTTCTTGGACATAATATTATTAAACTAAAAAATTATTAAATAACTAATAATATACATTTAATTATTCTCAAGAGGAATAAAACTATATTCTATAAGACGGTAGACTAGATTACTCCTCTAGAAATAACTATTGAGCAGATTTATTAGATTCATTAATTTGTTTTTTAGTCTCAAAATACCTAGCCGTAGCAGGCTCAAAACATTCAGAGACTGATTCCATTATTGCAGTACAAACTTTAAATTTACTAGCAAATTGTCTCAGTCTTTGAGATTCACTTTGTTCTTTACTCCAAAATATTAGAGATTTCTTATAAGTTTCTCCTTTATACCATTTAACCATTCTGAAATGTGTAAAATCTCTTAAAGATAAACATCCTTTTTTAGTTTTATAAGCAAAGTTCCAAGTGTCATCTTTGACCCATTTCCCATTTTCATTTTTTCTTCTAGCATTGGAATCTCTAAGCATTATTACTATATACATCTTAGACACGTTTAAAGGATCTTTTTCATCAAATACAACTGTAGACTTAATATCATATTTTTTCTTATCTAGTTCTATATAAGCCTTAACTGAATCAAAAAGTCCTCTTGCTACTGCATTACTGTTCATAATAATATCTCCTTTTTATCTTTTGTATTTGTTTTATACTTTACTATATGAAAAATAGATAAAAAGTTTCCTAAATTTAATAAAAATAATTATTTATATAAAATAAAAAAGAGTAGACAAGCCTACTCTTCTGGATGGTTATTCATATATTCCCTTATCATCATACATATAAACCTACTTAAATTACCGTACTTTTTCTCCATTCTTAATAAAAATTGATATTCATCTAAGAAGTCCTCTTTGAAAGATATAGTTTTAGTAGGAATTTTATCTTTTTTCATTTATAAATACCCCCTTAAAAATGTATACTTTAATTATATGTTATTTCGATAAAAAAATTCATAAATTTAAGAAAATTTTCAAACCTATTGAAAATACTCGCTTTAAGGTATGTGCTAATTGTAGGAATAATTCTATTTACCTATGATGATTAATTTATCATAAAGGTAACGTAAAAATTAATACAGACTAAACAATACCTCCAAATATAGTAATTTCAAATATTATAGAGGATAAAAAGTAAAGTGCTTCAAATTCAGTAATATCAATGGTTGTAGCGATTTTTAAAAATTAAAAGAAATTATAAAGCAAGAAATGGGATATTGAAAATTTAGTTAAAATATTTTATAAATTAGTAGACATATTATAAAAATTAATATATACTAATAAATATGCACAAGATGTGCATAATAAAGATAGAGAGGGTGATAATTATGAATTTAGAATATTTAAGAGAATGTAGAAAAAAGAAATTTAAAAGCCAAAGACTAGCTTCAGAATCAATGAATATATCTTTTGAAATGTATAGATCTATTGAACTAGGAAGGAGAATAGGAACTGTAGATACTATAGTTAAAATATGCAAGACATTAGATATGGATGCAAATATATTATTAGATTTAAAGCAAAGGGGATAAGTTATGAGTAAAATTACTGTTATTGACGCACCTATGGGAAAAGGGAAAACATCATGGGCTATAAACTATATTAATGAAATTGGTAAAAAACCATTTAGAAACAGAGTTATATATATAACACCATATCTAGATGAAGTTAAAAGGGTTAAAGAAAATGTATATACTATAGATTTAATAGAACCTGAATTGAAATATAAAGATGGGAAAAGTACAAAATTATCTCATTTAAAAGATTTATTAAAAAATGGAGCAGATATAATATCTACACATGCAATGTTTAAAAATGTAGATAATGATATAATAGATTTACTTAAAAACATAGGCTATATATTAATACTAGATGAAGTATTTCAAGTTATAGAAAATATAAAAATAAAAAAGAATGATTTGAAACTTTTATTAAGTAGTGAATGGATAATTCCAGTAGAAGGGGATACCAAAGGATTACATAAATGGAATTATGATGTAGCACCTATAAATGATACGGATTTTGCATATATAAAAAATTATGCAGATACGAAAAACTTATACATATTTAATAATACAGCTCTATATTGGACATTCCCATCTAATGTATTTGAACTATTCAAAGAGGTATATATATTAACATATCTATTTGAAGCTCAAATACAGGCATACTATTACAAACTTCATAATATGAAATATGAAACCAAAACAATAGATGATAGTAATGGAGATTATAAAATTATAGATTGTAGTGATAAATACGATTATGAATTTAGAAATAAAGTTAAAAACTTAATAAATATATACGAAGGAGACATAAATATCAATTATATTCCTAAAAGAATACATAAAGAAAAAGAAAAGACATATTTATCAGCCACATGGTTTAAAAAGAAGGATAAAACCAGTATGAAACAAAAAACAATACTAAAAAATAATATGGATAATTATTTTAGAAATATATGCAAAGCTAAAGCAGATGATAGATTATGGACTACATATAAAGATTCATATGATGATCTAAAAGGAAGAAGATATGGCAAACAATTTTTATCTTATACAACAAGGGCGACAAATCAATATAAACATGTAAAGAATATGGCTTTTATGTTAAATATATTTATGAATCCTAATGAAGTAAATTATTTTATAAATCAAAACGTAGAAGTGAATCAAGAATTATTAGCGATCTCAGATATGTTACAATGGATATTCAGAAGTGCTATAAGAGATGGCAAAGAGATAAATGTATACATTCCTTCTCCAAGAATGAGAGAGTTATTAAATAAGTGGTTTGATTATAATTTATAGACTCTACCTCTTTAACACTTTATAGCTACAAGCTAGTAATTGCAATGCTTTCAAAGTTATTTTAGACACATTAGATGTCTTAGAATAAAAATAATATTAGTTAAATAAATTTCAATTATGTTAGACTACGCTTAAACATAATTGTCAAACGCATATAAAACCCATATGCGTATTGAATTTCATAAATCCTATTTCAATTATTCGTATCTCTTGACATATTATACAAATTAATGTATAATTATATTATAGAATAACTACTGAAAGGTGGGGTTTATTATGAATGAATAATTGGAATAGGAGAAAAGAATATGAATAAACAGTATGAAGAATATAAGGTAATAAAATTAGAGTATGAGGGTAAAAAATATGAAAATTACAAGGATACCTGGGATATAATCGGAATAAGAGATGAATATGTATGTTCAGAATGTCAATATTTAGGAAGAACTTGTGATTTATGTGGAGGTGATTTTTAATGGCTTACACTAATAACAAATTCAGAGGAATTATTGATGGGAAAACTATATGGGATTACTATAATAAATTAGATTATAAAATTGAAAAATTAAACAAGAGAATTGATAATGTTTCTAATGTGTTAAATTTAAATGAGTACGGACTTAGTGATGATTTATTTTGGCAAGAAGTATGGGATATGGGGATATGTAAAACAGGATTGAATACAACTGATGATTTATGGTCAGATACAAATGTAGCAAAGTGTTTAGAAAGCATGGGGACATATTTATTAGCGAAATATCCTAAAGAACCAAACGATACAATTAAGGTGTATGATGATTATAATCTATTTAAGAGAATCTTAAAAGAAAAGGAAATAATCAATAGATACGGAGAAAAAACAGATGATGAAATGATTATATTTAGGACTAAGAAGAATTATAAATTAGCTCCAAAAGAATCTGTATCAAGTAAGGATAAAGAAAAATATGTTGAGTTACAGGCATATGATGAATTTAAAAAGTATTTATTATCATTAACTTATAGCGGTAAAGATATAGAATTAAAAAAAGAAAGTGATAGAAAAAGAAAAGAATTATTAGAAAGATTAAATAATAGAAGTAATAATGGATATGAATTAACAAATGCTACTTTATATAGAATGATAAAAAAACAAATACCTTTAGTTGAAGATGATATGTTAATGGTTAAAAATTCTAAAGAAAGACCTATAAAATGGAAATCTCCATTAAGAGATAGCGGAAATGAGATAGATTGGTCTTATTTAGACATGTTTGATCCAACACATGTAAAGGCTTTATTACAAGTTAAAAAAGATATAGATGCTTATGATGAGATATTACTTGACGTAAATGATTTAATAGAAAAAACAGATTTATCAGATAGACAGCATGAAATACTTGAGCTATGGAGAAGAGATAAAACTCAACAATATATAGCAGATACTTTAAATTGTTCAAGACAAGCTATAATTAATCAATTAGATAAAATAGTTAAAAAAATCATTGATACATATGAAAGAGAATATTCAGAAAAACATTATTATTTAAATGTAGTAAAAGGTAAGTATAAAAAATGTAATAAATGCGGTGAAACTAAGTTGATTCAGCATTTCGATAAGAACGGTAAAAAGGGTTATAAACCTATGTGTAAATCGTGTAGAAAGAGATAGTTTCCTAAAGTGATTACAATTCATAGTTAATAAATACATATATAGATGAAGGGGTTGTTAAACATAACCAAATCGGTTAGATTGTATAATTAATAAATTGTTTAAAATCCCCTTATTAACATATTATACAAATTTAGGGAGAGATTGTAATGAACCAAAAAGAATTTATAAAATTAATAGTAGATATGGCAGCAAAAAGAGAAATAAAAATATCTCAAGCTGTTGTTAAAGAATTATTAGAAGCAATAGAAGAGTCTTTAGACTTAGCAATATTAGAAGGAAAAGTTGTTAAAGTTTTCGGATGTAAATTTGAGCAAATTGGAAAGCCTGAAACATCTGGTATTACTAGATTAGGTGGTAAAGAAACACATTGGACAAAACCAGCTCACAAAGCAGCTAAGGTGTCATTCTTACCTTCTAAGAGAAAATCATTAGAGAGAGAAATATAATTTAATTAACATATTATTATGATATTATTTAATTAGTAAAAAGAGAGTGAAATAAATCTCAATAATTATAATTTAGGAATGAAATAAATCCTACGGACTAAAAATGGGAATGAAATAAATCCCAATAAAAAAATAACAGAGAGTTAGGTTGAACCCAATTCTCTGTTTTATTATAGGAGTTTAGTATAATGGTAGTACAGGAGTCTCCAAAACTCTTAGTCAAAGTTCGATTCTTTGAACTCCTGCCAATTTGATAGCAGGTAACCTTGTGAAGATGCTTGTTAAGCTGCAAGGAGTTAAGGTATATCAATTCAGTTATTGTAAGGATACTTTCAATAGGTGGATTTATTGTAGTAGTAATATTGCGATAGAAGTGAGAAACTCACAACGATAACTTAACGTGCTTATTATATACGCTCATAAAAACATAATTCTCTTGGTGGTAATAATAGACGCTCTCTGTGAGAGAATAATCTTATATGTTAGATGTAGGGATATATTTAACCTCTATAAGAAAATCCAAATAATGCCATTGGTCGTGAACTTGAGAAATCAAGGTATAACAAGAGTTTATAGTACGAGTAGCCAAAGACTAGAATCAATTCTTGAATATATCTAAAGGGTAGATATGATTAAATAAACTAATTCTGAAAAACTGGTGAAAGTTAGAGGTAGTCAATCCTCTTCAAGTATTAGTGTTTCGTCGCTATGTAAAATATAGGGCAAGAAGCATTAAGGTCGCTCCTTAATGCTCAGACTTGTCTTCTTGGTGGTTGAATATATGTGAAGTATGTAATCGGTAAGGTGAAGACCTACCTACTATTCTATTTAATTTATATGGAGAGTTAGTTCTAATTGGTAAGTCGGAAGATTGCTAATCTTCTGGTCGGTGTAAATCGGCTTGTGGGTTCGAGTCCCACACTCTCCGCCAGTTATTAAAGGCTTCTTATGAGGTCTTATTTTTATTTTAAGGGAGAATGATATTATGGCAAAGAGAAAGAGAAGTTTAAATTTAAGTAAAACGGAACTTATATTTGAAGATGACAAAGTTATAGCTATAGAGCATTTAAAAGATGAAGATAAAACTTATGATTTAGTTGATTTATTAAGAGATTTTGAAGGATGTCAGAATTTAACGATTTCAGTTTCAACAGAAAAAGAAATATAAGATAACTTAAAGGGAGATTGGGTTATGGAAAATTTTGATAAGATAGTTGAAGCATGTGTCGGTAAACTTAACAAAGAAGAACCATTTTCAACTATGGGATGGGGAGAAATAGTTGATTATTTAGGTATAGATTATCATCCAGATAATTTACGTAAGGGTGCATATTTCTTAAAGAAATATCATGATTATTTACAAGATGAGAAGATGCAAAGTATGAGTTCGGATGAGATTGAGAAATTAAATGAAAAAATTTTAGAACTTAAAAAAGAACGTGTAAAGTTATCGGATTTAAATTCTATGCTTAATAAAAAGATAAGAGAGCAGTCTAGACATGAAAATATGCTAGAGTGTGCTAGGGATATTGCTAGAGATTTTAATCAAGTGAAACCTTTGTTAAGTAATCCTCCTATTATAAAAAGCGGAGACAAAGAAGGATTAGCTTTATTATCGGATTGGCATATAGGTTTAGAATGTGAAAATCATTGGAATGAATACAATTTAGAAATTGCTAAAGAAAGAGTATCTTTTTTAAAGCAAAGAATTATTGATATTTGTTTACACAATGATGTTACTAAGCTTAATATATGCTGTTGTGGGGATATGATATCGGGTATTATTCATAATAACTTAAGATTAGAGAACCGAGAAAATGTGGTTGAACAAAGTATCATTGTCGTAGAAATGATATCGGAGTTATTAAGTTCTTTATCTACTTTATTTAAAGTAGATTTTTATTATGTTGTAGGAAACCATGAAAGAATTAGCCAAAATAAAAATGATTCTCTTGATAAGGAAAATTTCGGATACTTTATTCTAGAGATGATTAAATATAGATGTGCTAATTTGAGCGGATTAACTATACATAAGAATAATATAGATGATGAGATTATTACTTTTAATATATTTAATAATAAGATCGTTGCTACACATGGTAATAATTTTGGAAATTTAAATACTTATATTCCTAAATTAACGTCAATGTTAGGGTATGTTCCTGATTATGTATGCGTTGGACATTTGCATCAACATGTAGAAAATACATATGGGAAAACTGAATTAATTATAAATCCAAGTTTATCTGGAACAGATTCATACGCTAAGAATTATGGATTAGTAGGAAAAGTTGGACAAAAGTTAATGATATTTTCTAGGGAACATGGTAAAGAATGTACTTATAATATAGATGTTGATAGGAGGAGATAGCTTATGTACAAAACATTTAAGGCACTTATTAAAATTATATGGATTTTAGATGTATTAAATATTCCTCAATTAGAATTTTTAGATACTACTTATCCTATCAATGGTTGGGCTTGGGTTTTAATACTTCTAGTTATACCTAGTGTTAGTAATGATATAAATATAAAAATAGATAAAGATAAATAAAATCGTGATTTTATTAGAGACTAGGATTAATTTCCTAGTCCTTTTTATTAGAGATTGAAATAAACACATAAGAGTAAGTTTTAATTAAGATTTTCTAGTTTTCTTGTTTTTAATATAACTCCAATTTCCTTTGTTTTTCAATATTATTTATCTTATGTGTTTATTTTGGTCTCTAATTAGAGATTAGAGGCCGACAATCTCCCTTAAATAAATTATGCCCCTGTAGAGACGGCTTATAGGGGCAAATTTTAAGTGAGGTGAAGATTAGATGGCTACATCTAGAAAAAGATGTACGGCTTGTGGAGAAGATAAAAGACCTGCTATAGACTTTTATCTAAGTAGAAGTAAGTTGTACAAATTTAATGATGGAAGAATGCCTATATGCAAAGAATGTTTGAGTAGTTTATTTAAAGAGTTAAATGCAAAATATTCTGATGAAGTAAAGGCATTATATCACTTATGTATGTTGTTTGATATATACTTTGATAGGGATTTAGTTGAAAAATCAAGTGCAAACAACAACTTTAGTGATGAAGATAACTTATTAAAATCGTATATGAAGAACGTAAATAGTTTAAATCAATATAAATTTAAAGATAGTATGAGTTCTGATTGTATTGTTTTAGATGATAGTTTAATAAAAGAAGAAAAAGAAAATATCGAAGAAGATATTTATGAAGAAAGAGAAATGACTCCTGAATTAAAAAAGTTATGCTTAAAACGATGGGGAAGTGGATACTCGGATGAAGATTATCTTTACTTAGAAGATAATTATGCGGAGTTCTATGAAGCATATGCTCACGATACTCCAGCAGAAAGAATGTTATTAATGAATATTACTAAAACATTACTAGAAGGAGAAAAGTCTCGTAAGAGTGGAGATAAAAAAGGGTATGAAAATATGCTTAAACTTGTTTCCTCTATGCTTACTGATGCAGCAATAAAGCCATCTCAAAAGAAAACTATGGGAGATGAAGTCGGAGAATGTTTTGGAGTATTTATCGAGAATTTAGAAAAAAATGAACCTGTAAATGAAGCAATAGATGAATTTGCTGACGTTGATAATATAGGTAAACTTATTGATAGACAGTTTGTTAAAAATTTTGCCAAAGTATTTGGGTTAGTTGGTGATGATGATGAGAACGAAGACTAGACCAAGAATACCTAAAAGTAAAAATCAACAAGAAGAATTTTATAATGGTGTAAGATTATTTTCGAGCTTTTATAGACAAAATCCTCACAGACTAGCTGTTGATTATTTTGGATTATCATTATATCCATTTCAACTTATATTATTATATTTAATGGATAAATATACGTTTTTTCTATGGATAGCTTCAAGGGGTAGATTTACTTATGCCCCACTATATAGAAATATATAGTTATAAATTCGGCAAAATCGGTGAAAGCTAAATTTATAAAACTAAGGAGGTATGTTTTTTGATTGGGATATATGTAATTGAAAACATCGCCAATAGAAAGGTTTATATAGGAAGATCTAAAGATATTGGGTCTAGAATAAGTTCTCATAAACATAATCTTAGAAATAATATTCATATCAATAAGTATCTTCAAAATGCTTGGAATAAATATGGAGAAAATAATTTTAAGTTTTATGTTTTAGAAGAATGTAATACTTTAGAGGATACATATGATAAAGAGATTTTCTATATAGATAAATTTAAATCTTGTGACAGAAAATATGGATATAATTTATCAAAAGGTGGAGAAGGAGCAGGTCTTTGGTCTGAAGAATCAAAAGAAAAACTTAGTATAAGTAAAAGATTCAATAATACAGAGCTGACTTGGGATGATGTTAGAAGGATTAAGTTAGCATTATACTGTAACATGGATAGAAAAGAAATATCTAAAACGTTTAATATCAGTACTAAAGTTTTAACTCAAATCTCAAGAGGAGTTGCCTTTGGATATATAAATGAAGAATTAAATAGTAGTATACACAATTTAAAACAAAAAATGATAGATGAGAGAAATAGAAGTATTTTAAAAATGTTTGATTCAGGTTTAAGTATTTCTGAAATAAGCAAAATTACATCTTATTCTATTAGTATAGTTGAAAAGTGTGTATATAAATATCGAAACCCACAGCAGGAAAAGTTGGAAAAATACAGAAAAATATATGATGAAGTTCATAAGTTATATAACGATGGATATAAGAAATATCATATATCTAAAAAATTAAATATTTCTCCTTCAACTGTAGATAGATATTTAAAAGATAAAAATAATCCATATAAAGAGCTTTCTTATAAAAAAATAACTAAAGATATAGAAAAAGAATTGATAGATATGTATTTTAATAAAAATATAAGCATTAAAGATATATCAAATGATTTAAATGCTTCAAGGAATACTGTTGAATCCTATATAAACAAATATAAACATGCTAATACCGAGATAATTAACTTAAATAATATTAGTTAATATTGTAGAGCATAGAGATTGAAACTGTTTGAGGAATAATTATCCTCACAGAATATAATATCTCCACGAGTGTCGGACACCTGACCATTAAGTTGAAGGTGAAAATGTATGCCAAACTGGGTTAGAATTGACTAACCGATGAAAATGAGGGAAACCTCCAGAGCGTAAGATAAAAAGCTTACGGATAATAACAAATGATAGGGAAATCTTATTTAATAAGTATATACTGTATTATAAGAGCGGTACTTTATCCCAATTCTTTAATTGTTGTTGCAGCGGGTACAAAAGGGTGATAAATTAATGCCCCGTATGTCAAGAAATTGGCATAGGACACAACCTTAAAACCAGTAAACCCTAAAGCTCTACTACCACAATAAAAGATAGAATCAGAAACTTTTATGAAGGTGAGAAATCATAACAAGTGTAGAGATGGTATATGGTTAAATCCTAAGTACTGTTACAATGGGTGTTTGGTCGCCAAGACTAGAAATAGGAAGGTCAAACGACTATCCCTGAAATGGGAGTACATCGCAAGCTATTGGTGATGGAAGTGGGTTGCCCCTAACAGGTAATGCTGAGGGTGAAGAAATAGTCTACTCTCGTATCGAAAGATAGAGGTCTAACTGACATTTGTGAAGTAGCGTTCACAAATAAATATAATGCAAGCTAAACTTATTGTTACCCAAAAGATAGTAAAAGAATTAATGAAAAGTGAAGCAATACGTAGAGAAATTAAAGATTTTAAAACTGGTGCTAATGATGCTTCTGTAACATTTTGGAATGGCAGCACTATTGAATGTGTTACAAGCTCAGATAACTCAAGGGGTTACAGATCGCATGTCTTGGTTTTAGATGAGTATCGAATGATAAAGAAGGATGTTTTAGATTCAGTTTTAAGAAAGTTTAATGCTGCTCCTAGAAAACCTCCTTATATGTTTAAAAAAGAGTATTCGCATTTAAAACCTCATAAAAATAAGGAATTATATATAAGTTCTGCATGGTATAAAAGTAGTTGGGCGTATGAGAAATTTATTTCTTATAGAAATGCTATGTGTAAAGGGAAGTCTTATTTTTGTTGTGATTTACCTTATACTGTACCGTTAGAGCATGGTTTATTAGACGAGGACACTGTTAGGGATATCAGAAACGAGGAAGATATGGATGAAATATCTTGGGCTATGGAGATGGAAGGTAAGTGGTATGGTGAAAGTAGTTCGGCTTATTTTAAATCAGCAGAAATAAATCCTTTAAGAATATTGACTAGAGCATTTTATCCTCCAACTGAAACAGAATGGACTCAATTAAAAGGAAAGTATAAAAGTAATATACCTAAACTTAAAAATGAAAAAAGAATAATAGGTTGTGATATAGCATTAGCTGCTGGATCTCAAAATGACAACTCTGTATATACTTTATTAAGAATGCTTCCTGATGGAAGTGAATATAGAAGAGAAGTTGTTTATATAGAATCGCACAATGGTGTAAACTCCGAAAAACAAGCTATTAGAATAAAACAATTATTCTATGATTTTGAAGCAGACTATATTATCATAGATAGTCAAGGAGTAGGTATATCAGTATTTAATGAGTTGCAAAAAAGCGTATTCGATAATTCTAGAGGAATAGATTATGAAGCATTTACTTGTTTCAATGATGATAATACTGTAGATAAAACTATGGCTAGAGGGGCATTACCTGTTATATATTCATTAAAACCAGCTAGTGCATCTATAAACCATAACATAATAACTTCTTTTAAAGATGCTATATTAAAAAAGAAAATTAAATTTTTAATGAATAACTCAGAAGCTAAAAATGAGTTAATAGATGATAACAATGATTTATTGAAAAATCAAGAAGAATTAGCGAAATTATTAAAACCTTATATGCAAACTACTTTGTTAGTAAATGAAACAATCAACTTAGAGTGGTCTCTAAATGGGGGACATATTAAGGTATTTGAAAAAGGAAATGCTAGGAAGGATAGATATTCTTCTTGCTCATATGCAAATTATTTAGCAGATTTAATAGAAAAAGAAGAATTTAAAAAGAAAAAACGTGGAGATAGTAAAATGAGACCATTATGGTAAATGGAGGTGAAGGAATGTCAGAAGAAAAGAAAAAAGTACCATTTGTTTATAGTGAAGAATATGTAGATAAACAACTACGTTCTATAAATAAAATGTTAGAGCATAGAAATTATTCTTTAATGAATGGAATTATAAATATATCTGGAGATATATATCGTTCTAGAAGAATAAATAGAAATAACCTAAGAAAAGCCTTAGCAGATCCATATAGCACTAATAATGTTGAACTATTACAACAAGCAAGTATGCTTTTAAAAACTACAAATGGGATATATAAAAGAGTATTAAATTATCATGCAAATATGTATACTCATGATTTTATGATTTATCCTGTAGAGTTTGATAAAATTAAAAATCCTAGTAAGATTCAAAAAGCATATGCTGAAGCAGCACAATATGTTGAAAGGTTCAATTTAAAATATAATGCAAGTTGGATAAAGGAAAGAGTTTTAGAGCAAGGGGAGTTATTTACATATAAAATCGAAGATTCTACTGGAATTATATTACAAGAAATTCCTAATACATTCTGTAAGATAACCTCTGTTGAAAATGATGTTTCTAAATATGCTATAAACCTAAAGAAACTTAGTGATAGTAATATATTATCTTTCCCAAAAGAGATTCAACTTTTATATAAAAAATATAAAAATGGATCTATAAAAGAAAATGACTTAATAGATAGAAGTTTTTATGAATTAAAAGATAATGCTATAGCATTTAACCTGGATAGATTTTCTCCAAAAGGAGTTCCATATTACTGTACAATATTTGATGATTTAATGGAACTTGAAGATATGAAGGATTTAAAATCTCAAAATGCTGTAATAGAGAGTATTAAATTAATACATCAAAAATTCCCTGTTGATAAAGATACAGGAGTTAGTTTAATTGATTTTGATGTTATAACTCAATATCATAATGCTACTAAATCAACATTACCACAAGGAACGGCTGTTACTACAAACCCACTTGATTTACAGGCTTTATATTTAAGTGATAGTAATTCAAAGATAAGTAGTAATGTTAGTCAAGCTAGAGATACCATATATGATAGTGCTGGTGTAAATAGTGAGTTATTCAACGGGAATAAAAACACTACAGAAGCCATTGCTATGGGTATAATAGCAGATAATTTAGTTGCGAAACCATTAAATTTAATGATTAGTAATTGGATTAATTATGAATTGAAGAAAAAGAAGATTGGTGGATTTACTTGGGCTATAAAGTTATTAGATGTAACAGAATTTAATAAAGAAAAGAGAATCAGTGCTGCAAAAGATGGAATGGCTTTTGGAGGTTCTAGATTAGAATATTTAGCTACAAGTGGATATACGCCATTACAAGGATTGTCTGTATTAAAAATGGAAAGTATGTTAGGTTTAGATGAACTTTTAGTACCTCAAGCAAGTTCTCATACTCAAAGCGGTACAAATGTAGGTAGAACAAGCAAAGAGGACGGAGGGACGGGAAACGAAGACACTGTAACTCCTGAAGCACAGAATTAACATATTATAAAAATTAAATATCTATAGTATAGAGGTGATAAATTTGAAATTTATCTATGCTTTAAACGAAGATGATAGGCAAGAGTTAATAACTAAAGGTTTTAAAGAGTTATTTTCTTGCTATATAGGAGAAAAGAAAGCTTATGCTTTTGATAGTACATCTCGTATTGCCGTATTCAGTCAGGAAGATAAGAAAAAATTCTTGTTTACGAATATGGCATATTTTTAATATAAGAGGTGATTAAATGAAGTTTTCTAAAGTACCTTGTAGTGCAAAGGCTTATTCATTAGAAGGTGATTCCAATTTAATGAAAGTTAAAATAACAGTTATGCATGACGGAATTAATTATAATGGATCTAAATTTACATTACAAGATATGAAAAGAGCTGAGGAATCAGTTAAAAATATTCCTATTCTTGGGTATGTTTTAAGAGATACTGATGGAAATCTTGATGATTTTGATGGTCATAACATGGAAACAAGAATTAAGGATAGTGATAAAGGTTTTGAAATAGAAACTTATTACTTAGAAAAACCTATAGGGGTAGTTCCTGAAAGTTGTAATCCTAGATATGAAGAAATAGATGGATTAAATCATCTAATAGTTGATGGTTACATATGGAAAAGTTACAGTAATGGAAGTTATAAATTAATTGAAAATAGTTCATTCAAAGGAGTTTCTATGGAAATAGAAGTTTTAGATGGTAATTGGAATGAATTAGAAAATGTATATGATATAACTGATTATAGGTATACGGGAATCACAGTGTTAGGTGATATGGTAGAACCTGCGATGGGTGATACTTGTAAAATACAAAAATACTCTGCATGTGCTGATTATAAGGATGCATTAGCGGATATTTATAGAGAAATCTATTCATTAGAAAGAAAGGAGGATAACATGGAAGAGATTAAAGATGAAGTTATAGTTGAAACACAACAAGAACCTGAAATAGGAGAAGTGGTAGAATCTGAAGAAACAAAAGAAGAAGTTGTTGAAGCGGAAGAAGTTACTCAGAATGAGGAAATTGTTGAAGAAGTTGAAACTCCAGAAGAAACTGAAGTTGTTGAAGAAGTTAAAGAAGAATCTGAGACTTTAGATGTATTTGCAGAATTACTTGAAGAAGTTCCAGGAACTTTAAAAGAAGTTGCAGATATGATAACTGAAAAGTTTTCTATGATAAATGAAGAATTAAAAACATTAAGAGAGTTTAAATCTAAAATAGATTTAGAAGAACTTAAAGGGCAAGTAGATGAAATATCTAATAAATATGACTTAGATGTTGATACTACTGAACTTAAAGAAAAAGCAATAATTAAAGATATAACTTTAGAACAATTTGAAAAAGAATTAAAGGTTTTATTTGCAGAGAAAGTATTAGAAAATGGTAAGTTTTCTAAAGATGTAAAAGAAGAACCTGCTAAAGTTACTGTTACTTCTCATGAAGAAGGTAAGATAATATATGGTGGTTTATTTGAAAAACATGGACTTAAATAGTTGATGTTTTTTATTTAAAAATAAAAATTTTAAAGGAGAAAAGTATGAAAGCGATAATAAATTTAGACAAAGTTAAATACCCAGACGTTGTTACTGCGAAAAATGGCTCTGATGTATTAGAAAATGGTGCTTTTGTAGCATTAGGAAAATTAGTTGAAGACAGATTAGGAAGAGATTGTTATCAAATAGGAAAGTTAGCAGAAGGATGCAAATTAGGATTTGTAGCTGATGTTGCTTTAATGTATGATGAAACAAAAGATGAAAGAGATTTTGAATTAGCTGCTGGAGCAATAACTAGAGTTTACAGACCTAAAGCTGGACAAGGAATAACTATAGCTAAAAAACATGTAAATGAAGCTGTTGTTGTAGGAGATAAATTAGAAATAAAAGCTGATTCTTATCAATTACAAAAGTACACTTCTGGAGTTGTCGTTGCAGAAGTATTAGAAGTTTATAATTTTGAAGGACAAGAATCATATTATATAGAATTTATATAAGAATTTATTAACATATTATAAAAATTAAGAAGGAGAAATGTAAAATGGCATTAGCGAAATTAACTGATATACAAAAGATAGCTAGAGATTGCTATAGAGGAAACGTTGAAAAGTTTTCTAAAAATGCTGCTAACGATGTTTTAAGAGCAGAGATAATAGAAAGAGTTGGAGGAGAGTGGAATTATACTAACTTCCAAAAAAATAAATGGGATGTTTATGCATTATTACAAGAAATAATAGATGTAGACTTAGTAAATCTATCAGAAGAAGCATTCAAGCAATTCTGTGAAGTTAAGAACTTTGAACTTGGAGATTCAGCTGAATTCGTAATAAAGAATAACAACTTATTCAAAGTTGGTATAATAGCAGATGGTATAAACTCTACAAGAAGACAAAGAAAATTAGGAAATAAAGTAAGAACAGATGCTTTCAAATTAGCTATAGCTACTTATGAAGAATTAGATAGATTCATAGCTGGTAGAATAGATTGGAAAGATTATGTTGATACTGTAGTTGCATCTTTCAATCATGAAATAGCTACTCAAATAGTTGGAGCTTTCAGTAAAGCATATTCTGAAATAGGAACTCACTTAAAAGTTTCTACAAATGCTGAAGGTGTAGATGAAGAGTTAAAGAAGATAATAAACAGAGTTAAAGGTGCTACTGGTAAAAACGTTGAAGTTTATGGTACAGCAGAAGCATTAGGAAAAATAACTGGAGCAGGTGCTTTAGTAGATGCTGATGATAAGAGAGAAATAGGATACGTTCAAATATTCAACGGAACTAAATTAATAGAGCTTCCAAATACTTATAATGAAGCTACTGATAAATGGGCTTTAAGTAATAATGTATTATATGTAATACCAAATGAGAAGATAGTACGCTTAGGGTACGAAGGTGGAGTTACTATATTAGAAGACACTACTGGAGCTCATAGAGATGACCAACAAATAGAAATGACTTACATGCAAAAAATACACGTTGCTGTATTAGTTGCTGCTAAATTCGGTGCTGTTGAAATAACTGAATAATTTCTTTAGGGAGGATATTAACTTATCCTCTCTTTTAAATTAATTTAAAATAAGAGGAGATTGATATTATGGCTAAAGCTAAAACTGAAACTAAAGAAGTGATTAAAAAGAACACTAAGACTTCAAAAAAGAAAGAAGTAAAAAAAGCAAAAGAAATAGAAATAATAGATGAAATAATAGATGATGTTGAAGAAATAGAAGAAGATATAGAAATAGAAGAAACAGTTCCTAGAAAAACTTATAAAGATTTAAAGAAAGAGTTTAGGTCAAAACAATATGAAATAGAAGTTGAAATATTAAATCTTAACTCATGTGCTACTTCATGTAGAGGTAGAGATGGTAGACTAATATTTAATTTTAATAAGTCAGGAGATAGAGAATTTATAAGTTTAGCAGATATATCGGAAGTTGCTAGTAGATATAAAGGTTTCTTTGAGAAGCACTTAATAGCAATAATAGATGTAGATAGCGACGAATATGACTTAGAAGATATAATAACTTATTTAAATCTTGATGAAATATATCAAGAAAATGAAATTGAAAATTATGATACAGATTACATAGGTCAAATACTAAAAATGGATACTAGAAAGTTTACAAGATTAGTAGAAGATGCAAATACTGATTTAGTAAAAACAATAGCAGGAAGAGCTGTTGAACTATTTAAAAAAGGTAAATTTGACTCTAGATTAAAAGAAGATGCTTTATGTAAAAGACTTGATAGAGAAGATTTATTTGAAATGTAATTTGTAGATTTATTATATAAACAGATAAAATGTAGATTTTAAAAGGTGGTGCTCATTTTGCACTACCTATTTTATTTTATAGGTGGTGGTAAAATGGGAACTCCTATTCAGGATGTATATAGAAAGTTTTTAGGTATGATAGAAGATGAAGAATGGTTACTTGTTGAAGATGAAGTTATAGAGGATTTAATGCTTAACTATTTAGAAAATGCTACAGTTGAATTTAGTCAGTGTAAAAAGGATTTATCCATTGATTATGATACTATGACATTTCATGAAGTATTAAGCATGAATGAGATAATGATTTTAGCATGGGGAATGGTTGTTCATTACTTACAACCTAAGATAAAAAGAGAAGAAAATTTAAGACAATTTGTCTCAGATAAAGATTTTAATAAGCTATCAAATGCTAATATGCTTATGAGATTAATGAATTTAGAAGACAAAGCTAGAAAACAACTAGAAACTTATCAAGGGAAATATAGATTTAAAGAATGTACGGGGTGGAATTAATGGCTTCGTATTTATATAATTATAGAAAAAGAGTTTCATTAGGTGCAAGTGATAGAAGAGAAAAGTTGATTTCTCAAGCTGAAAGGACTTTTGAAAACCAACTTCGAGAATCTCCTTCTGCTAAGAGATTAAAGGCAACTTTACCAGGAGAAATAAATATTCTAGGAAACACTAATGAAATAGATTGTATTGTGCTTAATATATCGGATAATGATATAAAAGCATTTGACCAAAAATATTTATTAACTAGAAAAGATGAGAATTTTGATATAGGATGCTATGTAGAATTTGATGGTGCGTATTGGTTAGCGACATTTAAAGAGCATAGAACACTAGATACTCATAAGAAGTTTACATTATATAAATGTAACAATATATGGAGATATAAAAAGAATGGTGTGGTATATGAATTTCCTATTTATGTACAAAACTTATCATTATATTCAGATGGATTAGCTGATAACAAATATACTTCACAGGAAGATGGTAAGCTTTCTATTTATTATGGAGAAAACCCTATAACAAAAAGTGTAAATATAAATACAAGAATTATGATAGGGAGCAGATTAACATTTAGAATGACAAATATCAATGATTATGAATTTAGGTCTAATCATAATGGACAATGTGCTATAAAATCTATGCTGTTACAAACTACTATTGTTGATAAAGATGATTTAGAAAATAACATAGCATGGAATGAAGAATCAGAAGTAAAAGAAGTTGATACAAGCACTCCTAAAATAGTTGGAGATAAAAAAGCTATGTTAGGAAGTAAGAAGATATATAGTTGTTCTAAAGAAGTTGATTATAAGCACTGGGAAATAGAATGTAGTCCAGAGATGAAAAAATATATAACATTTAAAACTCCTGGTGGTGGAGATAAACATTGTGAGATTAATTTCCCTACAAATGTTAGGTTTGTTGGAGAAGCAGTCAAGTTAAAGTTATTTGTTAGTAATAACCTTGTAGATATTTTGGAAATTGTTATCAGAAGTATATAAAGGGGGATTAGTTGATGGCAAAGTTATATGGATTAGGAAATGTTATTGTATCTGACGTATTAACTAGATTAATAACTAATCCTGACTTTTATAAATTAGTATATTACAAGGATGTCGATGAAGAAGGTGAAGATATTTTATCTATGCCTGATTTAGAAGATCCTGTTAGTGCATTATACAAAAAACAAGTATGGCTACATAGAAGACCAGATAAAGTCTTACATAACCAAGATGTCAATGTTTTTATTACCTTAGAAGATTTTAGAAATGAATCTGCTAAGAACCAAAATATAAAGACTATGACATTTAAAGTAGCAGTATTAGTTCATAAGGAATGTTTGTTAACTCCTAATGGAAGTAGAGATATAGCTTTATTATGTTGTATTTCAGATATCGTTGAAAATGATGATTACTTTAAAGGATTAGGTAGATGTAGTGTTTATAGAGTGAATCATTTATTTGGATTGGGTATGGAATACTCAGGATATGAGATTATATGTAGAGTAGACGGAATACAAGTAAAAGGAAAATAATCTTATGAATAATGGATATGAATATTATTATTTATTTGGGCTTGATATCCCTCTTGAAAAATATGGATTAGGGAAAATAAAACAACCTAAGATAAAAGATTTTTTAAGTAAAGATATTGGAATAGATAGCTTTTTTTATCCTTTTGTTATGAATGATATAGTTATCGGACAAACGAAAGAAAAAGATTCAGTATTAAAATTAAAGGAATCTATGGGAGATTTAACATTTTTATTAGTGAACTGTTTACAAAGTAATAGAAATGATATGCTGTTTGCTATTAAGCAATCTTTGGAGTTTTTATATGATGAAGAGGTTGAAATTACAGATAAATTCACTATTCAAATAGGAGAAGTAGAAATTAATAATTCTAACTTTAAAATACTTTGTGATGTTGTATTAGAGATGTTAAAGATAGATAAGTCCAAACTCAAATTTAATAAGCCAGTGAAAAAAGAAATGTCTGAAATAGAAAAAGAGTTTGAACGCAGAAGAAAGGAATATGAAAAGCGAGTTGGGAAACAAAAAAATGAAAAAGATTTAACTATACTCGATATGGTAAATGTATTAGTACATACCTCTAATTTTAAATATGAAGATGTTCTAAGTATAACATTATATCAATTAAAAAATTCCTTTGATGTTTTAACTAAAAAAGACAATTATGAAACCACTGTTATGTATATGGTTAGTCCTAAATTTGAGATTAAAGATAAACAAGAACATTGGATAGAAAAAATTAAAATCAATAAAAGTACGCTTAGTCGAAATGACTAGGCGTTTTTTATATACAAAAATATTTAATTTTATGGAGGTAAGAAATGGCAAACTTTGCAATAAAAGACGCTATGGATCTTAAAATAACTAAAGTAGGGGAGTCTAGTCCTGCTGTAACTGTTGATTTCTTAAACAGTTGTTCGTTTGAAAGAAATACTGAAAACGTATTTGCTAAGAAGAAAGGTATAAATGCTATAGCATTTGCTGGAACTACAGAAGGGACTTTCTCTATGAGTTCAGAAATGACTAACATAGATTTATTATCTATGCAACTTGGAGCTGTTAAGACTGGTGAAACTATGAAGGCTACTTCTGTATTACCTGCTGCTTCATATAAGATAGAAGGTACTTTCAGAGTTGTAGAAGAAGGTGGGGTAGAAAAGATATATACAATGTCATTCCCTAACTGTAAACCTCAACCATCTGGATCAATAGAATTCTCAGCAGAGAACGTTGCATCTTTTGATATGTCTTGGGACGTAATGGTTGCTCAAGATGGTACATTCTTTGAAATGAAACCTGCTTCTTCAATGTTAGCTGCGAAGTAGTTAGATAAAGTAGGGAGGAGAAATTCTCTCTACTTTTTTATTATTTTAAAATAAGTTTATCTGTAAATATAGGTAGGTTTATTTTTAGGTAATAAAATGAGGATTTTATTTGTTAAATTTAACAAAATTGTGAATATTTTCTTATAAAAAAGTTATATAATATAATTATAAAAATATTATAAGGGGTGTTTACATGAAAAATATATTCATGGTAGGAATATTAATAATAAGTATTCTTTTAACTGGATGTTCATCTTCTAATTCTAAATGGACTTTTTCGGATAAAGATCGTATGATACTAATCAATGATGCCAAAGCGGTTAAAGAAAACTTTGATATGTATGTAGAAAAAGAAGAAAGAGGTTTAGATTATAGTAAGGAATTAGAACAAAATGTTGAATTGTCTGAAACTGCTAAAAATAATGCAAAAGAAATAAGAAATAAATATGATGGGAAACTTACTAAAGAAGAAGTTTCTATGTTAGCAGATTTATCATTAAGTTATAGATACTTAAGAAACAAGTTTAAAAGTGATGACGATACGGCTATTCATAGCATAGACACATTACAAGAAAAAATATTAAGACTAGAAGAAGAGTAAAAATGTTACTCTTCTTTTTTTATTATAAGGAGGGAGATTTTATGAAAGTTAAGTTGTCTGAATTAAAATTAAATAAGGTTAGAAAAATTTTAGAATATGAGGTTGACGGGGATAAAAAACAAATAATAATATATAACGCTATAGGTAAGAAAAGAGAGAATTTATTAAGCATTTTAAAAGTAGGCCATCAATTAACTGATAAAAATAAGGCTGCTGATATGTTATATAAATCAATACTTAAAGAATTAGTTGATTTAGATGTGGACGTAAAAAACACATTACCTTTGGCAAAAGCTCCAAACATAATATTATTACAAATAAATCATGAAATAGATGAAATTATTTATGAGTTACAATATGAATTTATATCATCTCAAATGAGGTTATTAAATCAAGCTAAAATATCTGCTATGACAGCATATTCATTAAATAGAATGAATGAAATGACTGAAGATATAGAAGGTTTAAAAAATGCCAACGTTTAAAAGTTTAAATGATTTAATGAGATATGTTAATAAAGCTACTGCTAATTCAATGCCAGAGGTAGGTAAGGAATTAGAAGAAGTTTTTAAAGAAGCTATAGATAACGAAGTCTATAAAGCATATAGTCCTAAGATATATGAAAGAACGGAACAGCTAAAGGATATGGTTGAGATAACTAAAATTGGGAATGAGAATGTTGAAGTTAGTATAACACATACAGGAGATCATATCTCATATATTAAAGGTACTAGATTTTATGTCCCTTATGGGCTTGAAGGTGGTCATACATGGGGAAGAGGGGCTACTGATATTGAAGGAGAAGTTATGGATATAGCAAGAGATAAAATCCCTGAAAAATACAAAAGAGAAATGAGAAATAAAGGAATACCAATTAAATAATAACTTAATTGCCACTTCTAGCATAAGGAAGTGGTTTTCTTATGCAAAATTTTAGAAAGAGTGGTGGTTAAATGTCAGAGGAACTAAGAATTGAGGTAGATGTCAAAGCTAAAGACGACAGTGCCAAAAATACATTAGATGGATTAATAAAAGAATATAATAATAAACCTTTAGAATTTCAAGTAAAGCTAGGTAAGTTTGACATAAGTGGTATAAGTAGTAGTATTGCTAGACTAACATCAGACTTAAATAAACTTACAAATATAGAATTTAATGGTCTAAATAAGTTGGAGACTAATCTTAAAAATATAAATAAATTAATGTCTCAGCAAGAAAAAATTAGTAGCTTTGAAATGCCAGAAGTATTTGATACAAAAGGTATTAAATCTTATGTTGACTATTTAGATAGTGCAGCAGATGGTATAAAAAGAATTCTAACTCAAAATCTAGGTTCTCCAGGTAGGGATATAACTACAACTTTATATGGAGACGGAACAGAAGTTAGAAAAGTTGTAAATAATATAGAGAAGTCTGTAAATCAGTTATCTACGGCTTATAAACAAGTTGATAATGAAATTACAAGACTTGTTAAAAGTAAAGATAAACTTGAAGCTAGTGGAGATAATAAAACAGCTCAAATACTAGAAAAACAGATTGTGTCATGGAAGGAAATGCAACAAGGCATAGAAAATGCTGCTAAAAGTGCAAAAGTTTATGACCAAGTAATGGAAAAAGTTCAAAATACAGTATTAAAAAATAGTAACTCTATTGATACTAATAAGAGTCAGGTAGAATTCAAATTAGATGTAAATCATGATAATGCTGTAAGAAAAGTTAATGAGTTTAAAACTAAAATGCTAAGTAACTTGCAAGAACTTGAGAGAAAATATAAAGGAACTCAAATGTTTGACCAAGTTGTTAGGGAAGTTGAAAAGTTTAAAACTGAATTAAAAGGTTTAGATTCTTATTTAGAAAATGTATCTAAAGTAGATATGTCTCATCTATCTGGAGAATTTAGAAGAATTAATCAGGATTTAACTCAAACAAAACGTGACTTAAGTGATATGAGCAACACTATGAAAAGCAACTTCTTTGATGACTTATATGATTCGATGAGGACTTTTACATTAGGTAATATCATAGGGGATGCTATTCAAGATGGAGTATCTGCTATAAAAGATACTATAGTTAATTTAGATAGTGCTTTAAGAGATATGATGAAAGTAGCCCCTTCAAGTTTCCAAGGGACTACAGAGCAATTAAAAGCTGTAAAAAATGATGCAGTTGAAGTTGCAAAAGTTGTAGGACAATCTAGTGAAGATGTAATACAAGGTATGGCAAAGGCATTGCAAACAGGTGCTAAAACTATGGGAGATGCACTTGAAATAGCTAAGGCATCAGCTACATTTGCAAATGTCGGAGATTTAAGTCAAGGCCAAGCAGATACATATATTGCTTCTATAATGAGTTCATACGGAGGTATGACAAACGCATTAAAGCCAGTTAGAGAAGAAGTTCAAGGCATGAGTAAAGATTATAATAATCTTACTAAATTCCTTGATTTGGCAAACCATGCTGGAAATAACTTCGCAATTTCTACAGGAGACGTAGGGGAAGCACTTATGCGTTCTGGATCTGTACTATCTGAGTTTGGAGTATCTATGCAAGATGCTATATCTATGATAGTTGGGGCAAATGAAAGTGTTCAAGATGCAGAAAAAGTTGGTACTGCTATTAAAACTATGGCAACTAATTTAGGTGGGGTTAAAGCAGCCGCTAAAGATGGTTCATTAGAAATGAATCGTACTGCAAAAGCATTGCAAACTATAGCAGGTATAGATATATATTCTAATAAACAAAAAGGTGAAATTAAGGATATGATGACTATCCTTAAAGAGCTTAATGTTGTATGGGATGATTTATCAGAAGACAAGCAACTAGCTATAGCAGAGTCGATAGCAGGAAAAAACCATATTAATACCCTTATGGCTATGATGGGGAATTGGGAGACAGTTCTTCAGTATCAAGAAGATTATAATAATGGATTTACAATAGGTTCAGCTCAAAGAGAGCAGGAGAGATATCTGAATTCTATTGAAGGTAAGTGGAATACTCTTAAGGAAAATCTTAAAAACTTAGTTACTACAACTATAAGTAGTGATTTTGCTAAAGGATTTTTAGATGGAGCTATATCGTTTACAGATGGATTAAATAGTGCGTTTAAAGTATTAGATCAATTTAATGCTGTTTTACCAGCTACTATAGGATTAATTACTTCTTTGGGGCAATCTTTTAGAGTATTATCAGGAAATGGTTCTATTGAATTATTTGGTTCAGGAATGATAAACGGAATAAAGTCATTTAATGAAGCTTTAAAAGGTACTACTATAAATTATTCAACTACAAATAGTGGAATTCAAAAACTTGCAAATAATCAAACAAAATTATCTAAGTCTACTACTAAGACTAGTGATTCATTTAAACAATATAGTTTAAGAGTTGGTGATGCTAGTCAAAGTATAGTAAGAATCAACAGAGAAAATACTACACTTGCAAAAAGTCAGACTAAAGTTGCTGGTGGTATGAAAAATGTTATTTCTAGTTTTACTCAAAGTGCAGCAGGTAGCAAATTAGCTATGGTTGGTACTTCATTATTAAATGGTGCGTTAATAGGATTAGCAAGTTGGGGAATAGGTCAAGCTATTACTGCTTTTGATAATTATATAAATAGACATAAAATAGCGGCAGAAGAAGCTAGAGAAAGTATTGATGTTATAAATGGAGAAATTCAAGGATATCAATCTCAGAAGAAATCATTAGAGTCTATATCAAAAGAGTATGATAGTTTAGCAAAGAAAACTAATAAAACTGCTTCTGAATTAGAAAGATTTAGTGAATTAAAAAATGAGATAGCTAATATTATGCCAGAGTTAGTAATAGGATATGATGAAAATAATGATCCTATACTAGCAATGAATGGAAACGTCCAAGATTTAATTAAAGAACTGGATAGAGCTGTAGAAAGTAAACAAAGATTACTTGAATCTAAGGAAAATGATTTAGGGATAAATGCTACTGAAAATATAAAGAAAGCAGCTAAGGAATTAGAATCTAGTTATACTTCTATGAAACTTGCACTCCAAGGAGGAAGCATAACTTCAAACAATGCTTTATCAGATAAAAACTGGTGGGGCGGAGAAGTAAGCATAAAAGAAAGAACTCAAAAGGTTATAAAAGCCTTAGAGGACGAAGAGAAGGCTTATAATGAAAGATATAACGAACACCTTGCAAATCTAGAAGAATATTATGCTAGAGAACAAGAAATTCAGAAGAAAAATCTTAATGAAATATTTAAGAAAGATAGTTATAAAGCTTTACAGGATGATTTAAAAGGAAATGTAAACTCATTTGCTGCATTGTTTGATTGGGGAGAATACGACCTAAGTGGACAAAAGCAAATGGTTAGAGGTATTGAGGATTTAACTAAAGCTGTAGCCGAAGGTAAAATAGATTTAGAAGATTTTAATACTAGATGGCAAAGTATAAATGATACATTCCAAAATACAGGTGATATAGATCAATATAATAAATCTATAAATGAACTTGCTAAGGAACTTGAAAAGGCCACAGGGGTTGAAGCTGGAAAATGGGTTGAAGGCTTAAATCAACAATTTGAAGGTTTAAGTTATGCAGATGCTAAGTTAAATAAATTCTTACAATCGTATAATAGTTCTTTAGACCAACTTAGAAATGGTGACTCTTTAGCAATAAACTTAAAGAAACAATTTGAAGAATTAGCTAGATTTTCTGACTTAATAGATTCTGAGTTTATAGCTACAGGGAAAATAGATGTAGAGTTATTAGCAGAAGTAAAAGAGAGTGAAAGTTTTAAATATCTTCCTCAACAAATTCAAACAGCTATAGATGGAATAATATCTGATAACAAGGTTACAGAGGCAGAACAAGATATACTACTAAGACTTAAAACTATTATTCAAAATGAAGGTGCATTAGATGATGATGTATCTGAACAGTTAAATAGATTATTTCAGGGTAAATCTACTCAACAAGAATTAGAAATTGGAATTAAGATAGGAGATTATCATATACCTCCAGATTTAATGAAAATTTTAAATTCTGAGTATGAAGGTAAAAATACTGAAATCAACTTTAAGATAAATACTGAGAATATAGAAAAGTTAGATGAAATAACTCAAAAGCGTGATGAATTAAACGGTAGCATAACCGAAAGTACACATAAGGTAAAAACTGAAGGTACTGAAGAGTTAGAAAAAACTAATGAAATTCACGATGGTTCAAATGGTAAAATAACTGAAAGTACACACAAGATAAATTCTGAGGGTGCTGAAGAAGTAAAAAATGATATAGATGAAATTAATAAAGGTAAAAAAGAATTAGAAAAACCAACAAACCTTTCTATTAACAAGGGAGAATTACAAGGTTCAGTAGATGAGTTTAATAAACTTATAGAGTATTCTACTAAGTTAAAAGATGGAGAGTACCAAATTTCATTTAAATCTGATACAGCAGATGCTATTGCTCAGATTGAAAACTTAAAACTTGCTGTAAATAATTTATCTAATCAATTCATGCAAATACCTTCGACTACTATAACTTTAAACACTAGTTTAGCAGCTAAGAATTTAAGTGGATTGATAGTTAGGATAAATCAAACTAAAGAAGCACTAGGGAATTTATCATCTAAAGATGTAAATATTAATACTGCTCAAAGTGCTAAAAACTTATCAGGATTAATTACTAGAGTAAATGAATATAAGGCAGCTGCAGATAATGCTAAAACTGCAACATTTAATGCTGAAACGGCACAAGCAGCAAAGAATATGAGTGGTCTTATAGCAAAAATAAATGCTACAAATACCGCTGCAGGTTCAACAAAGACTATTAATTTTAAAACTAATGCTACATCAGTAGCAAACCAAGTAAAATCATTAGCAAGTGCTGTTAAAAGTGTTCCTAATGGGAAAACTATAACTTATAGTATAAAAACTAATGGAAGTGTACCAAAAGTAAGTTCTCCTAGAAGTGTATTTACTATGGAAGGGCAAGGTGAATCATTAGCAAGTGTTGCTTCTTATGATGCTACTAGTGTAGATAGTGAATCTCTTATGTCGGCTAGAGCTTCATCAAGTGAAATGTTGGTAAGTGCTAATCCGATAGCAAGTCCTATGTTGAGAAAAATTTCTTCAACAGATGCTAAAAATATGTTTGATTATGATGTTGATATATTTAAGAAATTAGAAAACTCTTTAAAGAAAATTTCTAACGAATTAGATATAATTAGCAAAAAATCAGAAAATGCATTTGGACAAGAAAAGATAAATTATTTACAAAAACAAATTGAATTATTAAAACAGCAACAACAGTTACAACACAGTCTTGCAGAAGACATGAGGGTGCAACAAGATGTTCTTAAGAATTATTTGTTAGGTAAAGGATTTACTTTTGATGCAGAAGATAATATAAGTAATTATAGTCAGAAATTATTAGCTTATGAAAAATATGTAAAATCTTTAGAAAACAAAGCAAATTCTAACAAAGATAATGATAAAATTCAAGCTCAATACGATGGAGCTAAGAAGGATTTAGATGAAATTAAAAATGCTTTAAATTCTTATTTAGACCTAACATTTAGTAAAATCCCTAATGCAAGTAAAGAATGGTGGGATATGGAAGAAAGCATAAAGGATTGTATTTCTGAAATTGAACAACTTAAAATATCTCTTAAGAATATTGATGCTAGTATAAATATAGGGAAATATGAAGGTACTTTAAACAAAGTACAAAGAGAAATAAACAGGCTCGATGAAGATATAGAAAGAGCATTTGGTAAAAGAAAAGAAGAATTAATTCAAAAGAAAATAGAATTAATTCGACAAGAACAACAAGAACTTCATAAATTGGCTAACTCATATAGAGATCAAGCTAGGACTTATGGGGAGTATTTAAGTGGTTTTGGTTTTAAATTTGACTCATCTGGAATGATTACTAATCTAGAAAACATCAAAAACTTAACTAATGACGCTAGATATGAAGTTATAAAGGAAGCATTAGAAGAGTATATTAACTTAACCCAAAGTAAAATACCTAATTTAAGTGAAGAATGGTGGGATTTACAAGATTCTATAGAATCTGCAAAAGATAAAATAGAAGAAGCTAGAAAAGAACTTGAAAAGTTTTTAGAAGAGGCTAAAATAGATGTCTTAGTTGATGAATTTAATGATTTAGCTCACAAGATAGATTTAATTGATAAAAAGCTAAAACATGCTACAGGAAAAGATAAGTTAGATTTAATGTCTGAAAAACTAGAACTTATCAAAAAGCAACAAATAGAAGTCCAAAAACATTTAGAATTTTATAACAGTAAGAAAAGTTCTTTGCAAGGCTATTTAGGTGGATTAGGGTTTGAATTTGATTCTGATGGTGATATTACTAATTATGTGCAACAACTTGAAAAAATTGCAAATTCATCTAGTGATTTTGAAGAAGTTAAGGAAAAATTAGAAGAGTATTTTAAAATACAAAATGATGAACTTCCTGGACTTGAAAGTGAGTGGCAAGACCTTGAGAATGCATATAAAGACACCTTAAAAGAACAACTTGAAACCACACAAGAAATAGAAAAGAAGATTACTGAAATATATAAAAAACAGATAGAAGATAGAATTGATGCTATGAATAAGGAGACTGATGAGAAAGTCAAAAACCTTAAAAAGCAACAAGATGCATACAATCAATATAGAGATGAAGTAGACTATAAGAATGAGTATGAGGATAAACTATCTGAAATAAATGATATACAAAGACAGCTAGATATTGCTATGAGAGATAGTTCTTTACAAGGACAAAAAAAGGTTAAAGAACTTCAAAAATTACTAGCTGATGCTCAAAAAGACTTAGATAAATTTACTCAAGACAAAATAGATTCAGATGTTAATGATGCATTTGAAGCTGAAGCTGATAGAATAACTGAATCTAACAAAAATGCCATAGAACAACTTGAAAAAGAATGGTCAGATAGTAAAATAGCTGAAATGGTTAGTCAAGCTATTTCTAGTGGGATATTTGAAGGTATAGACGGGGAAATCAGTAACCTGCAAGATGCTATGCTAGAATTTGCCGAAAGCACAGGTGAATTATTTGGAGTTATGGGTACAGTTATTAAATCGGAATTAATAACTAACCTTGGTATAGCAATGGAAACATTTAGGGATTTAGATAGTATCCTTAAAGGGTTAAATTTAGATAAGTTTGCAACCTTATCTAATACAGTTAAGTTAGATTTATCTGCTGCTAATGTTTCTCCTGCTAAATCTTCTAATGTAGAATTTAATGCACCTTTAATTAATATAGAGGGTAATGTAAATAATGATGTAATGGAAAATCTAAAAACATATCAAGATCAAATAACTAAAGATATTATAAAACAAATTTCTAGTTCAATAAGATAAATTAAAAGGGTAGACTTAAATTAAGTTTACCCTTTATTAATTATAGGAGGTGATAATATGTTTTATTCAGGAAATTTTTATTTTGATAAAAAACATTCAAGTGAATTTGGAGTATATCAGGTTACTGAAAACGATGGAGTCATAAATGAATATGGGATATCTTACAATAATGAAGAAAATGGCGAAATAGTTCTTAGCTTTTGTTATGCAAATAAATTAGATGAAGCTCTAGTTTGGGAAAATGAAGTGCTTGAATTTTTTCTAGAATGGATTATAACTGATAGTTATAAAGAATTTATAAGTGAAGATAATGCAGACATAATATATTTCTTAAAAGGTGTTAGTTATGTAAAAAGATTTACTCCTGATATGAAGGGGATTATAGATGTAACATTTAAAACATTAAACAACTATGGATATAAATATTATTTTGCTGAAATTATAAATCCTACAGATGCATTTCCTATATTTAATGAGAGTAATGTTTCTAATAATTATAAACCAATTATCGAAATTACAAATATATCTAGTGAGGAAATTAGTATAACAAACTTAAGCACTGAAAAAACTCCTCTTTTAATCAATAATTTATCAAATAAGGATGCAATTATAGATAATGCTATAGGAACTATATTTGATTCAGATGGAAATAATTTGATAATGAATAGTAATAGAAAATGGATAGAACTTGTAAAAGGAAAAAATCTAATACAAGTTGAAGGTAATTGTGATATTGCTTTTAAAGCATATTATCCAGTTATGGTGTAGTTGTATGAATAGAATTTTTATTAATAAACTAGATAAAGAATTTGAACTAGAATTATGCAAGGTTAATAAAACCCCTATATGTACTATTGATAGTAAATTTATTGATAGTATTACAAG
>OGER01000674.1_pt1 | contig 33853 bp, 30 predicted proteins | sample 1570691 | NCBI WGS metagenome assembly OGER01 (sample SAMEA2582143, study PRJEB24529) | metagenome | biome: Human gut stool | place: China | collected 2011
CGAACTGCTCAAAATAGTCATAAAAGTGATCGGCACCGATCCGAAGTCCCACATTGATAAACACGGGATTGCAGGAATTTTCGATTCCTTCCACAAAGCTTTCTGCTCCATGCCCGGTCGTTTTGTGACAGCGAATCCTGCGGTCCTCCACCACGATATATCCCGGACAGTGAAACCGGTCTTCCAAAGAAACCACACCTTCTTCCAGTGCCGCTGCCGCGGTGATCACCTTAAATGTTGATCCGGGCTCATAGGTATCATTGATACACTGGTTTCGCCACATCCGGTTACAGTATTCCTGCTCCTTTTTGGTACCCTCATACTCCTTATACTCCTCAATCAGCTGAAACGGCTCATTCAGATGAAATTCCGGATAATCCACCATTGCCATGACGGCTCCGTCGGAAGGATTCATCACAATAATACTGACAGAATCCGCTTCTTTCTGAATATATGCTTTATTTGCCGCCTGCATGGCAAACATCTGAATATTTGCATCCAATGATGTGCGCAGATTATTTCCGGCAACAGGTTCTTTGCGTTCCTCTCCGATATTGTCAACTTCCACACCGCGGGCATCCGTTGTCGTCAGAATCAGACCATCGGTTCCCTCCAGATATTTGTCGTACACACTTTCCAATCCGATAATTCCCTGGTTATCCCCGCCGGTAAACCCCAGCACTTTTGAGGCAAGCGTATCGTATGGATAATTCCGTTTATAATCCTCATCCACTTTCACCCCTGCATAGCCATAGGCAAGAATCCGGTTTCCGGTTTCCTTATCGACATTGCTTTTGATCTTTTCCAGAGATGAATATTTTTCTACCCGCCTGCGGATCTTTTCTTCCGGAATTCCAAGCTCCTTTACGAGCATGGCAATGACCGCTTCCGGTTCCTTTATCTGGTTATGTATGACAGAAATGGTGCAGACTGATTTGTTATCTGCCAGTACTACACCATTTCGATCCAGAATTTTGCCTCTGGCGGCTTTTATTTTTCTTTCTCTCTGCTGCAGATCTTTTGCCTGCGTCTCATAATATTTTCCCTCAAAAAGCATAAGATAGACCAGACGCCCGCACAAAACCATCGACATCAGAACAACAGAAAAGAATATGATACATATTTTTCTGCGGTGATAGGTTTTATTCCACTCCATGAAAAGCACCACGATCCTTTTCTTAAAGCATATGCACTGCAGAGCCTTTCTAAGAACTCTCTGTCTTTAGTTCTTCTTTTTCTTTTCATTTCTGGACTTGGTTCCATTATGCTTTCCGGTATACTGTGAGCTGTCTTTTGACCCGGTAACATCATAGCCCTTGTTTACACCGGTCTTCTTTTCATCCGGATAAATATTCATATACGGAAGAACTTCTTCTAAGATCTCACGCGCAATGTTCTGCGCAAACACGCTGTGCGGCTGGTCTGCCACATTTGGTTCATTCACAACCACATAGATCAGTACCTGCGGATTGTCGTATGGGGCAAATCCCATAAATGAAACAAGATATTTTCCGTTTCCACGCGGAAACTTCTGTGCGGTTCCTGTTTTACCGCCCATAGAATATCCATCCACTTTTGCCGTATTTCCCGTACCTTCCTTTACGACACTCTGCAGATAATCCCGGATTTTATCGCTGGTACTCTGGGAAATGGTTTGTTTCACAGCTTTCGGTTCCACCGTGGAAATCGTATTTCCTGTCGAATCCGTGATTTTGGTTACCAGATGCGGCTGATAATAAGTTCCGCCATTGATCAGTGACGCAAATCCACTCACCATCTGGACCATCGTACAGTTATAGTTCTGTCCGAATGCATTGGTTGCCAGATCGATCGGTTTCATATCTTCCACCTGATACATCAAAGATGCGGTATTTGCCTCTCCCGGCAGATCAATTCCCGTTTTCTGTCCAAATCCATAGATGGACTGGTACTCTGTAAAATGATTCTTTCCGATTTTGTATGACATCTGCATGATGGCATCATTACAGGAATCCATAAGTGTCTTCCGGACGGTTTCTATTCCATGTCCGTAGCGCGCCACGCAGCGCACCTTCTGTCCATTAAAATCCTCGTACCCATCACAGTCAAATGTCATTTTATCTTTGATTGTTCCGGTTTCAAGTCCACACGCAACCGTAAAAGGTTTCTGTACAGATCCCGGCTCATACGTTGAGGATACACAAAAATTCTGCCATATCTCATTGAGCGCATCCATTTTGTCATCCTCAGACATACGCTTGATCTGTTTTTTGGTGTACCATTTTCCCAGATCCCTCGGGTTATTCAGATCCACATTCGGATAATCTGCCATGGCAAGGATTTCTCCGTTGTTTGGATTCATGACAATCGCTGCCGTATTGATACTTCCGGTTCCTTTATAATAGTTGTCCCGGTATTTTTCATTCCAGTCTTTGATTTTTTCTTCAACGATGGACTGGATATTTGCGTCGATGGATGTCACCAGCGTATCCCCGTCCTGTGCATCAATAACGGTCTTTTCAAAATCACTGTCCGAGTCCAGATAACCGTACTCCCGCCCATTGATTCCGTTTAATGTACTGTTGTAATAATTCTCCAGTCCGGTTGTGCCGACATTCCCGGAAGAAGTAAAACCAATCACGGAAGAGGCTAAAGATCCAAACGGATAATTTCTCTGATATTCTTTTTCAAACCAGACGCCCTTGATATCCGGATTTACTTTGTTTCCTTTTTTGTCTACGGCATCCTGCAGTTCCACAAAAGGCTGTACTTCGTCATATGGTACCTTCTTGGCAAGTACAACGTATCGCTTATCTTTTTTCTCTTTTATCATCTGCCGGATCTTTGTCTCGTCCAGTTCCGGAAAACATTTCACCAGTGCTTCCACGGTCGGATCAACATACTCTTCTTTGTCATTGACAACGGTACAGTCTAAAATCACATTATAGACTGCCACACTGGTAGCAAGAACCGTACCAGAACGGTCGATGATTTCTCCCCTCTGGTACGGAATCGTTTTACTGTCATAGGACTGCATGGAAAGTACTTTTTTCTGATAGGTTTCCCCTTTCGTGTGTTCAATATAAGTCAATCTGCCGATCAGTCCACACAAAACAGCCAGAATAAGGGAAAACAAAACCATCAGTTTTGTCCGCATCTTCCGGTTAAATTTCTGTGCCGGTCTTCTTCTCTTTCTTCTCACATCTGACTCCTGTTATTTGGATGGAATATCCTCATACTGATCCATGAAATTGCTGTTTTCCACGGTATAATATACCACCTGTTTTTCCGTTGGATATTTCATGCCAAGCTTTTTCATTGCCACTTTTTTGATATGTTCAAGGTCTGTTGAAGTTGTAAGATTTTTATAACGTGCATCATTGTCCGCGCGAAGATCTGCCAGCTGGCTCTCCAGATTTGCCACATTTTTCATTCGTGTCGTCATCTGTGACTGCATCTGTACAAACAAAACGGCAATCAGCGCACTGACCACAACACAGACTGTGAGAAATACCACATACCCACGGCTCATCTCCATCGCTCTCTGGCGATTCCTTCTCGCTGCATTTCTACGGTTTTTGCGACGTCTTGCCTCTTCGATTTCTTTGCGTGTTCTCTGATTGTGTCGAACCGGTGTATCCAGTTCTCTCACGGTATTCCCGTTTACATAATAGTTTTTACTGCTCATAACGCTTCCCTGCTTTCCATTCCATCTTCCACACGCTCAAACACGCGTAATTTTGCGCTCTTTGATCTGCTGTTCTCTTCGAGTTCCTTCTCCGAAGGCAGAACGGGCTTTCTTGTCACCACACGTCCTTTGGATTTCTTTCCACATACACAGACCGGGAAATTGCTCGGGCATGTACACGGATTTTCGTTCTTTTTGAAGTTGGATTTTACAATACGGTCTTCCAGTGAATGAAATGTGATAATGCAGATTCTTCCCCCATCATTCAACAAATCAATCATGGTATCTAACGTATCGCGAAGTACATCAAGTTCATGATTCAGCTCAATGCGGATTGCCTGATACGTCCGCTTGGAAGGATGTCCTCCGGTCACCTGTACTTTCATCGGGATGGCTCCACGGATGATTGCGTTGAGTTCCCCGGTCGTTTCAATCGGTTTTTCTTTCCGCGCCTGTACAATATGCTTTGCAATATTCTTTGCGAACCGATCCTCTCCATAATCACGAATTATGCGGAACAGTTCCGCTTCACTGTAATCGTTCACAATGTCCCTTGCGGTCAGGCGCTGACGCTTGTCCATCCGCATATCCAGCGGTGCATCCTCACTCCGGTAGGTAAAACCGCGTTCCGGTGTATCCAGCTGGAAAGAAGAAACTCCCAGATCGAGAATGATTCCATCCACTTTTTCGATTCCGAGATTCTTCAACACGTCCGCCATCTGTGCATAATTGCTTCTTACGATGGTAACCCTGTCTGCATAATCTTTCAGTCTCTCTGTGGCAGCGGCAATGGCATCCGCATCCTGGTCGATTCCGATGAGTCTTCCGGTTGTCAGATGTCTGCATATTTCCAGTGAATGTCCGCCTCCCCCAAGCGTTCCATCCACATAAATGCCATCCGGGCGAATATGTAATTGTTCAATTGTCTCGTTCAAAAGAACGGAATAATGTTTAAACTCCATATTTAGATTCCAATTCCCAACTCTGCCATATGCTCTGCGATCTCATCCATGTCATCAAAATCGTTGTTTTCCAGATACCGTTCTTTGCTCCAGATCTCCACACGGCTGAATACGCCGACGGAAACAACTTCTTTATCAATTCCTGCGTATTCCCTCAGATTCGCCGGAAGTAAAATTCTTCCCTGCTTGTCCACTTCGCAGTTTGCAGCTCCTGCAAAAAAGAATCGCATAAACTTTCTTGCATCTTTTGAAGTCAGTGGTTTTTCACGAAGACTCTCCTCAATCCGTTTCCATTCTTCCTGGGAATAAACAAACAGGCATCCATCCAGTCCCTTTGTCACAACAAATTCATTGCCAAGCTGTTCCCGGAATTTAGAAGGTACGATCAGTCTGCCTTTTGCATCAACCGAATGATTGTATTCGCCCATAAACATGGCAGACTCACCTCCCCTTCCTCATTTTCTGAACTTCTGTTTGTTCACCACTTTACACCACAAAGTGGATTTTTTATTCCACTTTCCACCACTATGTATCCATAATACCCTAAAAGCCCCCTGAAATCAAGGGTTATTCCCGGTCTTTCTTGAAAATGAGCCGACAGCTACCGTTTTTTCCAAAAAAAATCCTCCACACGTGGAAACGTGTGGAGGATTTTCCCATCCAAATGTACATTATGCTGTTTTTTTGTGCTGGCGGACATGCCAGATGATGATCCAGGAAACCGATACGACCACAAGAAGTGCTGCAAGTGCCATAGACACCGGATATCCGATGACCGGCAGCAGCAGCTGGTCCGTCCGCAGGGATTCTATCCAGAACCTGCCAATCCCATACCCTGCCAGATACAGCAAAAAGACTTCCCCATCAAACCGCTTGTGTCTGGTAAACAGGATCAGAAGAATCAAAAGAACCAGATTCCACAAGGATTCATAGAGAAACGTGGGATGTACCTGGATATAAGAGATACCATTTACTTCCACCACGTGCTGCAGCAGGCTGTCCGTCACATCTGAGGATCGGACAGCAGAAAGCGGCAGCTGCATGGCAAACAACCCGTCCGTATAACCGCCAAATGCCTCCCTGTTAAAAAAATTTCCCCACCGGCCGATAACCTGTCCTAAGACCAGACCAAGTCCCGCGGTATCGCAAAGCAGACCCATGGACAGTTTCCGTACCCGTGAAAACACAAACACGGTAATGATTGCCGCAATCACGCCTCCGTAAATCGCCAGACCTCCCTGCCGCAGATTGAACACACTCAGCAGATCGTCCTTGTATAGATCCCAACGGAATATCACATAATAAACCCGCGCCCCAATGACAGAACAGATAATGGCAACGAGTGCCAGGTCAAAATAAGTATCCGTTTTCTGGCCGGTCCGTTTTGCCATCCAGCAGGCGATTCCAAGTCCTGCTAACATTCCGATTGCAATCACAATTCCATAATATGCCACCGAAAAATTTCCGATCATGATATTTTTTCCGACATGGTGCAAATAAATATGTAAATGCGGAAAATTAATACTGTAATCCGTTAGTTGTTCCATTCCTTTTCTCCTTTCACTGGCAGGGCGGCAGTCTGCCGCCCATATGCCCCTGTCAGCAGCTGCATACAAAACTGCCGCACTCTGTCTCCCTGCTGCTGTCTGCATGTCCGCCGGAAATACCAATGTGTCCCGCATGACAGGCATGATCCTCGTTGAATTTGCACTCACACGCTTCACAGCTGACGGTTGTATCTTTTTTGACATCTGTTGTATGACAGGACTGACATCCACTTCCTTTCGGTGCAAAACTTCCACAACAGGTTTCGGAAGAAGTTTTTGCCTGTGTTCCTTCCACCTGAATATCCGTTCGTCTGCAGCAGTTGTCTGCATTATAAGAACAGTTTACCACATTACAATCCAGTTTTGTCATCTTACATACCTCCTTGTGTTAAATCATCGCTGCCACATCAGTATGTACCAAACCACATGGTCTTATTCTGTTCCGGTTCTTCTTTTTAAAAAAGCCCGGTATCAGTTTTTGTGATACCGGGAATTTGTATTTCAAAATTTGAAATTTATTTATTCTTTCCACAGCAGAATTTATATTTCTTTCCACTGCCGCATGGACACGGATCATTACGTCCCACCTTTTTGCCAACGATAACCGTACCGGATTTTTTCTGTTCCATATACAGTCTGTGCTTTGTCTCTTTATCAAAAATATCATCCCACATCGGAAGATTGTAAAGCCAGTCAGCCTTGGCATCTACCATGTTCTTGTACAGCTTTTCCTTATCGAAAACGAGATTTACCCTGGTATTTTCATCCATTGTTTCGATTGGATTGTCTTTTACCAGACTGTCATTGATTCCGTCTAAGAAACCAGCCATCTCCAGAATGGTAAGTCCATACTTATCAGCAAGTTCTTTTACCGTTCCTTCTACTTTTTCATCCGGGTTTGTCAATAATTTCTCATACACACCCTTCTCTAACAGGAAATATCTCTGCCAGAATTTCTGAAGTTCCCCCTGACTTGCGTTCTCATTGTAGGCAATTTTCTGCCAATCCTGCAATATAGCCATTTTTATACCACCTTTATCACTTACGAATTTACATGCCTTAATGCATGTATGTTTATTATAACAAAATGTCTGCCATTTTCCAAGCCCTTTCTTGACGAAACCTGCCATTTCCCGTATCATAAAGTTACGGTTTACAGGTTTCCTGCAAATAGCATATTTAGCCAAGGAGGTTGTTCATATGAAAAAAGGAAAACAGATTCTTGCCATCATCGGCATCATTTTACTGGTTGTACTGTACTTAAGTACACTGGTATGCGCCATCACAGACAATACCGGAACCATGAAAATGTTCAAAGCTTCTATCTTTGCCACCTTCGTGATCCCGGTACTGATCTGGGCTTATACGTTCCTATACAAACTTACGCACAAGAAATAATTATTTTTCTGTTGTTTCTGTAGTCTGGACAGATTCTGTCTCTGTTTCCAGAACACTTTCTGTCACATTTCCCATGGATGCATTTGGTCCGTCATTCTCTGTGGAATCCAGTTTCCCTGCGTTTTTGCTGATAAAAATATAAGCAACAACGCAGATCACCAGAAGAATGACCACCACAAGCATCTGTAGTTTCTGCTTTTTCATTCTTTATTTCTTTCTCCTTACCATAAAGATTACAATTCCTCCGGCCAGTAACAGGATTGGAAGAATAATGGTAACCAGCAGTCCCAGAAGTGCCGCATGTAATGCATTTACTGTCAGATTACTGAGCGTGTACTCTTTTTCCGGAATTACGCTGCCGGCCGACTGGGTATCCGTGATCATATTTCCGATCACATCGGAAAACAGTGATGCATTGTTTGTCGTCATCTGACTTGCATCATCGCTGAATACATACGGGCTTGCGAATACCACAAGCTGCGTCGTGTGATCATCATCTACTTTATCTTCTACCGCCAGTCCGACACTAAACGGTCCCTTGTCGTCTCCGTCTTCGTATCCATAATCCTGCATACTGTTTGGATTGTTCTTTGCAACCGCATCATCGGAAGTATCCAGTAAAGAAGTATACGTTGTCTTACTCTCCTCTGTACTCTCCGTGTCATCCGTCGTGCTATTCTGCGGATAATTGATTCCCAGAGAAATCGGAAGATATACATATCCGCCGGAAAGACTTCCGGTATACGAACTGCTGTTTACATTTGGCAGCAGATACAGCGGACCTCCCATATTGTAATAATGCTGTGCATCATTATCCGCGATCGGCCCTGTGGTAAAGCTTACTCCGTAAGTATCCAGAATCGATGCAAAATTCGGCATCTCGGTCTCGGAATACATTCCCACGATAATCGCTTTTCCGCCTTTTTGCAGATAATCAATTACTTTCTGTGCATCATTTTTATTAAAATCTTTCTGCGGTGCATTGATAATAATCGCTGCCGCATCCTTCGGAACACTTTCTTCATTTAACAGTTCCACGGAAGACAATGTCATATTGGATTTGCTGATGACATCCGAAAATGCACTTCCGATTGCAGCCTCATCATGTCCGGTGATCTGGTATACGACAGGGAGCTGGTTCGCATCCATCGTTACATACTGGATGGCACTTGTAATCTGTCCTTCCGCATCGAATCCCTTCAGTTCGTTGTTGTAGGAATATGTGGAATAATCCATGTTTGACTGATAATCATAGATATCATAATAATCTATCACTTTCGAACGCTTGTCACTGACAACGATCAGACTGTTGCTGGTCGGTGCATTGTCCGTATAGTCCTTATAAAAATAAGGTTTACTCTTCGGATTGACGTATTTTACCCTGATATGCCCGGACAGATCTTTGTAACGCTCCAGCATGGAATCAATCTGTGCGTCCTTGCTTTTTTCCGCTGCCAGAACATAGATGGTCACATCACTTTTCAGTTTTTTCATGGTCTTTTTCGTATCCTTTGTAATGGAATACAATTTAGAATACGAACAGTCCACCGAGGTAATTCTCGTCGGCAGCGCATCGACTGCCAGGTTGGCAACCACGGCAAGAGCGAAAACTACGACAATAAAACTGCTTGAAAAAACGCTGAGCGAAAATGTCTTTTTGCTGATGCTCCAACGCCGTTTCTGAATGGCCTGCACGGTAAAGAAATTAAATAATACAATAACCGTTACATAATAGAGGATTGCCGTAATGTCCAGACAGCCCCCCTGGAATTTTTCAAACGGTGCATACAGATCCAGACAGTTTAAAATCTTTGTCAGCCAGTTTCCATCCGATGAAATAAGTCCTGTCAGACTCTGCATCATATAACTGATAAACAGTACCACAAACGTCAGAACTGCCGCAATCACCTGGCTTTCCGTCAATGCGGAAATAAACATACCTACCGCAATGGAAGCTGCTCCATATAACCAGAACGCCAGTATGGCAATATAGCTCTCGCCCATGGGAATTGTTCCAAACGCCCGTAAAATGAGCGGTGTCACACAGAAAACTGCAATATCCACGGTAAACACCGCAAGCATTGCCAGATATTTTCCGAGCACAACCTTTGCCACCGGTACCGGTGCTGTCAGCATCAGCTGATCCGTTTTATTTTTCCGGTCCTCTGCAAAACTGCGCATCGTAAGGATCGGTACCGCAATCATAAAAATAATCGTAATGGCACTTAACGTATAATACAGATATGGATATCCCTGCCGGAGATTATACACATAAAAATACAGTCCGAACAGTGCCATAAGGGCGGCCACAAACAGCCAGCCGATCACATTCTGGAAATACGACCGGAATTCTCTTTTTAACACAGCAAACATTACTGTGCACCTCCTTCCTGGGTAATCTCAAGGAATACATCTTCAAGAGATTTCGTCACGGTCTTCATCTCCAGCACCAAAACGTTATGCTCTGCCATCTGCCGGAAGACTTCTTCCCGCACATCGGCACCTTTCTTTGCATAAATACGGATTTTATCATGATCCGCCTGCTCAACCCTTGCAATGTTTTCTTCTCCCTGTAAGTATCCGGCTGCTTCCCCGGCACCGGTCCGCACCGTCAGTTCAATCTCCTGTGCACCCGACATCAGATTTACCAGATTCTCCGTAGAGTCGCTCGCTACAAGCTTTCCTTTGGAAATAATAAACACATGATCACACACGGCAGAAATTTCCGGCAAAATATGGGAACTTAAGATCACCGTATGTTTTTCTCCCAGATGCCGGATCAGTTCACGGATCTCTATGATCTGTTTCGGGTCCAGTCCGACCGTAGGCTCATCGAGTATAATGATCTCCGGATACCCCAGGATCGCCTGTGCAAACCCGACACGCTGCCGGTATCCCTTGGACAGATTGCGGATCATACGCCCTGCCACTTCTGTCGTACCGGTTGTTTCCATTGCCTCTTCCACATATCGTTTACGCAGACTTTTTTCCAGCTGTTTTAAATCTGCCACAAAATCCAGATACTCCTTTACTGTCATATCCATGTACAGTGGCGGAAGTTCCGGCAGATAACCGATACATTTCTTTGCTTCCTCCGGCTCCTTTAAAATGTCATGCCCGTTAATTTTAATCTCTCCGCTTGTCGCACCGAGATATCCGGTTATCATATTCATCGTTGTTGATTTGCCGGCCCCGTTCGGCCCCAGAAAACCATAAATTTTCCCCGGTTCCACAACGAGTGACAGATGATCGACAGCCGTATGATCCCCGTATTTTTTTACAAGATTATTGATCTCAATCACAGCGAAATGCTCCTTTTCTTTTTTGGACAACAAAATGCCCTTTACGGAAACAGTGTATCGCTTTTGCGTGTGTAAAAAATGTAAACTCTGTGTTCATTTTGTGAACAGATAAAAAGGGAAAGCAGTCCATGAACCACTTTCCCCTTTATAAAATTCCCTTTTATATTTCTTATTTTCTTATTCTTCGATCACAAAGTTGCTTACATTCCTGCGGAGTTCTTCTGCGGAAGCTTCCGCTGTCTTAACCCCTTTCATGACTTCTGCCGATCCGCCTGCAATCGAAACGGTTTTTTGTGCAATATTTGTTGTACCTGCAGCACTGTCATTGGATGCAGAGGTAATTCCGTCAATTGCCTCTGTAATATTGGAAATAGATGCTACCAGTTCTTCGGAAGTCGCACTGAAATCCGATACCAGATCGTTAATTTTAGAGGCATCCATGTTATAATCGTCTGCCATTTTCTCAAAATCGTCAAAACTCTTCACAATATCCGTATCTACAAAATCCAGCAGATGGTTGGAATCCTTTGCCAGATTTCCTACTGCATTATCCACGTTTTCCGTCACAGCCTGAATATTTGCCACGGCATCTTTGGACTGTTCTGCCAGTACCCGGATTTCCTCTGCAACAACTGCAAATCCCTTTCCTGCCTCGCCCGCGCGTGCTGCCTCAATGGATGCATTCAGAGCAAGCAGATTGGTCTGTCCGGTAATCGCAAGGATAGAATCTGCAAGCACACCGATCTGTTCCACAACCTTTGCCTCTTTAAGTGCCTGTTCCAGCCTTCCCCGGATTTCTTCCAGCATCGTCTGGATTTTCCGCCGGTTCTCCACCGTTGTTTCCTTCGTCTGTGCTGCACGCTTATGGATTTCTTCTGCTTCCGTAGCTCCGTCCTGTGCACGTACGGCAATCTCTTTTGCCGCTCCGTCAATCTGCTGGGTCATGCTGTTGATCTGCTCTGCCGATGCCGCCGTCTCCTCGGTACTTGCAGCAAGCTGCTCGGTCGTTGCAGACACATCCTCGATTTCTCCATTCAGATTTGATATATTGGTATCCATCGATTCCACAACGGCATCAATATTTGCCGCCTCTGCCTTTACCTGGGAAAGCAATCCGCATACCGATTCCCGCATCGTCTCGAGTGTTCCTGCCAGCTGTCCGAAATCATCTTTCCGTTTCATCATATTCGTCTGCATCTTGCGGGCAAAATTACCGCCTGCAATCACTTCAATCTCTGCGACAACTTTCTTTAACGACTTTGTAATATCCTGTGCGATCATAAAAACAAGTACTGCAACAACCGCAAGCATCACAATACATACCGCGATCAGGGCGATTGCCTTTTGCATGGCATAGCTGGTAAATACCTTATCCTGCTTTGCAATGGCAGTATCAATATAATCCGTATAATTTCCGGTACCGACCACCCAGTCAAACGGTTCAAAGTACTCACTGTAGGAACGCTTCGGGGAAGGTTTTGTCTCTCCTTCTTTCGGGAATACATAATCTGTATATCCTCCACCGTCTTCCACTGCTACACGTATGATTTCTTTCACCATCTGGTATCCTTTTGCATCCTTGGTATCCATACGGTTCGTCCCCTCGGTATCACTGCCAAGCAGAACCACATTTGTACCATCTGACTGGTCAATCCAGAAGTAACCAGCCTCTCCGTAACGCATCTGACGCACTTCCTCTGCCGCAATCTGTTTTGCTTCATCGAGGGTATACGTTCCTGCCTTATATTCCTCGTTTATCTCTGTCAAAAGGGAGATGACCACCCCCACCTGCTCTTTGATCGAATCATCATAACTCTGGCGGGACGATGCATCCATCGTTTCCAGTGCTTTGTCTTTCACATCTTCCATGTTTTTGACGGAAACAACACTCCCGAGAGCCACAAGTAAAATGACCAGAACCAGAATCAGATTCAGCTTGGTTCTTACCTTCATGTTCTTCATAACTTTATTCTCCTTCCCGTAAAGCCGTTCGATTTTGTGAAAATTATCCAACAATATCAAACTTGTTATTCAATAATTATAACATTTCACCACACTTCCGTCAACCAATCATTCAGCATAAAGAATTCGTTTTCCAGCCTGCTCCTCTATCCTTTACCCTTTCTTGACCCTATCCCCCTTCTTGCCATCCCTTCGAATTTGACGTATAATGGATACATCTTAAGGAAAAGAGGAACAATACCTATGGGCATTTATCTTGTAGACTATGAAAATGTACACAACGATGGTGTAACAGACATCAAAAAACTCTCTGCATCTGACCGTGTTGTCATTTTTTACGGAGACAGCATCAAGTCCATCCCTTTTGAAACACATGTAGAAATGATGGCGTCCAAAGCGGTGATCGAATATATTGAAACACACAAGGTAGCTAAAAATTATCTGGATTTCCAGCTGGCCACCTATCTTGGATTCCTGATCGGGAAAGGGGAAAAAGGTCCGGTTTACATCATCAGCCAGGATACCGGGTTTGACAGTATTGTCGATTTCTGGCGCGGAAGAAACATCGAAGCCTTCCGCCAGCCAAGCATTGCTTCCCCTTCCACCCCAAAGGATGTTTCTTTAAAAAAGGGAACCTCCACAAAGAAAAAGAAGAAAAAATCGGATCACGTTCCCAAAGAATCAAAAAAAGAGACGAAAGAGGTAAAAGAGACAAAAGAAATTGTGGAAAAAAAGAAGCCGGAAAAGAAAAAACTTCCGGAAGCAATCCGCAAAAAAATACGAACGGAATTAAAAGACGAAAAACTTCCGGCCGGCAAATACACATCCATCTATAAAGCGGTGGAGGAATCCGAGAATAAACTTGCATTAAACAACGCACTGGTCAAAACGTTTGATACTACCATTGGAAGTAAAATCTACAATCACATCAAAAAAATTTACGAGGATTATCAAAAATAACCCTGTATTACTAAAAAAGCTTTCCATTACCCTGACGTAACGGAAAGCTCTTTTCTTCATAAATCACCTGTTATTCCTTTACTGCACCTGCAGTTACTCCTGCCAGAATATATTTCTGGAAGAACAGATAAATTAAAATAGTTGGTATCATAATAATGATAATTCCCGCTGCAAGAGTCTGCCATGAACCCTGCTGTGCATTTGCATAATTCATCAGGAATGTTGTCAATGTACGCAGCGAATTTTTAGGCATATACAGATATGGTATATACATATCATTAATGATCACAATTGCTTTGATGATGCAGACGGTTGCTGTGGCCGGTGCCAGCAATGGGAACACAATTTTCCAGAACAGTCCGAAATAGGAACATCCGTCCAGAAGTGCCGCCTCATCAAGTGCCACCGGAAGTCCCGAAATAAACTGCCGGTAAATATACAGCTGCATCAGATCGGATGCTATGTAAATCACGATCGGAGCGCCAAGTGTGTTATACAGATGCAGACTCTGAATGATACGGAATCTCGCGATTTCCGTAACAAAACTTGGAATCAGCATACCTAAGAAAAATAAGGAAATAACAAATTTTTTCCCACGAAACTCAAAGCGTTCCAGAATAAATGCTGTCATCGTTCCAAAGACCACATTAAAGAAAAGGGATACTACAAGAATGAGGGCTGTGTTACGAAAACCGACCACCAGATATCTATCTGTCAACACTTTTTTGAAATTATCAAATGTCATGTCATGCAGCGCAGGAAAGGCCAGCGGTGATGTCGTGTTGATTGCTGTCTTGGTCTTTAACGCAGCAAACAGCGTTAATAAAATCGGAAGGATGACAATAATGACCATGCCAATACATATGATCTGTTTTAAAATCTGTATCAATGTACGTTTAACCATTGTGCTTATCCTCCTTCAGTATAATTCCATGGATGATCTTATTCTGTACAATATAGATCAGAACAATCATCAGCATAATTGCCATTGCCATCGTTGATGCAAGACCAAAGTTTGAGAATGTAAATGCGGTCTTGATCGTATAAAGTGTAAATGTAGAAGAAGCGTATCCAGGTCCACCGGCTGTCATAACAAACGGAATATCAAATACCTGGAGTGCACCACGAATGTTATCAAAAAGTACGAAATCAACCATCAGCATAATGGATGGAATCTGAATATACCGGAACAGCTGCCATGTATTGGCTCCATCCACACGCGCTGCTTCTTCAATATCCTGCGGCAGTGACTGCAGCGCAGCCATAAACAGGATCACATGATAACCACTGTATCTCCATAAGGATACAAATGAAAGTACAAAATTTACAATTTTCGGATCTGACAGCCAGCTTTTGATCCAGCTTTCCAGATGAAGTCCTGTCAAAATTGCATCAAATGCTCCATTGATTGGAGAAAAGAAATAGGAAAATGCATACGCAATTGCAACTCCGTTAATAATATATGGCATAAATACCATGGTTTTATAAAATTTTGCTGCACGCAGTTTGCTTGTCAAAAGCACTGCAAATGCCAGTTCCACAAAAATCATACAAAGATGCACACAGAAATAAACTGCGTTGTTTCGCAATGACAACCACAGATCCGGGTTTTTAAACATTGCGATATAATTCTGTAATGCTACAAAATGGCTCTTTGGTGAATAACCATCCCAGTCTGTAAAACTCATTCGAAACAGATCGCATGCCGGAACCAGCACAAATCCAACTAAGAGCAAAATTGGGAAAACCAAAGATACTATGATAAACAGTCTTCTTTTCTTATCTAAACTACTCATAATACGCTCTCCTGACTTGATACGGAACTGCATACATGCAGTCCCGTATCTGATGATGTTTTACTTAATACCAAGCTTCTGTCTTGCCGCTTTCCACTTCTCGTTCAACTCAGAAAATTTACTGTCAAGATTAAATCCATCTGTCAGCATTTCTGCGCCAAGTTTTTTATAATCAAATGTTGTCTCATTCTGAATCGCAGTAAAATCATCTCCACTACCATCATACATGATCATCTGTGGGTCCTGACATAATTCGTCTGCCTGTGCCAGAATCGCATCTTTGTCTTTCGGGAAATTTTTCATGGAAGAGGCAGATGTAATGTAATTTAAATAGTCCGGATACCATGCATCCGAATAAAACCACTCCACAAATGCTTTTGCAGCCTCCGGATTCTTACTGTGAGTCGTCACACCCATAAAAGAATCTCCCTGCACAATGACATTAAACGGATCACTTTCGGAATCTCTTGTCGGAAGATAAAATGTTCCCAGTTCCGATGTATCATCGGTCTGATTCTGGATATTCTGTAATCCCCAGTCTCCAAGTGCAATAATTGCGGCCTTCTTCGATGCAAAAAGTGCAGTTGCCTGATCATTTCCTATTCCTAAAGGATCTTTACCGAGAACACCTGATGTAAAAAGACTCTGTACTTTCTTGTATGCCTTATTGATATCAGAGCCATCTGCAAATGGTTCATCCTGTTTTGCCATGTCATTCCAATTCTGTCCATTTCCGGATTCCAGTGCTGGCATAAACTCCATGTATGGATAATCCGGCCACTCGTCCTTCAAACCACAGGCAATTGCCATAAAATCTTTATTATCTTTTCCATAATAATCCTGAAGTTTCTTTGACACTTCTTCAAACTGACTCCAGGTTGTCGGCACTTCAACTCCAGCCTCTTTAAACATATCTTTCCAGTAATATACATACTCATATCCTGCTGTCATTGGAATTCCAAGAATTTTTCCATCAACGGCATACCCCTCTGCCAGTTCGTTATTCTTGGCTGCCTCTGTATCGGAAAGATCTACCAGATAATCCTTAAATCTGGATAATGTAAATGTTTTGTTGAACATAACATCCGGAAGCTGGTTTGCCGAAGCTCTCATTTTCATTGTATTCCAGTATTCACTGTCATCTTTGATTTTTTCTACTTCAATATCAATATTTGGATACTTTTCCTGGAACTTTCCAACCATATCGTTGGATTCAATAAAATCGTTCAGGTTATTATCCCAGATTGCAAATGTAAGTGTTCCTGATAAAGAAGCAGCTCCCCCCTCTGTGGAATTACCCTTTTTGTCGCTGCCACATCCGGTTGCTAATAAGGATGTGGCAAGTACTGCTGTCATCATTGCAGCTATAAGTCTTTTTTTCATAAGGCTTACCTCCTTAAATTTGATGAGCTCACTTTAGCATTTTGCGCATATTTTGCCCATTTCCTGAAGTTATTTTCTTTGATTTTTTGTCACATTATCAAAAAACAAATATTGACCTATTGTAAGAAAAACAGGCAGAAAGTAAGATTTTCTGCCTGTTTATACAGTTTTTGGCTAAATTTATCTATATATTTTTATTTTCTTTTCGAAAAGCAGATGGACTCATCTGCATCTTTTTTTTGAATATCCGGTTAAAATGTTCTGTAGATTGATATCCAACCATTTCCGCAATTTCATATATTTTAAAGTTCGTTGTTCTTAAAAGTTCCTTTGCTTTCTGAATTCTGACCTCCGTCAGATATTCCGACATAGTCTCTCCTGCCTCTTTGGTAAAACGACCTGAAAAATATTTTTCATTCAAACCGACATGATCTGCAACATCTTTTAATGTGAGATCTGAATTTTCATATTGGTCTGCAATATAGCGTTTCGCCATGACAATCATATCATTTTCGCGAACATCCAGACGAGACGCTGCATACTCTAAAATCCAGTTCAGAAAGTTTGTCAGCCACATACGAATACTTCTCGCATCCATAACCCTGTCAAGTTTCTCTATATAGTCGTAACGCTGTCCAAATATATGTGCAAGACTGTCGCCATCCTGAAGAGCTCTCTGTCCAATAGCAATAATGACACTACAACATTCCATACGTGTCGTTTCAAGGTCCATGGACCTGAATTTTTCAAAAATCTGGTCTCTCTGCGCTATCATATTTTTCTCGTCTGCCAATAAAAGTGCATTTGCAAGTTCTGCATATAACTGTATATGTGCAAGAATGTACTGCTTAGCTTCTTTTCTCATATGATACAAACTGTTTTTTTCATCCGGAAGAACCAGGAAACGTAATTCCATGCTCTGCCGTAGTTCATTCTTTGCAGTATCAAACCCCTGTGCTCCCTCGCACAATTCCCCTACACTGAAAAATAATGACGTAGAAAATTCCTGTTGAGCCATCTGCTGCAGTTCCCCGATCATACGGTGCAGACTCTCGTTGTACCCCTGCTCCACAACACGATAAAACAGATAGACATAATGTACATCTTCCTCATAGGAAATACATCGTGATGCATACCTTGCATTTTTTTCAAAACTCTTCACCAGATTTTCTGTATCCGGTTCACATCCATACACATAAGTTCCGATTAAAACGTATGCATCCTGAAAAAAACCCGGATGTTCTTTCTCCACCTCCAAAGAAGAAAGGTTCCCTCTCATCATCTGTTGAAAGTAATATACTGAATTTTTTCCTTCATCTAATTTTTCTTCATACTGTTGAAACAATTCCCGCAACCGGCGTACCATAGCATTAAACTGATGAATCATATTCCGTATTTCAAACTGACCATTTGGTTCAATATGAACATCAAGCTTTCCATCTTCCACTTTCCTTAAACCAACATTCACCTCTTCAATTGGTTCCACAATACTCCTTACAAAATAACGGGAATAATATGCAATCAAAAGAAATAATACCACCATTACTGTAAGCAAAATCATGGAAAGCTGCCAGAATTCTTCTGTCAGCAGCCTGGATTTCACATAATTCTCAATGTACCAGGTATCATCATATATTTTTACCGGTGTACGAATACAGGTAATTCCTTTTTCCCCGGATTTTTGTTGTTTACCGGTGGAAAAAATCACCTTTCCGGATTGATCTGTAACCTGAACAATTCCCAATCTGTTTTTTCTGGAAAGATATGCCCGATTATTATTTTTTATCTGATCTGCAATTTTTGAGGATTGATACATTTCTACCATTCGTACTTTCCTGCTGCTATCGGTATTTACATCCGGACAAAGTGCGCCAATTAATATCAGCATATCTTTTTTCCCACCAAGAAACAGTTCTCCGCCGGAATTGGTATCATAACAGCCAATGTACACTTTATTCGGGTTTTGTAAAGCTCTCTGATACCATATGGTACCTGTAAATGTTCCTTTTCTATGGTTAATATAATTTTTTAAATAGGTATCTTTCCCGTCTTTCATAAAAAAATACAAAGAAATTACTTCTTTATTCGGCTCCAAATATAAATTTTCCACGGCATCTAAACGATTTCGATTTTTAATTTTTTTCTGTATATCATCGGTATCTGTTCCTGCTGCATATTCCATAACCTCATAATTATTCGCATAAATCATGCTGGTCATCCGAAGAGAAAGATTATCCACATCTGAAGTCAGCTGCATTTGCCGTATATTTTCAATTCCCTTCTGTTTAAACTGAATATTTAATACCAACAGTGCAACGATAAAAACGACCAGAATCGGAATCCCGATCCATGTTACAAGCATGATATAGTACGTTTTTTTCAATGGAAACTTTTTTACTTTTCGTTTCCACATATCTATTGTTTTCATAACTCTTCCCCTTTTGTTTTTTACTATTATACCTCAAAAGTTTTCAAAAGCAACTCTCACAAACTATGGCTTCTCCTCAACATCTATTCAAGTTCCGTCATTCCTCCAAGCAGGATTCCCACATTATCTTTATAAATTTTCGAAAACTGCTCCATCGGCAGCGGATTTTCTCCCAGCCCCGCCTCGATGGTATATCCCGGACGGTCATAAAAATTGATAAACCAGTCTTTGTATCCGGCATACCCGGACGCCGCCGGTGTTTCCTCGATCCGGTAACCGCTCACTTTTGCAAAATATTCCGCAATGCGGCGGGCGCCTTCCGGTTCCTCATCCAGATACTTCCAATAAATCACTTCTCCCTGTGTGTGATATGCAAGAATCAGGGAAAAATCATGGTTTCTCGTAAAATCAAACATGGCAATACTCTCCGGGACGCTGAGCGGTGTCTGTCCCACGTAATCCCTCGGTGCCGGACGGTTATACCCCTGTTCAAATTTTATTTTCTTTGCCATATCCCATCCTGCCGGAAACTGCAGATTCAGATCAACTCCCTGGATATTTGCCTTCCATCCGTCCGGAAACGGAATATCCGGGAATCCGGACGCAATGCGGACCGCACGGCGATAATAAAATCCTTCCGTCAAAAGCCCATTTACCAGATCCACACCATCCGGATTGACCAATGGTACAAGATACAGGGAATATTCTTCAAACAGCCGCTCCGGGTACAGTTCTTCATACATACGTTCGTCTGCATATGCCTCCAGCAGCCGCTCCGCAAACTTTAAAAGTACCGGTGTGGTAATACTCTCATTTGCATGAAAGGAAGCATTGTACCCCACCTCTACCGGACCATTTCCCAACTGCAGCGACCACAGGGGTGTTCCCATAACACTTCTTCCGATCGTTCCCACCTGCAGATAGGGATAACGTGCCTGCAAGCCCTCGATGATCCACCCGGTAAGCAGGGAAGTGTATGGGACTTCTCCGGAAACCAACGGAAAATTAAGTGGTACAACAACCGTACTTCCAATCTGTAATGCTCCGGCATCCGTTCCGGGATTTGCATGCATCACTCGCTCCATCGTTGTATCATACATTTTCGCAATGGAGAAAAAGGTATCTCCTGCTTTTACCTCGTGTGTGATATACCCACGTAAAAAGGGCAGTAGACGGTTCCACTGTGCTTCTTTTACCGCACACTTTCCGCTGCTGCCCATTACTTTTTCCACGGCTGCACAGGTCTTTGGTCCAAAAATTCCATCCAGCATCACCTGCTGTCCTGCACGCTGCAATGCCAGCTGCAGATATTGTACCCAGATTCCCTGATCCCCAGGATATAATTCTTTCATTTTGTTCCTGCCTTATTCTCATTCTTTTTATTTTATGAGAATCAGACAGTTTTGTTTCCATTATGCAAATGCTTCTGCTACATTTTCTTCTGTTACTTCTTCCTTTTCATCGAGCAGATTGTTCATGCTCTTTAAGCTGATCAGAAGTGTGGACGTGTTGTGAAGCAATGCCGATGTGGTTGGTGGAAATGCCCCTGCCACGCCAAGAACGATCAATGAGGTGTTAATGCCTACAATCAGACGGTAATTTCTGTGAATCCGCTCCATCAGCCCATTACTGATCTTCTTTAAAGTAACAAGCTCATGGAGATCATCTGCACCCACCGTCACATCTGCAATCTCGCGTGCAATCTCTGCGCCATCACTGATGGCAATGCCGACATCCGCTGCAGACAATGCCGGAGAATCATTGATACCGTCACCGACCATGATCACCTTTCTTCCGGCATTCTTTTCTGCCTCAACAAAGCTTGCTTTATCTTCCGGCAATACCTCAGAATGATACTCATCCACACCGACTTTTTTCGCAATCGCAGATGCCACGCGGTCACTGTCCCCGGTCATCATAACAACCTTGGAGATTCCGAGTTCCTTTAACTTTGCAATAACCTCAACCGCTTCCGGACGAAGTGGATCTTCGATGCAGATAACTGCCACAAGCACTCCGTCAATCGCCATATACAGGTGTGAATACTGCTCCGGAAGCTGCTCAAATATCTCTTTCTTTCCCTCCGGAATTGTAGCATTCTCATCCTCAAATACGAAATGATAGCTTCCGATCACAATATGTTTCTCCCCGATCTTGGAAGAAATACCGTGTGCGACAATGTACTCTACCTTTGAGTGAAGTTCCTCATGTACCAGATTCCGGTTTACTGCCTCACGTACCACAGCCTTTGCCATGGAATGTGGAAAATGTTCCTCTAAACAGGCAGCAATACGAAGCAGTTCATCCTCGGACTGATCATTGAAGGAAACAATCTTTGCCACTGTCGGCTGTGCCTTGGTCAGTGTACCGGTCTTATCAAAGACGATGGTATCCGCTTCCGCCATAGCTTCCAGATACTTGCCTCCCTTTACGGTAATGTTATAGGTACTTGCTTCCCGGATTGCAGAGAGCACGGACAATGGCATTGCAAGTTTCAGTGCACAGGAGAAATCTACCATAAGTACAGAAACTGCCTTTGTCACATTTCTGGTAAACAGCCATACAAGCCCTGTTCCCAGGAAGGTATATGGCACCAGTTTATCTGCTAAATGTTCGGCTTTTCCTTCCAGTGAGGATTTCAGTTTCTCTGATTCCTCGATCATCGCCATGATCTTTTCATACTTGCTTGATCCGTTTACTTCTCTGACGCGGATCGTAATCTCGCCTTCCTCGACAACAGTTCCGGCATATACCACGCCATCAGGTACTTTGCGAACCGGAACCGATTCTCCGGTTAAAGATGCCTGATTTACCATTGCCTCTCCATCCGTTACCGTTCCGTCAAACGGGATCACATTTCCCATATGAATGCGCACTTCATCTCCGGACTGCACGTTGTCTGCGGAAACGAGTACTTCCTGTCCATCACACATCATCCATACCTTGCTGATGTTGAGTGACATACTGCGTGCCAGATCTCCCACGGATTTCTTATGTGTCCATTCTTCCAGCGTCTCTCCGATACCAAGCAGATACATCACAGATCCTGCGGTCGCAAAATCACCACGGATAATGGAAACACCAATGGCAGTTGCATCCAGTACCGGAACCTCGATCTTACCCTGAAACAGAGTCTGAAGCCCTTTCCAGATATACTTCACGGATTTCACCGCTGTGATGACTGCACGAACGGAAAACGGCAGAAACAGTTTGTTACCGAAATGCCAGAACGTCTGCTCCACCAGCTGATCCCAGTAATGCTGATTCATTTCTCTTCCGGAATTTTTAATATAGGTATCCGGAACATCCGTCTTTTCATACGAAAATGCCTTTAACACTTCAAGGATTGCATCTTTGCTTCCTTCATAACAAATGGTCACATCTTCGGTACGATTTTGAATTTTTGCGGAAATCACAGATTCACACTGTTCCAGATAATACTGTAATGTATCTGCCTGTGCAAATGACATACGGCTCTGGATCACGTGAATTCTCATTCTTCCTCTTATCTCATGTCTGATTTGAAATTTCATATCTTTAACCTGCTTTCGATAAAAGAGATGTTACTTATTGCGTAACATCTCTTTCATGCGTTTTTATGCCTCTGCTGTCTCTTCTGTAGTTTCTGTCTCTTCGGCAGTTGTCTCTTTGGTTACTTCCTCACCATCAAATACTTCCTCTTCTTTTGCTGCACGGTCTTCGTTGATCTGCTTTGCTTCTGCATAGATATCCTCTGCATTCTCCTGTACCTTTGTAGCGGTCTTTAAAACAACTTCCTTTGCACGGAGTACGGCTGCTGTACAATTTGTATAAAGTTTCTTTGCATCTTTGCTGGAAAGAATCTTGATTCCTGCTGTACCAAACAGTACACCTGCTGCAAAAAGTCCGGTTTTCTTTGCATCAAAATTTTTGAAATACTTTAACATCGTTGTTTCCTCCTTAGTAACTGATTTATAATTTTGTTTTCCTGTTTAAAAACGTATTTTATGCCCCATTTTTCCAATTTGCAAGTATTTTTTTAGTCACCACGGCGTGCAAAAAAGAGCATAAAAAAAGGACTCACACCATCTATCATCCGATAAATAGCGGAGTCCCACACTTTATACAACAGCAATCCGGCTGTCCTTATTGAGAAAACTTATCATTACTGTTCCACGCCGGCTTTTCCTGCTGCAATCTTTTCTTTTTCTTTGTTCCAGAGTTTTTCTGCGGTAGGTGTCCAGTTCTCGGCATAAGGAGCAGCCTTTTCTTTCAGATGTTCCGGTGTCTCCGGTGACTGATAATCGGTATTTACTGCCTTTGACTCTTTTACCATCTCTCCAAGCTTATCCGGGTTCTCAAGCATCGGACACGGACGAAGCATATTGTCATTAAACGGCTGGTTGTCATGATATGCCTGGAATAATGGGCTCTTTAAAGCATCCAGCAGGCTGCAGTCATGAATATTTGCATTGGAATAATGAATAAATACGCATGGCTCCACATCACCCTTGGCATTGATATGTAAATATCTTCGTCCACCGGCGATACATCCGCCGACAAACTGTGCGTCATTCTGGAAATCCATGCTAAATATTGCCTTTGTCTGACGGAACTTACGGATACGATGGAAAATTTCCTCACGCTGCTCAGGTGTAGGCAGAAGTTCCACTGCTGCATCATTTCCAACCGGCATATAGTGGAAGAACCATACAAATAATGCACCACTCTCAACCAGCATATCAAAGAATTTTTCGCTGGTTACATCATCTAAATTCTTTCTGGTATAGCAGGTGGAAATACCAAATGGTAAACCATGGCTCTTTAACAGGCTCATGGCATGCTGTACTTTATCAAATACACCTTCGCCTCTTCGTCCATCGTTGGCTGTCTCGAATCCTTCCAGACTGATCGCCGGAACAAAGTTCTTGACACGAAGCATTTCCTGGCAGAACTCTTCATCAATCAAAGTACCGTTTGTGAAAGAAAGGAATTCACAATCCGGATGCATCTCACAGATCTTGATCAGGTCTTTTTTACGTACCAATGGTTCTCCACCTGTATAAATATACATATAGGTACCAAGCTCCTTACCCTGACGTACGATAGAATCAATCGTATCCAAATCCAGATTCAGCTGATGGCCATACTCTGCTGCCCAGCATCCGGTACAGTGTAAATTACATGCAGAGGTAGGGTCTAACAGAATTGCCCACGGAATGTTACAGTTGTTTTCTTCAGCAAGCTGCTCCTGCAGTGCGCTGCCTTTTAAGCTTGCATTGAAAATGAAATTCTGGAAGAATGCCTTACGGACTTCCGGATTCAGCTGATAAATGCGAAGAATCAGCTGGTACCAGTTTCCCCTCTCCTGAATCACCTTGCGGATCATATTTCTCTGTGCCTCATACCATCCGTCCGGTGCAAATTTGTCAACCATATCCATCAGTTTCGGAATATTCTCCTCCGGATCTTTCTCCATATACTTTAAGGCCTGCTTGATTCCAAAGTTCTGAATACTCTTCTGTAATGACATTTTATTCATAATCTCAACTTCCTTTCATTCTGTCGCCATAACATGACAGAAATGTTTTTGTGTAATCTGAAAAGTATTATATCTTTTCTCTTCTTAAATTCAAGTGGACAAATGCACGAATGTGGGTAAAATTTGTCGAATTTTTCCAGATTACAGAATACTTCTGCCCTTATTTCTGACTGTGCAGCACATACTTTGCAATCATTTCCACACTCGAACGCAACAGTGCACTGAATTCCTGCGGGGACACACATTCCCTGTCCTCAAGCCATCTCACCAGTGCTGCCAGAAATGCATCCGAAAAGAAATGAATATAAAATTCGTCGTGCTCTCCTTTTTCCTCTTCCTCTACCATCGCAAGAAATTTACGATTGACAGGGACTAAAATATCCCGGAAATGTTCTGTAAAAGAGTTCTGCCCCTCAATCTGCAGTACTTTCGAATAGAATGTCCGGTGTTTATAAAAATACTCACAGATTTTTTCCAGTATATCCCATGTAAAGCCGGCATTTTTCCATTCTTCTTCTGAAAAAATCTTTGTAATTTCAGTGTCAAAAATCCAGTTGACCAGATCATATTTATCTTTAAAATGATAATAAAAACTTTTGCGGTTCATTCCGCATTCTTCGCAAATGTGTGATACACTGATCTTCGCAAAAGGTTTCTGTTCCAACAGTTTTCGAAGAGCATCTGCAAATGCCTGTTTGGTGGCGTTTGAGTATGGCATAACCGACTCCTCCTTATTCCTTTTCTCTTATCCATATTTTAACTATTGTACCACACTTTTTTTATTTTGTTACCCTTTTATATCTCTCATATGGAATTTGTATATATAATAGGAAAGAACCGCTACGATATACTCGGTAACGGCAAATCCGTACCACACACCCGATGCCTGTAACAACCGGCTGAGCACAAAAGAAACCGGCAGCATCACAACGATATAGCGCGCAAGAGAAATCAAAAGTGATGGCATGCCCTTTCCCAGTCCCTCCAGGACTCCGGAAAATGTAACGGAAACCGAGGATACCACGAATCCAAAACTGATGATTCTGAGTGCCGCACCTCCGATTTCCATTGTTGCGCGGCTTGTGGTAAACAATCCCATCAGCTGCTGCGGAATTGCACAGGAAATTGCCATTCCCATAACCATAACCAGTGCGATCAATCCCATGGAGGTGTGCGTAATCTTTTTCACCCTGTCATATTCTCCCGCTCCATAATTATATCCAACGAGCGGCCGGATTCCCTGCACAATTCCGTTTGCCGTCAGATAAATAAATGTCTGCAGTTTATAATAAACTCCGAGCACCAGAATATAACTTCCCGGAAACGGCGCAAGGATTGCATTTAATGCGGACACCTGAATGGAAGGAAGTGCAAGATTTAAAGTTGCCGGAATTCCGATGGTATAAATATTTTTCATTACGTTTCCGGTTGTCTTCATATTTGCGACGTTGACCTTTACATGCATCGGACGTGCAAAATAAAACAGCAGATACCCCGCCAGCGTCACACACTGACCGATTCCCGTGGCATAAGCCGCACCCGCAATTCCAAGCTTCGGTACCGGTCCCAGACCAAAGATCATAACCGGATCTAAAATAATATTGGTTACACATCCGAGCATCATACAGATCATCGACACCTTCATCCGCCCGACTGCCTGAAAGATCTTTTCATATGCAAGTCCCAGACCGATCACGGGTGCAAACGCAAATACCCGCGTGGAATACGTGCATGCCAGTGCGATCACCTGTGTATCGCCTGTAAACATCCGAAGAAACGATGGCATAATGACAGAACAAAGCAGTGCCAGCACCAGACCGTGGATCAAATTTAACAAAAGCCCCACGGATGCCGACTCATCCGCCATTTTCTCTTCTTTTGCTCCCAGATAAAAGGCTACCCTTGCATTGATTCCGATCGCAAATCCGATAACAATGGCATTGACGAGATTTTGCATCGGAAACACAAGGGCAAGCGCCGTCATCGCATCTTCACTGATCTTTGCCACAAAATAACTGTCCACAATGTTATACAATGCATTCACTGCCATGGATATGACCATGGGAAGTGACATGGAAAGCACCAGCGGCAGGATTTTTCTTGTTTTCATGTACTCCTGATTCATACAAACTCCTCTTTTCTGCCGGATGTTCCGCAAAAAAAGACTATAGACCGACGGTTTGAATCAGAAACCGTAAAATCTATAGTCTTTTTCAGACATCCTGTTTTGTGTATCTTATCTTACTTCAATTAGTCTGTTTTTGCAAGTCTTTTCTAAAATAAAGAGGTGTCAGTATCTTTCCGGGATTTGTGGAGCCGTAAGGAAACAGACGTATTTCTATGTACAATACCGGAATGTCCGGTCGGTCAGAATTCTTGCAAAGATCAGACCAAGCGGCAGTGCCACAATAATTAAAATTGCAGAAGCAAACCAGGATGCAGAGGTATTCAAAGACATCGCCCCCAGATTGTAAATTGCCCGGTACAGATACAGTCCCGGTACCATAATGACAATCGACGGAACCGTAAGTGAAATCCTTGGATATCCCGCCTGGTTTTTGATCAATGATGCAAGGATTCCTGCCAAAAGTGCTCCCACAAAAGCAGCCGCAGCCGGAGGAAATGAAGCAAGATCCACCAGCTCCAGCCGGAGGGTGTTGGCCACTGCTCCGATCAGTGCTGCCGTTGCCGCCAGTTTCCACGGACTGTTAAACATAATCGAAAATCCGAACACGCCGCAGAAACTGAAGACCAGACGCAGTATGATATGCATGGGAACGGACATGGAAAGCGCCGGAAAATTCACCGGATGCAGATGCAAAAGCAGTGCCATCAGCCATGCCGTAATGGTCGCAACAACAATGATAATGATCGCATAGGTCAGCCTCTCCAGCCCGGAACGCATATCCAGCTTGGCAAGGTCAATTCCGCTTGTAATAAACGGAAAGCCCGGAATGATAAAAAGCATGGAACAGATATATCCCGCCTCATGCTGCAGGGAAACCCCGGCAATCAGCTCTGCGATCCGAAGCAGAATGGTATAGGTAACGCACGCCGAGGCAACGGATGCCACAATCCCGAGAAACAGTGTCAGATGATGCTTTGTCAGTTTGCAGCGGACAAAGTTTCCAAGTCCTGCCCCGCAAAAAGCAAACAGCATTTCCACGGGTCCTCCGCCAAGCAAAAATGTGAATGCGCCGCATGCCAGTGCCGCTGCAAATCCCAAAGCCACCGGGGAATAGAGTCCATGAATCCGGTCGATCTCATCCAGATGATCATGGAGCTGTTCGCCCGTCATGGTTTTCCCTACGGTTGAAAATTCACCGATAAAACGCTCCAGCCGGTTCAGTTTTGATGTGTTGACTCCGGTATTGGTCAGGCAAAGAGACTGGGAAAATCCACTTGTTCCATCAAAACAGGTATATTCAATCGACATCAGACCGATATCTGTCGAACATGTAATTCCGAGATTTTGTGAAATCGTATTCATGGAACTGCGGACACGCCAGGCTCCCGTTCCACAGGATAACAGCATCAGGCCGACACGGCCGACGATTGAAGCTTTTTCGGTCAGGTCTGCCTCTGTAATCGGACAATTTCCGTGGCCGCTGTACTCATGCCATGGGATATCCATGTGATTTTTAGGTATTGCAGTGGTTTGCATGAATCATCATCCTCTTTCTTAATGCATCAATACAATTTTGTTTGCAATATCAATGTTTTTCTCCAATGCCTTCCGAAAATGGTACATCGGCAAAAACACCCCAAGTGCATCGTAACGGTTTCCCTTATTTTCCATGGAATCCTGTCCGTAATAAACGACCGAACGTGGCAGGGATTTCTGCAGATCCATCAGGATATCCCAGATGGCCGCATATGCCTGCGCTTCTGTCTCCTGTATTTTTACCGTATCCGGCATTTCATAGACAAGCAGCACTCCGATATGCTCTCCCATACGGATTTCCTGTGCTTCCATGGTATCTCTGTCATAACAATGCCGTTTACGGAATCCGTATGCCAGATACATCTTCACCTGTTCACTCTTTTGAAATACCTTAAAAAACTGCTCATAATTTTTGTCACTGACATGAAATTTGATATCCGGAATTAATTTTCCATCCTCATCCGTCAGGATATAGGGATTTGTCTGACCATTGGCATTAAAACGAAACGGAGCCAGAAACGAATTCCGTAGCAGATCAAACATACTGTTCTGGCAGATTGCCATCAGAAACGCCGTCAGATCCTTTTCCTCATAAGAACGAAACAGTGCGGTTGCGAACTGCTCCGCAGAAAGACCGTTGCCCTCATAATCATCGCCCACTCCGAGCGCATCATAAAACGTTTCCATCAGGCGCTCACATGCCTGCGGATTCTCTTTAATCTTTTCAAAAAGCATTTTTGCCTTCTGTTCCCTTGGAAAAATTGTTGCCATAAAAATACACTTCCTTTTCTCAATCTCGCTATCTTTTATTATAAAGAATATTTTTAAAAAGGATAACGTATTTTCTATATAAGTTTCATATTAAATTGACATATTAAAATGCGGTGAAAATAATCCTTTCACCGCATATAATACTTACTGCTCTGTCTTTTCAATCTGCGTATCCATCTTTAAAATATGATTGATCAGCCATCCGCCGAGGAACTCGATCAGCTCATGCAGATATTCCTGCTGGTTGTCATCAATTTCTTCCAGCTTATCCAGATCGATACTCATCAGCTTGTCCACAAATGCCTGATGCGCCCTCTTTTGCGCTTCAAGCATCGGGCTGTTGATTTTCTGCATATAGGCCTCTTCATCTTCAAAATGAAACTTGGTATATTCCCGGAGTTCATCCAGCAGACGTACAATTTCATCGTATTTGTCATGAAGCAGGTCGTTATGGATCAGTGCATTTACCTCTCCGATAATCTCAAACAGCTTCCGGTGTTCCCTGTCTACCAGTTCAATTCCCGTATAATATTTCGCGGTAAACACAAACGGATCTTCTTTCTGCATTTTCCCGATCATCATGTCACTGCTTAAAATATGCCGGTACAGCCAGCGTACCAGATAGGTCAGAATCTCATCGAGCATCGCCGATGCATTCTCCCCGGTGAGTGGCTGTTTTTCCAGAAGTTTTACGTGATCGGCAAATGCCTGATGCTCTTTTTTCTGCAACGGCAGTTCCGGATCGTTCTGTGCCTCCATATAGGCTTCTTCGTGTGCAAAATGGTTTACGGCATAATCACTTAAATGTTCCAGTATATTTTTTACCGTCTGTGATGTGCGTGCTTCTTTCGGCAGTTCAACCGCTTCATTGATCAGCGAAAACAGTTTTCGGTGCTCTTCATCGATCTGGTCGATGCCCGTCAGACAATCCTGCGTAAATTCGTACATTATTACGTTCCTCCCTCAGTGTATTTTCTCTGTGAAAACAAAAGTTCTTTTCTGCCACTATATAATCATTTTTTGGAATTGTCAAATACGAATTACTTCTATCATACGCTGTGCCGTTACACCATTAAGTATCCGTGCAGACATTTCTCCATAATACCAGAGTACTCCAAACTTTTTTGCATCCATAAAAAAATTCCTCCTATATCTTTCTGGTTCTAAGCTTAGAAAATATAGGAGGAAAAGTCAATCTACGATTCCTTTATATCGCCTGATTCCGGCGTATTCTGCCCCACAGCCGCGGGGTATACAGTGTCAGAATCTTATTTACCTGATTTACTACCTTTGGATTAACAAGCAGGTAAATCACGCAGATACTCAGACAAATCAGAACAAACAGCGCAAACCATCCCCAGTCTCCGAGATAGTCATAGATTCCCGCAAACATCAGGATATCCCGCAGGATCCGGTGCAGCATATATACCGGCATCGTATTCTGTCCAATCACTGACAGACAGGTTTTCCCACGCGGCACAAAAAACATAATCGCCCACGAAATCAGAAACGCGGCAATCATCAGTGCCAGACGGACAAACGGCCCTTCCCACACATCATCCAGTTCATAATAGGAAATGTTTTCATAGACCATGCCAAGCTCATCTTTTAACTTTGAGCCAAACGCCAGAATTCCCGCACAGATTGCCACAGCAGCCGGTACAACAACTCTCCGGTAAACCGGTCGCAATGCCCGTTCAAGCACCGGTTGTTCCATATAATATCCCAGATAAAAGAACGGACCAAATACCAGAATACGGGACATGCACAAAAAATCGCCGATATTTTTGAAATATCCGGCGATCAGGGCCAGCGCAACCGTCACGATTAATACCGGTATCTCTTTGTACTTCCGGATGACAGGAATGGTAAGATACCACACAATCATGGCAAACAGATACCACGGTGCCCCACTCTGCGAGAAAAAATTAATCTCTGAGAAATCCCGGAATCCACACAGTGCATATACTATCTGAATTGCAATAACAAATATGATGTACGCCTTAATCAGATACAATATTTTTTTAAAATTATACTGCCCGTTTTTATATATTTTCTTTGCAAAATAACCTGACACAAATACAAAAAGCGGCATATGAAATACATAGATCAGGCGCTTTACCACCACAAGAACACTTTCTCCGTGGATAGGGAGCAAAAAATGTCCCAGCACGACTAAGAATATCAATACCGCTTTCAAATTATCAAAAAAATAATCTCTCTCTTTATTCATTCGACACATCCTCTATTACCGAGAATGTATTATAGAACTTTTGCCGAAAAAGTCAAGAACTATTACGCTTTTTGTTGAAACATTCCGTAAAATACCGCATCGGTATGTTTACGGATTTCCCCAAAATCATGGTATGGCACTTTCATGTTCCAGAAACACAGATGAGTGGAATGATTAATTTCCTCCATCACAGACAAAACTCCCGGCTGATCGGATTTCGTGATATAAAAAATCACGGAATCGAGAATCTTTTTTTCACTGTAACTATATTCAATTTTCTTACGCGTATAGCGAAATTCCGGTGTACAATCGTATTGTCTGAGTTTCAACTCAATCAATGCCCGGATTCCCTGCATGGTATAAATAGAATACGGAGCTTCAAATCCAAACCAGAAACCTTCTTTCCGGTAGAAACTCAGTTCCGTAACATCCGGCCGCATATATTCTTCCCGCGCAACAACACGGATTCCGTCTGTATAATAAAATGTTTCTTCCGTATACACCATGATCGACGGCATAAAATCACCTCATCTGTACAATGTGCCAGTCATCTGTTCGTATCTTATTTGCGAAGAACAAAATCAGATACCATCTCATCCAGACTTTCAGCAGATGCAGAAAGTTCTTCACTGGTTGCAGATACTTCTTCAGAAGTAGCAGAATTAGACTGCACAACCCCGTTTACCTGCTCAACAGCAGCGGAAATCTGCTTTACCGATTCTGCCTGCTGATCAGAAATCTGACGGATCTTAGCCACCTCCATAACAACCGCATCCAGCTGTTCGATCATTTCCGACATAAACTGGGAAGTCTCATCTGCAACAGAGCTTCCGACACCCACCTGATTCAGACTGTTTGTCAGCATGACACGGGTTTCTTCTGCCGAAGAAGCACTCTCTTCCGCAAGGTTTTTAATCTGTTCTGCAACAACCGCAAATCCTTTTCCTGCTTCACCGGCACGCGCAGCCTCAATGGATGCATTTAAAGACAACAGGTTTGTCTGGCTGGCAATGCTTTCAATCTTTCCGATGACAACCTGGATATCATTGGTGGTCTCTGAAATATGCTGCATGGCTTCGACCAGTTCTTTCATCTTTGCACTTCCGCTGTCTGCCTTGATTGCAACCCGCTTTGCCTGGTCATGTACACTGTCTGTAGACTTTGTATTTTCTTCGATATGTGTAGCAACCTCGGCAACCGAAGATGTCAGCTGCTGTACTGCCGCTGCCTGATCGGTAGCTCCCTCTGCCAGTCCCTGCGCACTCTGTGCCAGCTGGTCAGCTCCTGCGGATACCTGATTGGAAGATTCCTGTACATTTTTGATCGTCTGGCTCAGATTATTTTCTGTCGCTTCCAGTTTCTTTAAAATTTCACCGAAATTTCCCTGATAGGCTTCAATATCATGGGATCTCGCATCAAAGTTTCCTTTTGCAAACTCTGTAAGGAGCTGATTGATATCGTCCACAACACCCCTTAAATAAAAAGATGTATTGCGGAAACTTTCTGCAAGCTTTCCCAGTTCATCTTCCCCCTGATAAGAAATATCAATTTCGAGATTTCCGTGTGCCATGTCATCTGCGGCCTTTTCTATCTGGTCTAACGGTTCAAGAATATTTTCTGTCAGTTCCTGAATGATCATTTTGGAAAGCAATGGCATACCAACTACTGCAATGACAGGAATGATAATCCATACCGGATGTCCAAATACAAGCATTAAAATTGCAAACAGAATATTGTTCACCAGTAAAATTGCAAAAATTGCTTTCATAATCATTTTCAGCTTATCCGCAATTTTCACATCTTGAAAGTAATTCTTACGCATACGTTTCCTCCTATGTATCGTATACTATTTGTCTATAATTCTACATCGAAATGTACATAATATCAAGCAGAATTATCCAAAAATTATACAAGTCTGTCCAAAACTGCTTGAGATCTGCAGTTCCACACACGGAGCATCCGGATCACTGCTGCCCTGACCTTTACATTCCACATGTCCGCCTGCATTGCTGTGTTCAAAGTATCATGTGCATTTTGCTTGCCACCAGATATACCGCAATAAAAATAAGAATAACTGCGTGAAGCCCACAAGAGGTAAAAAAGGAGCCATCTGTTTCAGATGACTCCCAAAAATCATATGGCTATGCACCAGCCGTATCTCTCTGTTTTACTGTACGGACAGATAAGAATATCCCATCAGACTCTCATCCACTTCCCTTGCAGCTTCGCGGCCTTCGCGGATTGCCCACACGACAAGCG
>OGER01000691.1_pt1 | contig 33252 bp, 32 predicted proteins | sample 1570691 | NCBI WGS metagenome assembly OGER01 (sample SAMEA2582143, study PRJEB24529) | metagenome | biome: Human gut stool | place: China | collected 2011
TGTTCGCAAGGCCCAGCTTCATGCCCGGCGCAAGGCCCGGGATGACCAGTGTGCCTTCGATGAAGGAAAGCGCCATCGCCAGCGCGAACAGCAGGCCGGAAAGTGCGATCTCGTGTGTTTTCTTCGGGTCATGGTTTCGGTTTGCCATCGGCTCTCCCCCTTTGCTGCATCGGTCATTCTTCGCCGCCGGCGGTCTGCTCGTACTGCTCCTGCTCCTCGACGGCGGCTTCCCATGCGGCGAAAAGCTCGTCCTGATGGAAGCGCAGGTCGCTGAGCTCGTCGCTCTTTTCCCGCAAAAGCTGGGGGTCGTTGTAGACCTCCGGCGAGTTGATCTCGTTTTCCAGCTCCACTTCGCGGGCGCCGCAGGCTTCCATCTCGTCCTCGCAGGCTTTGATCTTAGCGCGCAGCTCGGCCCGGCGGCGGCGCTGCTCTTTGCCGTAGCCCGCCTTGGCGGGTTCGCTGCTCTTCTCGGCCACGGGGACGGGAGCGGCGCGGCCCATCAGGGCGTCATAGCTGGGGTAGATGACCGCCTTGCCGTCCTCGAGGTAGAGGATGGGGCAGGCCAGACTGTTCATCAGGTGGCGGTCATGGGTGACGAGGAGCAGCGTGCCGGTGTAGGCCATCAGCGCCTCGGTCAGGTTCTCGCGGGTGTAGATGTCCAGATGGTTGGTGGGCTCGTCCAGGAACAGCAGGTTCGGGCGCTCCAGCACGATCTCCGCAAAGCGCAGCCGGGCCAGCTCGCCGCCGGACAGGGCCTCGCAGGGCTTGAAGACCGTCTCGCCCCGGAAGCCCAGCTTTGCCAGATGGCTGCGGACTTCCAGCTCGGTCATCCGGGGGTACTTGTTCCAGATGACGTCGATGACGCGGCCCGCGCCGATGCGGTTTTGCTGCTGGGCGAAGATGCTGGGCCGTGCGCCGGTGCCAAGGCGGACCATGCCGCCGGAGGGGCGGCGCTTGCCGTCCAGCACCTGCATCAGGGTGGATTTGCCTGCGCCGTTGGGGCCGGCGATGATGAGCCGCTGGCCGCGGCAGACCGTATAGGTGAAGGGCTCCAGCAGGGTGCGGCCGCCGATTTTAATGGTCAGGTTCTTGAGCAGCACCAGCTCATTCCACGGCTCCACGTCGTATTCGAAGCGGAACTTGAGCTGGTTGGTCTCGTCCTGAGGGGCCTCGGTGATCTCCAGCTTTTCCAGCTGCCTGCGGCGGCTCTGGGCCATCCTGGTGGTGGAGGCGCGGACGAGGTTGCGGTCGATGTAGTCCTGTAATTTTTCGGCCAGCGCCACGTCGGCGTCGTGCTGCTTCTGGCGCAGGGCGTCGGCGGCTTCCTTCTGGGGCAGATAGGCCGAGAAGTTGCCCTTATAGGTGGTCATGGTCTGGAAGGAGACTTCCCAGATCCTGGTACAGACGTTGTCGAGGAAATAGCGGTCGTGGCTGACCACCAGAACGGCACCGGAGTAGCCCTTGAGGTAGTTTTCCAGCCACTCCATGGTGGCGAAGTCCAGATGGTTGGTGGGCTCGTCCAGAATGAGGACGTCCGGCTTCTCGAGGAGAAGCTTGGCCAGACGGAGACGGGTCAGCTCACCGCCGGAGAGGACGCCCACGTTCTTGCTCCAGGTATCCTGCGCAAAGCCCATGCCGGACAGCACCTTCTTGATGTTGACGTCCATGTTGTAGCCGTCGGCGGCGTCGATGATGTTCTGCAGTTCGTCGTGCTTTTCGAGAAGGGCGGCGTCGTCGGGAGAGGCCGCCATCTTCTTTTCCAGGATCTGCATCCGGGCCATGGCGTCCAGCACAGGGGCGAAGGAGGAGCGCATCTCCCCGTAAATATCCAGCGTGACATCGAGCTTTGCGTTCTGCTCCAGATAGCCCAGCGTCACGCCGTGGGTCACGCTGAACTCGCCGTCATAGTCGGTGTAGACGCCGGTCAGGATCTTGAGCAGGGTCGTCTTGCCTGCGCCGTTCTGGCCCACGATGCCGATGCGGTCTTCTTTTTCCACGCTGGCGCTCACGTCGTGCAGGACGACTTTCTCGCCAAAGCTCTTTCCGAGTTTTTCCAAATGAATCAGCATATCGTTCTTCCGTGTTCTTTTCCAGTAGGGTGGATGGGGACATCCCCGCCGTTACAGCTGATGACGGCGGTGCTTGAGGCCGAGGTTCGCCAGCTCTTCCGGCTCCATCACCAGCGGGTAGAGCTCTTCCAGCGAGGCGATCTCGTAGGTGGGGCTCACCTTGCCCGGGTTCTCGGCGTGGCCGGGGTTGAACCAGCAGGTGTCGAGGCCCGCGTTCACGCCGCCCTGAATGTCGCTGGTGAGGCTGTCGCCCACCACCAGGACGTGCTCCCGGTTCTCCACGCCCAGAGCGCGGAGGGCGAAGTCGAAGATGCGGCGGCTGGGCTTCTCGCTGTCCAGCTTCTCGGAGACGAAGACGTCCTCGAGGTAGGCCCCGATGCCGGATTCTGCCACCCGGCGGCTCTGCACCTTCTGGAAGCCGTTGGTCACGACGGCCAGCGTCGCCACCTCGGAAAGCTCCCCCAGGACGTCCGGCACATTGGGGGTCATCAGGTCGGGGTGGGAGGACAGGTGGTCGAGGTAACAGCGGTTCATCTCCACGCCGTCACCGGCTGCGTTGATGGCCTTGAGGAAGCGGGTGAAGCGCTCCCCCATCAGCTTGTCGCGGCGTATCTGGCCCTTTTCCAGCTGACGCCAGAGCTCCGAGTTGATGTCCCGGTAGGTCTGCACCGTCCCGGCGTCCGGCTCGATGCCGTATTCCACCAGCGTCTCAGCCAGCGCCTTGTTCTCAGCGGCGTCAAAGTCCAGAAGCGTATTGTCTGCATCGAAGAGGATGCAATAATATTTTGCCATCTTTCTTTCCCTTCTCTATCATGTTTCGAGCCGCCTGCCGCCTTGAGCGGGTGCGGCTGGGGTGCGGTTTGAGAACAGCGAGAAGCCAGCCCCGCCCGGCAGAGCTGGCTTCTCGTATTTTTATCCTTCCAACGTCATTTCATAGGCTTCGTCGTCGGACTGGTCCGGCAGATTCCCGCTGCACTTACAGCGCGGCGTGCAGGCGCACGCTTTTGCGATGCACTTTGCCATCTGCTCCTCCGTCACGCCGTTCTCGACGTTTTCCCAATCCATGTCGTAGTAGTCCACGCTGCCGTCGGTCACATCTTCTGCGCCGGGCAGGCCGAGGACTTGCATTTCTTCACGGAGCATCCGCTCGCCTCCTCTCGGCTCAGCCTATGCGGCTTTGCAGAGGAAGGTGCGGGGCGTCATTCTGCCTTGCCTTCGGCTTCCTTGCCGGCGGAGGCTTCCGACTTGCTCTCAGCCTTGGACTCGGCCTTCGACTCCGCTTTGGGCTCCGAAGCAGCTTCCGACTTGGACTCGGCCTTGCTTTCGGACTCCGGCTCTGCCTTGGAGCTGGCAGACGACGTACCGGACGATGCCGGCGACGAACTGCCGGTGCTGCTCGAAGAGCTGCCCGAGCTTGCAGAGGAAGAGGATGTACTGCCGGAAGAACCGGCATGGGACGAGGACGAACTGCTGGTGGAGCCGGACTCGCCGGTCACACCGCTGCCGATGGTGATGGTCAGGGTGTTGCTGCTCACCTTGCAGTCGTTGTAGGTGACGACGGCGTGGATCTTATAAGAAGCGTTGACCATGGAGCTGTCCACCACCACAGTGATGCTGGACTTGCCGGCGGCCTGCGTGACCTCCTGACCGTTGGCGTACCAGCGCAGGTTCTCGGTCTTGGCGTACTTGCCGCTCAAGGCAGCCTTGAAGGTGTAGGAGCTGCCCACAGCGCCCTTGCCCTCGCTGGTGATCTGGACGGAGGCCGTGCCGAAGACTGCCGTGACGTCCAGATTCTGCTTGAAGCCGGTGTCGGTGCGGGTCTTGCTGGTGAGGCCGTCGCTCCACTTGACGAAGACGTGGCCCTCCGCCGGGACAGCGGTCACGGTGATGGATTTATCGGGGTCGGTGACGGTGTAGGTCACAGAGCTGTTGCCGGTGTCATTGCCGACGCTCAGAGTGCCGCCGCCGTTCTTGTCCACACGGTAGCGGGCCTCGAACTTTTTGTTCTCGCCGGTGCTCTCGCTGGAAGAGCTCTCCGAGCTGCCGGCGCTCTCGGCCTGACTCTCGCTGGAGCTGACAGCCTCCGAGCTGGGAGCGGCCACGGCGGAGCTGGGGTTGGAGACATACTCCATGGTGCGGGTGGGGATGTTGTTGGTGTCGGGGCGGCGGTCCTCGGTCTGCAGGGCGTGGGTGCGGAGATAGTTCAGCACCGCCTTGAGGCCGGCGCTCTTGAGGTGGATGTCGCCGCTGGTGTAGTAGTCCGCGATGCCGTAGCCGTCGCTGCCCTTGAGGGCCTCGGCGGAGTTGAGGAAGCGGACGCCCAGCTGCTCGCAGAGAGCCAGAAGGGCCATGTTGAAGTCGTCGATCTTGGCCTGATCCATGTGGGGGTAGTTGGAGTGGTCAGCCGGGACCGGCGGCACCGTGTTGACGATGATGTCGGTGTAGGGGTAGCTCTGCTGGATGGCCTGGATGAGGGCCGTGTAGTGGGCAATGAAGTCCGGGACTTCCATCCCGGTGTCGTTGGTGCCGAAGGTCATGACCACACGGCGGGGCTTCATCATGGCCACCGCCTGAGGGATGGTGTAGTGGTTGGGGTCCTTCTTAAAGGTAACGATGCCCTCGCTGAGCGCGACCTGGGTGCCGATGCCCTCTTTGGCGCAGAACTGCTGCAGGGAGATGAGGCCGTTGTTGTAGAGGCGGACGGTGTTGGAATCGCCCAGAAAAAGGGTGTCGTTCAGATAGTCCGTGCCGGCGTCGGCGGTCTCCGTCAGCAGAGCGGTGGAGGCGTTGTCGATCTGGTAGTGGCCCGACAGGTCTTTGCCGGGGGTGGGGTCTGCCACGGACTCCGGGACGGAGGGAGCAGACTCCTCCTTTTTGAGGAGGGTGGTGGTGATGCCGAAGGTCAGCAGCACCGCCAGCACGCAGAGGATGCAGACCAGAACGGCCCGATGCTGCATGGGAGTCATGGTTTCGTTTTGTTGTTGTCTTTTTTGACTCATAGATTCAGTCCCTCTCGTTTCAGGAATGGAAAGGCTCGTCCACCGGGCGGAGAACCCAGTCCGTCAGCTCTTTGCAGTCAGCGGCCATAAAGGCCGGCGCAAAGGGGGCGACCTCTTCCCTGCCGCCGTAGCCGTAGAGCACGGCGGCGGCGTCCAGCCCGCAGTTCACAGCGCCCTGCATATCGTCCCGGCGGTCGCCCACCATCAGCACCCGCCTGCCCTGCATGACGGGCTGGGCGAGGACGTGGCGGATAACGTCGGTCTTGTTGTCGCGGCTCTCATCCATGGACGCGCCGCCCACGAAGGAGAAGTAAGGCGCAAGGCCCTGCTCCTCGAGGATGGGCCTCACAACGTCGGTGGGCTTGCAGGTGGCCGTGCAGAGGGTCAGGCCCGCAGCCTTGAGACGGCCCAGCATCTCCACCACGCCGGGGTAGACATCGCCCTCGTGGCAGCCCTTGGCGGCGTAGCTCACGCGGTAGCGCTTCATGGCCTCCTCGATTTTTGCAGGGTCGGAGAAATGCTCGCCGAAGCTCTTGCGGAGGGGCGGGCCGATGTAGCGGCCAAGGTCGCTCCGGGCGACGTCAACGCCCATGGAGCCGAAAACTTCTTCCAGTGTATTGAGAATGCCGGGGGCGGAATCGATGAGCGTACCGTCCACGTCAAACAGGATCGCATCGTAGTGCAGCAAGGTCAGGTTCCCCTTTCTCTTTGGATAAACATTATATAGTATAGCACAGATTTCGATATTCAGCAATTCCAACAAAACACTTTTCCGACTTTTATACATATTTTTAGGCAGCCCCGCCCCGGAAAGGAAAAACCGCCCACCCATTGCGGGCGGGCAGTCGCATTTTGACATCAGCTCTCGGTGGTGGTGCAGTTCCCCGTCGAGGGGTAGTAGAGGTTGTTGGCGATGAATTCCAGCTTCTCCTTCAGCACCAGCTCAAGGTTCGCCACGGCGTGGACCATGTTGGTGGCGGAGTCGTTGACCTCCAGCAGCTTGCACAGATCCAGCTCCTCCATGCTGAGGGCGGCTTTCATCTTCTGGCTCTCGGCGCAGAGGATGTGGCTCAGGGCCGACTCCTGCAGAGCGATGCTCTCCATCAGGTCGATGACAGCCTGGTCGAGGGAAACTCTCGGCAGCGCGGGGCAGCCGCAGGAAACGCAGGGGGTGCAGTTGGTGGTATCAGTCATAAGAAGGACCTTCCTTTCTATAATAGGGATCGGGCGCAGTCCATCCTATGTGCCTCGCCGCCCGGATGTCACTCCGGCTTTGCGCTCCTGTGTACCTTCTCGATGGTGTCGCGGTAGCCGCCGGAGCCGTACTGGATGCAGCGGTTGATGCGGCTGATGGTGGCGGTGCTGATCTCCACGGCCTTTACGATCTGGTCGTAGGTGCTGCCGCCGAGCAGGAGCTTGGCCGCTTCCAGACGCTGGGCCATATCGGAGATCTCCTTGACCGTGCAGAGGTCTTCGAAGAAGTTGTAGCACTCCTCCCTCGTCTCAAGACTCAGGATCGCGTCGAACAGTGCGTCGGTGGTGGGGTTTCTTCTGGGGTTCTTGTCCGCCATAGCTGCCTCCTTCAGGGCAAAGTGCCGCGGGGTGCGGCAGGGGTCTTTCTATCACTCTGTAACTTTAGCACTTGAAAGTATAAAAGTCAAGTGTTCGGTCTTTCTTTCCGGGGGTTTAGCAGATTTCACCTGTGGAGGCATTCAGTTTTATTCATCTCACATCTGAACAAAAATCGCCTAAATTTTCTTAGTTTCTCCCCCGCAAAAATGGCACAGTCTCCTAACTTGCCCAAACTATATTGACAAATTATGAAATCGGGACTAAAGTATACACAATCATTCGGCAAATGCAATGAACAGGACATGACTTTTCGCATTCCCTGCGCTCAGAGAGCCGCCATTCCGGTGCAAGACGGCAGCACAGTGCGATCGGCCCTCACCTGCGAGCAGCCTGTGCGAACCCGCTTGCGGCAGTAGTGCATGGCCGTTCAGCCCACGTTACAGGGCGGCGTATCGGCGGCAGGAACGCCTGTACGCGCAAGCGGCTGCTCCCGAACGCAGCAAACGAAGTGGTACCGCGGAGAGCGACCGGTGCAGCTGCACCGTTTGGCCTTCGTCTTCGAGGAAGATGAGATACATTTTTGTGTCTCTGTCTTTCATGAGGACGGAGGCTTTTTTCACCCCTCCGGGCCGTTTCGCCTGCCCTGCTTTTGGGCACAGCCGTCCTGCTTCGGCCATTGCCGGTGTGAAAGAAAGGAAAGAGGTATAAAGAAATGAATACGCTGGTCATCGTTTTGATCGCAGCCGTGTGTCTGTTCGGCGCTTATACGCTGTATGGCCGCTGGCTGGCCAACAAATGGGGCATCGACCCCACCGCCAAGACCCCCGCAGTCGTCCACGAGGATGGCCGTGACTATGTTCCCACCAACGGCTGGACCGTCTTTGCACACCAGTTCAGCTCCATTGCCGGTGCAGGCCCTGTCACCGGTGCCATTCAGGCCGCAGCCTTCGGCTGGCTGCCTGTCCTGCTGTGGGTGCTGCTGGGCGGCATCTTCTTCGGCGCTGTCACCGACTTCGGCGCTCTGTACGCTTCCGTCAAGAACGACGGCAAGAGCATGGGCATGCTGATTGAGAAGTACATCGGCAAGACCGGCCGCAAGCTGTTCCTGCTGTTCTGCTGGCTGTTCTGCGGCATCGTCATCGCAGCGTTTGCGGACATGGTGGCCGGAACCTTCAACGCCTTCGGCGCCGACGGCGCTCTGGTGGAGGCTGCCCAGACCAACGGCGCTGCCGGTATGGTCTCCATCATGTTCATGGTCTTCGCTGTCGTCTTCGGCCTCATCCAGAAGAAGTTCAACTTCTCCGGCTGGAAAGAGAGCCTCATCAGCATCGTCTTCATCGTGCTTTCCTTCGTCATCGGCGCGAACCTGCCCCTCATTCTGGGCAAGGCTGCATGGAGCTACATCACCTTCGTCTACATCTTCTTTGCCGCTGTTCTGCCCATGTGGCTGCTGAAGCAGCCCCGTGACCACATGACCACCTTCATGTTCGTGGCCATGATCATCGGCGCTGTGGTCGGCCTGCTGGTCGCTCATCCCACCATGAACCTGCCCGTCTTCACCGGTTTCACCAACGAGAAGCTGGGTACCATGTTCCCCATCCTGTTCGTCACCGTGGCCTGCGGTGCTGTCTCCGGCTTCCACGGCCTCGTCTCCTCCGGCACCTCCTCCAAGACCGTCGAGAACGAAAAGGATATGCTGAAGGTCGGCTATGGTGCCATGATCCTCGAGAGCCTGCTGGCTGTTCTGGCCCTCTGCGTCGCCGGTGCTGCTGCCGCTGCTGACGGCACCCCCGCCGCCGGCACTCCCTTCCAGATCTTCAGCCGCGGCGTCGCCGGCTTCTTTGAGATGTTCGGTGTCCCCGCTTATGCCGCTACCGTCTTTATGACCATGTGCGTTTCCGCACTGGCTCTGACCAGCCTTGACGCCGTGGCCCGCATCGGCCGCATGAGCTTCCAGGAGCTGTTCAGCGTGGACGACATGGAGCACGCTGAGGGCTGGCGCAAGCTGCTCTGCAACGTCTACTTCTCCACCTTCATCACTCTGGTGTTCGGCTTCATCCTGACCAAGATCGGCTACGCCAACATCTGGCCCCTGTTCGGTTCTGCAAACCAGCTGCTGAGCGCTCTGGTCCTGTCTACCCTGTGCGTCTTCCTGAAGGTCACCGGCCGCAGCAACAAGATGCTCTTCCCCCCGCTGATCATCATGCTCTGCGTCACCTTCACCGCTCTGGTGCAGCGTCTCATGGCGATGGTCAAGGCCATCAGCAATGCCGCTTCTGTCACCATCCCTGCCGGTGAGACCACCTGGGGCGCTGTGTTCATCGCCAACGGCCTGCAGCTCATCCTGGCTGTGCTGCTGATCGTTCTGGGCCTGAACATCGTGTTCCACTCCTTCTCCGCCTACAAGAAGGCAGAGCACAACAGCGAGGCCAAGGCCTGATCCATTGACCGCTGTTGACTGAATAAGCGCAAAACGCCGCTGACGGTTCGAAAGCCGTCGGCGGCGTTTTTGTTCTGTTCCGGTTACAGCATCTTCACCATGATGATCTCATCCCGGTAGGTGCCGTCCTTCAGCTTAAAGGCCCGGGGCTGGATGCCATAGCGCTCAAACCCAACCTTCTCATAGAGATGGATGGCGCGGGCGTTATCGCTGTACACCCCCAGCTCCAACTGATCGAAGCCGTTGGCCCGGGTCTGGTCGATGGCAAGCTGCATCAGATAGCTGCCCAGACCGCAGCCCCAATACTCTTTCCGGACAGAGATGCCCATTACGGCACGATGGCGGTATTTGATGTGCGGCCGCAGCTGTGCAACCCCAAACTCCCCCACCAGCTTTTCTCCGGCAAAAGCGCCCACCTCAAAGTTCACAGGGCTTTCCCCGCAGTCTGCAAGCCAATTCCCCATCGCTTCCAGATTCACGCCTTCCTCCGGGTAGCGGGCCATAAAATAGGTCTCGCTGTAGGTCGCATAGCGGAATGCATTCAGCGCCTCTGCATCGTCCGCGCACAAGCTGCGCACCGTCAGCACTTCCCCGCTGGGCAGGGTGAATGTTCTGGGTTCGATCTTCATGTTCCTCTCTCCCTTTTCTGTTATTCGTTCTATGATAGCATACTTCCCGTTCAAACACAACCAAAAAGAGCCGCAGCGCCCTGTTACAGGCACTGCGGCTCTCGTTTACTTCAGCAGTAGAAGCTAAAATTACTTCACCATGCTTGCGACTTCAGCAGCGAAGTCGTCAGAACGCTTCTCCAGGCCCTCGCCCTTGACGAAGTGGGTGAACTTGATGACCTTGATGTCGCCGCCCAGGTCCTTTGCGACCTTGGCAGTGTACTGACCGACGGTCATGTCGCCGTCCTTGACGAACTCCTGATCGACCAGGCAGTTCTCCTTGAAGTACTTCTTGATCTTGCCCTCGATCATCTTCTGCTTGACAGCGTCGGGCTTGTTGGCGTTCTTGGGGTCGTTGGCCATCTGAGCGAGGAGGATCTCCTTCTCCTTGGCGACGACCTCAGCGGGGACAGCAGCCTCATCGACGTAGCTGGGGTTGGCAGCTGCGACCTGCATGGCAACATCCTTGCCGTATGCAGCGAACTCGTCCTTCGCCTCGATGCCGTTGGTGGTCTCGAAGTTGACCAGGATGCCGTGGGTGCCGCCGCCGTGGACGTATGCAGAGCAGACGCCCTCGTAACGGACGAAACGGCGGACCTTGATGTTCTCCTTGATGACCAGGATGAGGTTCTTCAGAGCCTCATCGACGGTCTCGCCGCTCTCGGTCTTGCATGCCATCAGAGCCTCGACATCAGCGGGGTCCTGCTTCATGATGACCTTGGTGGCCTCCTTGACGAAGGCGACGAACTTGTCGTTCTTGGCGACGAAGTCGGTCTCGGCGTTGACCTCGATGACGACGCCCACCTTGCACTCGGGGCAGTAATCGGCGTAGACCATGCCCTCGGCAGCCACGCGGCTTGCCTTCTTGGCGGCGGTAGCCAGACCACGCTCGCGCAGGATCTCGATCGCCTTCTCGAAGTTGCCGTCAGCCTCGGTCAGAGCCTTCTTGCACTCCATCATGCCGCAGTCGGTCTGCTTGCGCAGTTCCATAACGTCCTTTGCAGAAATAGCCATTTTGGTATTCTCCCTTACACAGTATTTGTTGGTTTGTGAGAATTTCGGGAAATCAGGCGTTTGCTGCGTCCTCAGCGGGAGCGGCCTCCTGGTTGCCCTGCTTGCCTTCCAGCACAGCGTCAGCCATAGCGCCAGCGATCAGCTTGACAGCGCGGATCGCGTCGTCGTTGCCGGGGATGACGTAGTCGATCTCGTCGGGGTTGCAGTTGGTATCAACGATAGCCACGATGGGGATGTTCAGCTTGCGGGCCTCAGCAACAGCGATGCGCTCCTTGTGGGGGTCAACGATGAACATGGCCTTGGGCAGGGTCTTCATGTTCTTGACGCCGCCGAGGTACTTGTCCAGCTTCTCCATCTCCAGCTCCAGCTTGGCCACTTCCTTCTTGGGCAGCAGCTCGAAGGTGCCGTTGTCCTTCATGTTCTGCAGCTGAGCCATACGGTCGATGCGCTTGCGGATGGTGCGGAAGTTGGTCAGCATACCGCCCAGCCAGCGAGCGTTGACGTAGTGCATGCCGCAGCGCAGAGCCTCGTCACGGATGGACTCCTGAGCCTGCTTCTTGGTGCCGACGAACAGGATGTCGCCGCCCTCAGCTGCAACTTCCTTCACGTAGTTGTAAGCCTCGTCCAGCTTCTTGACGGTCTTCTGCAGGTCGATGATATAGATGCCGTTGCGCTCGGTGAAGATATACTTCGCCATCTTGGGGTTCCAGCGGCGGGTCTGGTGACCAAAGTGAACGCCTGCCTCGAGAAGCTGCTTCATAGAAACGACTGCCATAGTAAAATTACCTCCAAAATTTGTTTTGCCTCCGCACACCGTGATCCACTGACATATCGGATGTCCGTGAACTGCCCTCCACCCTTTTGGGCACAAAAGGGCATAGTGATGCGTGTGTAATGCTAAGTAATAATAGCACAAACCTCTGGCCGTTGCAAGGGGTTTTCCTGCTTTTTTCAAAGAATCGTAGCTTTTCGTCAATCCGCGCCCTCGGCGATGCTCTCAAGGCCCATCCGGCTCAGGGCATAGCCCTTGCCGAACATGAGGTCGTACTGGAGCAGCCAGTGCTCATCGCTCCACTTCTGCTGCAAGGGGGTCAGCTCGTCCGAGGCGGTGCCGTCCTTCTCCAGGATGGTGCCGCGGGTGTTGGCCCGGTAGGCGGCCCGGAGCTGACGGCCAAGGAACTGGAAGTAGGCGGGCTGACGGAGGCCGAACAGCTCCATCATCACCGGCGAGATGTCGTAGGCGGCGATGGTGCCGAGGTCGACCGCGCGGTCAGAATAGTTCGACCACATCAGCAGGGTGGTCTGATGGAGGCGGGGGTCGGCGCTGGAGCCGCTGGCATAGCCGCTGCGGGTGTAGATGTCGTAGTTCGAGTCGATGGGGTTGTAGTGGTCGCCCCAGAACACGAGGATGACCGGCTCGTCCACCTGCGAGAAGTAGTCCGTCAGCCTGCCCAGCATGGCGTCGGCGTCCCGGATGCCGGTGGCAAAGTCTTCCAGCGCACCCACGGTGCTGGCCTTGAGGCCCGCCGGGGCTTCGGTGACCTTCACCCGCTGGTCGTCGGGGTAGTTATCCTTATTATAATTGGTATGGTTCTGCATGGTGACGGCGTGGAGGAAGACGGGGGCGTCGGACTGGGCCTTCATGGTCTCGTACTGGCCGATGATCTGGTCGGCCATGGAGTCGTCGGTGACGAGGCCGGTGGTCCAGTAGTGGCGGCGCACCTTCTGGACGCCGTGCATCTTCTCGAGGCTGATGAAGTCGTCGAGGCCGAGGTTGGGGTAGGCCGTGTCACGGCTCCAGTATCTGGCCCAGAAGCAGTGGACCGCCGCCGTCTGATACCCTTGGGTCTTGAGGTAGCTGGGCAGGGCGAACATGGGCCTCGTCACGTGCTGCTGGTAGGGCTTGCTGCCGCTGGGCAGATAGGACACCGAGTAGCCCGTCAGGGCCTCGAACTCCACGTCACAGGTGCCGCCGCCGAAGCTGGGGCTGTAGACCCGGCCATAGGCGCTGGTCTGCTGCAGGGCGTGGAGGTTGGCCGAGACGTCGGTGTCGAACCGGAAGCCGTACTGCTCCAGCTCCGAGACATCCCAGTAGGACTCGTCCATCACGTAGAGGATGGTGGGCTGCTTCACCTGTTCGTCTGCCGGGGTCTGGGCGGCGTAGGAGTCGGGCCAGGCCGGGCTGGTGGTGTACTTCTCCCCTGCCTCCACGTCGTCGAGGATGGCGTCGATGGCCTCCTCGGAGTAATCCTCGGGCTTGTCGATCTTCAGATTGGTCAGGTTGGTGAGGAAGCTGGTGATGACGCCGTAATAGCGGTAGTAGCGGTCCTGCATCCATGCGTCGGGCAGGATGCCCAGCGACTGGGTGACGGCAGGCTGCAAAAACACCCCGAAGATGAGGGCGCAGGTGGCCGCTGTGCTGGCCGCGAAGCCCGCCAGACGCTGCACCCACGGCAGCTTCTGACGCCCCCGGTAGAGGAAGAAGGAGCCGACGGTCAGAGCCAGCACCACGACGCCGGAGACGACCATGCTCGTCTGGACGTGGATGCCCGCCGCGGAGGCCACACCGGCCGCCTCGGACACCTGCATCAAATCCCACGGGAGGAAGGGCTCGCCCCGGAGCTGCAGGGTGTAAAAATCCACCGTGGCGGGCAGACAGCCCAGCAGGGCCGACAGGAGGGTGGCCAGCGGGGCGAAGCGGGTGAGCCAGTCCACCGCCATCCAGACGAGGAAGAGCAGCCCCCACGCCAGCAGGTAGGCTTCTGGGTGGGGGAAGATGTACTGCACAAAGGTATCTCCGCTCAGGGCGCCGCGGGCGATGTACTCGGTGAGCAGCAGGAACAGAAGGGTGGCCGCAGGCGGAAACAGCAGCCGCGCCCCGTGCAGCCGGAGGGACGCAGCACTCGGATGGTGTGTCATAAAGAAGTTCCTTTCACTTCTGCGTTTTTCGTATTATTTGAAGCTTATTTGAGGCGGCAGACTCCGCCCCAGTCCTCTATTATAATCATCCCGCCTCCAAAATCCAGCCCTGACGGCCAAAAAACGGGTGAAAATCTTTCATCCGTTCAGCCACTGATGCAATTTATCCAGCAGTCCCCCGCGGGAGGGCGGCGGGGCGGGGATGTCCGTCCGCACGAGGATGGCGTCCAGACCGATGCGCTCGATGTCGGCCCAGGGGATGGTCAGGGTCTCGTCCCGGCCCAGCAGCCCGAAGAGCCGGGGCCGCCCCAGCAGAAGCAGGCTCCCGATGCGGGCCGTGTCGGCGTCCAGCTCCAGATCGTCCACCCGGCCAAGGCAGGCCCCGTCCTTCAGCTGGACGACTTCCTTGCTGCACAGCTCCCGAAAGGTCATCTCCCCCGCCCCCTTACAGTCCCATCCTATGCCGGGGCGGGCCGGACCATGCAAAAGGACTGGAAAATACCGCCCCGGATGTGCTATACTGGGCGCAGGGACATCCCAACTTTTTTTAAGAGGTATCATCGATGTATAAAAATATCGTGTTCGACTTCGGCGGCGTCATGGTGGATTTCGACCCCCACAAGTACCTCATCGACCTGTTCGGGAACCGGGGGCTGGAAGAGGAGGTCTACGACCTGACCTTCGGCAGCAGAGAATGGCGGCTGCTGGACGCAGGCCGCATCACCCGCCGGGAGGCCAACGAGCGGATGCTCAAGCGGGCCAGAGCCGTGGGCCGGGGCTTCGAGGTGGAGGGCGTGCTGGACGACTGGATGAGCATGCTCCGCCCCCGCCGCCGGATGCAGACGCTGGTGGAGCAGCTCAAGCAGCGCGGCTACTGCGTCTACTACCTGAGCAACATCCCCGAGGACGTGCTGGACCTGCTGATGCACCGGGACTTCGAGGGTCTCTTCGACGGCGGCGTGGCCTCCTGCGAAGTGAAGGTCAACAAGCCCGACCCCCGCATCTATCAGGCCCTGCTGGACAAGTACCGTCTCCGGGCCGATGAGTGCATCTTCATCGACGACCGGGCCGACAACCTCGTAGCCGCCAGCGCTCTGGGCTTCGGCATCTACGAGATGCACGGCGTCGGCACCCTGCTGCGCAGCCTGCCCACCTTCGGCGTCAGCCTTCACTAGAGAAGCCGTTTTCATAAGCATTGCACCCCGCCTATGAAAACAGCTTCTAACAGCAAAAGACCCCTGCCCGGCAAGGCCGTCGGGCAGAGGTCTTTTATTTTGCAGAACTTACTTCTTCTCGTAGCTCTGGCAGTAGTGCGGGATGTCCACCTGCTGAGAAGAGCAGGTGCAGCGCTCCGTCACCGTGATCTCGGGCAAGTCACACTTGCTGCTCCCCACGTTGTGGCGGCACTCGCAGACATCACAGCGGACACCTGTGTTTTCCATTCATTCATCACCTCTTTGTCCCTAGGTTGCCCCAAAGACGCGGGATGATGCAGGATGGGCCGGTGTTATTTTTTACCAGTTAGCCAGATCAGCGCCCAGCTTGCGGCAGGCAGCCTGAGCGTCGTCGTCGGGCGTCTCGTTGCAGATGAGGCCCTCGTCGCTGAACAGCTGTGCGCCGTCCTCTTTGGCGCGCTCGCACCAGTCGCGCATCCACTGGCCGTCGCCCCAGCCGTAGGAGCCGAACAGAGCCACCTTCTTGCCGTTCAGAGAGCCTTCGAGGCCCGCGAACATCGGCTCGAACTCGCTCTCCTCCAGCTGCTCAGCGCCCATGGCCGGGCAGCCGAAGGCCACCACGTCATACTCGCCCAGCTTTGCTGCGTCCATCTCGGCGCAGGGGACGATGGTGGCGGCAGCGCCCGCGCCCTCCGCGATGCAGTTTGCCATGGTCTCGGTGTTGCCGGTGGCGCTCCAGAATACGATTGCTACTTTGCTCATAATATTCAGCCTCACTTTTGATTTATTGGGTTAGCTGCTTCTAACATTTTGCTCCATAAAAATGCGTCGGAAGCAGGCTCAGACGCATCTCTTTGGTTAGATTTCTCTAACCATTCATAGGATACCACAGCGCCGCCCCTTTGTCAAGCGGTCACAGAGGCTAACTTTTCCAGAAGCCTTACCCCGCTCTCACCAGCCGGAACACCGCCGTCAGCACCCCCAGGATGACCGGCTGATGGAGCAGATAGAGCACCAGCGAGTGACGGCCCATCCAGCCCAGCGGCGGGCAGACCGACCGGCGCAGCGGCGCGAGGCGTCCGCGGCCCACGAGGTGGTGGAGGAAGTACCCCGCCCAGAACAGAAACAGCCAGGGCAGCAGCGGGAAATAGTCGGTGGAGAAAAAGCTCTTCGGCATGAAGCCCAGATAGGCCGTGGGGTAGCTGGCGTAGAGGGCCTGCGGCAGGGCCAGACGCCCGCCCGGCAGGTTCCAGAAGCCGTTCATCGTCGGGTAGGTCCCCCAGAACAGCAGGGCGCTGAGGGCCACGCCCGCGGCGGGCGGGACGCGGCGGAGCAGCGGGTCCAGCGCGGCGGTGAGGAGCATGGAGGAGCCCAGCAGGGTCAGCACCCCGAACCACACCACCTCCTCGGGCAGGAAGAGCAGGGTGACGGCTGTGACCAGCGCCCCTGCCCCGAAGACGACGGCTCCCCGCCGGAACGGATGATGCCCCAGCGGCAGGCAGAAGCCCGAAAGCAGGAGAAAGACCCAGCAGATGCTCTGCTGCCACACAAAGCCCGGGCGTCCGGTGTACCACTTCTGGGCCACGCCGAAGAGGAACACCACGTCCCACATCCCGTGGTAGAGCATCATGCTGATGAGGTCGAGTCCCCGCAGCTCGTCCAGAAGACGATAGCGGGCGGCAGCTTGCGGTTCCATAGAGTCCTCCTTCCCTCTTACGGATAAGACTGGGGAGATTATAGCACAAAAAGACCTCCCTGCAAAGACAGGGAGGCCGCAGTGCGCCAAAGCTTATTTCTCGTCGCGGGGCAGCAGGCAGTTGAGCAGGATGGCCACGAAGGCAGCCGGCACGATGCCGCTCTCGCCGCAGATGAGCTGGACGAACTGGGGGGTGTTGACAAGGATGCTGGCGTTTGCGCCCATGCCGTAGCCCACGCCCAGCGCCACAGAGACGATGGTCAGGGTGCGGGGCGTCATCTTCTCCTTGGTGATGAGCTGGATGCCCGACACCACGATGGAGGAGAACATCATGACGGCAGCGCCGCCCAGAACGGCCTGGGGCATGATGGAGATGAGTGCGCCCAGCTTGGGGATGAGGCCGCAGAGCATCAGGAAGATGGCACCGGTGGCCAGTGCGCCCCGGTTGACCACCTTGGTCATGGCCACGAGGCCCACGTTCTGGCTGAAGGAGGTGTTGGGCAGGACGCCGAAGCAGGCGGCGACGGTGGAGCCGAGGCCGTCGCAGATGATGCCGCCGCTCAGCTCCTTATCGGTGGCCTCGCGGCCCATGCCGCCCTCCATGACGCCGGAGATGTCGCCCACCGTCTCCACGGCGGTGACGATGAACATGATCATGACGGGCAGGATGGCGCGGAGGTCGAAGACGATCTTGACCGGCACCAGCTTCGGGATGGCGAACCAGCTGGCCTCAGCGACCTTGTTCCAGTTCAGCACCCATGCCTTGGTGAACTCCACGCCGTCGGCGGTGACGCCGGTGGTGGGCAGGACGAAGCCCATGACGATGGCTGCCAGATAGCCCGCGACGATGCCCACGAGGATGGAGGAAGAGCTGAGGAAGCCCCCGGTCCAGTGCTTGAAGAGGAGGATGACCACCAGCACGAAGACGGCCAGCAGCAGGTTCTCCACCGAGCCGAAGTCCTTGGCTGCGTTGCCGCCGCCGAAGGAGTTGACGCCCACGGAGATGAGGGACAGGCCGATGGACAGGACGACCGTGCCGGTGACCACCGGCGGGAACAGCTTGCGCAGGGGCTTCAGAAAGACGCCCAGCACGCTCTCGAACAGGCCGCCCAGAATGGATGCGCCCATCATGGCGCCGTAGGCCGTGACGCCGCCGCCCATGGTGGCAGCCACGCTGTTGAACACGCCCAGAAAGCCCGAGCTGGTACCCATGATGATCGGCACTTTGCCGCCCACAGGGCCGAGGCCGTACAGCTGCACCAGCGTGACGATGCCCGCCACGAACATGGCGTTCTGCAGCAGGCTCACCTGCAGGTCTGCGAACTCACCGCCCACGAGGCCGCAGGCGCTGGTGATGATGAGCAGCGGGGTGAGGTTGCCCACGAACATGGCGAACACGTGCTGCAAGCCCAGCGGGACAGCGTGGCGCAGCGGCATTTTCGCCTCAAACTCATATGCCGAATTTTCCAGTTCAGCGCTTTTTATCATATTCCTGGCTCCTTTACTTCACTTCAGGTTTTTGTAACAAGCATAGAAAATTATAGCAGACCGGAACCGGGAACGGTAGGGCTTTTTCGGGTTTTTGTTCATATTTTCGTAATAAGTCGTACTTATGGGGCGCCCTCTCCGTCTGCTGCGCAGACACCTCTCCCAGAGGGAGAGGCCTTGGCATGTCGGGCAGCTTTCGCCTGGACGCTGAAAGCCCGACAGGGCGCAAAAGGGCGGGCCTTGCTACAGAGGGCAGCAGCTTCTGGACAAGCGCTCCTTGTCAAGCTGTCGCTGGCCTAGACAGCGGAGCACTACCGTTTCCGAGACATCGTGCTTTGCTCGTCCAGTGGAAGCCTGACCGACACGCCAGTGGCTCCCCCTTTGGGGGAGCTGGCGAGCGGAGCGAGACTGAGAGGGCTAGGCCGCTGAGACAAAACAAAAACACAGCGATAAGATGACTCTATCAAAAGCCAATGCTTATCGCTGTGTAGATGCTCTTTCGTGCCGGGCTTGCCCTCTCCGTCACCTTCGGTGACACCTCTCCCAAAGGGAGAGGCTTTGGCATTCCGCATCGTTTCCTGTATCTTTTTGGCGAATTATATGATATAATAGTCCTGCGGCTCGTCCCGCCCAATCTACCAAGGATGGGAGAAGGGGGGTGTCGCCTTATGGCGTATATTTTTACATTTGTACTGTCCGTCGCAGCGAATGTAGCGTCCTACTACATCTGCAAGTGGCTTGACGGATGGCTGAAGGGCCGTAAGCACTAAAAAGGACCCCCTTTCGGAGATAGCAGCTCCGGGAGGGGGTCTTTCCTTTGGGTGTGCCGATGGCGTATTTGCTTTTACATTTGCTATTTTTATTATATGCCATTCCCCGCAAAAGTCAAGCGTTGCACAGAAAGTTTACAAGCCTGCTGCTTTCATTTTGCAAGTTCCTCATATACGTGCTTGTTGCGGTCCATCAGCTTCCGCGAAGAGGCCAGCACATCGTCATCTGCTGCGGCCTGCATGGCATCCGCCTGGTTGAACTCGTAGATGATATACCGGGGCGCGTTGTTTTTCATGATGACCGCAGAGCCGAACTGGTCTACCAGCTTTGCAACCTTGGAGAAATTCTGGTTGGCGACCGAGATCGGCACCATCGTATTCGTATCGATATTCATAACATCAGTCTCCTTTCTGTCTTTAGTATACTCAAATATTAGGATAAATTCAACCCATATTTTCATTGGACAGCAAAAAGCACCGCCGCACGGCCCAAGTCTCCCCGGGCCGCGCGGCGGCTTTTCATTTCTTTCAGTCCTGCGTTTCTTTTCGGATGCCGAACAGCCTCCGGAGCAAGCCTCTCAGGCACTTGGGGCTTTTGAGAACGACCACCTGCATAGAGCCGACCACCTTTCGTCGCTTGATACGCCATTATAGGCGGTCTGCGCCCGGAATGTTCCGGTTCAGCTCAGGATCGGCCCGTCCGGCACCGTCTCCACCACCACCAGCGCGCCCTTTTGGGTGGAGATGGTGATGCAGTCGGAGCCCTCGGCATACTCGTTGCTGACGCCGAGGGGGTAGCCTGCGGTGAGGGTGGCGTCGGTCAGCTCGTAGAAGGAGCCACGCTCCGAGACTCCCTCTGCCCTGCCCTCCATCGGGAAGACCGAGAGGTAGAAATACTCATTCCTAGGGTAGCGGCGGGTCTCGCCGGGCATCACGAAGGTGATGCGGCTGCGCTCGTCCAGAAGCGTGGCCCGGACGCCCCGCTGTTCGAGGCCGAGGCCGGTGCAGAGGTTGGCCAGCGTATGCTCGAGGCGTCTGCCGCCCAGTACACCCAGCAGCAGCGCCTCGTCGAAGCCCTTCTCGGAGGCCAGCTTTGCCGCGTACTCGGTGTCGGTGTCGTCCTTGACGTGGGGCAGGATGATGGTGTCGCCGCCCTCCTGCGCCGGGCAGGGCGCGGTGTCGAAGTCGCCCACGATGATGTCGGGGCGGCAGTGGAGCGGCGCACAGTTGCGGTAGCCCGCGTCGCAGGCAATGATGGTGTCGCCGGGCCGCAGGGCCGACGCCAGCGAGGCGCTGACCGGGCAGGCGGAAATGATAACACAGCGGGACATGGGATTCCTTCTTTCTATGATGGGCAGGCCCGTCTTAGTACAACCTCTCAGTCTCACTCCGTTCGACAGCTCCCCTAGTAGGGGAGCCTCTGGCGAAACCGTTCACTTTGCGGGGACTGCCAAAGCCTCCCCTACTAGGGGAGGTGGCATCGCGTCAGCGATGACGGAGAGGTTGTACTACGGACAGCTCCACCGTGACGGAGAGGTTCATCCCCTCCTCTGCCACTCCTTCACATCCTTGACCTCATCGTACATGGCGCAGTAGCTGTCGTAGCGGGTCTGGGAGAGCTTGCCTTCCGCGAGGGCGGCGCGGACGGCGCAGCCCTTCTCGGAGCGGTGGGAGCAGCCGGTGAACCGGCACTCGCCGAGGTAAGGCCCGAACTCCGGGAAGGCGTGTTCCAGAGCCTCTTTCGGGATGAAGCCCGCCCGGCTGGCCTCGAGGCTGGCGAAGCCCGGGGTGTCGGCGATGCGGCCCCCGAAGGCTTCAAAGATGGTCACCTCCCGGGTGGTGTGACGGCCTCGGCCCAGCTTCTGGCTGATGGCGGCGGTCTGGCGCTCCACGTCGGGCAGGAGGGCGTTCAGCAGGGTGGATTTGCCCACGCCGGAGTTGCCGCAGAAGGCGCAGAGACGGCCATTGATCCAGTGCCTGATGTCGTCCAGACCCTCGCCGGTGGCGTAGTCGATGCGGATGAAGGGCAGAGTCGATTTTTCGTAGGCGCTGCGCAGAAACTCCGCCTCGGCGAGGTCGCCTTTGGTGCAGACGATGACGGGCTGGACGCCCTTGTCCACCGCGATGGCCGAGAGCTTATCCAGCACGAGGGTGCTGGGGGTGGGCTGGGTGGTGCTTGTCACGAGGAACAGCACGTCGAGGTTCGCCATGGGCGGGCGGACGAAGACGTTCCGCCGGGGCGCGATGGACGCGATGACCGCCCCGCCGTTCTCGGTCTCCAGCGTCACCACGTCGCCCGCCACGGGGGTGATCTTCTGCTTGCGGAAGATGCCCCGGGGCTTGCACTCCAGGATGCCTTCCGACGTCTTGACGTAATAAAATCCGCTGATGCCTTTTGTGATATAACCTGTCATACCTACTCCCTCAGCCCAGCCAGGACGTCCACCAGTCGCTGAGACCGCCGCCGGTGGACGAAGACGAGCTGGCGCCGGTGCTCTCGCTGGAAGAGCTGCCGCCCCCGAAGAGGCCGCCCAGCCAGCCGCCGGAGCCGCCGCTGCCGGCGGTGCTCTCGCTGGGTGCTTCGGGTTCCGGTGCAGGCTCAGGGCCTGCGCTGACCACGACGCTGACCCGGGTGTTCAGCTTGGCCGATGCGCCCTCGCCGGGGTTCTGGCTGATGATGCTGCCCACGGGCTGGTCGCTGTACTGCTGGGTCTGGCTGCCCAGACCCAGCTTCCGCTGCACCAGCAGGGTGCGGGCGTCCTCCACGCTCATGCCGATGAGGCTGGGGACTTTGGTGGTGGTGGCCACCTGCGGGCGGCTGACGTAGATCACCACCGTGGTGCCTGCGGCCACCTGACTGCCTGCGGCGGGGTCGGTGCGGATGATGGAGCCTGCGGCCACCGACTCATCCACGGCCTGAGTGACCAGCACCGACACGCCCAGGTCCTTCAGCTGCTGTTCGCCGTCGGCCTGCACATAGTTGGTCAGGTCGGGGACGGTGACGTAGTGGATGCCGAGGCTGACGGTGAGGGTCACGCTCTGGCCCTCGCGGACGGTGCGGCCCGCCACCGGCGACTGCTTGTAGACATAGCCTGCGGCGTAGTCGTTGCTGTACTCCTCTTCCCAGTTGACGACCACCTGACCGGAGGCCACCTGCTCAGAGGCGTTCACCTCGTCCTGCGTCATGCCGCTGAAATCGCCCAGCACGATGTCGGCACGGTCGGTCATGATGTTGCTGGAATCGTTCAGGATGGTCCAGCACAGGGCCGCACAGGCCAGCGCAAAGGCCGTCGTGATGCCCAGCAGCACCGGCATAAAGCCGCTGCGCTTCTTCTTTTTCGCCTTAGCCTTGGGGCGGGCGGGATTCGCCGCCGGTCTCTCCGGGGGTCTGTGGATGCTGCGTTTCTGCGGCATGGGTTCATTCACCACCTTTTCAGGTTCTTCCTTTACATATTGATACTGGAACGTGACGGAGGGGTCCTGCACGTAGGCGTCCAGCGCTTCCAGCATCTCTGCGGCGCTGGAATACCGGTTGACCGGCAGCTTTGCCATGGCGCGCTCCGTGATCTGGACGAGGCCCAGCGGCACGTCCGGGGCAAGCTCGGCCAGCGGCTTCGGGGTGTCCCGGATCTGCTTGCGGGCCACCTCCACCATGTCGTCGGCGTCGAAGGGCAGCCTGCCCGAGAGCATCTCGTACATCATGACGCCCACGGAGTAGATGTCGCTCTTGGGGTCGGTCTCCTCCCCCTTCGCCTGTTCGGGGCTGATGTAGTGGACGCTGCCCATGGTCTTTTTGCCGTTCTGTATCTGGTTCTCGGCCCGGGAGATGCGGGCGATGCCAAAGTCCATCATCCGCAGCTGGCCGTTGTCCAGCAGCATGATGTTCTGGGGCTTGATGTCCCGGTGGACGACGCCGTTGCGGTGGGCGTGGTCGAGGGCGCGGAGGATCTGGGCGATGAAGTGGACGGTCTCCCGGCTGGTTATTTTGCCGCCCCGCTCGTTGAGGTACTCCCGGAGGGTCATCCCCTCCACGCACTCCATCACGATATACTGTAAGTTTTCGCCGACGGAGACGTCGTAGACCTTGACGATGTTGGGGTGGTTGAGCAGGGAGATGGCCTTGGACTCGTTCTTGAAGCGGCGGACGAGGTCGGCGTCATGCATCAGCTCCTGACGCAGCACCTTGACGGCCACCACCGTGCCTTCCGGCACAGGCCCGCCGGGGGCAGAGACCACGGCCTTGTAGACGTTGGCCATGCCGCCTGCGCCGATGAGCTCCTGAATGGTGTAGAGCCCGTCCAGCGTCTTGCCGATGAGATTATCCATGCTTCACCTCCAGCGGCTCCACGCCCAGCAGCAGCGCGGTGATGTTGTCGGGGCCGCCGCCCGCGTTGGCGGCGTCCACCAGCCGGTCGGGGATGTCGTAGAACCCGCCCTTGGTGAAGATCTCCTCGATTTTTTCCTTGGGCAGGACGTTGGTGAGGCCGTCGGTGCAGAGCAGGAGCATATCGCCCTTCTGCACCGGCACGCTGGTGAAGTCGGGGTCGAGGCGGTAGTCCACGCCCAGCGCCCGGGTGATGATGTTCTTCTGGGGGTGATGCTCGGCCTCCTCGGCGGTGATGGTGCCGCAGTCCACCAGCTCCTGCACATAGGAGTGGTCGTGGGTGAGCTGGGTGAGTCTGCCGTCCCGGACGAGGTAGGCCCGGGAGTCGCCTGCGTGGCAGATAAAGGCGCTGCCGCCCCGCACGAGGGCGCAGACCGCCGTGGTGCCCATGCCCGCCAGCTCCTCCTCCCGGGAGGCTTTCTGGAAGACGAAGCGGTTGGCGTTGATGAGCGCCCGCTTCAAAAACCTTTCCTCGTCGCCGGGCAGGCACTGGGCGTACTGCTCGTGGAAGATGTGCTCGATGACGTCGCAGGCGCTCACGGAAGCCTCACGGCCCCCCCGCGCACCGCCCATGCCGTCGCACACGAGGCCCCAGGCCGCGTCGCTGTTCAGCTCGCCTGCCCGGTAGTCGTCCTGATTCTCGGGGCGGACGCTGCCGACGTCTGTTTTTCCTGCAAGTTTCATAGGATTCTCCTTCTCAAACTTTGCCGTTCATCTCGTCGCGGCGGAGCTGGCCGCAGGCGGCGCTGATCTCGCTGCCCAGACGGCGGCGGACGGTGGCGTTGACGCCGAGGCTTTCCAGCTTCTGCTGGAAGCGCCGGACGTTGGCGGCGTCGGTAGCCGAATAAGGGCTGCCGTCCACCGGGTTGATGGGGATGAGGTTGACGTGAGCGCCCATCCCCCGGATGAGGTCGGCCAGCTGTCTGGCGCAGGCGTCGGAGTCGTTGACCCCCCGCACCATGGAGTACTCGAAGCTCACTCTCCGGCCCGTCGTCTCCTGATACCGGCGCACGGCCTGCATCAGCACCTCCACGGGGTAGGCGTCGTTCACCGGCATCATGCCGCTGCGGATGTCGTTGTTGGGGGCGTGGAGGGAGACGGAGAGGGTGAGCTGGAGCTTCTTCTCGGCCAGCTGGTCGATCTTCGGCACGAGGCCGCAGGTGGAGAGGCTGATGCTCCGCATCCCGATGTTCACCCCCTCGGGGGACGAGATGTTCTCGAGAAAGCGCATGACTTCGTCGAAATTATCCAGCGGCTCCCCAATGCCCATCAGCACGATGTGGGAGATGCGCTCCCCGATGTCCTTCTGGGCGGTGTAAATTTCGGAGCAGATCTCCCCCGCCTCGAGGTTGCGCACCCGGCCCGCCTGGGTCGAGGCGCAGAAGCGGCAGCCCATCCGGCAGCCCACCTGGGTGGACACGCAGACCGTGTTGCCGTAGTGGTAGCGCATGACGACGGTCTCGATGCAGTTGCCGTCGGCCATCCGCAGCAGGTACTTCACGGTGCCGTCCTTGGCCTCCTGCCGCCGCTCGATGATGGGCGCGGCGATGTAAAATGTCTCCTCGAGCTTTGCCAGCAGGGCTTTGGGCTGGTCGGTCATGGCCGAAAAGTCGGTCACGAGCTTCTGGTGGACCCAGTGGAAGAGCTGCTTTGCCCGGAAGCCGGGCTGGCCCATCGCTTTCAGCTCCGCTGTCAGCTGTTCCAGCGTCAGGGAGGATATACAGCGTTTCGTCTCCATGAAAATCTCCTTTTGTCAGGAATCACGTTTCTGCATCGCGCAGAGGAAAAAGCCGTCCATGCCGGTGCGGGTGGGGACGGAAAGCGCCCCCCAGTCCCCCACCGTCATCCCGGCCGGGAAGCGGACGTCCGGCGTCACCACCCGGAAGTCCGGGTGTCGGCCCACGAAGGCCCGCACCTGCTCTTCGTTCTCGGCAGGGTCGATGGTGCAGGTGGAGTAGACCAGACGCCCGCCCTCCTTCAGGTGGGCGGCGGCTGTATCCAGAATGGCCGACTGGGTGGCCAATAATTCATCGTGACGCGCTTTTTCGAGGGTCTTGTACCGGATGTCCGGCTTCTTGGCGAGGATGCCGAGGCCGCTGCAGGGGGCGTCCACCAAAATGGCGTCCGCCATGGGCAGGTCGGCGTTAGGCTTTGTGCCGTCGGAGACCCGGGGCTCCACGTTCCGGAACCCCATCCGCTCCACGGCCTTGCGGATAAGCTGGACGCGGTTCTCGCTGACGTCGCAGCTCACCAGCCGCCCTTCGTCCCCCATCTCCTCGATGAGGAGCAGGCTCTTGCCGCCGGGGGCGGCGCAGAGGTCGAGGACGGTATCGCCGGGCTTTGCCTCCACACAGAGGGCGGCAAGCTGGCTGGCCTGCCCCTCCACATGGAAATATCCGTCCCGGAAAAGCCCGCTCTCCGCCGGGCTCCCCTCGAAGCGGGCCAAGACACTGCCCGGCACGAGGCCCGGGGCGGCGGTCTTCGCGCCCGAGGCCAGCAGCTTTTCGCAGAGGGCTTCCGGCGTCCCTTTCAGGGGGTTGGCCCGGAGGCTGGTCAGGCCGCCGTCGGCGGTGTGGATCAGGATGTCCAGCGCCTCGTCGGGGTAGTGTTCGTGGAGGAAGGCTGCCACGTCCCGGCCCGCCGAGCCCAGCACCATCAGCCGCTCCACCTCGTCGGCGAAGACGGCAGAGCCGAGGTCATAGCCGATGGCCCGGCGCAGTACGGCGTTCACGAGGCCGGAGGCGCTGGCTTTTTTGAAGGTGCGGGTCAGCTTGACGGCCTCATTGACCGCCGCCGAGGCCGGCACCTGCATATAGCGGGCCTGCGCCAGCGCGGCGCGGAGGATCTCCCGCACCTGCGGGTCGAGCCTGGCGAGCCCTTTGGGCAAAAACCGGCTCAGGATATAGTCCAGCGTCCCCTGATGCTCCAGCACGGTGTAAAAGATCGCGCTGGCAAATGCTTTCTCGCGGCCTTCCAGCTTCTGGCGGCGCAGCTCTGCGTCGAGGATGAGGTTCGAAAAGCCGTCCTGCTCCTGCCGCACCAGCGCCGCCACCGCCGCCGCGCGGGGGTTCGGGCCGCTCACAGGCTGTCCCCCGCCCTGAGGCGGAGACCGGCGGCGAAGGAGGTGCCGTCCATGGGCTTCTTGCCCTCCGGCACGACGTGCAAAAGCTGGACAGCGCCCTCACCGCAGGCCACGGTCAGGGGCTTGGTGGCGAGGACCGTGCCGGCGGCTTCGCCGTGGCTTTCCGCGACGCGGCATTCCATGACCTTGACCTTCCTGCCGCCCGCCGTCACGAACCATGCCCCGGGCCACGGGTTCATGCCCCGCACCCAGTTGTGGATGTGGTCGGCGCTGTCGGTCAGCTTGAACTGGGCCATCTCCTTGCTCAGCATGGGGGCGGTGGAAGCGTTCTCGCGGGCCTGAGGCTCTGCTTTCAGCGTCCCGGCTGCGATGGCAGGCAGGGTCTCACAGAGCACCCGTGCGCCCACGGCAGCGACCCGGTCGAACAGCTGGCCGCTGGTCTCCTCGGGGTCGATTTTGATTCTCTCGCAGGCCAGCACGTCGCCGGTGTCGAGGCCCTCGTCCATCTGCATGATGGAGACGCCCGTCTCGGCGTCGCCGTTCAGCACCGCCCACTGCACGGGGGCGCTGCCCCGGTATTTCGGCAGCAGGGAGACGTGGAGGTTGATGCAGCCGTATTTCGGCGCTTCCAGCACCGATCTGGGCAGGATGCAGCCGTAGGCCACCACCACGATGAGCTCAGGAGCCAGCGCGCGGATGTTCTCGTCCTCGCCGCCGTCCCGCAGGGTGCGGGGCTGAAAGACGGGGGTGCCGTGGGCCAGCGCCACCTCCTTCACCGGGGGTGCGGTGAGCACCTGCCTGCGGCCCACGGGCTTATCGCGCCGGGTGTAGACCGCGCAGATGTCGTGGCCCGCCTCATACAGGGCTTTCAGGCAGTCCGCCGCAATGTCCGGCGTCCCCATGAACAGAATGCGCATCAGTCGTTCTCCTTCTTCTTGGCGGCAGCGGCGCGGCCCTCCTCGGTGTCCTCATAGAAGAACTCGCTGGACTCCATGATGGTGATGCCGTCCAGATGGTCGTTCTCGTGCTGGATGCAGCGGGCCAGCAGGTCCTCGGCCTCCAGCTCGAACCACTCGCCGTTCCGGTCCTGTGCGCGGACCTTGACGGCCACGGGGCGGGTCACGGCGCCGTTGTGGCCCGGGAAGGACAGGCAGCCCTCGTAGGCGGTCTCCTCGTCCTCAGACACGGCGAGGATCTCGGGGTTGACGAAGTCGATGAACTTGTACTCGTAGTTTTCGGGGATCTCCTCGGGGGCGTCGGTGGTGTCCCACACCACGAAGACGCGGCGCAGCATCCCCACCTGCGGGCCTGCGAGGCCCACGCCGTCGGCGGCGATCATCGTCTCGCGCATATCGTCCAGCAGGGTGGCCAGACGGTCGTCGAAGCTGGTCACGGGGCGGCAGACCTTGTTCAGGATGGGGTCGCCCTCTTTTACAATGTTGCGGATAGCCATGAAGTATACCTCCAAATGATCTTATCAAATATCACCGTCAGAGTGCATATCCACCACCACGGTGGCCTTGGCGGGCAGCTTTTCCTGCTCGTAGAGGCCGAGGGTCTGGCGGACAAGGTCGCGGAAGCGTTTGTCGGCGCGGCACTTGATGGTGAGCTTGTAGCGGTAGTTCTCGTTGATCTTTTCGATGTTGCCGGGGGTGGGGCCAAGCACCCGGAGGGGCAAGTCCGGCTGCTGCGCGGCCTGACGGCCTAAGAGGGCCGAGAACCGGGCGGCGGCCCGGGCCACCTCAACTTCCTTCGGGCCGGAGAAGCCCACGACGCAGAGCCCGCAGAAGGGCGGGTAGAGGCCCAGCCTGCGGTAGGCGATCTCCTGCTCGAAGAAGGCGTCGTAGTCCTGCGCGGCGGCGAGGTTGAGGACGGGGTTGTCGGGGTCGGTGGTCTGGATGATGGCGAAGCCCGGGTCTTTCGCCCGGCCGGAGCGCCCCACCACCTGGGTGATGAGGCTGAACACCGTCTCGTAGGCCCGAAACCCCTGCGCAAAGAGCAGCGAGTCGATGCCGAGGACGCCCACGAGGGTCACGTCCTCGAAATCGAGGCCCTTGGCCACCATCTGCGTCCCCACCATGATGTCGTACTCATGCCGGGCGAACTTCGCCAGCAGCTTTTCGTGGGCGTCTTTGGCGGCGGTGGAGTCCTGATCCATCCGCAGCACTCTTGCCTCCGGGAAGAGCTGGGCCAGCTCCTCCTCGGCCTTCTGGGTGCCGAAGCCCCGGTAGAGCAGCTTGCCGCCGCAGGCGGGGCAGGTCTTGGGGGGCGGGTCGAGCTGGGTGCCGCAGTAGTGGCAGAGCAGCTTGTGGCCCGCCTTGTGGTAGACCATGGGGACGCTGCACTTGGGGCATTTCAGCACCTCGCGGCAGTCGTCGCACTGGGCCATGGTCTGGTAGCCGCGGCGGTTGAGCAGCAGGATGGTCTGCCTGCCCGCGTCGAGGTTGCGCCGGATGGCGTCCTCCATCGCAAGGCTGATCTCCCTCGGGTTGCCCGAGGCCAGCTCTGCCCGCATATCCACGATCTGGACGCTGGGCAGCGGGTTGCCGCCGTAGCGCTGGGTGAGCCGGACGAGCTGGGTGCGGCCATTCTGGGCGGCGTAAAAGCTCTCGGTGCTGGGGGTAGCGCTGGCCAGAAGGAGCAGGGAGCCGTTCTCCGCCGCCCGCTGCCGGGCCACCTCGTGGGCGGCGTACCGGGGCGCGGACTCGGAGCGGTAGGTGTGCTCCTGCTCCTCGTCGATGATGATGAGGCCGATGTTCTCCAGCGGGGCAAAGACGGCGCTCCGGGTCCCCACCACGATGTCGGCGCCGCCGTCCTGTATCATCTGCCATTGGAGCAGACGCTCGGTGTGGTTGAGAGCCGAGTGCTGGACGGCCACCCGCCGCCCGAACCGGCTCTTGAGGCGGAGGATCATCTGAGGCGTCAGGCTGATCTCCGGCACCAGCACGAGGGCGCGGCGGCCCAGCGCCAGACACCGCTCGATGAGCTTTAAGAACACCAGCGTCTTGCCGCTGCCGGTGACGCCGTAGAGCAGCGCCGAGTGGGGGGCGGTGTCTTCGAGGCCGGGCAGCAGGGCGTCATAGGCCGCCTGCTGCTCTGCCGTCAGGGTGATGGGCTCATTTTTCAGCGGGATAGACGAATACAGGTCGATGGATTTGTTCACCTTGCTGCATTCGACGACGCCCTTGGCGCAGAGGTTGTCCAGCACGGCTTTGGTGATGCCGTGGGCCTCCATCTCGTTCTGGGTGCGCTCTCCCCCGCTCAGCAGGGCCACTGCTGCCAGCTGCTTGGCCGTGGGGCGGGGCTTTTGCTGCAAGGACCCCACCAGCTTATAGCTGTTCTCGGTGTGGCGGGTGAGCTGCTTTTGGAGCACCGGCGTCACGCCGTCCGCCGCGAGGGCGGGCTTATACTGCGCCCCATAGGGGATGATCGCCTTGACGGCCTCGTAGTAGGTGCAGAAGGTGCGCTCCTTGAGGAAATGCACCAGCCGCAGCAGCTCCGGCGTCAGGCAGGCCGAGGCGGGGGCCACGTCGAAGAGATACTTGAGCTTTGCGTGCTCCGGCTCTTCGTCGCAGGCCAGCACCACGCCCATCCGGGCCTTGCTCCCCCGCCCGAAGGGCACCAGCACCATGCTGCCGAGGCGGACGGCCTCCTGCTGGTCGGGCATGACGGCGTAGGTATAGAGTTTGTCGAAGTGGAAGGTCGCGTTGCTCACGGCAACGCCTACCGTTTTTGGCATTCGCGGCTCCTTGTTATCTGTCGAGGCCGGCCCGCTGGCGGATGATGCCGTAGAGCTTCTCGGCGCAGGCGTTCACCTCGTCGTTCACGAGGGTGAGGGTGAACTTCTCCTGCTCGGCCAGCTCCTTCTTTGCGGTGTCGAGGCGCTCGAGGATGCTGGCTTCCGTCTCGGTGCCGCGGCCCCGGAGGCGGCGTTCCAGCTCCTCCACGGAGGGCGGCAGCAGGAAGATGGTGGTAGCCCCCGGGAACATCCGGCGGATGTTGGCCGCGCCGTGGACGTCGATGACCAGCACCACCAGCTTGCCCGCCTCGAGGCGCTTATCCACCTCTTCGCGGAGGGTGCCATAGTAGTTGCCGTTGTAGAAGTTGTGCTCCACCACCTGATCGGTGTCGATGAGGTGCCGGAACTGCTCCCGGGTGCGGTAGTAGTAGTCCACCCCCTCCTGCTCGCCGGGGCGGGGTGCGCGGGTGGTGGCGGAGACGGTCTTTTCGATCTCGGGGTGGGCCTCGCGCAGGGCCTTGACCACACTATCCTTGCCGGTACCGGCGGCGCCGGAGACGACAAACAGGTACTTTTCGTTTTCCATTTTTTACTGCTCCTCTGTCGGTTTTCCTTCCGGCTGGCCCGCAGCGCGGCTTGCCACCGTCTCAGGCGTCAGGGCCGAAAGGACTACATGGTCGGAGTCCATGATGAGCACGGCCCGGGTGCTGCGGCCATAGGACGCATCAATGAGCATCCCCCGCTCCCGCGCCTCCTTCACCAGACGCTTGACCGGCGCAGAGTCGGGGCTGACGACGGCCACCACCCGCCCTGCGCTGACCAGATTGCCAAAGCCGATGTTGATGAGCTTCATCTGAACTCCTCCGTACTGTTTTTATTCGAGGTTCTGGATCTGTTCGCGGATCTTCTCGATCTCCGCCTTCATGTCCACCACCGTGCGGGTGATGTCCAGATCCTGACACTTGGAGCCGATGGTGTTGGTCTCACGGTTCAGCTCCTGAGTCAGGAAGTCCAGCTTGCGGCCCACCGGCTCGTCCAGCTCCAGAATGGAGCGGTACTGGGCGATGTGGCTGCGCAGACGGACGGTCTCCTCGTCCACGGCGGTCTTGTCGCCGAAGATGGCGGCTTCCGTCAGGACGCGGGCGTCGTCGATGCTGCGGTCCTCGAGGATGGTCCTGAGCTTCTCGTAGAGGCGGCTGGTGTAGGCTTCGACGCGGCCTGCGCTCAGGGTCTCCACCCTGCCCACCCGCTCCTCGAGGAAGCACAGGCGGCTCTCCACGTCGGCCTTCATCTTGGCGCCCTCGGCGGCGCGCATGGCGATGAAGTTGTCCAGCGCCTGAGCCGTCACGGCGGAGACGTCGGCCCAGAGCTGTTCCTCATCCACGTCGGCGTGGCGGGTGGCCAGCACGTCCGGGAAGCGGGTCAGCGTCGAGACGGTGACGTCGTTCTTGATGCAGAGCTTCTCCGAAAGGTTCCGCAGGGCCTTCTGGTAGCTGCGGGCCAGCTCCATGTTGACGGTCACTTCTGCGTCGGCGGCCTCCACATTCTGGATGGTCATGCTCAGCTCGACCTTGCCGCGGGTGACCCGCTCGTTGAGCTGCTTTTTCAGGCGGCTGTCCATGTAGCTGCAGCTGCGGGGGATGCGGGACGAATACTCGAAATACCGGGAGTTGACGCTGCGCAGCTCGACCGTGATCTCGCGGCCATTCAATACAGCAGTCCCCCGGCCAAAACCGGTCATGCTCAGGATCATATGCTCCACGTTTCCTCTCTGTTGATGGGTGGATATGCGGACAAATTACGGTATATGTATCCGCGTTTGGGTATACAGGCCCATGTTACGATACATATGTTATTATTCTACTCTGATGACCGCTTTTTTGCAAGTCAGGAGCGCAAAAAATTGAGCTTTTCGTCCATGGTCAGGCTGTCCTTCGTACAACCTCTCCGGCACTTCGTGCCACCTCCCCTTGTAGGGGAGGCTTTGGCAGTCCCCGCAAAGTGAACGGTTTCGCCAGAGGCTCCCCTACTAGGGGAGCTGTCGAACGAAGTGAGACTGAGAGGTTGTACGAAGGGAAGCCTGACCGTGAGCCGCCAGCGGGCTTGCCCTCTCCGTCATTGCTTCGCAATGCCACCTCTCCCAAAGGGAGAGGCTTTGGCAGGCCGGGCCACTTTCTACTGGACGCTGAAAGCTCAATATAACGCAAAAAAGAGTGCCCTGCTACCAAGGCTAGCAGCAGCTTGACAAGGATATTGTTCCGAAGCTGCTGCCCTCTGTAGCAGGGCACTGCTGTTTTCAAGATAAAGAAACTTCACTCATTCAGCGTGGGCCTACCCGGCTCGCCAGTGCCTCTCCCTCTGGGAGCCGCAACCCGGGCAGTGTCACCGCAGGTGACGGAGAGGGCTACACCACCAAACACCACAGCGGCGTCGTGATGAGCCAATTTCAACACCCGCGCCCCTCCGGGCGGTATGATTTTTCTGCATACCTTGCAGAAAAAGAGGCCAAGACCCATTCTGTCAGGTCTTGGCCTCTTTTCTGTTTCCTTTATAGGCCGAACAAATCGGCGTGTGTGCCGGTGCGGTACAAATACAACTCCGTATCTGTCTGGTAGTAAATCAGCAGCCAATCCGGCTGTATATGACATTCCCTATGGGGAATGCAGCTACCCGTCAAGCTGTAATCTCTATTCTGTGGCGGGAGCTGTTCAGGAACGGCCAGTACATTGACGACCTGCTGAAGCAAAGCCATATGTAATGCCGCTTCTGACACACTTTCAAATCTTTCTTAAATCTAGTGGAGTATTTTACTTCAAGCACTTTCATCCTCCAGCAACGAGCTGATCAGATTTTCAACCGGCCCGTTGTAGGTATGACCGCCGCCGTTATCCAGTTCTTCAAAGGCTTCCAGCGTGTCGGCATTCGGTGTTTCACTTTCATCCGGAATAGCAGCCCCCTGCAAGTAGGCAATAATATACAGCAGCTTGTTTTCCGGCACTTGGTCAATCAAGCTCTTCGCCAATTCTCTTATACTCATAACACACCCATCCTTTCGTGTAAAGTTTCAGGCTTATAAGTATTATAGCACTTTTTTTCTTTATTGAACAGTCCTGCATACCTTTTCCCAAAAAGCAAAAGCCCCACGACACACGCCGCTTTTCAGCGGTATATCGTAGGACTTTTTGGAGCTGGTGACAGGAGTTGAACCTGCAACCCACTGATTACAAATCAGTTGCG
>OGER01000724.1_pt1 | contig 32571 bp, 36 predicted proteins | sample 1570691 | NCBI WGS metagenome assembly OGER01 (sample SAMEA2582143, study PRJEB24529) | metagenome | biome: Human gut stool | place: China | collected 2011
AGATAAGGCGGGGCTATTCTTTTGTAGTTCGGTTGGTTTGCACTATATTTGCAACTGTAAATATGAAAGTTCACTGCCCGGCTTGAACGCAAGCGGGTTTTGATTATATAGATTGTACGTTCGTTGTACGTCCTGATACGAAAAACTGGTAATTTTTAATAAACTGGACGAATGGCGCAATGTTCATGCTGTATGCTTATACGGCGTGAATTTGCCTATTCAGTTTATTGGGCATACCAGTGCCTTCGTATCGGAATAGTGTGAGTTCACGCTATTTTTATGGCGGCTGGCGGGCATAACCGATAAAAACAACGTTATGAAACAGATTACTTTGTATGTGTACCAAACCATTGACGGATGCCCTGCCCGTGCTGACAAGCAGGTGGACGATGCTATTCTGAAAGCCGATTGCCTGCTCTTGGATGAAGAAACTTATCTGGATGTATTTATGAATCACCTCGGCTGGCCGCTGACGGAAAAAGAAACTTTTGTAGTGGCGCAAGCCGATTGTAACCTGACGGAAAAAGAAGGGGTGCAGTTCATCACGGGGGATGCCGTGGCGGAACTCTCACGGATGAAAGCTGCGGGTGACGGGGTAATGGTCGCCTATGGCGAAGGAATTGCGGCTGTGCTGCTGAATAGCGGGCTGGCGGATGAGATTGTGGTAGTTACGCTGCCTGTGGTTGCAGGGGGTGACGAAAAGGCTTTGCAGCATATTACGGGGGACGGTGCGGCGTGGGTGGTGCGGTCTTGCAAGGTGCTGGATGGTGAAAAGGTAAGGACGGTGTACGGAAGGGTGTAATTACGAAACTGGCAGTTTTGTAATTTGGCAACAGGCGGTTGCCAAATTGGGAAAAAACAAATGCGTAACAAGCGGTTGCGCATTTGTTTTTATGGGTTATTGATGGATAGTCTTTAGGATTAACTCTTTGAGTTGCTGCTCGGTCGGTAGTTGGAGCTTGTATTTGGAAACAAATATTTGCTCGTCCAGTCCGGCAGTGGTATATTGTACCAGTGCATCGTTCTTGTCCGTTACCAATAAAATACCTATCGGCGGGTTATCGTCTGGTTCCATGACCTCGGCTTTGTAGTAGTTCAGGTATGAATAAAGCTGTGATACATGGGAATGGTTGAAGGTATCGACTTTTAATTCGCACAAAATATGACATTTCAGAATACGGTGGTAAAAGACCATATCAATGAAATAAAACTCGTCACCGATAAGGATGCGCTTTTGTCTGGCTTCGAAGCAAAAGCCATTCCCAAGCTCAACGATGAAGTCCCGTAAATGGTCAAGCAGAAGGGTTTCGAGTTCATTCTCTTTCAGCAGTGAAGCCCGTTGTTGCGGTATGTTCAGGAACTCAAAGAAATAATCATCCTTAACGGCATCGGTTACGGTTTGCGGGTGGATTTTCTGCTCGATGGTGGCAAGGGCGTGCTGCATATCGCCGGACAATCCGACACGTTCGTAACTCAATGCTCCTATCTGCCGTCTAAGTTCACGGACAGAAAGCCCGGTCTGGATGGTGAGCATTTCGTAATACATACGTTTGACTGGATTGTCTATCTTTATCAGTTCCGTAAAGTGGGCGAACGAAATTGAAGTAATTAATTTTTCTATTGGTATTTCGCTTACATTATCCGGTAAATCAACGCTTTGTAATTTAGGCAACAGCGTTGCATAAATTTGTTTTTCTGCCGTACCTTCCAATTTAGGCAACAGTGTTGCATAAATTGAAGAAGTAAACATTTTTTCAATCATGGTGCTAAATTGGGGATATGCACCATAAAACATTCTTGAACGCTGGAATAAAGTCACGTTCAACCCTTTTTGGTTTACCCGTTGTTCCAGTTTCTTTAATAACTGTTCGCCGTATTGTGCCCGATCTTCCCCGTTCTGCTCGAACTCCACGATATAAAATCCCATTAACCAGTTACGCACAGTCTGGCATTGGTTTACGGCTTTGACCGCACTCTGTTGTAGCTGTTGGTGCGTGTCGGTTATGATGGTTGCTAATTGTTCAAAATTCATATCATACTATTATTGAAAGTTGATTAAAGACGTTCGGGGTATTGCTGCCCTGAACGTCTGCCATCCGGTCACTCTGAAAAGGCAAAGCCGCCCTTTCTGAATGACCGATTGGCAAAGGTACTAATTATTATGGGATTAAGGGTATAATACCTTAAAATCCCGGCTGCCGCCGTCGTCTATCAGCCCGTCCTTGCGTAGCTGCAAAAGGATTTCGGTTGTGGACTGGCTGCCGAAATTGCGGACACAGTGCAGACGGGAGAAACGATAGCGGCGAAGGTGGATAAGCAGGTGTTCGACCGTGAACAGGCTTAGTTCACGGCAAGCCCTGACGATGCGCTGCGACAAGCCGAAATCATCCAGCGGGGTGTCTAACAGCCTGCGGTGCTTGCCCGGTCTGCCCCGTCCCTTCTCCGGCTGCATATCGTCATAGATGGTATCTACCCGGTTACGCTCGAAAAGGGCGAAAAGGGATGCGCCGTCAATCATCAGGACGGTATCGAAACGGGCAAAAGCGATGTGGTTGCCGTTCATCCAGAGGGTGATGCGCTGCACGTCCGTACCGCAGATACGGGCGGCTTCTTCCACGGATAACCAGCCGTTCATCGTCTGCCGCCCTTTCCTTTTGCCTTGTCCGTGCGGGGCGGGAACTCGTACACGGTGCGGAAGTCCTTGTCGAAGGTGACGTGCGCATCGAAGGCTTTGCCGTCCTTGTTCTTAAAGCCTTTGATAAGGGACGTTTTGCCTTTGGTTACAAGGTCGGTAAGCTGATTATCTGTGAGCTGCTTCTCGCCCTTGTTGCGGAAGATGGTAACGCCACAATCGACGTTGCTGCACTTGGCGACTTTCGGATAGAAGAGGATGCGCCCGGACTGGCATTTGGGGCAAGGGATGCGTTCACCGTCCGCAACCGATACCTGCACCTGCAAAAGTTCTTCGGTGATCTGAGCGGTATAGACTTCGATTCCTTTGCGGAACGTGGCTGCGTCCATCCCGCCCGTCTCGATGCGGGCAAGGGCGGTTTCCCATTGTCCGGTCATTTCGACATCGGCAATGCGTTTGCCCTTTACGGTATGGTACACCGCCAGCCCTTTTTCAGTCGGGACAAGGTTCTTCTTGTCACGGCGCACGTAGTCACGGGAAAACAGGGTTTCGATAATGGACGCACGGGTGGCGGGCGTGCCGATACCGATGTCTTTCAGGCTGTCCCGCAGTTCAGTTTCCTGCAACTCCTTGCCGCAACTCTCCATAGCTGAAAGCAGGCTGCTCTCGGTGTGCAGGGGACGGGGCTTGGTCTGTTTCTCCACGTTCTCCGCCGATTGCAGGGGGAAGGTTTCGCCGGGCTGCAAGGGCGGAAGGGCGGCGGATTCTTCTTCCTCGTCCTTCTCGCCACGGACGGCACGCCATCCGGCGGACTTGATAACTGTCCCTTTGGTGGTAAAGTCGCTACCCGCTGCGGTGAAACGGACGGTTGTAACGTCCTTTACGCAACGGGCGGAGAAGGATTCGAGCAGGCGGGCGGCAACCATATCGTACACCTTGCGCTCGTCCTCCGGCAGTTCGCCGGGCAGACATTCGGTGATAATCAAGGCATGGTGATCGGTGACTTTCGCTGCATCCACGCTGCGGCGGTTGAGTGCCGTCCCTTTCAGGGTGGCGGCACAGTCGGAGAAAGCGGGGTATTGCTCCAAAAGGGCGATGCGGTACGGGATTTCGTCGAAAACATCGTCGGAGATAAAGCGGGAGCCGGTACGGGGGTAGCTAAGTACCTTTTTCTCGTAAAGCGATTGTGCAATGGAAAGGGTTTTGTCCGCTGAAAAGCCGAGTTTGCTGTTGGCTTCCTTCTGTAACGTGGTGAGGTCGTAGAGCAGCGGCGGTTCTTGGTTCACTTCCTTGCGTTGCACATCGGCAACCGTAACCGTGCCTGTGGCGGTAACGGCACTAAGGGCGGTCGTTGCTGCCGGAAGGGTTTCGTACTTGTGTTCGGAGATGGCGGAGAAGGGCGTGCCGTCCTTTTCTGCCGTGACCTTTAGCTGGTAATAGGTCTGCGGGGTGAAATCTTTGTTCTCCAGATAGCGGGAGCAGATCATCATCAAGGTAGGTGTCTGTACCCGTCCGAGCGAGAAAATTCCCTGTCCGGCGGCGATGGAAAGTGCTTGCGTGCTGTTGATACCGACTAAATAGTCGGCGATGGCACGGGCTTCGGCGGCACGGTAGAGGTTATCGTAATCGCTGCCGGGTTTGAGCTTATCCAGCCCGTCACGGATGGCACGGTCGGTCAGCGAGGAAATCCACAAGCGGACGAAAGGTTTGCGGCAACCGAGGTAATTGTAAATATAGCGGAAGATTCCTTCTCCCTCTCTTCCTGCATCGGTTGCCACGATGATCCGGTCGGACTGGGCGAAAACTTCGCCAATGACCTTTAGTTGTTTGAGTACGCCGGGATCGGATTTGTACTCTTTGCCTTCCCGTATCTGGCGGGGGATGAACTTGAACTCCTGCGGGATGATGGGAAGGTTTTCACGGCGGAAGCCCGTAAACCCGTAAGCATCGGGCATGGCAAGCTGGACGAGATGGCCGAACGCCCAGGTAACGAGGTAGTCGTTGCCTGAGAGGTAGCCATCGTGACGCTGGCGAACATTCAACACGTTTGCTATGTCCTTCGCTACGGAAGGTTTCTCTGCGATAATTGCTGTAATCATATTTCTTTGGTTTTTAATGGTTTGACAAAAAGCATCCCGCCCTAAGTGACGGGATGCTTCGGATAATTACTTGTGATAATCTTACCGGATAAAACGGGTATCAGAGGCGGGGACTTTTGCGCTGCCGGGGTTTGGGCTTGTCCTGTTGCTGCTCCTGTTTCTTATCTTCTTTCTTGCCCTCTTTCTGTTCCTGCTTGCGGTCTTGCTGCTCCTTCTGCTCTCCGGTGGGACGGGTTTGTGCGGACTGCAAGGCTTCTTTCAGGCTCTTGGTGGCTTCGTTGGTCTTGCCCTCGGAATTGACGGCTACCTGTACCTCGTTCTCGACGGCGGGTTTGACACGTCCCTCTTCGAGTGCGGTCTTGTAATCCTTGGGGAACATGAAGGCGGGGTATTCCTGTCCGGGCTGCCATGTGATGTACCCCTGATAAGGTTTTCCGTTCTTGTCTTTCAAGCCCGAAACTTTGACCGTGCCGCCGCCCGCAAGTTCCGTTTGCGACTTTTCGGTGAGTTCCTGTTTGCGGAAGGTCTTGGGGACTTCCTGATTGGCGGTCTGTTTCTGCAATTCCTTGTGTGCGTCCATCGCCAGTTTAGCCCGGTCGTTGAAGAGTAGTTCGAGTTGCATCTTGGCGGCGTTGAACTGGACGGGGGCTTCGTAGGTTTTGGGCTTCTGCCCTTCTTTGGCTTTGGTCTGGAATTTACATACCACGGCTTCGCCCTTTTTCAGCCGTGCCACCTCGTCCGGGGTGAAGGTATGCCCGTTCTTCTCCGCCGGGATGCGCACCTTGTCAGCCGGGAAGGATGCCAGTTCATTCGTTTTCTGGTTACGGCTGACGAGGGACGGGACTTTCTCGCCCGTCCGGTTGGTGAGTTCGACAATGCGCCCCATGTTCCCGGCGGTCTTGATAGCGTCGCTATCTTCCTTCGTAAAGGTATGCCCGAAGAATTGCTGCTGCAATTTCGCCGGATCGAGAATACCGTGGCTGCAAACGACTACCCTGCCGTCGGGAGCTTCACGCAAGGAAAGCTGGCTGTCGTTGGCATGGGAGATCGAATCGAGATTGAAATATACCCGGACGGTCTTGTCGGTCTGGAAGCCCCGTAACATCTGGTCGAGCATACCGTTCTGCTCGATCTGTTCACGTTTGATGCCGAGATTGGCGAGCGAGTTCCAATCTATCTTGTCCACATCGTACTTGTACTGCGGCTGTTGCTGCGTTTGCTCTTGTTGTGGTGCATCTGTCGGCTGCTGTTGCTGCTGCCCGGCGGCAGGCTGCGCCTGTTGCTCGCCCTGTTGTTGTGCCTGTGCGGGATGTTGTACCTCGTACTGTGCCATGCGTGCCTGCCCTTCGGGCGTAGGGTTCTGCACGGTCTGCTGGAAATCTGCCGCTACCCGTTGCACATCCTCTTCCGGCACACGGAAGAAATGGAAACGGGTGGGATCTTTCAACTGGTTCCAAAGATTGGAAAAGAAGTTGGAGAACATATCGCCGTGGCGATCTACCCGTAGCAGGTCGTTGTTGTCCTCTAACGGGTTCTTGGTTTGTAACTCTCCGTCCTTTACTCCGCTGACGGCTTGGATGGTCTTTTTCTCCTGATCCATGACAAGAAGAATATCCATCAACTGCTGGCTGTTGTCCGGTCTTTCGTCCATAAACTTAAATTTTTAATGGTGAATACTACTGGTTTCGGTGGAAACCGGACGTAAATATATAGGGGAAGGTATTGATAATTAGCAAGTTTACGGCGGGGTATCGCTACTTGTCGTCCGGTTCGCAGGTTTGTCGTAGTTGATATTTGGCAAAATCTGAATTACATCTGTTTCCTGACTATTAAAAGCCTTTTTTCATTTTTTACTGATTTTGAAAATAAAAATTGAACAGCCGCTCGCTTTTTCATAGCTTTATTTTATCTTTGGGGGAACAACATTCGTAGGTGTGGCTATTAGAGATAAAGAACTACACTGTAAGGTGTGGTTATTGAATAATTAGCAACCAATCAAATCATTATCGTTATTATGGATATAGAAAGAATACTTAAAACAAGAGAAAATGCAATATACTACGGCATTGGTGAATACCAAAAAGACTGCTTTGGTTGGGTTGGTGGAAATGCTCCAGCTTGTTTTGATGATAAGTATTTATCGGACAAAGATAATCTCTATTTTTATCTAACATTTCAAAACCCTTTAAATCCCAACAAGCAAATATCTATTTTCACTCCGGAATTTGATGTTGCATTGGAATATAACACATATCCCGATTGTAAATTGTTGTTGGTTGAACATGAATTAAGTAGTCAAAGCAAAAGTGATAGATATAAACACCCCGAAATAGATGAAATTTATTCAATATACGAAATGAGTACAGAAAAAGATATGCCTGAAAAAAATTGTGCAATCAAATTTGGGGGTAATGTAATGCCTATTCAATGGGGATTAGATAATGATGGTAAAGTGGTTAAAGATGGAAATAGCTTCATTTTTCAAATCAACGAAATTTGCATGAAAGATATTTCTGTTTTCATGGCTGGCTGTATATATGTTTATGGAAAAATTGAAGGTAATAAAGTCACAAATCCATTTGTGGCATACTGGGAATATTCCTAATAACGATAAATTGATTAATTATTTCAAATAGGTTGCTAACAACGAAAGATAGCATCTGACGATGCTCCTTTCTAACCATTAGCATTACACATGCGACTTAAAAAAGTTAATATGAAAATAATAAATTGGACATTACTTTTTCTTGCAACGCTTTTTTGTAGTTTGGATAGCGTGAAAGCAAGCCCATTGCTGCAAGATACTATACGGGATGCAACCTACCAGCTTTATCCGTTAGGGGTTGCTTGCCGCAACAATGATGTGGAAACCATAAAACAGTTGCTGGCAGCAAAAGATGAACCTATGGCAATGGGTAACGATTGTTACGAGTTTGATATACTCTATACGGCAATCTACTTTGACAAAGAAGATGTACTAAAATATGCCCTTACCAGATACAAGGACATAAACGATAGAGTATATAGCGATGAGTATGGACTTACGCTCCTGACATACGCCTGCAAATTGTCTAACGTAAAGTTAGCCCATATCTTGCTGGAGCATGGCATTAACGTAAATGGTTACCAAAGTCCATGCGACACCTATAAAATATATCCGATTATGGAAGCCATTGCCAATAATAACATAGAACTGGTGAAGTTGCTTTTAGAATATCATGCAGACCTTGATATAAAAGATAGTAACGGCAGCACCCCTCTTGCTTTGGCTAAGGAAACAGGTGTAAAAGAGATTGAAAATTTACTTTTGCAATGGATGAAACAAAAAAAATAATGCTAACAACGCAGGATAACGGACAAGCCGTTCCCTGCTAACCATTATCGGTTAAATTAATTACAACTCAATAAATAATATCTATATGTTTCGAATTACAGATGCAATGAATACATACAATAGTGCCATTTATATGATTTATACGAAACAATATAAACTATATACATTAAAAGATGATGAAGATTATATTTTCTATTTAGAGAGAGAAAACTTCAAAATAGCTGGTAATGACCCTTTGTCGTTGTTAGCAATAAGCTATATCAATGATAGTGATATGCAATTGCCTAAAGAGCAACATGACTTGTTAGTAAATCAGTTTGATGCAATAGCAATAAATTTCATACTGCAAAAGAAGTTTAGGATTAATGTAACATCTGCATATTCATCAAACGGCTATGATTGGGTTGGAAAGAAAAAAGATCAAATATATTATGCCGGAAGTGTGTTAAAACTATTGGGGTTGATACTATTAGTTGAATGTTTTGGAAGAAATTGGCAGTCTGCAAATATTCCATTGTATTTGAATGACATTCCAGAGTTTTAAATAACCGATAACAAGCAAATGAACAGCCTTAACTGGCAGTTATTGGCAAACCATTATTGATAACGAATTATAAAACAATGATAAACTCACAAGGGTTAATCCCTAAAGATAAATTTGATATTGATGCTGTCAAGCGTTTGTCGTTAGCTACCCCTGAACAAGTTTCGGCTGCGGCAATTCCTATTTTGGAATGGATTGCTGACATGAATTGGCCTGTAGCATTAAAGATAATTCATGTCTTGCCTAAGTTTCATAAAGAACTGATAGCAAGTCTTGAACAAATATTGGCAAATCCAAAAAATGACATCATCTGGAAATATTGGATTATTAGCCAACTTTTAATTCAATTTCCAAAAGAAAGTCTAATGACGTTACACCCTATTATTCAGGAATATGCAGAACTTATCCCAAACAATGAAGATGAAGAAAATTTGAAGGAAGTATCTTTAGACTTCTTGGCTTGGTATAACAAAAGAGAATAAACTTTCATCAATAACAAACAGATAAATCGCCCTAATGGTCGATTATCCGCAAAACATTACTAACAATAGTGCGATGAATAAACCCGTCCAATCCATAGTATCATTGACAGCTTTCAGTGCTTTGCTGATAGTCATAACATTATTTTGTGGTGGCTTAGGCTTTGGTCGTCTGTTCGGAATATATGACATTATGGAATATTACCTTTTAGGTTTGCTTATAATTATCGATATACTGGTAATCTACAAGGTCTATAAACTATATACAATGCAGCCTAAAGCAATAATGTTATTGTTGGGCTTGGAATGTTGCTCTATTCTTTTGTGGATTGCCTTTATCTGTATAGACCAAAGTTTATTAGATTGGCAAATTACAAACTTCATATTGCAAGCTGTCAATTTAGACGGCTTCGAGGGGGATGAACGAGGATTGAATATGCTCGCAGTCTTATGCGGCATCGTTTATCCTCTTATTGGGATTGGGTGTTTATTCACCGGATTGGGATTTATAAATAAGTTAGTAACAACGAAAGATAGCATCTGACGATGCTCCTTTCTAACCATTATCAATAATAAAGTAAGTATATGGAAAACTATAAAAAACAAATTCAGTCAGTCCGAATAGCATTGAAAGAATTAGATAATGCTTCTGAATATAAAGAGGATAAATATATAGTCTTACAAGATAGCTTAATTTCAATTATACAACAGGCATTAACTGATAGTACATTAAATCAAGTTAATAAGGAGAATGTATTTTCAGAAGCAAGCAGTTTATTAGGACGCTATATCGGATATGTTGAAGATGTAGAAAGATATTTTCCACAACTTGAAGCCCTATATTCAAAAGATTTAATAACTGCGGAGCAATTAAATTTCTTTAATACCAATATGAATATAGGACGCTGGAGATAAATATTGATAACAAGCGAATGAACTGCCCTAACGGTCAGCTATTCGCAAACCATTATGTGCAATAATGATGTGAAATATGTTAAAGCAGATATATCAATTTCTAAGAAAAGCAATTATGTTTAGAGGTATTATAAATTACGAATTAAAAGATATAATCGTCTCCGGTTATTCGGAGAAACAAGAGAATTTTTATTTGTTTAGTCCAATGTATTGGTGGATATATTTACAGTTTGATAATTTCTATATTGTATTAGATTCTAATAGTGGACATATAACAACAAAAATAGCTGACAAGATAGAGTGTTATTTTGATATTGAAGAAGAGGATAAGTTTACTGTATTTTCACATTCTAAGTGCGAGTATGGATGTGTATTGAAAGTGGAACTATTTACTGATGAAAAGAAAAACTTGATAGGTATAGGATTAATTTTCAACAATCATTATATACTTTTCAACGCATTAGATATTAATGGATTTGTTGTATCAATACATAGTTCCAGAATTACAGCAATACATGATTTTGCGTATATAAATAGTGAGATAGTAGATTAGATAATAACAACCTTGTGAGATACAGATACTATCCGCAAACTGGATGACATTGCAGCAGAACTATGGTACTATGACTGCCCTGATAACGAAGGCAGGGGAGTTGTAAGCCGATATTTAGAGAAACACTTGCAGGACAATTTTGGGAAGTAAATGCACATAACATGCACCTGTTCCGCCTAACGGCGGCAAGCTGCAACCCATTACCTATATAAACTTTACACATATACAGGTAATCCCAATATAAAAGATAGTTGGACATTTAATGAAAGTATTTTGGATTATCAACAGTATGATTTTTCTAACTTTAATGATTTGATGACTTTTTGTTATGATAATTGGAATGTAAGACTTGATGATTTTGTTCCACAAGAAAGTACACATATACCATAGTAATATAATAATTATGCTAAAATGGGAATAGATAATTATATAACTAACAAGTTCAAGTAAATAGCAGAAATCTGTTTTTTACCAATCCATTACTGACAATGAAACGGATATTCCGCCAGCAATCTGTCTGGCCGGAATATCCGTTTTTCATTTATCACACATTCTTAATCAGGTGCGAGAGTTCGGGATCAGCCTTGATGCGCTCGATTTCGTCGGCGACAATCTGTTTGACCTCGTTCTTGATGCGGTAGTAGTTCGCATCAATCTGTTGCTGCATGGTATCGTTGCCGTCCTTGTCGGTGAAGTCGATAATCTGCGGTATCTTCACGTAACGGGCGGTTTCCCGCTTGACCTGCTCGTTATCCACGACAATCTCGGCGTGGAAAATCTTCTGCTCGATGCGCTCGTCGAAGTTATCGGCGACTGCTCCGACAAACATACCCTGCGTTAAGTTGCTGATTTTGGAAGCCGGGATAAGGCTATCCATCTGGGTATTGATGGAAACGGAAGTCTCGTTGCGGTTGATAGTCATGTTCTGCCGTTTCTGCAAGACCTTGCCGAAGCGTTCACTTAACGTTTTGGCGGTTTCGGCAACTACCTGACCAGCAAAGACATTGCCGACCGTATTGCAGATAACGGCACTCTCCTTGTCGCCGTAATCACGCTTCAACTGCGAAAAGTCCTGAAAGCCCAACATGACGGCTACCTTGTTGCTTCGGGCGGTGGCAATCAGGTTATCCAGTCCACGCATGTAGATGGTGGGTAACTCGTCAATGATAACGGCGGATTTGAGCCGTTTCTTCTTGTTTATCAGCTTGACAATACGGGAGTTATACAGTCCCAACGCTGCGCCGTATATGCCCTGCCTGTCGGGATTGTTACCTACTACAAGCACTTTCGGTTCTTCGGGGTTGTTGATGTCGAGTGTGAAATCATCGGCTGTCATTACCCAATAGAGAGCCGGGGAAATCATGCGGGAAAGCGGGATTTTGGCACTGGCTATCTGCCCCTGCAACTGCTCCACCGCCGAGCTTTCCCAAGCATCCATGAACGGGGAAAGATAGTTCTCCAGTTCGGGGTAACTTGTCAGGATGGGGAAAATATCGGCGTACTTCCGGTTCAGAAATTCTATCGCATGGGGGAAGGTGCAATACTTGCCGTTCTTGTAGATTTTCAAATACCATATAATACTGGCTAACAGAATGATAGGTGATTCAACAAAGAAGTCGCCCTGCTTGCTGATCCAAGTCCGATTGAGATTGAGCATAATCGTGTACGCACTTTCGTAAGCATCGGATATGTCCGTCATAAAGTCCGGGTGAATGGGATTGCAACGGTGGCTACCTGCCGGATCATCGAAATTTATCACGTAGAATTTCGGTTTGACCTTGTACCCGTCCAGATTGTTAATCAGATGGTTGTAAGCAATCTCGGAAAGGTCGGGATATTTGAAATCATATAAGAAAACGGAAAATCCTTTTTCGATAACCTGTTTAATGTATTGATTGATAATCGCATAGGATTTTCCGCTGCCCGGAGTTCCCAATACCATTGTCGCACGAAAAATATTAACAAGGTTAATCCATCCGTCATACGTCTTTCCCCTGAACCAGAAGCGGGTACGGAGATTGACGGAATACTCGTTCTCCTTCAATTCAGTTTCCTGCATAAAGGATTCGTTCTCCAGATTGAACATATCTTCGAGTAGGTTGGTTTTGAGCAGGCGGGACATCCATAGTCCTGCCATGAGTAGAAAGATATATCCGGCTGTGAGGGTGGCGATGTAGAACACCGTGTTTGCCGACAAGGGCAAAGGGAGTGCCAAGAGCCACCAGTTGAAAAAGAACAATAACAAGCCCGTCACGCCGCAAAGGATTATCTTGCGCCAAGTGATTTTCTGCTCCTTCACGCCCTTTGTCCCCAAACAGGAAAGGGCGAGGAACAGCACGGCAAAGAGCTTCGTCCAAAAGATACTGGAAAACAGCCCGGCGGTGCGCTGGAAACCGAGCAGGATTCTATCGACCACGCCGATATTGATGCCCCACTCCTGAATAGATTGGAAACAGAACCAATAAATATTGATTACTACAAATAAAATGCTGATAGCACGCATGAACTCCATTACTTTGGCAAGTCCACGCAAATCATCTTCGTTTTGCATATTGATATACTTTTAAAATTGTAAATACTGTGGAAGGTTACTGCTGCCTGCCGTACCTGCGCCTTTTCTTCTTTTTCCGCTGCTGCGGTGCGGGCTGGTCGCCGGATGCGCCGCCCTGTACGGGTGCAAACAGGCTGAAAGCGTCCGCCACGTTTTGGGCGGTGTTGTCCTTGTGGTCGGGTTGGTAGTCGGTATCATGCCCGTTCCATTCGGCTGCGCCCGTATGCCCTTGCTGGTGTGCGGGACGTTCCACTTCGGCGGATTGCTGCTGCGGGTGAATACCGTCCTGTCCGGCGAAAAGGTCATTGAACACATTAGCTGAAAACTCCTTGCCCAGACGGGAACCGTTGAAAACGGTCTTGTCGGCATGGTCGATGAAGGTCGCCCCATAGATGCGCCCTGCATCGTTTGTGCGGAATACCACGCCGATACCCTGACGCATGAGTTCACGCTCGAAAAGTGCCCGGTCACGCCCTGCGGTCTGCATGGCGGACGCTATGCGGGCGGCGGTATCGGTGGCAATGTCCTTGTGGCTCTTCACCCATGCGGCGGAAGAGAGCATACGCTTTTCCAGTGCGGCAATGCCCGCTTCTTTGCCAAAGACGGAAGACTTGAATGGTTTGCCGATCTTGTTGCCGTCCTTGTCCGTCGCCGAATAGGACAAGCCGTGATACTCCCGTCCGCCATATTCCCCTTTGACTTCATCCACCGTTATGCCGTAGAGCGAAAGTACCGCACGGTATTCGCCGAGCGACTGGAAATGCCACTCACGGGCTATCGGTCGGATCACTCCCGCCAACTGCCCTTTGAGGTTGCCGCCCTCGTAATCGACGGGCGACAAGGGCAGCCCTTCCTTCCACTCCTTTTTGGTAGCCGGGGTAAGGTTGAACTGCTGTTCCAATTCCCGGCAGACCTTCATCGAACGCTCGTGTTCGTAGCTGTCGGAAATCGCCCGCCCGGTTTCGTCCACACGGACGGAAACGATATGCAGGTGTTCCCGCCCGATGTCGTTGTGGCGGTAAACGATATAGGGCTGGTCGCCGAAGCCCATGCGCTGCATATACTGCTCCGCCAATTTTATGAACTGTTCCTCGGTCACGCAATCTTTCGGATCGGGATTGAGCGAGATGTGCAGGATGGGTTTCTCGGTCTTGCGGTTGGCGGTCAGGTAGTCCACGAACGAACGGGAAATATGCTCTATCGTATAAGGATTGTCGCCCGGCGGTTCGATAATCCGGTTGCCGAAAAGCACGTCCGCATGAAGTTCGTCCACCTTGATTTGGTTGTAGGCAAGCACCCCGTACAGGCTGCCGCCGTGTGAAATCTTGGCTATCATCTGACGGGGTATCTGGTTTGAAACTCTTCCGCCAGTGCGGAAATCTGTTTGCTAAGTTCCACCAGTTCGAGGGTGTGCTGTTCCAATTTGTAGAGGAAAGCGAGTGCCTTCTTCTCCGAGAAATTGGATTTGAGCGCACGCACGCATTGGTTGTAGTTCACGCCGATGCTGCGGAACTGGGAATGAAAAGAGGTCAGGCGCATGTAGAAATCCTGCGTGCCCTTATCCAGTTTGACGACCTTTATCTCCCTGCCGAAGAGTGCGGAAACGATAAATTCGGCACGGGTTGCCTTGCCGGATTCATCGAAAAGGGCAAGGAAACGGGCGTTGTCCCCGTCACTTAGACGGAACACGTAGCGGTGGCGCATCTTGTCGGTCTTGGGCTTTCGCCCGTGGTTGTTGGAATACTTCTTCTGACTATCCATAGTCCTATCAAATTTTAAGTGAAACATGGGTTGAAAACTGCCGTATGCTTACGGCTCTCCCCGCATAAGGAAAATCCAACTCCGGCGGATTTTGCACCAGCGGGGCAAGGTGGTGGTGTGGCACGGAAAGCGAAGCGAGTGCCGCAGCACACAACTTGCTAATTTCGGTTGAAATTAAAATCCGTCCTACCGGACAGATTGGGGATGCCCTTGTCTGTTGGTGACTGCCGGGGCAGTCCTTCGGGCGGTTACTGGTCTTGTTCATTCTCACGGAATTTTGGTTCATGGCTGCAAAGTAACAGCCCTTTTCCCGTCCGGTCATTATGCCTGTATGCGACAAACCTACGGGTGGAAAGACAAGGTGCGACACGCTGATAATCAGACGGATAATCTACCGATATTTTGATATTCCTTTGCGCCGTGGAAGCGGTAAAACGGCTGTTCAACCGGACGAACGAACGCTCAAACGAGTGGATGATTGACTGAATGTACAGCCGGACGGATGATGATTTTGCCGGATGAACGGACGGACGAACGGCTAAACGGTTAGCCGGATGAATGACTAAACAGCTAAACGGTTAAACGGCTAAACAGCCGGATGAACGGTTGGATAATTGGACGGATAAACGGATAATGAACTGACCGGATAAACAAATGGCTGTACGGCTGACCGATTGATTGATTGACTGAATGAATAATTGAATGAACAGATAACCGATTGCTTAGGCAACCGAATGAATAACTAATTGATTGACGATATGGATAAACAGACTTTGAACGTGGCTTTCGCCACACAAAAGGGCGGTAGCGGTAAAACGGCTATCACGGTGCTGGTGGCGAGTTACCTGCACTACAACTGCGGGTGTCCGCTGGCGGTGATCGACTGCGACTTTCCGCAACACAGCCTGTATGAAATGCGGGAACGGGACAGCCGGGCAGTACTGGAAAACGAGTACCTGAAACGGATGGCATACGAGCAGATGCGTGAACCGGGACGTGCCGCCTATCCGGTGCAGAAGTGCCGGGTGGAACGTGCGCCGGACATGGCGGCGGAACTGGCGGGCAATGGAAACTATGACATGCTGTTCTTCGACCTGCCCGGTACGGTGAACTCGTCGGGCATATTGCGCACCATTGCGCAAATGGATTACATCTTCGCTCCGGTGAGTGCCGACCAAACGGTACTGGAAAGCACGCTCGCTTTCTTGGACGTGTTGCAACGGATGATGTTAGGCAAGGAAACAAGCCGACTGAAAGGGCTTTACCTCTTTTGGAATCTGGTGGATAAACGGGAAAAAAGCGAACTGTACGGACGATATGAAAAAGTAATCGCCGGAATGGGACTGCCGATGCTTACCACACAGATACCGGACACGAAACGCTTCCGCAAGGAACTGGATGCGGAAAACCGGACGGTGTTCCGCTCCACGTTGTTCGCTCCCGACAAGCGGATGGTTGCGGGCAGCGGAATCCCCGAACTGGCACATGAAATAATATCCATCCTCAAACTATCAGGCTATGAAGAAACAGCAAACAGATAAGCCCATCGACGAAGAACTGCTTATGCGGATGATGGCGGGCGAAACGGAAAAGCCGCAAGGTAACGGTGATGCACCGGAAACAGAAGGAACAGGACAAGAGGCGGAAGAACCGGAACAGGAAACAGAAAAAGGGGAAACTGCCGTGCCAATGGAAAACAGGGTTGCCGGGAAGGTGGCTGACGGGAAAGTGCCGGATGGGAAGCGGCGCAAGGCAAAGCAGGCGGCGGACTACGACACGACCTTCCTCAAAGGGATGGATATACCCGCCCGTTACGGGAAGCCCGTGTATGTGCGGCGTGAATACCACGAGCGGATCGCCAAAATCTCCATGATGCTGACGGGCGGCAAGGTGTCGCTATCCGCCTATATAGACAATGTGCTGGCACAACACTTCGAGCAGTACCGGGAAGAAATCGAAGCGGCATACGCCGGAAAGATGGAAAAACTCTTCTAAAGCGGAAAGGAGAAAGGAACATGATACTGAAACTGATATTCTCCGTCCTGTTGCTGTACTATCTCTGCGTGCTGTGGAAATATTACCGCACCGACATAGCCGGACTGCTGGGAAAAACGGATGCCGGAGAAAGGACGGACGAACCGGACGAAGAAGCGGAAAAGCCGGGCGAACCGTACACGGTTATCGGAAAAAGCACCTACCGGAAAGGACAAACCTACGAGCCGGAAGACAAGCGGGGACACACTGAAAATCAAGAGGATAAAACGGATAATTTCGCATCCGGAACGCCGGAAGGTACTCCGGAAACGGCTACGGATAACGGCACGGAACAGGCGGAAGAATCCGCTGCGGACGAGGATGCGGACTACTCCGACATCGAGGTAGAACCGGAAGAGGACGAGTCGGAAGAAGAGGGATATGTACCCACGCCGGAAGAGTTGGAAGAAGAAGAGGAACTGGGGGCGTACTATCCCGACAGCAACCCTGATTTTGCCACCGGGTACACTTTCGAGGACTTGAAGATGGTACACAAAGTTATCGCCACGGACGATGCGGACGAACAGGAGAAACAGCAAGCCCGTGAGGTGCTGCCCGCCGTGATGGGATCGGACGTGTGGGACGAGATGCTGGATGAATTTGAAGGGGCACGGCAGCGTGTCGCCCGACTGATGAATAATAGTAATGTTTAATTTAATCTTAAAAGACAATGACAAAAAAGAGATTCTTTTTGATGGCAGCCTGTGTGATGGCTGCTGCTGGTGCGATGGCACAAGGTAACGGACAAGCGGGTATCACCGAGGCTACGCAGATGGTGACTTCGTATTTCGATCCGGGAACGAAATTGATTTACGCCATCGGTGCGGTGGTCGGGTTGATTGGCGGGGTAAAAGTTTATGGAAAATTCAGTAGCGGCGATCCGGACGTGAGCAAAGTCGCCGCAAGTTGGTTCGGAGCTTGTATCTTCCTGATTGTCGCTGCTACTATCCTGCGCTCTTTCTTTCTGTAAACAAGCGGGTTATGAACTTTGAAATTAACAAGGGGATTGGCAGGAACGTGGAGTTCAAGGGCTTGGAAAGCCAGTACCTTTTTGTGTTCGCCGCCGGGTTGCTTGCCGTGTTCGTGGTGTTCGTTATCCTGTACATGGCGGGCGTGAACCAGTGGGTGTGCATCGGCTTCGGCGTGACTGCGGCTACGCTGCTGGTATGGCTGACGTTCCGGCTCAATGCCAAATACGGCACGCACGGGCTGATGAAAGCCGCCGCCCGGAAACGGCATCCGAGGTATGTATTGAACCGACTGAAAATTCCCCGATTATTTACCAAAAACAAGAAAGAATGAGAAATGTAATGAAAGCGGCAACGCTGGAAAGCAAATTTCCGCTATTGGCAGTAGAGAACGGCTGCATCGTGAGCAAGGATGCGGACGTGACGGTAGCCTTCAAGGTGGAGTTGCCGGAACTGTTCACCGTTACCAGTAACGAGTACGAGGCGATACATTCGGCATGGCACAAGGCGGTGAAGGTATTGCCGGACTTCTCTATCGTGCATAAACAGGACTTCTTCATCGAAGAGAAGTACCAGCCGGAGATAGACAAGGACGAACTTAGTTTTCTAAGCCGGAGTTTTGAACGGCACTTTAATGAACGCCCGTTCCTGAACCACTTCTGTTACCTGTTCCTAACCAAGACCACAAAGATGCGCAGCCGTCAGGAAAGCACGTTCAGCACACTGTGCAAGGGCAAGATTATCCCGAAGGAAATCGAGGACAAGGAAGCGGTAACGAAGTTCCTCGAAGCGGTCGGGCAGTTCGAGCGGATCATGAATGACTGCGGGTTTATCACGCTCCGCCGCCTGCGGGCGGACGAGATTGTCGGGACGGAAACGACGGCGGGTATCGTGGAGAAATATTTCGCCCTTTCGCAAAACGATACCACTGTTCTAAAGGATATTTCGCTGAACCCCGAAGAGATGCGGATAGGTGACGACTTCCTTTGCCTGCATACCCTTTCGGACGTAGAGGACTTGCCGGGAAACGTGGGTACGGACAGCCGCTATGAACGGTTATCAACTGACCGTTCGGATTGCAGGCTTTCGTTCGCCGCCCCGGTGGGCGTGCTGCTGACGTGTAACCATTGTTACAACCAGTACATCTTTATTGACGACCATGCGGAGAACCTGAAACGGTTCGAGCAGACCGCAAGGAATATGCAGTCGCTATCCCGTTACTCACGCTCGAACCAGATCAACCGGGAATGGATAGAGGAATACCTGAACGAAGCGCACAGCAAGGGGCTGGTTTCGGTACGCTGCCACTGTAACGTGATGGCATGGTCGGACGACCGGGAAGAACTGAAACACATCAAGAATGACGTGGGCAGCCAGCTTGCCCTTATGGAGTGCAAGCCACGGTATAACACCGTGGACGTGCCGACGCTCTTCTGGGCGGGCATACCGGGGAACGAGGGGGATTTTCCTTTCGAGGAAAGTTTCTACACGTTCATCCCGCAAGCCCTGTGCTTCTTCACCGGGGAAACGAATTACAAGAGTTCGCTCTCGCCCTTCGGTATCAAGATGGTGGATCGGGTGACGGGTAGACCGTTGCATCTGGATATTTCGGACTTGCCGATGAAGAAGGGAGTGATTACCAATCGCAACAAGTTCGTACTTGGGCCGAGTGGTAGCGGAAAATCGTTCTTTATGAACCATTTAGTCCGGCAGTATTACGAACAGAACAGCCATATCGTATTGGTCGATACGGGTAACTCGTATCAAGGTCTGTGCGAAATGATACACCGGAAAACAAAGGGGACGGACGGGATTTATTACACGTATTCGGAAGAGAAGCCGATCAGTTTCAATCCTTTTTTCACCGACGATTACAAGTTCAACGTGGAGAAAAAGGACAGCATAAAAACGCTGTTGCTCACCCTTTGGAAGAGCGAGGACGACAAGATCACGAAAACGGAAAGCGGTGAGTTGGGAAGTGCGGTATCGGCATATATCAAGAAGATACAGCAAGACCGCAGCATCGTGCCATGCTTCGATACCTTCTACGAGTATATGCTGAATGATTACCGGGCGGAACTGGAGAAAAGGGACATCAAGGTAAGTCGGGAAGATTTCAATATTGACAATTTCCTGACTACGCTACGGCAGTATTACAAGGGCGGACGGTTCGACTTCCTGCTGAACTCCCGTGAGAATATCGACCTGCTGCACAAACGGTTCATAGTATTTGAAATTGACAGTATAAAGGATAATGCCGAACTTTTTCCGGTGGTGGTAATCATCATCATGGAAGCCTTTATAAACAAGATGCGGCGGTTGAAAGGGATTCGCAAGCTCCTGATTGTGGAAGAAGCGTGGAAGGCTCTTACCACGGAGAATATGGCTAACTATTTGAAATACATGTACAAAACGGTCAGGAAGTATTTCGGCGAGGCGATAGTCGTCACGCAGGAAGTCGATGATATAATATCGTCCCCCGTGGTGAAGGAAAGTATCATCAATAACTCGGACTGCAAAATCCTGTTAGACCAGAAAAAGTACATGAACAAGTTTGACGGCATACAGGCGATGCTCGGACTGACGGAGAAGGAGAAAGCGCAGATACTATCCATCAACCTTGCCAACCATCCCGGACGAAAATACAAAGAGGTCTGGATCGGACTGAACGGGGTGCAGTCGGCGGTGTATGCAACGGAAGTTTCGCCGAGCGAATACCTGACGTACACCACCGAAGAGAGCGAGAAAACGGAAGTGTTCAACCTTGCGGAAGAATTGGGCGGCGACTTGGAGCTTGCCATCAGGCGGCTGGCGGAAACGAAGTACAAGTAGTTGCGCCGGAAAGAATATGTGAAAATGAATGGCTGAATGTACGGATAGCCGGATGGTTGATTGGCTGGCTAATCGACTGAACGGTTGAACAGTCAAACGGCTGGCTAAACGGTTGGTTGGCTAAATGACTAAACGGCTAAACGTACAAACGGCTGGTTGTACAAATCATCATTAAAAACGAAATCAGTATGAAACGATTGAATTTAATCCTGCTGCTGTCGGCTGTGACGGTGGCATTGGCGTTCGTCATTTCCTGCAAGGAGACGAACACCGGACGGCTGGAAAAGATGCGGGGCGACTGGGTAAGCACGGGCAATAAGCCGCCCTTTACCCTTTCGGAAGAAAACGGGCAATACCGGGTAACAGTGATAAAGAAAAGCCATGCGGGAAGCACCCGGACGGAAACGTACCTGATACGGGAGACGGACGGTTGCCTCTTCATTGAAACGGGGCTGGCGGTGATGCTGACCTACGACAAGGGGAAAGACCGCATACACCTGTCGCCCGGCGGAGAATATAAACGGAGTAACCATCAATTAAACAAGTAAGAACATGAAACAGATAAAAGCAATAGTCATGGGGTTGGCGTGCCTGCTGGCAGCAGGTACGGCTAACGCACAGTGGGTTGTGAGCGATCCGGGGAACTTGGCGCAAGGGATTATCAATACCGTCAAACAGATTGCGCAGACCTCTACAACGGCGAAAAACACATTGGACGGTTTTAAAGAAACCGCCAAAGTTTTTGAACAAGGAAAGCGGTACTATGATGCGCTAAAGGACGTACACGATGTGATAAAGGGCGGCGTGAAGGTAAAGAAGAGCATCGAGATGGTGGCGGATATTTCGGAAATCTATGTGCGGAACTACCAGAAGATGTTAGGCGATCCGAACTATACGCCGGATGAATTGAGTACTATCTCCTTCGGGTACGCAAAGTTGTTAAGCGAGAGTGCGGACGTATTGCAGGATTTGAAAAACGTGGTGAATATCACCGGGATGTCGCTATCGGATGCGGAACGGCTGGCAATCATCGACCAGAGCTATAAAAGGCTGCTGGAATACCGTAATCTGGTGCAGTACTACACGAATAAGAATATCTCGGTGAGTTACCTGCGGGCGAAAAAGAAGAACGATACCGACCGGGTGATGGCGTTGTATGGCTCGGCGGACGAACGCTATTGGTGAGAACGGATTCCTATACATATATATAAAAAGGTAAGACGATGTTATTATCAATAGACTTTGAAAACCTGCATCAGATATTGCACACGCTGTATCAGGAAATGATACCGCTATGCTCGAATTTGACGGGCGTAGCCAAAGGGATAGCCGGGTTGGGTGCGCTGTTCTATGTTGCCGCCAAAGTGTGGCAAGCCCTTGCCCGTGCCGAACCTATCGACGTGTACCCGCTGCTCCGCCCCTTTGCCGTCGGGCTGTGCATCATGTTCTTCCCGACCTTCGTGCTGGGCACGATCAACACGGTTCTCTCTCCCGTGGTGAAAGGCTGCCACGGGATGCTGGAAACGCAGACCTTCGACATGAACAAGTACCGGGAACAGAAGGACAAGCTGGAATATGAGGCGAACAAACGGAATCCGAAAACGGCGTACCTTGTGGATAAGGAAGAGTTCGACAAGAAACTGGATGAACTCGGATGGTCGGCGGGCGACCTGATTACGATGGGCGGGATGTACATAGACCGGGCGGAGTACCGGATGAAACAGAATATACGCAGGTGGTTTCAGGAACTCTTGGAACTGTTGTTCCAGTCCGCCGGGCTGGTGATAGACACGATACGGACGTTCTTTCTGATCGTCCTCTCCATCTTAGGGCCTATCGCCTTCGCGATAAGCGTCTATGATGGATTCCAAAGTACCCTGACGCAATGGATCACCCGGTATATCTCCGTCTATATGTGGCTGCCCGTTTCAGACCTGTTCAGTTCGGTACTGGCAAGGATTCAGGTGTTGATGCTCACCAAGGACATAGAGGCGATGAGCGATCCCACCTTTATACCGGACAGCAGCAATACGGTGTACATGGTGTTCCTGATTATCGGGATATTCGGGTACTTCACGATACCGACCGTTGCGAACTGGATCATCATGGCGGGCGGTGTAAGCGGTGCGAACCGTGCGATGAACACGACTGCCGCCAAAGCGGGGAATGTAGCCGCTGCCGGGGCGGGTGCTGCCGTGGGGAATGTTGCCGGAAAACTTATCAAGTAACTAAAAAATCAAGAAAGGAAATGGAATTTAAAAGTTTGAAGAATATCGAAACGAGTTTCAGGCAGATACGTCTGTTTGCGCTGGTGTTCATCTGCCTGTGTGCGGTGGTGACGGGCTTTGCCCTCTGGAAGTCGTACAGCTTTGCCGAAGCGCAACGGCAGAAGATTTATGTACTGGATAACGGTAAGTCGCTGATGCTGGCACTCTCGCAGGACGTGCAGCAGAACCGCCCGGTGGAAGCACGGGAACACGTGCGCAGGTTTCACGAGCTGTTTTTCACGCTCTCGCCGGACAAGTCGGCTATCGAGGGCAATATCAAACGCTCGCTGATGCTGGCGGACAAGAGCGCATTTAACTACTACAAAGACCTCTCGGAAAAGGGGTATTATAACCGGGTGATTTCGGGGAACATCAACCAGATGGTACAGATTGACAGCGTGCGGTGCGACTTTGACAAGTACCCGTACAACGTGCGGACGTTCGCCCGCCAGATTATCCTCCGTGAAAGCTCGGTGACGGAAAGAAGCCTTGTCACCCGCTGCCGGTTGTTGGATGCCGTAAGGAGTGACAACAACCCGCAGGGGTTCATCATCGAGGGCTTCGAGATTACCGAGAACAAGGACTTGCAAACCATCAAACGCTAACGGCATGGTCGGAAAATTTATGGCGAAGGTCATTGCTGAAATACAGGACTGGGCGGACGTAAAACTCCGCCGCCTGTGCGGGCGTATCACGCCGGATCAGCGGGTGGTGGTTATCCTTGTGATGTTCGTGGTGTTCGGCGGGTTGTCGGTGTACATGACAGTGGCAGCCATCTACAACATCGGCAAAAGTGACGGTCGGGAACTGGGGATAGAGCATATCGACCCTATCCGGCTAAAGAATGACAGTATAATCAATCCTTTTAACAACCAGTAAATCATGGAAGAACAGAATCAGGAAAAAGAAGCGGTAACGCAGCACGTAACGGTAACGGATGCCGCAGCCCCGGACACGGGGAAAGGGGACAAAGAAAGGAAAGGCGGCGGGAAGGACAAGAAAGCCGCCAGAGAGCTGACACCGAAACAGATGCAGCAGCGGAAAAAGCTGTTGGTGTACCCGTTGATGGGGTTGCTGTTTTTGGGTAGTATGTGGCTGATCTTCGCACCTTCGGACAAGAAGGACGAAGGCGGGGAAACGGTCGGGGCGTTCAACGCTGATATTCCTCTGCCGGAGAATGACGGGATTATCGGCGACAAGCGGAAAGCCTACGAGCAGGCGCAGGTAGAAAAGAAACAGGCGGACAAGGTGCGCTCGTTACAGGACTTCGCTTTTGCGGCTGATAACGGGACGGACGAGGTGGAAATGGAACTGCCGGACAGTGAGCCGGAACGGGAGCCGTTCAGGGATTATTCGGGTTCGTCACGGGGAAAGGGCGTGAACTCTTCGACGGTAGCCTACCGGGACATCAACCGACAGCTCGGCACGTTCTACGAAACGCCGAAGGTGGACGAAGAAAAGGAAGAACTGAAACGTCAGGTGGAAGAACTGACCGCCCGTCTGGATGCGCAGCAGGGACAGGCGGGCGGCATAGACGAGCAGGTCGCCCTGATGGAAAAGAGCTACGAGCTTGCCGCCAAGTACATGGGACAGAACGGGCAGGCAGGACATGGCGGCGCAATCGTGCAAGTACCCGTTACCGGACAGAATACCGGGCAAGGGACGGGAAAGCCCGCCGTTGCGGTACAGGCGGCACGGCAGCAAACGGTGTCGGGGCTGCAACAGCCGATGAGCGATGCGGAGTTCATGCGGGCTTACAGCCAGCCGAGAAACTACGGGTTCAATACGGCGGTCGGCAGCGGGTACGCTATGGAAAAGAATACGATACGGGCGTGCATCCACCAAGACCAGACGATTATGGACGGGCAGACGGTGAAGCTCCGGCTGCTCGAACCGCTGCAAGCGGGAAACCTTGTGATTCCGCAGAATACCCTTGTTTCGGGTACGGGAAAGGTACAGGGGGAACGGCTGGATATTGTGGTGTCGTCCATCGAATACCGGGGGAACTTGCTGCCCGTGGAACTGGCGGTGTATGACAGTGACGGGATAAAAGGGCTTTCCGTCCCTTCGTCACTGGAACAGGAAGCGGCAAAGGAAGCCCTTGCGAATATCGGCGGCGGACTGGGGACAAGCATTTCGTTCGCACAGAGTGCCGGACAGCAGATCGCTATGGACTTGACAAGGGGCGTGATGCAAGGCGGTAGCCAGTATCTTGCCAAGAAGTTCCGAACGGTGAAGGTGCATCTGAAAGCGGAGTATGAATTGATGCTTTACGCCAAACAGCAATAACGGATAAACAGATTATAAAACCATAAAAAAGAAAAGACAATGAAAAAGATTTTTGGATTGATAGCCCTCGTTATGGGCGCAGTAATGTGTGTGAACGCACAAGTGAATGACACGGTACGGACGGTTGCCGGAAATGACCTGTATCAAGGGATTACGCAAAAGTTACCCTATCGGCAGATGGTTACTCCGTTCGGGGTACAGGTGACGTTTGCAAAAACGGTACATATTATTTTCCCGTCAGCGGTGAAGTATGTGGATTTGGGTAGTAACTGGATTATTGCCGGAAAAGCGGACGGGGCGGAGAACGTGATCCGGGTAAAGGCTACGACCGAAGGGTTTCCGGGGGAAACGAATTTCTCGGTGATTTGTGAGGATGGAAGTTTTTACAGTTTCAATGCCAAATATGCGCATGAGCCGGAAATGCTGAACATCGAGATGAAAGACTTTTTGGAGAATGAGGACACAACGGACTTTTCGCATACCCGCATGAATATCTATTTCCGTGAACTGGGCAACGAAAGCCCGTTGCTGGTGAAGCTGATTATGCAAAGCATCTATAAGGCGGACAAGCGGGAAATCAAGCATCTGGGTTGCAAACGCTTCGGGGTGCAGTTCCTTTTGAAATCCATCCATTCGCATAACGGGCTGTTCTATTTCCATACGGAAACGAGGAACAAGTCGAACGTGGCTTTCAACACGGACTTTATCAAGTTCAAGATTGTGGATAAGAAAGTGCCGAAGCGCACCGCCATTCAGGAACGGGCGATAGATCCGGTACGCAGTTATAATGAGGTGCTGGTAACGAACGGGAAAAGCAATGTGCGCACGGTGTACGTCGTTCCGCAGTTCACCATACCGGACGACAAGATTCTGATTATCGAACTGTTCGAGAAGAACGGTGGCAGACATCAGACGATACGGGTGGAGAACGCCGACCTTGTGGCGGCAAAAGTGATTAACGAACTGAAAATCAAATAAAGGATATGAAAAGGGTATTGTTGATTATCATGCTCTTCGGGGTGTGCCTGCATTTTAACCAGGCACACGCCCAAAGATGCCTGCCGGGAATGAGGGGAATACAGTTCACGGGCGGACTTTCGGATGATCTGCGCTGGAAAAACGGCAACGGTTTCGGCTATCATGCCGGGATAGCGGTAAGCACTTACACGAAAAACGCCCATCATTGGGTGGTCGGTGCGGAGTATCTGGAAAAGCGGTATGACTACCGGGGCAACCTTTATCCGGTCAGCCAGTTCACGGGGGAAGGCGGGTATTACCTGAACTTCCTTTCGGACAGGAAGAAAACATTTTTTGCGGCACTGGGATTGTCCGCCCTTGCCGGATATGAAACGGTGAACTGGGGCGAGCCGATGATGCCGGACGGTTCACGGCTGACGGACGGGGATAATTTCATTTACGGGGGTGCGCTGACGCTGGAATTGTCCGCATACCTGACGGATAAGATTGTCTTGCTGGTAAACGGACGGCAAAGGATGCTGTTCGGGGGCGATTGTGGAAAATTCCACTCGCAGCTCGGTATGGGTGTCCGGTTTATGATTCGATAACAACTAATTGATTACAAAGTATATGAAAAAGATAATTTATCAAATGCTCGTGGGCTGCTACATAGTGGCCGCCCTCGTGCTTGTGTGTGCCTGTAATAGCCAGTTGGATATTCAGACGAGATACCCGTTCACGGTGGAAACGATGCCCGTCCCGAAAAAACTGAAGGTGAACGAAACGGCGGAAATCCGCTGTGAACTCAAACGGGATGGACGTTGGGAAGATACGGAGTACACGATACGGTGGTTCCTGTATGACGGGAAAGGCACATTGAAAACAGAGGATGGCACGGTGCTGCTGCCGAATGACCGTTACCCGCTGGAGAAAGAAACGTTCCGGCTGTATTTTACTTCGCAGTCGGACGATCAGAGCAGTTTGAAGGTATGGGTGGAAGATTCGTTCGGGCAGACGGTGGAACTGGAATTTTCGTATAATAATGATAATTCGGAAAAGAAAGGGGACGGAGAATGAAAGAGGAAAAAATGTATCAGGTTCCTTTGCAATTTATGTGCAGGCACGAGCGCACGGCGGAAGTATGCCGTGCCGCCGTTGAAGAGGACGGCTGGCAGTTGGAGAACGTGCCGGAAGAGATGAAAACGCCCGAACTGTGCAGGAGGGCACTGGAAACGGAAGCGGGTTTCGGGAACGAGTTCTACCGGGGGCTGGTGTATAATATCCCGTTCCCGGACATTTGCATGGAGGTGCTGAAAGACTGCCACGAGAACAACCCGGAGGAACTTTACGAGGTGGCGACAGCTATCCGCCCGGAAGTGATGAACGATGCGATGGCGGACTACCTGCTGCCGTTGGACGGCAAATGCTTTAGCCTCTTGCCTGTACACCTGCAAACACCCGAAAGGGTGAAGTTGGCAGTAGAAACGTCGGGGACGTTCGCCATTGAACGGGACGGAGTACCGAAAAACCTGCTCACGCCGGAAGTGTATGTCGGATGCGCCGCCCATAGCTGGCAGTCGTTTGCCATGATCCCGTGGGCGGAACGCTCGCCGGAGGTCTGCCTGATGGCAAAGATACTGTACCCGGAACTGTTGGAAAAAAGACCGGAGCTTGTGCCGGAAAGCGTGGAAAACGGGTGCAACGTGTATTCGCTCTGCAAAATGATGGAAGCACGGACGGGGGAAAAGTTCACGTACCAACAAATGACGGACTTCTACAACGGGAAGCCGCTGAACCTGCGCAGGATGGAAATGCCGGACGGGGTGCAGAAGGACAAGGCGGTGAAGTTCGACAAGGAGAAACAGGACTTTTCTTTCTCGGCTATCCGGCAGGAACGGAAAAAAGGATTGCGGATATGATGGCTGGATGGTTAATCGCCTACGGTGCGGTTCTGCTTCTTTATTTCGGGTGGAGTTGGTATGAAATGGCACACGCTCCCACTGACAAGGAATTGTGGGGGGAAGAGATAGAGTAATAAAAATAGGATGACAAGAAGGGCTATATTTTCGGATATAGCCTTTTTTATGTCGTTAAGGTTGCCACGAAGGTTCTTTGCTTTTCCGCCACAGCTCACGGAAGAAAGTAGTGGAAAAATCCGGTTGAAAAAATGGTTTCTTTGCTTCTTGTCTTTTCCGCTACGGCTCACGAAAGAAAGAAGTCCGGCAAAATATCCGGTAAAAAACAAAGGGGCGGTAAAAAAGAAGTCCGGGCGGATCGCTACCCGTCCCGAACTTCCGGCGATGAAACAAAAGGAGAATGTTATGGCTTGATTTCTCCCGTAGTGACTAAATTTCCGTCTGAATAATATTCTATCTTCCCGTATGTAAATCCCATGTCGGGAATGGCTACACAGGTAATGTAATCTTTGTATTCCTTTCCCGTGAAGTTCTTCCCTGTGAGATTGTTGAAAATGACGGGAATACTGCAACCGTCCTCGCTGTGAAGAATGGTTATACCATTTTGCTTGATTTCCTGTTTCATGCCGTTTCTTTGAATAGTGCACCGTCTTTTAAATATTCCCAATTTCTCCGGTGGCTCTCGTCCTTGAAATATTCCTCGCTTTCGCAATACTCGCAATCGTCACGGCATGAACGGAAAAAGGCTTCCAAACAATCGCCTATGAGTTCCTTAAAATTCCGCTTGTCGGGGTGTTGCAGAAATTCCATGAGGGGCTGCAACATGATTTCATCCATGATAAAGCCCGTAAGGGGGCACTCGGAAACGACGGAGATACGGCTCTTGCGCTTCTTCTTGTTGTCTTTCATCCAATAGGTTTTGGGATAATATAGCCCGTAATGGAAATTATTATAGATGAATGTCCGCAAACGGATACCCGAAAGTTCTTCCGTGCTTTCCTCGTACTTGGTGTGGAAACGGTAACGGTAGGTCTGACTGTCGTAACAATAGTATGTGCAGACGACATGGAAAAGGTTGCAGAAGGCTTCGAGCGTGTTGCTGCTGAAAGCTGCATACGGGTATTCCTGCCCTTTGGCAAGCCAATCCGTGTAGGCTTTCTCCGCGGCTTCGTCCTCCAGTTCCGCAATACCAAACAGTGTATAGTTTATTTGTACGGTTCGCATAAGTCTAAAAATTAAATGGTTTACAATTCGGTTTCTTTGCTATCTTTCTTTTTCGCTTCGGCTCACGAAAGAAAGTAGCGGGCGGAAAATCCGCCCTTGCGGGCTACCTGCGGTTATAGCATACGTTCGCGAACTTCTTTTTTTGCTCTACCGCTCGTTTGAGGGTGTAGAACGTACCGCCCACGGCTACCGCATCGTAATAGACCATCAGAAAAGCGGAGTTTTCCAAAAGGTAGTCGTTACGGCGTAGGAAACAGCCCTCGGTATATCCGTCCTGCAAGGTTACCACTTCATCGGCTTGCGCCAAAATGGTGTCGTAACGCCGCTTGTCGGCTTGGGTGTACCGCTCGGCTTGTCCCTTGAAGGGGACAACGCATTTCAGCCGGATATGCGGGTATTCCTTTTTGAGGTTCAAGACTTCCTCTGCTGCGATAAGGTCGAAGCCCTCGCACATTCCCGACAAAAAGGTGTCGTAGCCTTTTTTGATGCAATAACTCTCGATGGCTACAAATGTATCGAACGCCACCTCCCTGAAGAGTTTCTCACGGTCTGCCGTGAACTTGGCTATACGGTTGGTGCGGTGTCCCGAAAAGGCTACCGTCTTTTCCTTGGTAACGGGTGTTCCGTTTTCTGTCCATGTCCTTGTTTCCATATCGGTAAATTTTAGAGTATTAAAAGAATGATTATCAGTACGAACACGAAGCCGACAAACAGCCGCCACGCAAGGGCGAAAACAAGCCGTGCCACGAAGTAAAACAGAGCCACGACAAGCGACAAGGCGAAAAACCGCCCTGCGGTGGTGGTGAGGAAATAAACCACCGAAGCCCAAAGGATTAGGCGGTATATCCGTTTGTAAACAAATGCCGTTTTCATGTTCTTGGGTATTGTCGGGCGGATTGCTCCGCCCGTGGTTGTTTAATAGTTTCCTTTCGGGATATAGCGGTTATCAGCCAACAGCCGGAAAGTGTCGTAATCAGCCGTTCCCCGATAACTTAGGGACAGTTCAAAGGAGAGGTGTCCTTTCTCTATATAGAAAGTGAAGCGCAAGCCGTTGCGGGTTATCGTCCCTTTCGCATAGTTTTTCCCTTCCCATCTTACGGGTTCGTTCTCGATACTTTTCAAGAAGTCGGCTACCTTTCGGGCGTTCTCCGCATTTGCCTGCTCCACCTGCCTGTATATCTGCGTGCAGTAGTTTATCCAATCGTTTATTTTCTTGGCGGTGAACACGCCGATATTGCACGGCTTTTCGTATTGGCTGCCCGCCCTTTCGATGTCGTAGCGGTTGACATACTCAAAATGCTCCATGTCGGTGGCTATCCTGTATTTGTTCTCTTTGTTTATCTTGTACACATGGAAACGGATGCCGTTGTACGTGAACTCTATGCGCACGTCGTAAAATGCGGGGTATTCACCGCTTACCACGTGGTAGCCGTATTCCGCTTGGGGTATGTACTTCCTTACCTCCTGCATGAGTGGAGACAGTTCTTTTTTTGCCTGTTCCACCTTCTCGGTAAACATAGCTTTTATGTTTAACCCGTTAAATTCCTTTTCTGATAATGTTTTCATCGTCTTATGTCTTTAGTGGGGCGGACTGCTCCGCCCGTTGGTTTATACTCTTGTTCCTTTGTTGTCCCGCTTAGGCTGCTGCGGGTTCGTTTATCGGTTCGGTTACCTTGTCGGCAATCATCTTCGCCGCCTTGTTCACGTCCCCCAATATCTCCACCAAAAAGGCGGGTTCTTCCTTTAGCTTGGTGAGCCAGTGTTTCAGATAGGCGGCGTTGTTCTCCTGCGGTGCGGCTGCGTAGCCGAAGAACGCACCGCAAAGGGCTGCGGTAAGTTCGGCGACAAGTTCCTCACGGGCATAGAGCGCATCCCCGAAGAAGCTGCCGAACGTGCGGTTCAGCCGTTGGGGGCTTCCCGTGCTGTGCGCCATCTCGTGCAGGAGCGTGCCGTAATATTCCGCTCCCTGCGGGAACTGCTCACGCTGCGGGCAAACGATATGGTCGGAAGAGGGCGAATAGTAGGCACTGTCCGAATACTGCACCTTGATGGGGCAATACCAATTTTGCAGATAGACAAGCTCGTCCAACGCCTCGTAAATCATTCCGTCCGAATAGTCTTCGGGTTGCTCCCCCTTCTTCATACGCTCGTAGCGTTCGGGCTGCTTTTCGGCAAAATCGGTCTGGTCGATGTTGAAGACATTGTAATACTTCATCTGCGGGATGACCTTGTAATTTTCCTGCTCGGTTGCGGGCAGCTTGCGGTATTCCTCGTACTTGATTGTCTTTTTCGTTTCCTTGTGTACCACGAACTTAAACCAATAATAGACGGGAAACGAGCGTGCGCCCTTGCAAACACTTAAATCCTCTTCCTTCGCTTGGTTGAACGTGAGGAACACGGGCAAAGTGAATTTCATGAACTCGGTGTAGAACAATAACATCAAGACATTTCCGCCGTTATAGAGCGTCCCTCTGATGTTGCGGGGCAAACCTTGTTCAAGGCTCGCTATCCACGGCTTTTGCCAATCCGTTTTCAAGCACTCGATTTTCTTGATTAACAAATCGGTGAACATCGGTGCAATCTTTTCGATGGTGCTGTTCGTTGTTGCCATAACTCACAAATTTTAATCGTTATTACTCTGTTTTCATCGCTTGTCGCCCCAACCAATTTTTTCCCCTTGGCTGATTGGGAAGAACATTGACCATCATTGATAGCGGAAAAGGTGAATTGCAACCATCTGAAAAAATGGTAAATACTACCCGCCGGGTGGAGATTTGGCATTTTTTGCGGATTTGCTTTCACCTCCGCCTACCTTCGTCAATGTTTTTCCAATCAGCTTAGGGAAAAAATGCCCTGTCAGTCTATTCCAGTCAATGGTAAGTTACTTGCCGGGTGCAGGAAAAAGAAGCCTTCCGGAGAGCCGGGAACGCCCGTTTCCCAAGGCAAGGAGATACGGGCGGGAGAAGTATATGGGAGGACGGTCAGCTTCCGGCTGCCGGACAAACGCCGGGGAACTCTTTCGGGCGGCACGGACGGACGTGTTCCGTTTGTCCTTCCGCCCCGATGTCCGGCTTCGGCCATGCAGCCTGCCGGAATGGTCGGAAACGGACGCCGGGACGGGACAGCCCGTGCGCCAAGGTGCAAGCGCAAGAAAGTGAAAACCCTTTCACCCACGTTAGGGATTGCAGGGGAAAGCCCACAGCATAGCGAGGACTT